>Ga0247822_10003378_pt1 | contig 10414 bp, 7 predicted proteins | sample 13C_Cellulose_Da_FD_192423 | JGI IMG/M metagenome (GOLD analysis project Ga0247822, IMG submission 192423) | Soil microbial communities from agricultural site in Penn Yan, New York, United States - 13C_Cellulose_Day30 | ecosystem: Environmental > Terrestrial > Soil > Agricultural land | place... | reverse complement strand
GCCTTCTCCGCAAGCGAGAAGGCGATCGCCGGCACGCCGAACAGGTAGCCCTCCATCGCCGCCGCCACGGTGCCCGAATACAGCGTGTCGTCGCCCATGTTGGCGCCGTTGTTGATGCCCGACAGCACGAGGTCGGGCCGCGGCAGCAGGCCGGTCAGCGCCACGTGCACGCAGTCCGAGGGCGTGCCGTTGACGACCTGGTAGCCGTTGGCCGCCGTCCACACCGTGAGCGGACGCTGCAGCGTCAGCGCGTTGGAGGTCCCGCTCGCGTTCTGCTCGGGCGCCACGACGTCGATCTCGCCGAACCCCCGGCAGGCCTCGACGAGGGCCGCCAGCCCGGGCGCGAGGTAGCCGTCGTCGTTGGCGATGAGGATCCGCATGGAGCCGATTGTAGGGAGCGCCCGGGGGGCGGCCGGCGCCGGAACGGTGCACTTCTGCATGGGAAGTCGCGCCCCGTGCACCCCTTGGTGCAGTGGGCGGATGCCGCAGGACGCGGTGCTAAATTCGCGCGTGCCCGTCTGGAACGCCGCCGTGCGACGAACGTTGTTGCTCATGCCTTTGCTCGCCCTGGCCGGCGTCGGCACGCTGACGCCGCGGCGGACGCGCGCGAGCGAGGTCGCGACCCTCGCGTTCGGCGTCATCACCACCAGCACCGTCGAGGAGACGCGCAGCGCCTGGGAGCCCTTCTTCGCCGCCATGCGCGGCGCCACGGCGCTCGACGTGCGCGGCATCTACCACGCCACCTACGAGGCGGCCGTCGACGCCGTGGTCACCAACCTGGTGCAAGTGGCCTGGGTCTCCAACAAGGCGGCGCTCGACTGCATCGAGCGCGCCAACGTCGAGGTGTTCGCGCAGCTGGTCGACTCGGCGCATTCGCCGGGCTACCGCTCGATCATCATCGCGCGGCGCGACTCGCCTCTGCAGTCGGTCGAGCAGTTGCTGGCGCGGCCCAGGCAATACCGCTTCGCGATGGGCGAGGCGGGCTCGACCTCCGGCTCGGTGATGCCCTCGTATGCGCTGTTCGTCCCGCGCGGCATCCGCCCCGAGGAGCACTTCCTCGGCCTGCAGCGCGGCACGCATGCGCAGACCGTCGAGGCGGTCCTGTCGGGCCGCGTCCATGCCGGGGCATGGAACACCGAGGAGCTGTCGCGCATGCGCGCCGTGGCGCCGCAGCGCCTGCAGCAGCTGAAGGTCCTGTGGGAATCGGCCCTGATCCCGAAGGACCCGCTGCTGTGGCGGCGCGACCTGCCGCTGTCCATCCGCAACCGGATCTCGGCCTATATCTTCGGCGTGGGCAGGACCTCCGCGGAAAAGAGCATGCTGGCGTCCATGTTCGACCTGGCCGGCTTCCAGCGGTCATCGAACCGTCAATTGAAATTCGTGCTGGATATCGAGGATTTCAAGCAGCGCAGCGAGGTGCTGCTCGATTCCCACATGACCGAGAGCCAGAAGTCCGAACGGCTCGCGGATCTGCGCGAGCGCTACGAGCGCCTGTCGCGCGCCATCCAACCGGGACCGGACGGCGCGCGCTAGGGCGGCGCAGCCTCCCGATCCCTCCAGGAGATTTCCCATGGCCGTCAAGGTGCTGATCGTCGAAGACAACCCGGTGGCACGCAGCTTCCTGATCAAGGTGGTGCGCGAAAGCTTCTCCGATGTCACCGGCATCGCCGAGGCCGGCGACCTGGAGAGCGCGCGGCGCCAGGTCGGCATCGGCCACACGCTGCTGCCCGGCACGGAGCCCTTCAAGCTGGTGCTGATCGACCTCGAGCTGCCCGACGGCAACGGCCTGGAGCTGCTCACCGAGCTGGCCGGGCACGGCGCGACCAAGATCGTGACCACGCTGTACTCGGACGACGATCACCTGTTCCCGGCCTTGCAGTGCGGCGCCGACGGCTACCTCCTCAAGGAAGACCGCTTCGAGGTGCTGGTCGAAGAACTGCAGAAGATCGTGCGCGGCCAGCCGCCTCTGTCGCCGGCGATCGCCCGGCGGCTGCTGTCGCACTTCCGCCTGGCCGATACCGGCGCGATGCCGCTCGACGGCCTGCGCGCCCCGGGCGACTTCCAGCCGGCGCGCCCTTCTCCGCCCGTCTACGCCGAGCCGGACCACGAGCGCCTCACGCCGCGCGAGACCGAGGTGCTCACCTACCTGAGCAAGGGCTTCACGATCAAGGAGATCGCCGGCCTGATGGGCATCAAGTGGTTCACCGTGAACGACCACATCAAGGCCATCTACCGCAAGCTCAACGTGTCGAGCCGCGCCGAGGCCGCGGTGCTGGCGAGCAAACAAGGACTGGTGTAGGCGACGCCTGCCGGGCCGGTGCTCGCACGCCCCACGAAGCCAGCCCGCGCTTGCCATGGCCCTGTCGCCGAGCCACCTGCCGCCGCCGCTGCCCTCGACGGCCGCCCCCTCGCCGGTGGCCGCGGACGCGGCGAGCGACCTGTCGGTGTTCGACCAGTGGCTGCCGGCCCAGTTCGGCCGCACGCGCTGGCTGGGCTGGCGGCTGCGCCTGCTGATCGCGCTGGCGCTGGCCGGCTGCATCGGCCTGTTCCTCCTGACCCGCGCGCTGGCCGACCAGCCCGCGATCGACGCCACCTGGCGCGCCGACGCCTCCGGCCAGCTCGAGCTCGTCGCGACCCACGAGCCGGCGCTGCAGCCCTTCGTCGGCCGCGCGCTGCTCGGCGTGATCGGCGGCGACTCGCAGGTCGCCGTGCTCGACGGCCTGATCCTGCAGCGCTCGCCGCGCTGGATCATCGGCGACGCCGAGCGGGCCCGGCATCGCGAGCTGCACGAGCGCCTGAACGCCGCGCTCGTGCAGCAGCAGGTGCGGCTGTACTTCTCCGACGGCGGCGTGGCCGAACTCAGGCTCGAGCCGCGCGGCGGCCTGCACCTCGGCCTGCTGTACTGGCTGCTGGCGGCGCTCGCCCTCGTGCTCTACCTGGTCGCGCTGGTGACCGTGCTGGTGCGGCCCTCGCCACGCAACGGGCTCTACGCGCTGATGGCGCTGTGCCAGTGCGGCAACCTGCTGTTCATCGCCGGCTCCACCGCGATGGAGCTGTCGCTGCCGCCGCCCTGGGTGCACTGGGAGGCGCATGCGCGCATGGCCTTCGACCTGCTCACGGCCGCGGCGATCCTGCATGCCGCCTGCGTGCATCCGCGCAAGCTGCCGTTCGCCGGCCCGATCGCCCTGATCGGCTGGGCCGTGGCCGTGGTGCCGCTGGTGCTCGACCTGCACGGCGACCTGCGCCATGCCTGGTGGTGGACGCAGGCCATCGGCGCGCTGCTCGGGCTGGGTGCGATCGGCATGCTGAGCTGGTCCTACCGCATCGAGCGGCACCCCTTTGCCGCCGTGCTGCGCCGGCTCGGCACGGTCGCCGCCGGCACCTGGATCCTGCTGACGGCGGCGATCGCCGCGGCCGGCCACGAGCCGATGGCGCAGCAGGGCATCGCCGCGGTCGGCTCGATGATCTGGGTGGTCTTCCTCGCCTCGCTGCTGCTGCTGGTGCCCTTCATCGCGCGCTCGCAGCAGGTGCTGCGCGAGTTCTCCCTGCTGGCGGGCATCAGCACCGTCGCGACCTCGCTGGACCTGCTGTTCGTCACCGCCTTCTCGTTCGGCCAGTTCACCTCGATCACGCTGTCGGTCTTCCTCTCGCTCGGGCTGTACGCCGGCGTGCGGCAGTGGCTGCTGAACCACCTGCGCGGCACCGGCATGGTGACCATGGAGCGGCTGTTCGAGCGGCTCTACCGCATGGCGCGCGAGGTCGAGGCGCACCCGGAACGCGCCGCTCCGTCGCTGCTGAGCCTGCTGCGCGAGCTGTTCGAGCCGCTCGAGGCGACCGTCGCGCCGCGTGCCAGCACGGAGGCGCGTGCCAGCGGCGACGGCTCGACCCTGCTGGTGCCGGCGCCCGACGTGAGCCGCGCCAGCGGCCGCGCCGACCAGACCCTGGTGCTGCGCTTCTCGCAGCGCGGCCGGCGCCTGTTCACGCAGGAGGACGCGCGCCTGGCCGACCGCATCGTCGAGCAGCTCAAGCGCGCCGTCGCCTTCGATCAGGCGGTCGAGCGCGGCCGCAGCGAGGAGCGCAGCCGCATCGCGCAGGACCTGCACGACGACATCGGCGCGCGGCTGCTGACGCTCATGTACCAGGCGCACAGCCCCGAGGAAGAGGACTACATCCGCCACACGCTGCAGGACCTGAAGACCCTCACGCGCGGCCTCGCCGCGCACAGCCACCGGCTCTCGCACGCCGCCGGCGAGTGGAAGGTCGACGCCCAGAACCGGCTGCAGCTGGCGCACGTCGCGCTCGACTGGCAGACCCAATTCGACCGAGACGCCGAGCTGTCGGTCGTGCAGTGGTCGGCGCTCACGCGGGTGCTGCGCGAGCTGGTCAGCAACGCCATCGCGCACGCGCAAGCCACGCAGCTCAGCGTGTCGCTGCGCCTGTCGGACGACCGGCTGCAGCTGGTGGTGCGCGACGACGGCCGCGGCCGCAATCCGCAGGCCTGGGCCCACGGCCTCGGGCTGGGCGGCGTGCGCAAGCGCGTCAAGCAGCTCGGCGGCGAGGTCGAGTGGCGCGAGGCTCAGCCGGCCGGCATCGAGTGCACGGTCGTGTTTCCGCACTGGTCGCTCGCGGCGGCGTGAGCCGCTGGCGGCGTCGCCAGGGGCGACCGCAGGCTATGCCGGCGAGGCGGCCGCGCTGCTCTGCAGCTTGTAGCCGCTCTGGCGCAGCACGCGGAGGATGGCCTCGTTGACGCCCGAACGCACGTTGGTCTGGCCATTGGCCGGGTCGCCGATCCAGTACGACACGGTCAGCTCCAGTCCGTCGGCCAGGAAGTTGCTCAGGTAGACCGCGCTGCGCTTGCCGGGCTGGTCGAGCACCCGCGGCACCGCGTTGACGGACTCCAGCAGGCGCGGCGCCAGCGCCGAGAAGTCGGCGCCGTGCGGCAGGATGAAGCTGGTCGAGGCCATCACGCTCGGGTCGGCCTTCGACGCGTTCTCCACCCGCTGCGTCACCAGCATCTCGTTCGGCACGATCGCCAGCCGGCCGTTCTCGGCGCGGATGATGGTCGAGCGGGTGTTGATGTCGATGATGCGGCCCTCGAAGTTGTCGACCTTCACCACGTCGCCGATGTGCAGGCTGCGCTCGGCCAGGATGACGAAGCCGCTGACGTAGTTGCTGGCCAGCTTCTGCAGACCGAGGCCGAGGCCGACGCCGATCGCGCCGCCGAACACGCTGACCGCGGTGAGGTCGATGCCGGCGGCCGACAGGGCCACCAGCAGGCCGGCGAAGAACAGCAGCGAGCGGCTGGCGTTGGACGCCATCTTGCGCAGCGACAGGTTGTCGGTGCGGCTGCCGATCAGCTTGTTCTCGATCAGGGCGCTGGCCCACACGACGAACATCAGCACGATCACGGCATTGAACAGGCCCTCGACCAGCGCGCCCAGCGTGATGCGCACCGTGCCGAGCTTCCAGCCGATCTCGTCGAGCTCGGCGAGCACGATCGGCAGCACGCCGGTGAGCCACAGCACGACGCCGATCCACGCGATCCACGACACCCGCCGCTCGACCAGCCGCACGCCGGACGAGCGTGGGAAGGCGGCGCGCAGCACGCGCACGGCCAGGCGGATCACGGCCAGCGAGAGCAGCAGCGGCAGGCCGGGGCGCGCCAGCACCGGCGCCATGTCGTCCAGCACGAGCCGGCGCGCGGCCACCGCCAGACCGAACATCAGCCAGGGGAACAGTGCGCCGTCGAACAGCTTCTCTCCGAACAGCACGGAGGTGCTGCGCGCCTGTCCGCCGATGGCGCGCAGGATCAGCCCCGTCAGCACATAGGCCAGCACCGCGCAGCCGGTCAGCACGCCCAGCTCGACCAGCGCCTCGCTGGTGAACAGCGCGTGGCCGATCGCGTTGAGCTCGCCCGGGGTCAGGGGGCGGACGATGCCGCCCGGGGCGCTCGTCATGCCGCCACGCCGGCCAGCACCCGCAGGTGGGCGGCCACGCTGCGCCCCAGCGCGCCAAGGTCGTAGCCCCCCTCGAGGCAGGAGACGATGCGGCCCTGGGCATGGCGGTCGGCGACGGCCTTGATCTGCCGCGTGAGCCAGGCGTAGTCGGCCTCGACGAGGCCGAGCTGGCCGAGATCGTCGTCGCGGTGCGCGTCGAAGCCGGCCGACACGAACAGCATCTGCGGCGCGAAGGCGTCGAGCCGCGGCAGCCATAGCTTCTCGACCAGGCTGCGGATCTCGGGGCCCTTGGTGTAGGGCGGCACCGGCACGTTGACCATGTTCTCGCCCAGCGGCACGGTGCCGCTGTGCGGATAGAGCGGATGCTGGAAGAAGCTGACCATCAGCATGCGCGCGTCATTGGCGACGATGTCCTCCGTGCCGTTGCCGTGGTGCACGTCGAAGTCGACGATCGCCACCCGCTCCAGGCCGCCCGCCTCCAGCGCGTGGCGCGCGGCGATGCAGACGTTGTTGAGGAAGCAGAATCCCATGGCGCTCGAGCGCGTGGCGTGGTGGCCCGGCGGGCGCACCGCGCAGAAGGCGCTGTCGGCCCGGCCGTCGAGCACCGCCTCGGTGGCCGCCACCGCGGCGCCGGCCGCGCGCAGCGCGGCGTCCCAGGTGCCGCGGCCCGCGACCGTGTCGGCGTCGAGCCGGCGCCGCTCGCCGTGCGCCTCGACGCGCTGCATGAACTCGCGCAGGCTGCGCAGGTAGTCGGCGTCGTGCGCGCGCAGGATCTGCTCGTCGCTCGCCGGCGGCGCCTCGTGGTGCTCGAGCAGGTGGTCCAGTCCGGTGGCGATCAGGTGGTCCGCAATGGCGCCGAGGCGCTGCGGACTCTCCGGGTGCCCCGGGCCCATGTCGTGGGCGCGGCAGGCGGGGTGTGAATAGTAGGCAGTGGCCATCCGGCGTACGGGCGAGAGCTCTCGTGGGCGCAGGCGTTCGGCTATCGTGCGGGCATGACCTTGCACGAGCGCCTGCGCCGGTTGACGGACCAGATTAGCACGATCATCGTCGGCAAGCGCCCGCAGATCGAAGACAGCCTCGCCTGCCTGCTGGCCGGCGGCCACCTGCTGATCGAGGACGTGCCGGGCGTCGGCAAGACCACGCTGGCGCACGCGCTGGCGGTGTCGCTCGGGCTGCGCTTCTCGCGCGTGCAGTTCACCGCCGACCTGATGCCCTCCGACCTGGTCGGCGTGAGCGTCTACGAGCGCGGCAAGGAAAGCTTCGTCTTCCACCCGGGCCCGGTGTTTGCCCACGTGCTGCTGGCCGACGAGATCAACCGCGCCGGGCCCAAGACGCAGAGCGCGCTGCTCGAGGCGATGGAGGAACACCAGGTCAGCGTCGAGGGCGAGACCCGCGCGCTGCCGAGCCCCTTCTTCGTGATCGCGACCCAGAACCCCAGCGACCAGCTCGGCACCTATCCGCTGCCCGAGAGCCAGCTCGACCGCTTCCTGATGTGCATCACCCTCGGCTACCCGGACCGCGCCAGCGAGCGCGCCCTGCTTGCCGGCCAGGACCGGCGCGAGGCCATCCAGGCCTTGCGGCCGGTGATGAGCGTTGCCGAGCTCCAGGAGGTGCAGCAGGCGGTGCTGCGCGTGCATGCCAGCGAGCCGCTGCTCGACTATCTTCAGGTGCTGATCGAGACGACGCGCGACGGCCGCTGGTTCGTCGAGGGCCTGTCGCCGCGCGCCGGCATCGCCCTGTTGCGCGCCGCCAAGGCGCATGCCCTGCTCGACGCGCGCGACTACGTGGCGCCCGACGACCTGCAGGCGGTGCTCGCACAATGCATCGCGCATCGCCTGGTGCCGGTGGCCGGCGCCGGCCGCGGCCGGCGCGAGCAGGTGCGCGCAATGGCCGAGGCAGTGGCCCTGCCGTGACGCCGCGCCGGTCGCGTCCCTGCGGCCACGCCGGGCTCGGCGCCGCGGCCCGCCGCATCCTGCCATCGACCCCGAGCTGATCGATGGACTTGCTGCGCGCCCATGGTGCCCCGGCCTCGCCGACGCCGCACGCGGGCGTCCTGCGCCGCAGCGCCGACGCCCTGCACGGGCGCTGGCGCGCCTGGTGGGAGGCCCGCCATCCGCGCAGCGAGACGCTCACGCTGACGCAGCGCAACGTCTACATCCTGCCCACCCGCGCCGGCTACGTGTTCGCGCTGACGCTGGTGGCGCTGCTGATCGCCTCCATCAACTACCAGCTCAGCCTCGGCTACCTGCTGACCTTCCTGCTGGCCGGCAGCGGCGTCGTCGCCATGCACGTCACCCACGGCACGCTGCGCGCGCTGTCGCTGCACCTGCGGCCGGCGGCGCCGGCGTTCGCCGGCGATCCGGCGGTGGTGGAGTGCGTGCTGAGCAGCCGATCGGCGCGGCCGCGCCACGGCATCGGCCTGCGGCTCGACGTCGACGACGGGGCCGCTCCGCGCTGGAGCTGGGTCGACGTCGCCGCCGGCGGCCAGTCGATCGCGCAGCTCAGCTTCGTCGCGCCGCGCCGCGGCCGGCTCGCGCTGCCCGACGTGAAGATCGAGACGCGCTTCCCGCTCGGCCTGTTCCGCGCCTGGAGCGTGTGGCGCCCGGCGGCCTCCGTGCTGGTCTACCCGCGCCCCGAGCATCCTGCCGCGCCGCTGCCGCCGGCGTGCGCTGCCGGCCAGGGGCAGACCGCCGTGCGCCAGGCCGAGGGCGGCGAGGTCGAGGGCATCCGCGCCTACCGGCGTGGCGACCCGATGAAGCTGGTGGTGTGGAAGAAGGCCGCGCGCGCGCTCGACACCGGCGGCGAGCTGGTCAGCCGCGACACCTCCAGCAGCGCGCGACGCGAGCTGTGGCTGGACTGGTCGGCCTCCGGCTCGTTGGCGTCCGAGGACCGCCTGTCTCGCCTGTGCGCCTGGGTGCTGGCCTGCGAGCACGCCGGCGTCGACTGGGGCCTGCGCCTGCCCGGCCGCGAGCTGGCGCCGGCGCAGGGTGAGGCGCAGCGCCGCGCCGGGCTGGAAGCGCTGGCGCTGCACGCCTGAGGCTCGCCATGGCCGTTCCGCAGTCCGTCCCGTCCGGCGGCGCTGCGCCGCCGTCCGCCCGCGCTCGCGTCCTCGCCTGGCGCTGGCCGGGTTGGCGCCACCTGCCACGCGAGGCGCGCGACACGCTGTTCCTGCTGCTCGTCATCGCCTGGACCGTCGCGCCGCACGCCTCGCACCTGCCGGCCTGGTGCAGCGCGCTGGCCGCGGTCGTGCTGCTGTGGCGCGGCGCGCTCGCGGTGCGCAGCGCGCCGCTGCCGGGGCGCTGGCTGCTGGTGGCCGTGCTGCTGCTGGCGATGGGGCTGACCTTCGCCAGCCACCGCACGCTGGCCGGCAAGGACGCCGGCGTCACGCTGCTGGTGGCGCTGGTGGCGCTCAAGACCCTGGAGCTGCGCGCGCGGCGCGACGCCTTCGCGGTGTTCTTCCTCGGCTTCTTCCTGGTGCTGACGCACTTCCTCTACTCGCAGTCGATCGCCATCGCCGCCGCCATGCTGCTGTCGGTGTGGGGCCTGATGACCGCGCTGGTGCTGGCGCACATGCCGGTCGGCCTGCCGCGCCTGCGCGAGGCCGGCGCGCTGGCCGCTCGCTTCGCGCTGCTCGGCGCACCGGTGATGGCCGTGCTGTTCGTGCTGTTCCCGCGCGTCGGCCCGCTGTGGGGCATGCCGCAGGACGCCGGCGCGAGGACCGGCCTGTCGGGCCGCATGGAGCTCGGCTCGATCGCGGAGCTCGCGCTGGACGACAGCATCGCGATGCGGGTGAAGGTGCTGGCCGGCACGCCGCCGCCGCCGGAGTCGCTGTACTTCCGCGGGCCCGTGCTGGGCGGCTTCGACGGCACGACCTGGCGCCAGATCGGCCCGAGCTTTCCGCCGCTCCTCGGCCCGCGCGTCGAGCTGCGCCCGCTCGGCGCGCCGGTGGAACTGGAGATCACGCTCGAGCCGATGCGCATCGCCAGCATCCCGGTGCTCGACGCCACGCCGGCGCTGCCGCCCTTCGACGACGGGCTGCGCGCCGCGCAGCGCGAGGACCTGCACTGGGCCACCAACCGGCCGGTCGCCGAGCGGCTGCGCTTCGTGGCGCGCGCCTGGCCGCGATTCGAGCACGGCCCGCGCGCGCCGGTCGTCGGCCTGCAGGACTACCTCGATCTGCCGCCGAATCACAACCCGCGCCTGCTGGCCTGGGCCGCCGGCCTGCGCCGCGACGCGCGCTGGGCCGAGGCCGACGCCGGCACGCTCGCGGCGCTGCTGATGCGGCGCATCCGCCGCGAGGGCTACAGCTACACGCTCACGCCCGGCCTCTACGACGAAGATGGCTCGGGCGACGCGATCGACGAGTTCTGGTTCGACCGCAAGGCCGGCTTCTGCGAGCACTTCGCGGCCGCCTTCGTCGTCGCGCTGCGGGCGCTCGACGTGCCGGCGCGGATCGT
>Ga0247822_10003376_pt1 | contig 10415 bp, 8 predicted proteins | sample 13C_Cellulose_Da_FD_192423 | JGI IMG/M metagenome (GOLD analysis project Ga0247822, IMG submission 192423) | Soil microbial communities from agricultural site in Penn Yan, New York, United States - 13C_Cellulose_Day30 | ecosystem: Environmental > Terrestrial > Soil > Agricultural land | place... | reverse complement strand
GATCATAAAGGTAAAAAAATAATTATACCGCGCGCGGCAGGAAAGTGTTAGCGCTTCTTTTTTGGTTTGGGTTGCGTCACTTCACTATAAGCGGAACCCAGGGCCTGTCGAACGACATCTACATCAAGATGTTTGATCTCAAAGGTCGTCCATCCTTTCAAGCCCCATTTGTTAGGGACCGGATAGATATATTCAGTGAGCGTGCAAAAATCGCGTTGGGCATCCGTTGTGAGTGCCACATTGACAACAGAGTCGGATTCAAGCATGGTGGCGAAGATACGTTTGCCTGTTACCTTAAACGCGGCGCGTTCGAAATGAGGATGCTCTTCCGTGGAGGGGAACGATAATGCAAGTTTTCTGAATGCTGCCGGGGTCATCGCATTCAAAGTTAGAAGATCGATCCAGATTTCAGAATACGAATTCGACTTAAGACAGTGTTTTCAAACACGAAACAGTTTGTGAACACCTTCTCATCATCTTCGCTTCCTGGAATTTCAGTATGTTCCGTCGGGAAAGGCGCTAATGGACTACCGCAACGCGCTCAACGAAGGTCTTGTCGCGTAATGTAACCTTCACCTCGTAAATTCCGGGCGACAAGCCCTGAAGACTAATCCTCTTCGAAAATTCGAACTCCTCTTTCTCGAACGTGTGGTGAAGTTTTGACTTCAAGTTTCTGTTCTTCGGAGAATGGTGACGCATTATAAATTGTTGTCGATTGCCTGAACGGCGTCTTATTCCTCCTTGCGCCCCCTGGCCGGTTGGCGCATCGTGGCCTTTAGATCCGCATCAAACTTTTGTCCCAATGCCTGCAGCCGTTCCACCACATCCGGATGCTGAGCCGCGACGTCGATGCTTTCTGCTACGTCAGACGCGAGGTCGAACAACGACAGCTCAATACTCTTCGACTCCGTTTTACCTCTCGTACCGTCGTAGCCCGGCTCGGTTACGTGTTCATAGGGATGCGGCAGATGAAGTTTCCATCGTCCGCTGCGGATGGCCTGCAGATTGTTACCAACATAGAAGTACTGTGCGTCACGAATTTCCTTCGTTCGTCCCCGCCACAAGGGCAACATGCTTTTGCCATCTATCTTTTGTGACGGAAGTCTGGCGCCCGTGATTTCAGCAAAGGTTGGCAAGAGGTCAAAGAGCGATGCGTATATGGAAGACGTTGTGCCAGGTGTTACCTTGCCCGGCCACTTCACTACAAAGGGCACGCGCGTACCGCCCTCAAATGTGGTGCCCTTTCCTTCCCTCAGCGCCCCGGCAGAACCGGCGTGATTTCCATACACCAGCCATGGGCCGTTGTCGGATGTGAAAATGAAAATGGTGTTGTCATCAATCTTGTTTTCAGCGAGGGCTTTCATCAGCTCTCCGACGGACCAGTCGATCTCTTTGATGACGTCGGCATAGAGTCCCTTCCCCGACTTATCTTTAAAAGCTTCCGACGCGAAGATCGGCACGTGTGACATGTTGTGTGCCAGATAAAGAAAGAACGGACGCGACTTGTTCTTTCTGATCGTTTCGACAGCACGATTCGTATAACGGGTTAGCAATTCACTTTGGTCGGGATCTGTTTCGAGAACTTCATCTCCTTCTATCAAGGGCAGTTCCGGATACGGTCCGTTCGGTGGCCACATGTCATTGCTATAGGGCACACCAAAGTATTCGTCGAATCCGTGATGGGTGGGCAGGTGCTCTTTGTAATGGCCCAGGTGCCACTTGCCGATGCAGGTCGTTGTATATCCTTTTGCTTTCAGCATTTCAGGGAGTGTTGTCTCCGAAGGATTGAGTCCCAGGAAATAATTGTTGGACGTCCAAGAAGGGCCCTTTGGGCCAACAACAAACGGAAAGCCTACACGCTGCGGATAGCAGCCCGTCATGAGCGATGCACGCGAAGGCGAACAACTCGGTTGTGAGTAGAATGACGTGAAGCGCATGCCTTGTTGCTGCAGCTTAAAAAGGTTCGGGGTGGTAACAGCCGAGCCGTATCCCTCGATGTCTGCGTATCCCAGGTCGTCGGCAAAAACAATGACAATATTAGGAAGCGTTTCCTTTTTTGCATGGACGTTGTGCCCCACACATAGATAAAGCACAGCACAGATAAGCAATCGTCTCGTCATTGTCCGAATGTAAGGGAATATGGTGAGTTATAGAAGCCGTGTGTATAACGATGGTGGAGTGGAATTTTTGTTCAATGGCATGCGTACCTAGCCAATTTCAACTACTTTCGCTTAAACCAAACACACCATGCCTGAATTGAAACACACGTCATTGATAATCCGGAACTCACGGATTGCTTTTGGCGTAATCGCCTCGGCACTGATAATGGCTTCCTGCCGCAACCAACCATCTGATCAATCAACTACTTCAACCGACACCGTGACCACCAAGACATATATACCCGGCAGCTATGGATATGACCTTCAGGAATTGCGCAGTTATCATCCTGACCTTGTTGAACTCTCGGACCGCAATGCTAAAGCCAAGCTCATCATATTACCCGCGTATCAGGCGCGTGTGATGACGAGCACAGCCGCCGGCGACATCGGGCAAAGTTTCGGATGGGTAAATCACAAGTTGATTGCATCGGGAGACACGATGCCGCACATACATCCCTACGGCGGCGAAGAACGTTTCTGGCTCGGCCCTGAAGGCGGACAGTTTTCAATCTATTTCAGGAAGGGAGTGCCCTTCACCTACGACAACTGGCAGGTGCCCAGGGAAATCGACACGGAGCGCTTCAGCCTCGTGAGCGCGTCGCCCTCCGAAGCGAAGTTTGAAAAGGATATGCATCTCGAAAACTATTCAGGCAATGCGCTTGATCTTCGCGTTAACAGAAATGTTCGTCTGTTGTCGACCGGTGCATTGGATAGCCTGCTTGGCGTAACTATTAGCGAGAACATCGAAAAGGTGGGTTTTGAAACCGAAAACATCATCACGAACACCGGACAGCATGCGTGGACGAAACAAAGCGGGATGTTATCCATATGGATCCTGAGCATGCTGAATGCTTCCGATAGCACTACCGTTGCAATACCCTACGTTGAGGGCAACGATAAGCAACTGGGCAAGGTAGTTACTGATGACTATTTCGGAAAAGTACCCGGCGATCGTCTTGTGGTGGGAAATGGATTGATCCTGTTCAAGGCAGATGGAAATTATCGAAGCAAGATTGGTGTGTCTCCCAAACGGGCAAAGCCACTCGTTGCGAGTTATGATGCGGTAAATGGTGTGCTCACCATCGCTATGTTTACTTTGCATGCGGACGGTGAATATGTTAACTCCAAGTGGGAAGTACAAAAGGATCCATTTACCGGAGACGCCATCAACAGTTACAACGACGGGCCTGTTAACGGCTCGCAAATGGGCAAGCTCTATGAAATTGAAAGTTCATCTCCGGCTGCGGCGTTAAAGCCAGGGGAATCACTTACGCATTTTCATCGCACTATTCACCTGAGGGGTGAAAAAGAAGAATTGAGCCAAATTGCCGAAAAATTATTGGGCACCACCATTGACAAGATTGCGGGCGGGCTGGGACAATAAAATTATCCCATAAAATATCGCTTGCTCCAAGCTTGTGTGCGTTGTATTCTTGTCGCACGAAATACAAAAACGCACATGAAACTTTTTGGTACCATTTTCTCTTTGTCGCTGCTCATTGCAGGTACGGCGACGGCACAAACCATCAGCAAGGAAGATCTCTCCTATTTGAGTCAATCCTGGAAGGGCGAGCGATTCAGCGATGGACGCCCCAAGGTTTCTGACGAGCTGCTGAACCGGGCTAAGAAGATCGGTATCGATGAGGCCTGGACCGTACTTCAGAATGAAGGCTATTTCAATCAATTCGAAGGTGGTTGGAAGTCGGTAAACGATTCTGTTCGTATTGTCGGTCGTGCGGTAACGGCATCTTTCATGCCGTCGCGTCCGGATGTGCTGACGGCGGTGGAGGCGAAGGGCAAGAAAGACGGCCGTAAAGGAGCTACCAACGCCTGGCCTATTGCTACGCTGCAGCGCGGCGATGTTCTGGTGGTCGATAACTTTGGAAAGATCAAAGACGGCACCATTGTAGGTGACAATCTCGGAAGTGCCATATTTAACAAGACAGGTACAGGCATTATCGTTGATGGGGCAGTGCGCGACCATGATGGTCTGAGTCAGATCAAAGGCTTCAACGCGTTCGTTCGCGACTTTCATCCTTCATTTCTGAAAGAAGTAATGCTGATGGGTCTCAACACGCCGATACGCATCGGCCAAACATTTGTGATGCCTGGCGATCTGGTGATCACTGATAAGGAAGGTGTACTTTTTATTCCCGCGCATCTCGCCGAAAGTGTTGTTGGCATTGCCGAGTTTATCGATTCAAAGGACCGGTTCGGAAAGGATATGATGCAGCAAAATAAATTTTCAGCCGGCGAAATCGATAGTCAATGGAGCAACGAAGTACGTGAGGGCTTCATTCAATGGCTTAAAACACATCCGGAAGAACGTCAGATCTCGCGCAAGCAACTGGACGAATTTCTGTCCAAGCGAACCTGGTGATAAACCCTGAGTGTAAGATTTAGTGAAAGAAAGCTTCCTGACTAGTTCACGTGATTGATTGCTCCTATCCGTTTACCAAAAGATCGTATATAACCCTGCGAGAATGCCCATGATCAGTACCGATCCTGCCAGAAACGCAGGAGACAGTTTGAAGTACTGCAGGCTCACGTCAATTTTAGGCTGTTCGAACTTATCTACTTTCGTGGCGAGACTCATTGCGATCATCACCACGACGATAAAGACAAAGGTAATGGTCATGCGGTCAAGGAATGGATAATCAGGGAACGCACCATTTGTCCAGACGGGAAGGAACTTGAGTATCGTTGAGAGCGGGATCGTAAGCAGGGTTCCCGCCAACGCCGCAGCGGACGTTGTTCGTCGCCAGAACAATCCCAGCATGAAGATCGCGAGAACTCCAGGCGAGATGAAGCCAACGTATTCCTGAATGAACTGGTAGGCCTGGTCGAGCGCCTTCAACGAAGGGGCTACCAGCCCGGCGATGGCAAGCGAGACGACCACTGTCCATCGACCAATTCTGACCAGCCTGCGTTCACTCGCTTCCTTGTCAAAATACTTCTTGAATATGTCGAGTGAGAAGATGGTCGAAATACTATTTGCCTTTCCTGCCAGCGAGGCTACAACGGCTGCCGTAAGCGCTGCGAAGGCGACGCCCTTCAGTCCCGTGGGCAGGAGATTCATTAATGTCGGATAGGCATGATCGGGTTTAAGATTTCCGTCCAGATCGACCATCTCCTGTTGGAACATCCCATCCTGGTATAACACATACATGGCAATGCCGGGCAAGACAGCAATAACTGGTATCAACAGTTTAATGAAAGCAGCAAAGAGGATTCCATGCTGTGCTGTTTTCAGGTCGGCTCCTAATGCACGCTGAATAATGTATTGGTTGCATCCCCAATAGTTGAGGTTGTTGATCCACATGCCACCGATCAATACACTCAGGCCTGGCAATTCCTGATAGTAAGGATGGCCCCGCTCAAAGATCATGTGAAAGTGAGAATCCGCGCGCTCGGTAAGAAGTGAAAGTCCGCTAAACATGCTGCCATCCTGACCCGACTTTTCCGACAGCAGTGTTAATGCAAGATAGGTTGTAACCAGTCCGCCAATAATGAGCACGACCACCTGAATCACATCGGTGTATCCGATCACCTTCATGCCTCCGAGCGTAACGAATACGGCAAAGACGATGAGCCCTGTAACACAAAGACCGAAGCTTAGGCCTGTAATTGAGTTGATCGCTATAGCGCCCAAGTACAGGATCGATGTGAGATTGACAAATACATAAACGAGCAACCAAAAGATCGCCATGATGGTGCTTACCGTTTCTCCGTAACGCCGCGCCAGGAATTGCGGCATCGTATAGATCTTGTTCTTCAGGTATATCGGCACAAAGAAGACGGCGACAATGATGAGCGTGGCTGCAGCCATCCATTCGTAGGTAGATATAGCCAGGCCGAGGGCAAAGCCGGAGCCTGACATTCCTATAAAGTGTTCGGCAGAGATATTGGAAGCGATAAGTGATGCTCCTATCGCCCACCAGGTAAGTGAGCCTTCGGCGAGGAAAAAGTCTTTCGTGTCGCCTGAGGTGACTTTACGCTTCTGGTGATAAACATAGTAGCCATACGTCGCTACGATGGCGAAGTAAATAAAGAAGACAATGTAATCAGCGCCGCTGAGTGCGTTCATTCCAGAGAACGCCGTTTAGAACTTCAACGTCGAAGGCAGATATTTCGCTACCAGGTCTTCATAATATGGCTTTAGCTGCTTCCAATCCGGTGGCGTTGGATTCTTGGAATACAGGTCATAAGGATTAAAAAGATTCACCCACTTGAACATCTCCTGATCATGTTTATCGAGAAGATGATCGTATGCATGTTCGCGATGCTGGGCATAGAACGAGTGATAACGGAGCATGTACAGTCCGGGCTCCGGGATGTAGTCCTTCATCATTTGATAAACATACTCATCGTGGCCCCAGGACATCGTTACATTCTTCAACCCGCAATTCGGTTCGTACACGCCGTACTTTGAATTGAATCGTTGATCTGTGCTGTCGGGATTCGATGAAAAGAATTCAGGATATACGACCTTGTCAGAATGCGCGCAACCAACGGGGAAGGTATCTCCCACTACAGCCCATTGAGGTTCGCCGAACAAGCAAAGCACTTTGCCCATATCATGCATGAGTCCAACCAGAACCATCCAATCCGGATGACCATCGCGGCGTATAGCCTCAGAGGTTTGCAGTAAGTGCTGCATCTGGTCGAGATCTGTGTCGGGATCCGAGTCGTCAACAAGCTGGTTGAGAAACTCGAAGGCGCCCCATATGTTCATTTCCTTTTTGCTGAAGCTGAGGAACTCTGTCCTCTTGGCCATCACAAAATCGTAAGTTTGATAGGTGTGGTTGAGGCGGTAAAATTCCTTTACGGTCTCCCGCTTGGGATCGTCGTAGTTGCGATATTCTTCAACGGTTTTGTCTTTAGCGATCGACTCCGGATCCGGATAACGGCGGAGGAGGTCGTCTTCCCATTCATCGAGGCTTTCAAGCGGGTTTACAGACTGATTCGGCTTCATGGCACAATGTTTATATAGATTTCAGAAATCGATTTCTAAGGTCGTCAATAATTCCGGGGTTTGCAAAGGCGCGATACCTGAATCGGCACTCGTCAATTTTTCACTTTGGCGACCCCCGGAGGCGACCACTGCCCACTGGTCATGCGTTCATCGGGCCAATAAATCCTCATTAACAGGTTGAATGGACCATCAGGTGCTGGCAGCCAATTGCGCGTGGATTTGGGCTTGTCGTGCTGGATCAAAATATCCACTGAGCCGTCCTTGTTTTTTTCCAGGTTATCGCGATCGCCAATAGCAAACCGGTTAATAGGATTCGCGCACATAAATCCGTCTCCGTCATACATTGTGAGACTCCAAAACGCTTTGGCGGGCGGTAGTTTATCGGCATCGAAATGAAGGATGTATTTATACTTTGAGCCGTCATATGCATCTCCATCAACGTCAGTTAACGAAGCAGGATAGATCGCGTCGGCATCCAGATTCGCACCCAGCCCGCCGAATGCCACACCCGCACGAAACAAATAGTTGGTTCCGTACGAGCCGAGGTTCTTATTAACATTCCATCCGTTCACAGGTGTAGCGCCCGTAAGGCCTGCACTGGATAATGCTTTCTTTCCCCACATGGGCAAAGCCTGGAGAGAATCCGTGACCACTGCTGAAAACTTTGTTGCCCCAAAGTCTGCACCGGGTGAAATTCCTGCTTCCTTCAATCTTTTGAGGATCGCTGAATCTGCTGGTGGTGGCGGATTATTGACCATTAAACTGTTCAGTAGTTTGAAGTATTCCGTTCCCGACATTTCTGCAACGATATCGTTAGGCGATTTCGCCGGTATCGTTGGGTCGACAGTGCCAGCTTTTGAAGTTCCAGGCGCTAACGGCTTCAGAGAAATTCCGTCCTGAATTGACTTTACGATCGTACTTCCATCGCGCGCACTGTTTACTTGTACGCGGCCAATGACCCATACCAGGTCCGTTGGTGCCTGAATAAGTGTCATCCCTGCCGGGACTTCATCGTGCCAGCCAGGCGCAGCTATCACAAACTGCTGTGCGCCCGTTCCGGTAGTTCTCTTTCCCGGAGAGGCAAAAACATTTGTCCACGCATCCAGCATTGGAAAGAGATAGTATCGACCTTTTGTGTCCGGGAGGTTTAGTACCATGGGGCCGTCTTTCAGGTTTAACCAACCCATCGTATAATAAGTATCGCAGTTTGCCCTGACGACGTCCCTGAATTTATCATCCGGGAAGGTTGTGGCATTGGCAATCTGGTTCACTGGCGCCAGCAAACGGGCACCACTTACTGGCTTCTCCACGTTGGTCATTACCCGCATTGAGGTATGCATGACCACCAGCGGGTAGCCATACAGGTATGCCTCCTTCAGCAGAGAGATGGTAACACTATCTGAATTCAATGAGTGTTTATCGTCGCTTCGACCAGTACCCGATTGGCAGGAACATAGGAACGCGGAAACACCCGCCAGTGCGAGTATAAGAATCAATTTGTTTGACATGAGGGGTCTTTGTTAAAATGGAATTTAGAGTTTCTTAAGATAAGCCAGTGTTTTGGGCACCTGCACATTTACGGAGCTGCTTTCATCCTCGATATAATAGTTGACAATCGCCGAACCCTTTGCTGCCTTCATGATCTGCGGGATATTCAATTGGCCGGTTCCCACGGCCACATCGTTTTCCTGAGAAGTTTTTCCGGAAAAATCTCCTTTCACACCTTTTTTCAGATCCTTCACGTGCATCAGTTTGAACCTCGGTCCATACTTCTTTAGTAACGCAGCGGGATCTGCTCCGGGATGAAACGCCCAAAGTATGTCAAGTTCAAAACTCACAAACTCCGGATCTGTATGGGTCACGATATAGTCGAAATAAGTTCCCTGTTCATAAGGCTGAAATTCGTAGCCGTGATTATGATAACAAAACTCGATACCATACTGCTCTTTCAACAACATCCCGGCCGTATTAAAATCGCTTACTGCTTTCTTGGCGATGTCGATCGTGAAGGGCCCTTCGTGTGGGATCCACGCCACCCGAACGTATGTAGCTCCAAGTGTCTTCGCATTACGCGCAACCTCGTTGGTCTTTTCCACAAGGTCAGGATAACTCACGCCGAATGATGTGCACTTCATTCCCCTCTCGTCGAGCATCTTGCGAATGTCATCAGCAGTTCTACCGAAGAGATTTGAAAATTCCATGTTTGTCACACCCAGTCGTTTGATCGTATCGAGTGTAAGTCCCACATCTTTTTGAAAGCTTTTCCGGTATGTATACGAAACCATACCGGGCGTCTCTTTCAAAGTCTTTCCAAATTGTTGACCCAACGCTGCCGTAGTGCCAATTATCATTATAGCGAGCAATAGATTTTTCATAGTCGGCTGGTGAAAAGGTTATTTAGTTCCAAAGTAAGAATGCCTGATTGTATACAATGGCCCGGCCACTGTTCGTCGTATCACTTTCCAATTTTCTTCGCATCTACCCCATCCGTTGTAATGACTACGGGTTTGATCAAACCCTGCTCGTCGAAATACATACGTTCGATACACGTTTCCCTCGAATTTCCATCGGTCTCAGTAAGCGGCCGGCGATGATAAACAATGTACCAATCATTTCCGGAGTGTATAACCGAATGGTGTCCCGCACCATTTGCTATTGACGCGTCCTGCTGAAGGATCTTTCCAATTCGTTTAAATGGTCCGAACGGAGAGTCGGCGATCGCATACGCGACGCAATAGTCAGGCCCTGTCCATCCGCCTTCTGACCACATAAAATAATATTTGTTATTGCGAATGAACATGAACGGGCCTTCAACATATCCTTCCGGCGTTATTTCCTTAAACGTTGTACCGTCGGCGTGAGGCACAAATCCAGTAAAATCATCCTTTAACCTGGCCATGTTACAATGTCTCCAACCGCCGTAGATAAGATAATATTTTCCATCCTTATCATGAAACACAAACTGGTCGATCGGTTGAGCACCGTTGTGAAACTTATCGATAAGTGGTTTGCCCAGGTAGTCGCGATACGGGCCTTCCGGACTCGAAGCAACAGCCACACCGATGCCACCTTTCTCCTGATCACTTTGAATGTCGTTGGCTCCAAAGAAGAAAAAATACTGATTCCCTTTTTGAATAACGGACGGAGCCCACATAGCACGCTTCGCCCATTTGACCGCTGTGGTATCGAGAATACGTGAATGTTTGGTCCAGTGCACGAGGTCCGGGGAAGAGAATGCATCAAAGAACACCTGGCTGTCGAAGGGCGCGGAAAATGTCGGA
>Ga0247822_10003375_pt1 | contig 10416 bp, 8 predicted proteins | sample 13C_Cellulose_Da_FD_192423 | JGI IMG/M metagenome (GOLD analysis project Ga0247822, IMG submission 192423) | Soil microbial communities from agricultural site in Penn Yan, New York, United States - 13C_Cellulose_Day30 | ecosystem: Environmental > Terrestrial > Soil > Agricultural land | place... | reverse complement strand
CGCGCCCGAGCTGCGCATCGACAGCAACCTGCAGGGCCTGGCGCTGAGCCTGCCCGCCCCCCTGGCCAAGCCCGCCGAGGCCGCCTGGCCCTTGCGCCTGGACAGCGTCGTGCAGGGCGTACAGGGAGACAAGGCCGTCAGCGACCGGATCACCCTGCAACTCGGCCCCGCCGCGCAGCCGCTGGTGGACCTGATTGCCGAGCGCGACCTGCGCGGCGAGTCGGCGCGCCTGGTGCGCGGCGGCTTGGCCGTGGGCCAGGCCGCTGGCGAACGCGCCGTGCTGCCTCCCCAGGGCCTGCACGCGCGGCTGCGCGTGGGCGAGCTTGACCTCGACGCCTGGCGGGCGCTGCTGCGCGACAGCGGCAGCGACGCCGTGGCCTTCGCCGGCGAGGGCTTGCCGCTGGCGGTGTCGCTGCACGCCGACACGGCGCTTGTCGAAGGGCGGCGCTTCCAGCGCGTGGTGGTCGGCGCCTCGCGCGAGGGCCCGGTCTGGCGCGCCAACGTCGACGCCAATGAACTCAACGGCTACGTCGAGTTCCGCCCGGCCGGCCCCACCGGGGCGGGCAGCATCCACGCCCGGCTGGCGCGCCTCACGCTGTCGCCCGCCGCGCCGCGCGAGGTCGATGCCCTGCTGCAGCAGCCCAGCAGCGTGCCCGCGCTGGACATCGCGGTCGACGACCTGCAATGGGACGGGCGCTCGCTCGGCCGCGTGGAAATCGACGCCGTCAACCGTGGCGGGCCCACGCGCGTGGGCGAATGGCGGCTCAACGCCCTGCGCGCCACCCTGCCCGAGGCGCGGCTCAAGGCCTCGGGCAACTGGGCGCCGTTGAACGGCGGCGTCGGCGGCGCGCGCCGCACCGCGCTGCAGTTCAGCCTGGAGGTGGACGACAGCGGCGCGCTGCTGGAGCGCTTCGGCAAGGAAGGCCTGGTGCGCGGCGGCAAGGGCCGGCTCGACGGCCACGTCGGCTGGCTCGGCACCCCCTTCGGCATCGACTACCCCACGCTTGCCGGCACGCTGCGGCTGGACGTGGAGCGCGGCCAGTTCCTCAAGGCCGACCCGGGCGCGGGCCGCCTGCTGGGCGTGCTGAGCCTGCAGGCCCTGCCACGCCGTCTCGCGCTCGATTTCCGCGACGTCTTCTCCGAAGGCTTCGCCTTCGACTTCGTGCGCGGCGACGCCCGCATCGACAAGGGTGTCATCAACAGCAACAACCTGCAGATGAAGGGCGTGAACGCCGCGGTGCTCATGGAGGGCACGGCCGACCTCGCGCACGAGACGCAGGACCTCAAGGTGGTGGTGGTGCCCGAGCTCAACGCCGGCACCGCCTCGCTCATCGCCACCGCCATCAACCCGGCGGTGGGCCTGGGCACCTTCCTCGCGCAGTTCCTGCTGCGCCAGCCGCTGCAGAGCGCGGCCACGCAGGAATTCCGCGTCAGCGGCGGCTGGGCCGACCCCCAGGTGGAGAAGGTGGCGCGCCCAACCCCACCGCCCACGCCGGGGCCCACCCTGCAGTAAGCTCGCCGGCTTGCCCCCCGGGGTGTCCCCCCGGGCCGATCGCACGCCCCTTTTCTCACGCTCCCTTTTCCGCCGGAGGATTGACCGCATGAAAGTCGCCGCCATCCAGATGGTCTCGGGCATCAGCCTGGACGCCAACCTCAGCGAAGCCCTGCGCCTGCTGCGCCAGGCCGCCGCCGCCGGGGCCGAACTCGCGGTGCTGCCCGAGTACTTCTGCTTCATGGGCGCCAAGGACGAGGACAAGCTCGTCATCGCCGAGACCGAGGGCCTGGGCCGCGTGCAGGACTTCCTGGCCGACGCCGCGCGCGACCTGAAGATGTGCGTCGTGGGCGGCACCCTGCCCATGGCCACCGCCGATCCCTCGCACGCCGCCAACGCCTCGCTCAGCTTCGACGCCAAGGGCCACCGCCTGAGCCGCTACGACAAGATCCACCTCTTCCGCTACGACAACGGCCGCGAGCGCTACGACGAAGCGGCGGTGCTGCAGGCCGGCGACACGCCCACCCATTTCGAACTGCGCGCGCGCGACGGTGAGAACTGGCGCGTGGGCCAGAGCGTCTGCTATGACCTGCGTTTCGCCGAGCTCTACCGCATGCTTGCGGCCGACGTGCTGCTGGTGCCCGCGGCCTTCACGTACACCACCGGCTCGGCGCACTGGGAGGTGCTGCTGCGCGCCCGCGCCATCGAGAACCAGGCCTTCGTCATCGCCAGCGCGCAAGGCGGCGTGCACGAGAACGGCCGGCGCACCTGGGGCCACAGCATGGTGATCGACCCCTGGGGCCAGGTGATGGCCCTGCACGCCGAAGGCCCGGGCGTGGCGCTGGCCGACATCGACATGGCGCGCATCCGCCAGGTGCGCGAACAACTCCCCTGCCTGGAACACAGGGTGCTCTGCTGAGCCCCTTCTTTTCACCGTGAGCCGCGCCCTCAAGCCGCCCCGCTGGCCCCTGTGGGGCGCGCTGCTGCTGCTGGTGGGCGCGCTGCTCGCGGTGCTGATCTTCCTCGCCGCCGAGTACGAGGTCGGGCGCGACCAGGCCGCGCTCGACCAGGACGCCACCACCGTCGTCGGCGAGATCCGCAGCGCCCTGCTGCGCAATGTGCAGACCCTGCAATCCCTCAACGCTTTCTCGCCCACCCCCGCGAGCTGGGATGCGCCCGCCGCCGAGTTGCTCGCGCAGCGGCGCGAGCTCGTGCGACTCGAATGGCGCGACCCGTCCATGGCGGTGCTCGCGCAGCGCCTGTCGGCCTACCGGCCCGACGTGTTCGACCTGCTGCCGCGCGGCCAGGCCCTGCCCGAGGTGCGCCAGGCCTGCGACGCCGCGCAGCGCCTCTCGGGCCCGGCCTACTCCGCCAGTTATTTCTGGCCCAAGCGCGACGGCCGCGGCCTGGAGGTGATGGAGCTGTGCCTGCCGCTGAGCGAGGCCGGCGAGCCGCGCGGCTTCCTCATCGCCACCTACTCGCTGCCCGCCATGCTGGCCGAACTCACCGACCCCGTCACGCTGCGCGGGCGCGGCCTGAGCTTCGTGGAGAGCGACGGCGCGCGCCTGGCCGTGCACAGCGTCGTGCCCGTGCAGCGGCGCACGCTCAGCGCGCACGCCCTGCTCGACCTGCCCGGCCACACCCTGCTGCTGCAACTGGAAAGCCCGCGCCGCGCGCTCGGTCTGTTCCCCAACGTGCTCACCGGCGTGGTGGGCGCGCTCTCGCTGGCGCTGCTGGCCGTGCTGTACCTGCTGGCGCGCGACATGCGACGGCGCCAGCGCGCCGAGCAGCGCGCGGCCGACGCCCTGGCCTTTCGCAAGGCCATGGAGGACTCGCTCGTCACCGGCCTGCGCGCGCGCGACATGACCGGGCGCATCACCTACGTGAACCCCGCCTTCTGCCAGATGGTGGGCCTCACCGCCGAGCAGCTCGTGGGCAGCGGCATGCCTGCGCCCTGGTGGCCGCCCGAGCTGGTGGACGAGTACCAGCAGCGCCAGGCCGTGCGCCTCGCCGGGCAGATCCTGGCGCGCGAGGGCTATGAGTCGGTGTTCCAGCGCAGCGACGGCACGCGCTTTCCGGTGCTCATCATCGAGGCCCCGCTGATCGACGCTCAGGGCGTGCAGAGCGGCTACATGAGCGCCATCATCGACCTCACCGAACAGCGCCGCATCGAGGAGCTCAACCGCGCCTCGCAGGACAAACTGCAGGCCACCGCGCGCCTGGCCACGGTGGGCGAGATGGCCTCGCTCATCAGCCACGAACTCAACCAGCCCCTGGCGGCCATCGCAAGCTACGCCAGCGGCACGCTCAACCTGCTGCACCAGGGCGATGGCAGGGGCGATGGCAAAGGCGATGACGACGACGGCGTGTCCGACGACATCGAGCGCGCCATCCGGCGCATCGGCGAGCAGGCCGAGCGCGCGGGCCGCGTGATCCGTGGCGTGGCCGACTTCGTGCGCCGCCGCGACCAGGTGCGCGAGGCGGTGGAGCCGCACCTGCTGATCGAGGGCATTTCCACGCTGCTCACGCTGCAGGCCAAGAAGCGCGGCATCCGCCTGCAGGTGGACATCGCGCCCGGCACGCCGCGCGTGTGGTGCGACCGCACCATGGTCGAACAGGTGCTGCTCAACCTCGCGCGCAACGGCATGCAGGCCATGCCGCTGGGCGACCCGGGCACCGCCAGCGGACTGCGCGTGCTGCGCATCGCCATGGCACCGGTGATGGGTGAGGCCGGCGAGCCGGGCGCCGGGCGTTGCGCGCGCTGGGTGCGCATGGACGTGACCGACCACGGCCAAGGGCTGCCGCCCGAGGTGGCCGAGCGCCTGTTCACGCCCTTCTTCACCACCAAGGCCGAGGGCATGGGCCTGGGCCTGAGCCTGTGCCGCACCGTGGTGGAGCAGCACGGCGGCGCGCTGGACTTCGAGCCCGCGCAGCCGCGCGGCACGCGCTTCTCGTTCACGCTGCCCGTGGCCGAGGTGCCGGCGGGGCGCCCGCTGGATGCCCAGGCCGCGCTCCTATGATCCGCGCATGACCGAATTCCCCGACGCGAAGATCTACCTCGTGGACGACGACGTCGGCGTGCGCGAGGCCCTGGCCTGGCTGCTGCGCACGCGCCGCCTCATCAGCGACGGCTTCGACAGCGCCGAGGACTTCCTGGCCGGCGCCGCCGTCGCGCGGCAGGAGCCCGACGTGCCCTGTTGCGTGCTGCTGGACGTGCGCATGACCGGCATGAGCGGCCTGGCCCTGTTCGAGAAACTGCGCCTGCTGCCCTGGCAGGCGGCCATGCCCATCATCTTCCTGTCGGGCCACGCCGACGTGGCCACCGCCGTGGCGGCGGTCAAGCGCGGCGCCTTCGACTTCTGCGAGAAGCCGTTCTCCGACAACGCCCTGGTCGACCGCGTCGAGCAGGCGCTGCGCCAGTCGGCCGCGCAACTGGCCGAGCGCGCCGTGCAGCGTGAACTGCAGCAACGCCTGGACAGCCTGACCGAGCGCGAGCGCGACGTGATGAACCTGGTGGTGGCCGGCCTGCCCAACAAGCTCGTGGCCGACCAGTTGCAGATCAGCGTGCGCACGGTCGAGGTTCACCGCTCGCGCGTGTTCGACAAGATGGGCGTGAAGTCGGCGGTGGAACTGGCCAACCGCCTGCGCGGGCTATGAGCTGGCGCCAGGGACGGGGAACGATCAGCGCGCCGGCGGGTCCTGTTCCGGTGCCTTCTGCTGGTCGCGCTCGGCGGCCTCGGGCAGTTCGCCCTTGCGGCGGCCGGAGAACATGGTCCACCACACGATGAACACCAACAGGAGCAGCGCGCCCAGCGCTTCGAGCAACAAGAGAGTCATGGCGGACGGAATCGTTGGAATGAACAGACTGGCGCGGTGGGCCGTGGCGGCGGGCATTGTAGGCAGCCTGGTGGCCTGCGCGGTGGGCCCACGGGTGGTGCTGGAACCGGCACCGGAAGTTCCCGCGCCCGAGGCGGTGATGGGGCCGGCCGCCAAACAGCACAGCAAGAGTCGCTGGGTGCCGGTGGCCTGGAACGTCCTGCCCGGCTGGGGCCAGGACGGCCTGCACGAGGCCTGGAACGCCCTGGTGCAGGGCTGCGAGCGGCCGGCGGCCGGCTTCGAGGCCGTGTGCGCCGAGGCGCGGCCGCTGGCCTTCGCCGACGCCGCGCAACAGCAGGCCTGGATGCAGGAGCGCCTGCAGCCCTACCGCGTGCTCGAGGCCGATGGCCGCGAGCCCGAGGGCCTGCTCACCGGCTACTACGAACCGATCATGGACGCCACGCGCGAGCCCACGGCGACGAACCGCGTGCCGCTGCACGCGGTGCCGGCGGGGCTGGCGGCGGGCCAGCGCTGGTACACGCGCCAGCAGATCGACACCCTGCCCGAGGCGCAGGCCGCGCTGCGTGGGCGCGCCATCGCCTGGCTGGCCGACCCGATCGACGCGCTCATCCTGCAGATCCAGGGCACGGGTCGCATCAACATCACCGAGCCCGACGGCCGCGTGCGCCAGGTGCGCCTGGCCTTTGCCGCGCACAACGGCCACACCTACCAGAGCGTGGGCCGCTGGCTGCTCGACCAGGGCGCGATCCGCGAGGCCTCGTGGGAGGCCATCAAGGCCTGGGCGCGGCAGAACCCGGCGCGCCTGAACGAGATGCTGTGGAGCAACCCGCGCACGGTGTTCTTTCGCGAGGAACCGCTAACCCCGCTGGCCGCGGCCTTCGGCCCGCGCGGCGCGCAGGGCGTGCCGCTCACGCCCGGGCGCTCCATCGCGGTCGATCCGCAGAGCATTCCCTACGGCACGCCGGTGTGGCTGGCCACGCAAGGGCCTTCGCTGGCGACCAACCGCCTGGTGCTCGCGCAGGACACGGGCGGTGCCATCGTGGGCGCGGTGCGCGCCGACCTGTTCACCGGCTGGGGCAGCTGGAACGACGAGGCCTATCGGCAGGCGGCCACGCTCAAGCAGCCGCTGCGGCTGTGGGTGTTGTGGCCGCGCTGACCCAGGTCCTTGGCCGGGGCGCCCTCACCGCCCCAGCACCTCCAGCAGGAACGCCCCAGTACGCACCGCGGACCGCCGCCGGTCCGGCAGGCGCAGCGTGGCGGCGAAATGGGCCCGTTGTTGTGGCGACGAGAGCAGGTCCTTCGCGCGGTTGACCCGTGTGGCGGCATCCGTGGGCCAGTGGCCGCCCGCCGAGCTGAAGTCCGGGTGGGTCAGGCGGATCATCAGCCGGTAGTGCGCGCGCAACTGCGCCGGCGCGAAATCCGGCGTCAGGCCCAGCACGGTGAACGGGTCCGCGCCCGGGCGCAGCATCACCGTGCGCACGAAATACCGCGCCGCGCGGCGCAGCTCGGCCTCGTTCCAGGGTGTCGCGGGCAGGTCCTGGATGTCGGCCCCGCTGGCCAGCCGCATCACGCTGCCGATGCACTCGAACAGGGGTCGCGGCTCGCGCAGCCTCACCGGGTAGCGCCCCGGCGAGCGCTCGAAATCGAGCAGCGCGGGCAGCAGGCGCGTCCAGTCGATCGAGGGACGGCCAGCGGGAAGCGAGTTCATGCCGAATGCGGGCCCATCGTCGGTTCGATGCGGGGGTTGTTCGTCAGCGGGACCTGGCTCGGCGCTGGCTGGACGGGGCGCGCCGCGCGCCGGTGCCCGGGGGCGGGGCCGTGTCCGTAGTAGTCCGCGTAGGCGCGGTCGATGATGTGCTCGTTGCGCGCGTGCGTGAACACCACGCCCATGGGCGTCAGCCCGGCGGTGCGCAGGCGGCGCAGCGCGTCCTTCAGGCTGTCCTTGCGCGTCACGCCGGCCTTCACGGTCAGCACGATGTTCTGCACCTGGTTGCCCAGCACGATCGCATCGGAAATGCCCAGCAGCGGCGGGCCATCGATCACGATCTGCTCGTAGCCCTGGGCCTTGGCCTCGTCCAGCAGCAGGCCCAGGCGCGGGCCCATCAGCAGCTCCACCGGGTCGGGCGGCACGGGGCCGGCCGTGATCAGGCCCAGGTTGTTCACCGGCGTCTCGCGGATCAGCATCGCGCTGTCGAGGTCCTCGCTCAGGAAGCTGGAGAGGCCGCTGTCGTTCGGCAGCTTGAGCAGGGTGTGCATCCCGCCCTTGCGCATGTCGGCGTCGATCAGCAGCACCTTCTGGCCCAGTTGGGCGAAGTTGATGGCCAGCGCGAGCGCCGTGGTGCTCTTGCCCTCGTTCTTGCCACAGCTCGTCACCATGAAGCGCTCGGGGGCGCCGTCGGGCGTGCTGAACTGCAGCGCGGTGCGCAGCGATCGGTAGGACTCGGCAAAGGTGCCCCGCGGCTCGTGGTGCGCCAGCAGCGCCACGGCCTCCTTGCGGCCCCTCGGCGGGCGCGTGAAGGGGATCAGCCCCAGCAGCGGCAGGCGGTAGCGGGTCTCCAGTTCGTTGGCGTTCTTCACCGAGTCGTCCATCTGTTCGCGCAGCATGGCCGCCAGCAGGCCCAGGAACAGGCCCGCCAGCAGGCCCAGGCCCACGTTGAGCTTCAGGTTGGGCGAGGCGGGAAACAGGGGCACGGCGGCGCGGTCGACGATGCTCACGTTGTTGGTGGTGAGCCCCGCGGTCACGCTCACCTCCTTCAGGCGCTGCAGCAGGCTGTCGTACACCTGCCGGTTGGTGTCCAGTTCACGGGCCAGCAGGTTCATGTCCACGCTGCGGTCCTGAACGCTCAGCACCTCGGCGCGGGTGCTGGCGACCTTGGAGCGCAACTGGTCTTCGGCCTTCTTCGCCGCGAGGTACTGCCCCTGGATGCTGGACAGGATGTTGTTCACCTCGGTGTCGATGCGCCCGTCCAGCTCGGCGATCTGCGCGCGCGCCGCCACCATGGCGGGGTATTCGGGCTTGAAGGTGGAGCGGTTCTTGGCGTAGTCGGCTTCCAGGCGGGCGCGCTGCTCCTTGTAGGCGCGGATGGCTTCGTTGACCACCGCCTGGGGCGCGCTCTCGGGGTTCTGCCGGACCTGGTTGTAGAGCGTCTCGGCCTTGATGCGGTCCTGCTCCGCCCGGGCCAGCGCGGTCGAGAAGTCCACGAAGGTCTGCGTGGCGGCACTGCCCTTCTCGCCGAGGTTCAGGATCTCGTTCTTCTTGGCGTAGGTGTTGATGATCCGCTCGCTCTCTTCCAGCTTCGCCTTGGTCTGGCTGATCTGTTCTTCCAGGAACTGGCGCGCGTAGAGAGAGGATTCGAGCTTGCGCTCGATGTGCGTGGCGAGGAAGGTGCGCGCGGTGGTGTTGGCGATGCCCGCGGCCAGTTCCGGGTCGGCGTTGCGCACGCTGATCTGCACCAGGCGCGAGTTGCGAATGGGTTCCACGGCGAGCGACTGCTGGAACTGCGCCAGCGCGCTGGCGCGGTTGAGCGTGCCCTCGTTGGGCGGCGCGGGGGCCACCAGCGCGTGCAGCCGGGCCAGCCATCCGCCCAGCAGGGCGGTCGCGGTATCGAGTGGCCCCTCCGGCGTAGCGACGGTGGCGGCTTCGGCCGCTGCGGTGGGCGGGGGCGCGGCGGGCGACGACTTGTCCAGGCCCATTTCGTCGATCACCCGCTCGGCCAGGCTGCGGCTCTTGAGCAGCTCGACCTGCGTGCGCAACTGCAACTGCTCGGAGAGCGGGCCTTCCTCGACCTCGAACTCGGTGTTGAAGCCCACCACCTTCTGCGCCGCACGGTCGATCTGCAGCATGACCTTGCTCTCGTACTGCGGTGTGATGCGCAGCGTGTACAGGCTCGCTGCCACGGTGCACAGCACGGTCATGCCCAGGATGAGCCGCCGGTGACGCGCCAGAGCGCGCCAGATGGTCTTGAGGTCGAGGCGGTCCTGCGCCTGGGCCATGGATTCGCTGCGCGTGTACAGCAGCTCCGACAGGGCGGCTTCGCGCTGCACCGCCAGCGCGTCCCTCGGGTCCGGCATGGCGGGCAGCGGTTGTCGTTCAATGGACATGGAGGCCTCCGCTTCAGTTGAATGGGTTGAGCGTGCTCAGGATGTCGCTGAAGAGCGAGTCCCTCAGGGCCGTCCGCCGCGCGTTGCGCTGCACCACGATCACGTCGTCCGAGCGGATGTCCGGGTCCTTTTCCTGGCCCGCGCGCACCTTGTCCAGGTCGTAGGTGAACTGTTCGCGCTCGCTGCCGGCGCCGGTGCCGTTGCGGTAGACGACGATCTTGTTGATGTCGGCGTAGGGCGCGAAGCCGCCCGACAGCGCCAGGGCGCGCAGCAGCGTGAGCTGGCCCGTCATCGGGTACACGCCAGGCCGCAAGACCGCGCCTTCGATGGCCACGCGGCGCGTGGTGAACTCCTTGACGAAGATCGACACCTGCGGGTCCTGCAGGTACTTCTCCTGGTAGCGATCGGCGATGAGCCGCGCCGCCGCCTGGGTGGTGAGCCCGGCCACCGGCACCTGGCCAATGAGCGGCAGCGACACCTCGCCCGCGGCGTTCACGCGCAGGTCGCGCTTCATGTCGGGCACGCCGAACACGTCGAATTCCATCAGGTCGTTGGGCGAGATGCGGTAGTTCGCGTCCACGCCCTCGGCGGGCGCGGTGCGTTGCGCGGGGGTGTTGCCCGGGGCCTCCAGCGGCGCGCTGGTCGGCACGGCTTGCGCGGCGCCGGGGCCGGCCTCCTGGGGCGTCTGGGCGTGCAGCGGCTGGGCCATGGCGATGGCCAGCAGCGCCAGGCCCGCCAGGGCCGCCATGACCCATGGCCCGGCGTTCGTGTCGTGGTTCCGTTGCATGTTCAACTCCTTTTCCGGCCCGGATGGGGCCTGCTTCAGACGGCGGCCCGGCGGGTGTCGCGCGGGCTCGCTTGTTCCAGGGCCATCAGTTGCGCCTCGAACCGGCGCAGCACGGCGTCCCGGCTCAGCTCGGCCTCGGCGTAGCGGCGGCCGCTGGCGCCCATGGCGTCGCGGCGGGCGGGGTCGGCCGCCGCTACGC
>Ga0247822_10003371_pt1 | contig 10420 bp, 7 predicted proteins | sample 13C_Cellulose_Da_FD_192423 | JGI IMG/M metagenome (GOLD analysis project Ga0247822, IMG submission 192423) | Soil microbial communities from agricultural site in Penn Yan, New York, United States - 13C_Cellulose_Day30 | ecosystem: Environmental > Terrestrial > Soil > Agricultural land | place... | reverse complement strand
CACGAAGCCGGTGCGCGGAAAGAACCGCAACGCGTCCTCGAAGTTCACGGCCGCGGCGCCGACGAGCGGCGCCAGCAGCCGGTTGGTCAGCCCGGGCAGCGCGTTCTGCTCGAGCAGCATCGTCGGATAGCGGCGCAGCGCCGCGAGCGCCAGCACCGGCCCCGACGAGTAGCCGCCCACGCCCACCACCACGGAGGGCCGCCGCCGCGAGAGCACCCGCCACGCGTCCACGGCGGAGAAGGGAAGCAGCGCCAGCCCCCGCAGCCGCGTCACCACCGACTTGCCCTTCAGCCCGGCGACGCGAATCAAGTCCAGCGGAAACCCCTCGCGCGGTATCACCCGCACCTCGATCCCGGCCGCCGTCCCGACAAAGCTCACGTCGGTCCCCGCATCGCGGCGCTGCAACTCGCGCGCGAGCGCGACGCCCGGGTAGAGATGCCCGCCCGTCCCACCGCCGGCAATCAGCACGCGCACGGCTCACGCGGCTCCCGTCTCCGTGCCATGCTGCGAGATGTTGAGGAGCACTCCGACACCGAGCAGGTTGATCAGGAGCGACGATCCACCGGCGCTGACGAGCGGCAGCGGAATGCCCTTGGTCGGCATCAGTCCGAGGACGACGCTGATGTTCACGAAGGCCTGGAGGACGAGCATCATCGTGATGCCGAGCGCGAGGAACGCGCCGAAGCCGTCGGGAGCGCGCAGAGACGTCCGCATCCCGCGCCACGCGATCACGCCGAAGCATGCCAGGATGACCACGGCGCCGATCAGGCCCATCTCCTCGGCGATCACGGCATAGATGAAGTCGGTGTGCGGCTCGGGCAGGAAGAACAGCTTCTGCTTGCCGGCCATCAGCCCCTTGCCGAACACGCCGCCGGTCCCGACCGCAATCAGCGACTGAATGATCTGGAAGCCGTCGCCGAGCGGGTCGGCCCACGGATTCAGGAAGGCGAGCAGGCGCCGGCGCCGATAGCTGGCCGACATCAGGACGGCGTAGAACGCCGGGGCCATCAGGAGCGCGACGCCAGCGAAGTACTTGTAGCTGAGCCCGGCCGCGAACAACATGACGCTGACGATGGCCATCAGCGAGACCGCGGTCCCGAAGTCGGGCTCGAGCAGGATCAGCCCGATCACCACGCCGGCGACGAGCGCGATGGGCAGGAGCGAATAGGTGATGTCGTTGATGCGGTGCATCCGCCGCTCGAGAGTCAACGCTGCGAAGAGCACCACGGCCAGCTTGGCCAGCTCCGACGGCTGGACGCCGAAACCGGCGAGGGCGAACCAGCGGCGTGTGCCGTTGACCGGGCGCGAGAAGAGCACGGCCGCGAGCAGCACCGCCGCGACGACCAGCAGCGTCCAGATCAGCCGCTCGTTCTTGTAGGTGCGGTAATCGACTCGCATCACGAGCGAGAGCAGTGCGACGCCCACCGCCACCCACATCACCTGCTTGGTGACGAAGAGATACGGCTGCTGGAAGCGCTCGAGCGCCACCAGGGCGGACGCGCTGTACACCATCACCACGCTGGCGCAGATGAGCGCCAGGGTCGCGAGAAACATCCACTTGTCCGACTGCAGCTTCCGCGCCATATGTTCCGGTTCCTGCCGCCTCGGCCCCGCGTTTCCGTGACGCGGGGCCGGGCCCCACTATTCGCTTGAGTTGAGCCTGCCCTCAGCTCAAACTCCCCTCCGATGCGCCGAGCCCCTCTCGCCTGTGAGCGGATGGAAACGTCGCTCCAGGCAGTCGGGGGCTAAAGTCCGGCGGCTTCGACTCGATACGAGGGTCGGTGAGCGCTCCGGTATCTGGAGCCCTCCCCGCACGCTCCCCGCGGCACCGGCCGCGGAGTGTCGGGTCGAAGCAGTCAGCAGTCGTCAGTCAGTTGTGGGAATGGGACACCAGTCTCGCAGACCGGGGTAGCCTGCGTTCCCAGCGACCGGCTCCCATTCGCCTCCAACCAACTGACGACTGCTCACTGCTCACCCGTGACACCCTCCTCGGCCAACCGTCGCACCTCTTCCTTGAACCGGCGTCCGCGGTCCGCGTAGTCCACGAACATGTCGAAGCTCGCGCACGCTGGCGCGAGCAGCACCACGCCGCCGGGGCGGGCCAGCGTCCATGCACGGCGCACGGCCTCGGCCAGCGAATCGGCCTCGACCACCGGGACCGTACCGGCGAGCGCCTCCCGGATGAGCGGCCGCGCTTCGCCGATGGCGACGACCGCCCGGCCATGGGCGGTGAGCGGCCCAGCCAGCTCGTGCAGGTCGCCGCCCTTGAACTTGCCGCCCACGATGGCGACCACCGAGGAGAAGCTCTCGATCGAGCGGGCCGCCGCGTCCACGTTGGTCGCCTTCGAGTCGTTGACGAAGCGCACGCCGCCAATCGTGGACACCGGCTCCATCACGTGCTCGAGTCCCGTGAATCCCTCGAGCGCCCGGACCATGGCCGCGCTGTCAGCGCCGGCGAGCGACGAGATCGTGCTGGCCGCCACCACATTGCTCAGGAGATGCCGTCCCGCGAGATGGACCGCGCTCAGCGGCACCAGCGGCACGTCGCCGTCTGACGTGCGCTGCCAGATGAAGCCGCGATCCGCAAAAACGTGGGCGCCGAGGGGGGCGTCGAGCGCGTAACGGACCTCTCGTGCCGGCGTGAGGCGGGCGAGGTCCAGCGCTGCCGCGCTGTTGGCGTTCACCACCGTCCAGTCCTCGGCGGTCTGGTTCGCGAACACGCGCTGCTTGGCCGCGGCGTAGGCCGCCACCGACGGATGCCGATCGAGGTGGTCCGGCGAGAAGTTGAGTAGCGCGGCAATCTTCGGGTGAAAGCGATCGGTGGCTTCGAGCTGAAAGCTGCTCGCCTCGACCACGTGTACGGTGTCGTCAGTGGACGACTCGACCTGGGCGCTGAGCGGGACGCCGATGTTGCCGCCAACCAGCACCCGCTTGCCCGCCGCCTCGAGCATGCGCCCGACGAGCGTCGTCGTCGTCGACTTGCCCTTGGTCCCGGTGATGGCCACCACCGGGCCCCGCACCCAGCGCGAGGCCAGCTCCAGCTCGCCGATCACAGGGACGCCGGCCGCACGCGCGAGCGCGACTTCGGGCAGCTCCATCGGCACGCCGGGGCTGAGCACGATCAGGTCCGCACCGGTGAACGCGTCGGCGCGGTGGGTGCCGAGCTCCAGCGCCACGCCCGCCGACGTGAGGGTGTCACTTTCAGGGATGGCCGGCTTCCGGTCGGTCAGCGTGACCCGGGCGCCGCGACGCGCGAGCAGCAGAGCGGCAGCGACGCCGCTTCGTGCGGCGCCGACCACCAGCACGCGCTGACCCTGGACTGAAAAGGCGTGGCCGGTCATCGCAGTTTCAGGCTCGTCAGGCTGAAGAGCGCGAAGATGATCGAGACGATCAGGAATCGCGCGATTATCTTGGGCTCCTGCCAACCGAGCAGTTCGAAGTGATGATGCAGCGGGGCCATCAAAAACACCCGCTTCCCGGTGAGCTTGAACGACGCGACCTGAATGACGACCGAGGCCGCTTCGAGCACGAAGACGCCGCCGACCAGCACGAGCAGGATCTCCTGCTTGATCAGGATGGCCACCGTGCCCAGCGCGCCGCCGAGGGCGAGGGAGCCGACATCGCCCATGAAGATCTCGGCCGGGTGCGCGTTGTACCAGAGGAACCCGAGGCTGGCGCCGACCAGCGCGCCGCAGAACACGGTGAGCTCGGCCGCCGGCGCGAAGCGTACCAGCAGCAAGTACTCCGCGAAGACGCGATGGCCGGTGACGTAGGCCAGGGCCGTGAGCGTCGCCGCGGAGACGGCAAAGGTGCTGATGGCCAGCCCGTCCAACCCGTCGGTGAGGTTCACCGCATTGCTCCATGCCACCAGCACGAACACGGCGAACGGCACATAAAACCAGCCCAGGTCAGGAATGAGCTGCTTGAAGAACGGGAAGATGAGGCGGGTGTTGTAGAGGTCCTGCGCCGCCAGCACCATCAGCACGACGCTGACGAGAAAGGCGGTGAGCACCTGCAGCCCGATCTTGTAGAGCGGCGAGAGACCGCCCGACGATCGCCGCGTGATCTTGAGATAGTCGTCCAGGAACCCGATTCCGCCAAACGCCGCCGTCGTCATCACCGCAACCCACACGTAGACATTCGTCAGGTCGGCCCACAGCAGCGTCGGTCCGAGCGCCGTCGCGAGGATGAGCAGGCCACCCATCGTGGGGGTGCCCGCCTTGGCGCGGTGCGACTGCGGCCCTTCCTGCCTGATCACCTGCCCGATCTGGAACTCGCGCAACCGCCGGATCAGCCAGGGGCCGAGAACCAGGCTCACCGCGAGCGCCGTCAGGCTGGCGGCGGCGGTGCGGAACGTGATGTAGCGCGCCACGTTCAGCACCCCGACCTGGGGCTGCAGCGAGATCAGCAGGTGGTAGAGCATCTCAACCGAGCATGGCCACGAGCCGATCCACCACGAGGTCCGTCTTCACGCCCCGTGACCCCTTCACCAGCACCACGTCTCCTTCGCCAACCAGCATGGCCACCAGGTCCGCGGCCTCGGTGCTGGTGGCGAGATGTCGCACCACCTGAGAATCCAGGCCTGCCTCCACCGCCGACCGGCCCAATGCCTGCGCGGGCGCGCCACCGACCGTGATCAGCAGGCCGAGGCCGGCTGCCGCCGCACTCCGCCCGCAGGCCTCGTGCAATGTCATCGCAAGAGCGCCCAGCTCCAGCATCTCGCCGAGCACCGCGACGCGACGGCCGTCCGCCGGCTCGCTTGCCAGCATCGCGAGCGACGTCTTGAGCGCCGAGGGACTCGAGTTGTAGCTGTCGTCCACGACGGTCACGCCCTGGCGGAGATGACGCACTTCGCCGCGTCGCTTCGCCGGCGCCAGGCGCACAATTCTCTTGGCCACCTCCGTCAGTGGCACGCCCATCTCCGTCGCCACTGCCGTCGCGCACAGCACATTGGAGAGGTTGCCGCGTCCCAGCAGCGGCACGGTGACCGCCGCCTCGGCACTCCGGGTCCTCACGATCGCGCGCATGCCGGCGAGTCCGAGCTCCTTCACCTCCACCGCGCGCACGTCCGCACCTTCGCCGTACCCGAACGTCACGACCCGGCCGGCGAAGCCCGCGGCATACCGCATCACGCGAGGGTCGTCCGCATTGGCGACCAGCAGCGCTTCACGGGCCGCGCCCTCGAGAATCTCGGCCTTCGCGGCGGCGAGGGCGTCGGCGGTGCCGAAGTTCCCGATGTGCGCGTCGCCTACGTTGGTCCACACCCGGATGTCAGGCTCGGCCAACCCGACGAGCACGCGAATCTCGCCCGGGTGGTTCATGCCCAGTTCCATCACCGCGACATCAGCCCCGTGCCGCAGCTCCAGCAGGGACAACGGCAGGCCGAGGTGGTTGTTCAGGTTGCCCGGGTTCTTCACCACGGTGAACGTGCCTTCGAGCAGCGCCGCGATGGTCTCCTTGGTGGTCGTCTTCCCGGCGCTGCCGGTAATCGCCACCACCTTCGCCCTCGACTCGCGACGGACCACGCGACCGAGCTCCTGCAGCGCGCGAATCGTCTCGGCCACGCGCACCACGGCTGCGGGCGCGAGCGTCGGCAGGTCCAGGTCGCGGCTGGCCACCACCACACGCGCCCCTCGTGCGACGGCCTCTGGGGCGAACTCGTGGCCGTCGCGCGCCGCGACGATGGCGAAGAACGCGTGCCCGGGGGCGATCGACCGCGAGTCGATCGAGAACCCGCTCGGTTCCACGTCCGGATCGCCGGCGACGACACGGCCGTGCATGGCAGCAGCCATGCGCGCGGCGGTCAGTACGGTCGGTGTCCCGCCCACCTATACCGCCCTCGTCTGCTTCGCTCGCCGTCGTCCCAACGCCGCCCTGGCGACGGCGACATCGTCGAACGGCAGCACGCGATCGCCGATCTGCTGGTATTTCTCGTGTCCCTTTCCGGCGACGAGCACGAGATCGCCCGACCGGGCCTGCGACACGGCGTGGTCGATGGCCTCGCCGCGGTCGACGATGGACATCACGGCCACGTGCCGCCCGGCATGAGAGGCGGGCGTGATGCCTCGACGGATGTCGTCGAGGATCCGCGCTGGATCCTCACTGCGCGGGTTGTCCGAGGTCACGATCACGACGTCGCTCAGCCGCGCCGCGACCATGCCCATCAACGGCCGTTTGGTCGTATCGCGATCGCCACCGCAGCCGAACACCGTGACCAGCCGCTGCGGAGCCAGCGGCCGGGCGGTCTCCAGCAGGTTGCGCAGCGCGTCATCGGTGTGGGCGTAGTCCACGACGACCGTGACATCGTCACCGGTGTCCGAGACGACTTCGAAGCGGCCCGGCACCCCCGACAGGGCGTGCACGCCGCGAGAAACGGCTTCCAGCGGCAGGTCCAGGGCCACGGCCGTCGCCGTGGCGGCCAGGATGTTATAGACGTTCGGCCGCCCGACGAGCGACGACCTCACGGCCACGCTCCCCTTCGGCGTTCGGACGTCGAGGGTCAGGCCGCCGATATCGAGCGCGAACGGGCCCGGTGTCACATGGGCGATCTGCGTGATGCCGTAGGTGATGGCGCGCGGGCAGACCGCGAGCAGCGAGGTGGCGCGCGGATCGTCCGCGTTCACGACGCCGGCCACGCCGGGCTCGAGCATCTGGAACAGGCGGCGCTTGGCCGCGAAGTACTGCTCCATGTCCTCGTGGAAGTCGAGGTGATCGCGAGTGAGGTTGGTGAAGACCGCGGCCGCGAACCGCATGCCGTCCACGCGCTTGAGCGCAAGTGCGTGCGAGGACACCTCCATCACCGCCGATCGGCAGCCTTGCTCCAGCATCTCGGCCAGCAATTGCTGCACGTCTGGCGCCTCCGGGGTCGTCCGCGATGCCTCGCGTTCGACCCGGCCGACCCGGTACGAAACGGTGCCCATCACGCCCGCGCTGAGACCGGCCGCGTCGAGCACGGCGGCCAGCAGGTAGCTGGTCGTGGTCTTGCCATTGGTCCCGGTGACACCGACGACCGGCATCCGTCGGCTCGGGCTGCCGAAGAAACGGTCGGCGAGCAGGGCCAGAGACAGTCGCGCGTCGCGCACCTGCATCCACGGGACGGTGACTGTCGCCGGCGACGGCGTTTCGGCGATGACGGTGATCGCTCCGCGCGCGATGGCCTGAGCCGCGAAGCTGGCGCCATCGGCCTTCTGCCCGCGCAGCGCGACGAATACGGCCCCAGGCCGCACCGAACGCGAGTCGTAGGCGATCGCGGTGACGGGCGTGGGTGCGACGAGATGGACGAACGTCGAGGCCTCGACGCCAACCACCTCGGCGACGTCGCCGAGTGTCATAGCGGCGGCACTCCCGGCACGAGGGCCGCCTGCGGGTCGCGCTCGAGCACGAGCGTGCACAGCGTGCCCGGCTCGAGCGGAGAGCCGGGCAAGGGCCGCTGATCGACGACGATCCCGACGCCGCTGACTCGCGGGGTGAGGCCGAGGCGGGCGAGCTCGTGGACTGCTTCCCGCACACCGTAGCCGCGCAAGTCGGGCAGCACCGTGAGCCCGGTCACCGGCACGGTCGTCGACACCACGATCGGGCGCGGTTGGGACGGCGGTGCGGCGGCGCGGCGCGGCACGATCACCGCCGGCGCCGGGTTGATCGTCGGGGCGACACCCAGGTGGCGCAGCCCTTGCTCGGCAATCCGCTGGAAAATCGGCCCCGCTACCACGCCGCCGGTGTCGCCGCCGGCACGCGGCGTGTCGATCATCACGATCACGGCGAGGGCGGGGCGCCGCGAGGGCACGAATCCGACCATCGATACGTTCTGCAGCGTGTTCGAGTAGCGGCCGTTCACCAGCTTGTCGGCGGTGCCGGTCTTGCCAGCCACGGTGAACCCGGCGATCTTGGCGCGCGTCGCCGTGCCGCGCTCGACGACCGCCTCCATGATCCCCGTCAGCGTGGCCGCGGTCTGCGTCGAGATCACCGTGCGCACCGGGTTGGGCTTCACCGGCGTTCGCACGCCGTCCCTGGTCACCGCCCGCACCAGCCGCGGCTCGTACAACGTGCCGCCGTTGCCCACCGCACTGGCCGCAGTCACCATCTGGAGCGGGGTGACCCCCACCTGGTAGCCCATCGACACCGACGCGAGGGCGCTGTCGTTCAGGGTCGACCAGACGATGCCGCTGCTCTCGCCATGGAAGTCGCGGGAGCTGGGACGGCCGAAGCCGAAGCGGCGCACGTACAGGCTCATCCGCTCGGCGCCGACCCGCGCGCCGATCTTGATGGCGCCCACGTTGCTCGACTTGACGATGACGTCGGTGAAGGAGAGCGGCCCATACCGGTGCATGTCATCGACGACCCGGTGGCCGATCCGGATCAGCCCGGCGCTGACGTCGATGATCTCCGTCGGGTTGAACAGGTGCTCCTCGATCGCCGCCGACGCGGTCACGAGCTTGAAGGTGGATCCGGGCTCGTACAGGTCCTGAATGGCCCGGTTCCGGCGCGCCGAATCGGAGAACTCGCCGTACATGTTGGGATTGAAGGTCGGCCAGTTGGCCATGGCCAGGATCTCGCCCGTCTGCGGATCCATGACGACGACCGTGCCGGCGTCGGCGCGATGCTCCTGCACGCCCACGCGCAGCTCGCGCTCGACGATGTACTGGAGGTGGGCGTCGATCGTGAGCTCGATCGAGCCGCCGGAGGTCGGTGCGCGCTCGAGCCGGTTGAATGCTTTGCCTCGCGCGTCGGTCTGGACCAGCAACTTGCCTTCCCGGCCGCGCACCACCTTGTCGTAGGCCGCTTCCACCCCGCCCAATCCGACATTGTCGAGCCCGGCGTAGCCGATGAGATGCGCGCCGACCTCACGATTCGGGTAGAAACGCTTGCTCTCCTTCGTGAAGCCGACCCCGGCCAGGCCAAGGGCAGCCACGCTCTGGGCCTCGGCGGGGCTGACGCGGCGCTTCACGTACACGAATGCGCGCTGGCGGCGGCCAAGGCGGTCGGCCAGCGCTGTCCGCTCCTTCGGATCGCAACCGGCCAGCACCCCGCACAGCTTCGCGGCCACCGACGGCGCGTCCCCGACCTGGGCGGGAACGGCGTAGATGCTGTCGGCATCGACGCTGAACGCGAGCAGGCGCCCGTTGCGGTCGTAAATCTCGCCCCGCTTCGCGGGGGCTTCGATGACGCGGGTGTACTGCGACTCGGCGCGCAGGACCATCTCGTCGTAGCTGAGCACCTGCAGGAAGACGAGCCGGGCCACGATGGCCACGCTCCAACAGGCGAAGCCAATCGCGAGCACGGTAGAGCGGCTCGTGAGCGGGGCGCGCCAGCCGGATGCGGTCGGTTGCGACACGGGGGTCACCTGGAGCGAATCATCGGGCCGCCACGACCGTCGAGGCCGGCGCCGGCGAAGGGACCACGCGCTCGAGAATCACAGCATCGTCGGCGCCGGGCTTCACCATGCCCAGCTGCTGGGTGGCCAGCTTCTCGATTCGCTGGGCCGCGCTGAGGGTTTCGATCTCGAGGCGCAGGTGCCGGTTGATCACCGCCTCGGAGGCGCGCTCGCGCTGCATCTGTTCCAGCCGGTATCCGTGCCGCAGCAGCTCGAAATGCTGCCAGGCCGAGAAGAGCAGGACGAGGACGAGAACCACGCCAATGCCCACCGACTGCCACAGCTCGCGATGCCGCTCTTCGTCCACTTCCCGCACGATGGGGTTGTTGCGGACGTCCTTGCGGATCGCGTATTCGAACGTGTCGTTCTGCTCCACGACGCCCTCCTTCGACTGCTCACTCATCGCACGGCCATCAGCGCCTCTGCGACGTGCGCCTCTGCGCCATTTGTGGCCGGCCTCAGCTGCGGCTGCGCTCCACGGCCCGCAGCTTGGCGCTCCGCGCGCGCGGGTTCGCGCTCACCTCGGCCTCCCCGGCTACGATCGGCCGCCGCGTCAGCAGCCGCACCACCGGGACATCTCCCGACGCCATCCCGCGAAACGTGTGCTTCACGATCCGGTCCTCGAGCGAGTGGAAGCTGATCACCGCCAGTCGCCCTCCGCTCACCTCGCCTTCGGGTCGCTGCAGCCGCGCCACCGCGCACCCGATGGACGGGTCCAACCCATCCAATTCACCGTTCACCCAGATCCGCAACGCCTGGAACGTGCGCGTCGCCGGATCGATCCGCTGCCACGGCCCGCCCACCGCGCGTCGCACGATGGCGGCCAGCTGGCCGGTCCGCACAATCGGCTCGCGCTCCCGCGACTGGACGATGGCGCGCGCCACCCGGCGCGACTTGCGCTCCTCGCCGAATCGGAAGATCACGTCGGCCAGCGTCGTCTCATCCACCGTGGCCAGCCGCTCGACATGCGGATGGATCAGTCGCGCGGTGAGACGGCGGCCGAGCGGCTCGTCGCGCCGGAAGCTGAAACCGCGCCCCTCCGCCTCGAGC
>Ga0247822_10003369_pt1 | contig 10424 bp, 11 predicted proteins | sample 13C_Cellulose_Da_FD_192423 | JGI IMG/M metagenome (GOLD analysis project Ga0247822, IMG submission 192423) | Soil microbial communities from agricultural site in Penn Yan, New York, United States - 13C_Cellulose_Day30 | ecosystem: Environmental > Terrestrial > Soil > Agricultural land | place... | reverse complement strand
GGGTAGATAGGCCTCTGCCTCACGCTGCGTCACCGAGGGTGAGGTTACGTTGAGTGACGACCCGGATGTTACGGAAAGTGACGGCCGCGGGGGAGCGATCGAGCGGCAGGTACGCGCCGACATCGCCGAGATGGGGCGCCTCGTCGGCATCCGCCGCAGCATCGCCGAGATCTGCTACATGCTGGCCCGCGAACTCGACTCCGGGGAGGTCCCCGGCCCGGCGCCGGTCGCTCGTGAGCTCGTAGCGCGCCTCGCCGACCTCGACCGTGTCTCCGAAGGCCGGGAGGTGTCTCCCGGTGACCGCATCGTTGCTCAGATCGCCGACGAGCTTGCCCCGCGACGGCGCGCCATCCCGCAGGCAGGTGCCTGACAGCGTCAAGACGCAAGGCCCCCGAGTTCGGGCCTGGGCCGCCGAGTACGGCCTGCACTGCATGCCCTGGCAGGCGCTCGTCATCGACGACATGCTCGGCGTGCGGCCCGACCGACGGTGGGCGGCGCGCGACTCCGGCCTCGCAGTACCTCGGCAGAACGGCAAGTCTGTCGTCGCCGAGCTGCGCATTCTCGCAGGGCTTTACCTCTTCCAGGAAGAGCTGATCGTCTACACGGCCCATCAGGTCGACACCGCGCTGGAGATCTTCGAGCGGGTCGTGAGCCGCATCGAGTCCCACCCGGATCTGAAGCGCCGCATGGTCGGCAAGCCGCGCCGGGCGCGTGGCAGCGAGCAGCTCACGCTCGATGCCCCGGATCTGCCCGGCGGGAAGCAGCGGCTGCTCATCAAGGCCAGGTCCAAGGGCGGCGTTCGAGGGTTCTCCGCCGACACGATCTTCCTCGACGAGGCGCAGCTCGGCCTCGACGAGGAGGAGATGGCCGCGCTCGGCCCGACCCAGCGCACCCGGCCGAACCCGCAGACCATCTTCATGGGCACGCCACCGCTCGACCCCGGCACCTACTGGGCGACGGTGCGCAAGCGCGGCCGCGCCGGCGACCCGAAGATGTCCTGGCACGAGTGGTCGCCACCGGACAAGTACGACCCCGACGACCGGGCCGTCTGGCTGGCGACGAACCCCGCGCTCGCCGCAGGGATGATCACCGAAGAGGACATCGAGTACGACCGGAAGACGCTCGGGTCGAAGTTCGACGCGGACGCCCTCGGCGCGTGGCCGAAGGAGAGCGACGAGGCCGGCTGGGCAGCGTTCAAGGAGACCGACTGGCGGGTTGCCCAGGACCCGGAGACCGGGATCGTCGGCCGCCCCGCGTACTGCGTAGAGTCGTCCCGCGACCTCGGCACGATCTCCATCGGCGCTGCCGGCCACCGCGCGGACGGACTGCGGCACCTCGAGCTCGTCGACCGGTTCCCAGCGGACATCGGCAAGCTCATCGGCGGCCTGAAGAAACGCATCACCAGCTTCGACCCGGTCGCAATCGTCGTTGACCCGGCCGGCCCAGCGGGCTACCTGATCGCCGACATCGAGAAGCACTGCGGCATCGTGGTCGTCAAACCGTCCGGACGTGACGTTGCTGCAGCGTGCAGCTCCGTATACGTCGGAATCTCCAGCGCCGACCCGGAACGCCGCGACGTGAAGGTCCGACCGCACGTCGCCCTCGATGCGGCTGCCCGCGCCGCCGACTGGAAAGACCGCGGCGACGCGAAGGTCTTCGACCGCCGCAACGACGACGCACCCGACGTCGCGCCGCTCATGTCGGTCACGCTCGCCGACTGGGCGTGCGCGAACCCAGCCGAGCCGCAGCAGAAGTTCTTCGCCTCCTGGCGGTAACCCGAGGGGACCGTGATGACCACCATCGACGGACTCCTCGTCACCGCCAGGGTCATCGCCTGGAGGACGATCCTGCTGACCCTGCTCGCCTGGCTGTTCTACGGCCCCGCCTACGCCGCCGGCGCCGGCGTCCGCAACGTCCGCCGCTCGGCCGCGTGGGTCGCTGCGACGCTGAAGGTCGGCTGGGCGGATGGTCGTCGTGGGTCTGCTTAGCCGCATCGCTGCCGTGCAGCGCCAGCAGCCGTCCGAGACTCGCTTCTCCGTCGATGAGTGGATCCGCGACTACCTCGTGCCGTCCTCGTTCCAGTTCGGGGGCACCACCTACCCGCTCGGCATGAGCACGACGTGGGGTGACCGGCGCACCAGGGAGGTTGCGAACACCCTCCCCGGGTACGCGGCCGCGCTGCGGCAGTCGCCGCCAGCGTTCGCGGCGGAGATGGTCCGGTCGCTGGTGCTGTCGCAGGCCAGGTTCACGTTCCGGAACCTGCCCTCGACCGCGACACCACGCAGGACGTTCGGCAACCGAGACCTGCAGATCCTCGAGCGGCCCTGGCCGAACGCGACCACCGGCGAGCTCGTCGCCCGCATGGAGTGGCACGCCGGCCTGGCCGGCAACGCGTTCGTCGTCCGGCAGCAGAACCGGCTACGGGTGCTGCGCCCCGACTGGGTCGTCATCATCTACGGCTCCGACCAGGACCCCGACGAGGCGGTGTTCGCGCTCGACGGCCAAGTCATCGGCTACGCGTACTGCAACGGCGGCATTGGCGTCGGCAGGCCACAGCTGATCCTGCCGGGCGACATGGCCCACTGGTCGCCGCTGCCCGACCCGGAGTCCGCCGGGCTCGGCATGTCCTGGGTCACACCCGCGGTGCGAGAGATCCAGGGCGACATCGCCGCGACGATGCACAAGCTGAAGTTCTTCGAGAACGGCGCCACCCCGAACATGGTGGTGAAGGGCATCACTGCGGCGACCTCGACGCAGTTCAACGAGATCGTCGAGATGCTCGAGCGGAAGCACACCGGCCTCGCCAACGCCTACCGCACGCTGTACCTGACGGCCGGCGCGGACGCGACCGTCGTGGGGTCGGATCTGAGCCAGATCGACTTCAAGGCGACGCAGGGTGCGGGCGAGACCCGCATCTCGATCCTGTCGCGGGTGCCAGCCTCATTGCTCGGCATCTCCGAAGGGCTCGCCGGGTCAAGCCTGAACAGCGGCAACTTCGCCGCTGCGCGCCGAGCGTTCGGCGACACGTGGGTGATGCCGACCCTGCAGGATCTCGCGTCATGCCTGTCGGTGCTCGTCAAGGTCCCGAACGACGCCGAGCTGTGGTTCGACACCACCGACATGACCCTCCTGCGGGAGGACGCCAAGGACGCCGCCGAGATCGCGCAAATCCAGATGTCGACGATCGTGGCCGGCGTCAACGGCGGCTTCGAACCCGAGTCAGTGAAAGCTGCGGTCATCGGTCAGAACATGGCGCTCCTGAAGCACACCGGAATGGTGTCGGTGCAGCTGCAGCAGCCCGGCGCCGGCGGAACCAGTCCCGGCCCGGCCGCCGCTGGCCCGCCACCGCCAGCGCTCGCGGGCCCCGCCACCGATGAGGACACCGACGCTCTCATTGACGCAATGGCGGAGGTCGACTCCGCGACGCGGGCGTGGACCCCGGGTCAGGCGGTGCTCCACCCGCGCGGACCCGGTGGGAAGTTCAAGTCGACCAAGGACCGGCTCGTCGCGTCGCTCACCGCACACAAGGCTGGCGGTGGTGGTGGCGACCCTTTTGACAAGTTCAGCCGTGAGCAGCTCCATCGCGTAGCGAAGGCTCGCGGCGTCGACGTCAAGAAGGGTGCCGGCAAGAAGGACATCTCAGCGGCGCTCCTTGAGAGCCTGCACGGCGGCGCAAACCCATCCGGCCTGAAGGGCTCCGACGGATCGAAGCTTCACGGCGTCAAGAAGCCGCCGTCGAAGCCCGTCCCACCGAAGCCCGACGCGACGCCACCCAAGGAGGACTGGCCGAAGAACCCGAGGACGGGCGCTTCGGTGAGGCCGCTGAGAGCATCCGGCAGCCCTAGGGAGATCACGCCGGAACAGGCCGAGGCACTGCATGAGCGGATGGTGGCCAGCGAGCCGTGGACGGACAGCCAACGCGCGGCCCTCGCTGACTACACCAGCCCCCGCTATGTGGAGATCAACGGTGAGCTGCGCAGCGGCGAGCGCACCGACGAGATCCAGGCACTGGTGGCCAACATCAGCGCCGGCATGCGTGAGATCCCCGAGGACATCGTGACGTTCCGGGGTGTCGACGCCAGGGCGTTCGGCCTGGACCCGTACGCGTTCACGCAGGACCAGGTTGACGCGCTGGCCGGGCGGACGTTCAGCGACCCGGGTTTCACGTCCACGAGCGTGAACCAGCCGTTCGACATGGGCGCCGACTTCCAGTTGCGGGTCACCGTGCCGGCCGGCACACGCGGTGCCTTCGTCGAATCGGTGACCGATTCGCCTGGCGAGAATGAGGTGCTGCTTGACCGGGGCACTCACTTCCGCATCGACCGGGTGGAGACGGACGAGGAGACCGGTGTGCCGGTCGTCCATGTGACGGTGGTGGGGCAGGATGAGTAGCCTCTCGGACCCGAAGAACTTCGCGGTCGTCTGGGACGACGACGAACTCGCCGCCGCACTCGACCCGGGCGCCGGCGGCGAAGAGGCCCGATCTCGGAACAACCTCAAGAACTACTGGCTGCACGGCGAAGGCGCCGGCCAGTGGTCGACGTGGACCGAACTGTACGGGCACCTGAAGAAGCACATGGCCGACGAGCTGGCGAAACGGGTCGCCGCCCAGTGGTTCCACGACCGGTACGGGATCTGGCCCGGTCACCAGAAGGGCGCGAATCCGCGCGGACCCGGCTGACGGGGGTGCGCTGTGGCGGATGTCCGTCGGTACGACCCCAACCAGCAGCGCGATCCGAACGGTGAATGGGGCGACGGCGTCGCGGGTCCATCTCAGCTCAAGGACGCGTTGAGGCTCGCCGGAAGGATCGACCTCGGACCCGACGAGCAGCTGCTCGGGTCGGCCAGGGTCGACGGCGAGCAGGGCGGCGTCCGCTTGGCGCTGACCGACCGTGGCGGCCGCCGCATGCTGCGCTTCGGTGCTGGTGGCGAGGCGTACGGGCAGCGGAACCGCGAAGAAGGCATCGCAGCCTGGGACGGCAACCCATCCAGTCCACCACTCTCCGCAGCGGAGCGCGAGCAGCTCGACGCTGAGGACGACGCGCTGATCGAGGAGTACGACTCAGCGGACCCGGATCGTCAGGATGAGATCGAGGCGCGGCGGGACGAAATCCGCGAACTGCTCACCACTGACGAGCAGGGGTTCAACGGTACGGCGAACCTGGATGAATCCAGCTGGCGGCGCCTCGCCGACCGCATTCGCCCGGCACTGGCCGAGGCGGTCGAGCAGGAGAAGGCCGAGAACGCCGCCTGGGAAGAACTCCAGGACCTGGAGGCCGACGGCAACCCCGACCCGGACCGCATGGCCAGGCTGCGGGAGATCGCCCGCCTCGATACCACGGACGGCATCGTCTTCGACTCCGGCATCATCGCGGGCTCGGAGTGGGGCGACGTCCACTGGTCGGTTGAGCTCGACGATCCGACGGTCGGTGCGTACCTCACGCTCGGCGTCACGCCGAAGGGCGCCCCAGACGACTGGGGCGACACCTTCGACTGGCGGGGTCGGTTCACCGCCGCTGAGACCCGGAAATTCCTACGCCTCCTTGATCGGCTCACATCCGACGCCCCCTCCAGAAGCCAACCCCGGGGGGGAGCGTCAGTGCAGGAGCGTTCGTTCCAGCCCGAGGAGCACCCTCGCGCGCCGGCCGGCTCCGACAAGGGTGGCGAGTTCGCCAAGGCGGGCAGCGCCGGCAGCGGGTCGAAGAAGACCCCGAAGCGCACGGGCGGGAAGCCGCCCGCCGCGGACGGCACTCTGTCCTACGACCCGCGCTCCAACACCGGCACCGGCTACGGCGGCGAGAACAAGATCGTAGCCAGCCTGCAGGACGAGCTGAACCGGCTGGGTGTCACCGACTCCGCCGGCCGCAGGCTGCGCCGCGACGGGCAGTACGGGCCGAAGACCACCTCGGCGGTGCAGAAGCTCCAGCGGGCGCTGGGCGTCAAGGCCGACGGCAAGGTCACCCCGGAGCTGTTGAAGCAGATCAAGTCCCTGAAGGCGCTACCCACGAAGAGGAGTGCGTTCATGGAAATCTGCGTGCGCTCGTTCGGGTTCGAGTTCGACACCCGCGGCCGCGACAGCAGCGACGGCCGGACCCTGGAGGGGTACGCCGCCGTGTTCAACTCCCCGACCCGCATCGCAGCGGTCGGCGGGGACTTCGACGAGGTCATCTCACCCGGCGCATTCGGCCGATCGATCCGCAGCCGCATGCCGGTCCTGCAGTTCGAGCACGGCCGCGACCCGCGCATCGGCGCCGCGCCGATCGGCTCGATCGAGGACCTGTCCGAGGACTCCACCGGCCTGCACGTCCGCGCCAGGCTGTTCGACCACCCGGACATCGAGCGCGTCCGGCAGGGCATCGCCGCCCGGGCGATCACCGGCATGAGCTTCCGGTTCCAGGTCACCGACGGCGGTGACCGGTGGGAACGCCGCGCCGGCAGCGTCGACCTCCGCACCGTCGGCGACGCGGACGTCCACGAGCTCGGCCCCGTGGTCTTCCCCGCCTACGACACCACCACAGTCTCCGTCCGGTCCCTCCTCGCCCAGCTCGGGCCGGAGGAGCACCGGGCGTTGCTGCGTGAACTCGCCTACGACCTCAGATCCATCGAGCCCACCGACGTGGGGCCCACAGCGCGGAGCTCGGGCGACGTCGACCTCGATCGGACCGCAGGCCGCGAGGAGCAGCACATGTCAATCCGCCAGCGCCTCGACACCGACGCGCTCCGCACCCGAGGGATCACGAAGTGACCATCGACATCCTCCCCGAGCTCCGCGACAAGAACGTCGCCGATCTCACCACCGGTATCCCGGATGAGCTCCGCGGTATGACCCCCGACGACCTGCAGCGCTACGTCGAGGTCCTCGACGCGCACCTGCGCTCCATCCACCAGGACGAGAACACCGGTGAGCTGCGGGACAAGACCCCCGCCGAGCAGACGGCGTTCGACTACGGCCTGAAGCTCCGCGACGTGGCGATCAGTCGAATCGAGGAGCACCGCGCCGTGCAGGCCGTGTTCGCCCGCCGGCCGAAAGCCGTTGAGGCGGCGATGCTGAACCTGACCACCCGCGACAAGACCGACCCGTACGGCGACGTGCGCCGCATGTCGGTGAACGAGGCCCGCGACCGGGCGCTGCGGACCCTCGACGACCGCAACTCCTCCTCGCACCTCTCGCCGGCGGAGAAGGACTCGGTGGAGCGGCAGGTCCGCACCTCGACCGACATTGCCCGCCGGATCCTCGTCACCGAGAACGAGGCGTACCGCAGCGCGTGGCTGAAGATGGTCACCCGCCCCAACGGCGCCATGTACCTCGACGAGGACGAGCGTCGGGCGATGATGTCCTGGGACGAGTTCCGGACCATGTCCGAGGGCACCACGACCGCCGGCGGGTTCGGCATTCCGGTCATGACGGCCGCCTGACTCGGCAACGAGCCAGTGAAAATCCCGAGAATTGCTGGGACATCCCGCTAGACGCTCGCACCACAGCGTGAGGCGAAAGCCTGAGCGCGACGGTTCGAGAAGCGAGCGGTAGGGACAATCAGCAGCCGAGCCCGCCTGGGTGTGCCCCGACGGGAAGGTTCAACGACTATGTACGGGATATCTCGATCGATCCAACAGTTCGTCTATACTCTTGTCCGTGAGCACCTTCCCGGACAAGAGCTGTGAAGTCTGCGGAACCTTCTTCTCCCCTCGCCGACAGCTCGACCGGACGTGCTCCCTGGACTGTCAGGTGCAGCACCGTCGGCGACTGAGCCGCGAAAGCTCGGCCCGCGCCTACCAGCCCCGGCCGCCGCGACCCGACGCCGAATGCGAGTCCTGCAAGGGCCGCGTTCCGGCGCCCAAGTCCGGCCCCATGCCGCGCTGGTGCAGCCCATGCCGAGCGAACCGAGAAGACGTTCGCGGCCGCCAGCGGATCGCGGTCCGTCGTTGCCACAAGTGCTCCAAGCCGATGCCGGAAGCGGCGCGGCAGCCGGGCGTAGTGGCGTGCGACGACTGCCGCATCGACCCGCGCAAGCATCGCCAAGCGCACGAGCATCGCCGCCGGTTACGCAAGTACGGTCTTGACCAGGACTCTTACGACCAACTCCTGATCGATCAGGACGGTCGTTGCGCCGGGTGCCGTACCGCTGAACCCGGCGCCAAGGGCTGGTGCATCGACCATTGCCACAGCTCCGGCAAAGTCCGCGGGCTGATGTGCAACCGGTGCAACACCATCCTCGGCCTGGCGAACGAGGACCCTGCGGTCCTGCGGCTGTTGGCAGACTTCCTGGAACGACTGCAAGTGATCGATCGAGATAAAGATATAGTCTGAGCTGCACGGAGACGTGCAGAGGCTGGCAGAAATGACCAGCCCGCTCGGCCTCGCCGAGTAGTAACAACACTGCTTCATCGACCCGTCGATCATCCTGACGGCGCAGGGCAGCGACAACCCGTTCCTGCGGATCGCCCGGCAGGTCGACGTCAACACCAACGCCTGGAAGGGTGTCAGCTCCGCCGGCGTCTCGTGGTCGTTCGACTCCGAAGGTGTCGAGGCGTCCGACGACTCGCCGACCCTCGCCCAGCCGGTCGTGAACGTCAACATGGCCCGCGGCCTGATCCCGTACACCATCGAGGTCGGCCAGGACTACCCGAGCTTCGCGGCGGAAATGTCGACGCTCCTCGCCGAGGGCTACGACGAGCTGCTCGTCGACAAGTTCACCCGCGGCACCGGCACCGGCGAGCCGCAGGGCATCCTCACCGTCCTGTCCGCGACGGCCGGCGCCCGCGTCGGCGTGCAGACGTCCGGGTCGAACTTCGGCCCGAACGACCCGTACACGGTGTGGAAGGCGCTCGGCCAGCGGTTCCGCCGCAAGGCGTCCTGGCTGATGTCCGTCGACGTCAACAACAAGATCCGGCAGATCGCGACCGCGAACGTGTTCCACGCGTTCACGGAGAACCTGCCGGCCGAGTGGGCGGACATGCTGTTCGGCAAGTCCGTCTACGAGTCGCCGTACATGCCCGACACGACCACGTCCACGTCTGCGAACTCCGGCCTGGCGATCGTCGGCGACTTCCAGCAGTACGTCATCGCCCGCCGCGGCGGCATGAGCGTCGAGCTGGTGCCGCACCTGACCAGCACGACCACGAACCTGCCCAACGGCACCCGGGCCTGGTTCGCCTACGCCCGCATCGGCGGCGGCGCGGCCACGACCAGCGCGTTCAAGCTGCTCGTCAACACCGCGTGATCCGTGTGATCCGCGAGGTCGCCCCGGGTATCACATGCCCATGACGACCTCATCCGTCCCGAGTCGAACGGAGCCGGCCATGGCCGAAGCGAAGAGCACGGAGAAGCCCGCCGAGAAGCGGCGGCTCGCCAGCGCCGCCGAGTCCGGCGACGCCGCGGTGCAGCAGATCCTCGCCGAACGGGAGATCCACGCCCAGAACGGCGACGACGCTGCGGTTGCCCGAGCCGATGACCGGCTCGCCGACCTCGGGTTCACCGCCAAGTAGCAACCGACCGCGAAAGCCCCGGACCGCCGACGGCGTCCGGGGCTTTCGCATGCCCCGGGAAGGTCAACCATCCGATGAGCACCCAGTTCGTCTTCGCTATGGGCACCGACAGCGTCCACCTGCCGACCGGCGTCACCGTCCGGGTTCAGCGCGGCGCCATGGTCCCCGACACCGACCCGCTCGTCCGCGCCCGTCCGGACCTCTTCTCCGCCGACCCGCGGTACGCACCGAACCTCCTCGCGACCGAGGTCCCCGAGGAATTCCGCGAAGACACACCGGTCGAGACGGCCACGGCCGCACCCGGCGAGCGCCGCAACGCCCGGCGCCCCTGAACGCACGGCACTCCCTGATCACCTCCGGCCGGCCGCTTGGATGGTCGGCCGGCCGGAGGCACAACCATCCGTCACCATCCGCGATAGGGACATCCGTGACAGCAGAGATCGAAGGCGACCCGGCACAGTCCGTGGCAGTCGCCTACGTCCACCAGGACGAGGTCCACTACTCGTGGCATCACTCGATGACGCAGCTGCTCGCCTACGACGCCGCGACGAACGGCCGGATCTGGCAGGGCGGGTACGTCGCGATCCGTGGAGGCACCGACGGGCTCGCCGAAGCCCGCAACACCGCGGTCCGCGAGTTCCTTGCCGACTCGGCGGCGCACTGGCTGTGGTGGGTCGACACCGACATGGGGTTCGCCCCCGACACCGTCGACCGGCTGATCGAAGCCGCCGACCCGGTCGAGCGGCCCGTCGTCGGCGCGTTGTGCTTCGCGAACCGCGAGGTTGAGAACGACGGCATGGGCGGCCGCCGCGCCGTCGCCGCGCCGGTCATCATGCGCTGGACCCACGACGGTGACGAGGCCGGGTTCGACACCCGGTGGGACTACCCGCGTGACACCGTGGTGCGCTGCGACGGGGTCGGCGCCGCCTGCGTCCTCA
>Ga0247822_10003366_pt1 | contig 10427 bp, 6 predicted proteins | sample 13C_Cellulose_Da_FD_192423 | JGI IMG/M metagenome (GOLD analysis project Ga0247822, IMG submission 192423) | Soil microbial communities from agricultural site in Penn Yan, New York, United States - 13C_Cellulose_Day30 | ecosystem: Environmental > Terrestrial > Soil > Agricultural land | place... | reverse complement strand
CCCTCCGCCGGCCTCTCTCCTCTCCCCTGGAGATCCGTTGATGCTTCGTCCGATCCCGCTCGCACGGTTGGTCCTGTCTGTCGTCGTCCCTCTGGCGGGGTTCGCCTCCGCGACGATCTCCGCCGCGGAGCCGGACCGGGATCGGTGCGTCGTTCTCATCAGCGTCGACGGACTGGCGGGCTACTACTTCGACGATCCGCGGGCCCAGATGCCGACGATCCGCGAGTTGGCGAAGAATGGTGCCTGGTCCGACGAGATGACCTGCTCATTCCCGACCGTCACCTGGCCCAATCACACGACGCTCGTCACCGGAGCCCACCCGGCCCGCCACGGCGTCCTGGGGAACAACTTCCTCGACCGCGAGACGGCGAAGCCGGTCGGACTGATCGTCGATCCGGTGTTCGACAAGGACGAGATCGTCCGCGTACCGACGATCTACGATGCGGCCCATCAGGCGGGACTGGCGACCGCCGGGGTTCTCTGGCCGGCGACGCGGAACGCGAAGTCGTTCGACTGGAGCGTGCCGGATATGGGCGAGGACAACTGGGCCAGGTACGGCACTCCCTCCTGGCTGGAAGAGCTCCGGCAGGCGGGCATTCCGGTCGATTCGCACGCCGCGTGGTGCAAGGACAAGGTCTGCGGCGTCATGAGGGACTGGCTCTACAGCCGCATGGCGGACCACGTGCTGATGGTCCATGCCCCTAACCTGGTGCTCGTCCACCTGATCGAGCTTGACCATACGCAGCACACCTTCGGTCCAAAGACGCCGGAAGCCTACTGGGCGGTCAATCAGGCGGACACGCGGGTCCGGGACATTGTCGAGTCGGTCCGGAAGTCGAAGCATGCCGACAAGACGACGATCATCGTCACGAGCGACCACGGCTTCCGGCCGATCGCGAAGGACATCCGTCCGAACGTCCTGTTCAGGACGCAGAAGCTGGCGGACGCCGCGCCGGACGTCCGGCCGGTGGTGAAGAGCGTGGCGCAGGGGGGTGGGTGCATGGTCTACATCCTCGATCCCGCCAGGAAGGCGGAGCTGCTGCCCAAGCTCCGCGATGTGCTGGCGAAGGTGGAAGGGGTGACGGCGGTCGTGGAGCCCAAGGACTTCGAGAAGTTTGGCGTCGCGGCTCCGGAGCAGGATCCGCATGCCCCGGACTTCTGGCTCTCGGCGGAATCGGGGTACTGCTTCACGGACTCGGCTGAAGGGGAGGACCTGGTAGTTCCTCGTCCTGCGCCGGGGGGCACGCATGGGTACCTGCCGAACCATCCGGATCTGTATGGGACGTTCGTGATCTCCGGTTATGGGGTGGCGTCGGCGAAGGATCTGGGCCCGATCCGGAACATCGATGTCGCGCCAACGATGGCGGAGTTGCTGAAGGTGAAGCTGCCGACGGCTGAGGGAACGGTGCTCAAGGCCGCGCTCGCCCCATAGGCGGTGATTTGAAGGGAAGTCGAATAGCGTCCTTGCCGGCACGACTGTGCCACCTCAAACCCAACGTGCTACGGCCGCTGGGGTCAAGGGGGCCTCGCCCCCTTGCCGCCGGAGGCACTTCTGTGAGGAACCGTGGGACAGAACGGACGTCCCCTTTGTCGTACCAGCGCTGAGGACTCACCCAAACCACACCGCTGGCTTTGCAATCCCCGCGGGTTCGGTGAGGGGGCATACCGCACCGTGTCCGCGCTTGGACACGCACTCCTTCAGATATCTCTCGACGGCCAAGCCTCCGGCGGGCAAAGGGCCGGAAAAACAACACAGGCCCCTCTGCACTCCCCACCAGGGTACCCCTGGACCCGGTTCCTGGGGCAGCCGCTCGCTCCTTCACAGCATGGACCAGAGGCATAGCATCGCGCAGACTTCCTGAATCTGCGGAGTATCCGCTCGGATGCCCCCCGCCTCAAATCGCCTTACCCCACGTTCCAATGAACCTCACTTCCTCCACTCGACGCCCCGCCCGCACCGCGATCCTGGCCGCCGCGGCCGTCGCCCTCTCGATCATCGCCGGATCGCCCCAGCTGAGAGCCGAGACACCGCTCGTCGCCGACAAAGCCGCCCGCGAACTGATGCACCACGCCCACAACGCCCGGGCCGTCTGGAACGATTTCCCCGGCTTCACCGCCAAGCTCACCGTCCGCACCGATGACGCCGTCCATCACGGCACCATCCGCGTCACGCCCGACTTTCAGTGGACACTCGACCTCCCCCAGGAGGCACAAAAGCCCTGGCTGAAGTCCAAACTCCAGTCGGTCATCTCCCACCGCCGGCCCGACGACTTCACCAACAGCGAGTTCGGCTTCGTCCCCGGTCCCCACACCGCCGAATCCGGCCGGCTCATCGCGCAGCTCGACGGCTCCGGAGTCTTCCGGATCAAGGACGGCGTAATCGCCGAAGTCCTCCGCAAGGGGGAGAAGCAGTGGCTCGAAATCACGAACGTCGAGATGCTCAAGACGGCCGAAGGACACGAACTGCCGCGGATCAGCTCGGTCGTCTTCCGGGATCCGGCCACCGGTGACATCACCTCCAACCTGACCAACACCTTCGAATGGAAGCGGCTCGGCCGGTTCGACCTGCCGCGGCGGACCTTCACCGTCGAGGTGGCGGCGAAGGGCAACCGCTCCGTCCGCGAACTGACTTTCGAAGACGTTCAGCTCCTCACGCCAGCGACCGTGAGCGCGAAGTAAGCTCGCGCTCGGCCGGACAACCCGCCGCGGCACCAAAGTTCACGCCGCATGCACGCTATCGCCGGATGTGCTGCACGGTGTGGTGCTGGGGCAGCGAATAGGCCCCCTTGGCGGCCCCGAAGTAGGCCGGATAGTGTTCGACGTGATGTCCGCGGGCCGCGGCGGTTCCGGCGAAGACGAACAGGCCGGCAGCCACCGCGAGTGTTCCCAGGATGGTGCGACGAAACATGGCGACTCTCCCGTCCGCCCGGCAGGTGGGACTTGCGTCCGCCGGGCGGACCGGGCGGCACGAAGGAGACGCAAACCCTCGCACGGGCTGAGAAAGATCTTCCCTCGGCGCGAGAGTCCGTCAGAGGACGACAACAGCGACCCGCTCGCGCCCATCTCCCGGACCGCTCCGAGGCGGCAGGATGGCGTTGTTGAGATCAGAGGACCGCGAGCCTGGTCTGAAAGATCCTAGGCGCGCCCGTCCCGTGGCGAGAACGGGCCGTCTGATGACTTGTTCGTTATTCCGCGATTCGAACCGCGACGCGTCGTGAGAGACCCGGCGCTCTGGGACCGCTCAGTCGGCCTTCTTGTCGGTCAGCGTCCGGTAGGCGGCGGCGTACCGTCGCCCGAGCTCGCGGTAAGCGGCCGCGTCAAAGTGGACCGAGTCCCCTTTGTGATGCAGATCGTCGGAAGAGACGAACGCCGTCCGCCGGACCTTCGTCGGGAGAGCCCGGTGGACCGCGTCGACCTGCCGCTTGTCCGCATCCCACGGCTTCTCCGCAAACTGGCCCATCTGGCCGGCGATGAAGGGGACGTCGGGCGCCTTGAGCGTCGCGCGGAAGCGGTCGATGAGGTCGTGCAGCCGCTTCTCGTAGCGCGGCGCCCGTTCTGGATTGCAGTCCGATTCGCCCTGGTGCCAGAGGATCCCCTTCAGCGTGCCGGCCGGAAGAGCGACCTCGGCCCGCGCCATCGCGTCGTCCCACGGGTGGGTCTTGGTCGGCGGGTCGAAGGCCCCCGGCTCCCAGGTCTCGATCGGCGAGCCCCCGACGGCACACGGAATCAGGCCGATCGTGATCGTCGGATCGGCCTCGGCGAGGGTCAGGGCGAAGGTCCGTCCCAATCCGACGCCGACCACCGACGGCTTGTCGAAGTGGAGCGGATCGACCGCCGGCACCCACTCCTTCTCCTTCGAGAACGTCAGGACGCGCGAGTGGGGCTTACGGTCGTCGGCCTCGACCTTCCCGCGCCCCGCCATGTTGGACTGGCCGACGAGCAGGAACAGATGGAACTTCTCCTTCGGCGGCAGCTCGGCCCCCGAGGCTGACCGTTCTGTTCCCAGCGGGCACAGCAGAAGAAGGGATGCCGCAAACAGAGAGAGCCGGCGGGTCATCGGGCGAAGGAAGGACATCGGACGGCTCCCGGCGAAGGGTCGATTTTCACAAACCGCGATCCTCCGCCCGGCCAACAGGTTGCGGCCGCGACGGGGCGGGCGGCGGTGCTCGTGACCGGCATCTGACCGGAAATGGTCTGGACGTGCAAACCGGACGAGGTAGCGTGGAAACCCGTCGGGGACGCCGGCCCCGTTCCGAAACCTTTCGCGCTCGACGAGAGAACGGTCTGATGCCTTCGAACGACGGTATTTTTCAAGGTGCCATGAGCACGCTCCTGACGGAAGTCTTCGACGGTCCCCCGGGGGACGAGGCGTACATCCTGAACCCCGGCGATCCGGGACTGCTGCGGCAGCTCGACACCATTGACGCGAAGGCTGCTTCGAGCCGGCCGATGCCGGGGTCGACAACCGTCGCCGCGCATGTCGATCACGTCTGTTACGGCCTCTCGCTCCTGAACCGCTGGATCGCGGGGGAGGCCAATCCCTGGGCGACGGCGGACTGGAAGGAGAGCTGGAAGCGGGGGACGGTCACGCCGGAGCAGTGGGCGAGCCTTCGGACGCGGTTTCGCGACGAAGCGGCGCGGTGGAAGAAGGGGGTCGCCGAACGGACCGCCTGGGATCACATCTCCGCCGCCGGCAGCATCAGCAGCGTCGCTCATACGGCCTACCACCTGGGAGCGATCCGGCAGATCCTGGCAGCGATGGAGCTGTACAAGCCCAGCTGAACTGGGCATGCCGAACAACGTCCTCGCCGGCACAGCGTCGTCTGCTCAAACCCAACGTGCGACGGCAGTCGGGGTCATGGGGGCAACCCCTTGCCGCCGGAGGCGCTTCCATGAGGAACCGTGGTAAGCAACGGACGTCCGCTTTGTGGAACCGGCGCTGAGAACTCACCGCTCGCTCTGCACTCCCTGCGGGTTGGTGAGGGGGGCATACGACAGGTTGTCCGCGTTTAGACACTCACTCCTTCAGACGTCTCTCGACGGCCAGGCCTCCGGCGGGCAAGAGGGCGTTGCCCCCTTACATCCCCCCACCAGGGTGCCCCTGGACCCGGTGGAAGTGTGACTGCATCACGGCATCCGCCGGTCGATCCACTGCCGCGTCAGGTCGGGGAAGTCGCTGAACGCCCCGTCGACGCGCATCTCCCCAAACAGAATCTCCATCAGGCGATCGAACGACGGAACCGACTTCGGCAGTTCGTCGTGGCGGAGAGTCCAGGGATGGATCACCAGACCGTGGTGGTGCGCGGCGGCCGCCAGTTCGGTCGCAGTGAACGTTCCATCGGCACGGAACTCCGACACCAGAAGACTGATCGGCGGCCCGATGCCATCCGCGTAGCCGGCAACCTTCGCCAGCGCGGCGTCGAGATCCCCCCGCCGCGGTGCCGCCAGCAGCGGCTTCCAGTCCTTCTCCTCCAGCAGCTGAATGATCCTCAACGGACACTTGAGCTCCCGGCGGCAGCGCTCCGTCTCCGGTTCGTCAAAGCACTGCAGGTAGCACGCCTCCTCCTTCGACCGGTAACCCAACTCTTCCAGCACCCGCAGGACGATCGCCGAAATGTCCTGACCCTCCCGGCGATGGAAGGCGGGCTGCTTGATCTCGGGGTAGATCCCGAAGGTCCGGCTCATCGAACGATTCAGCCCCTGCACGAAGGCGATCTCCTCCGCCAGCGTGTGCAGCGTGAACCGGCTGGCGACATGCGGGAACCGCTTCGAAAAGACCGGCTGACCGGTCTTGTGACTGAACCGCTCCCGGACCAGCAGCGTCCGGATCTCCTCCAATGTGAAGTCGATCGCGTAATAGCGGCCGTCCGGCCGCGCGCGATCGGGAAACCGCTCCGCAACGTCCGTCACGGTGTCGAGATGGATGTCGTGGAGGACGATCGGGATGCCGTCCCGCGTCAGGACAACGTCCTGCTCCAGGTAGTCCGCCCCCATTCCCGCCGCCAAAGCCTTGGCGGGGAGGGTGTGCTCGGGGAGATATCCGCTGGCCCCGCGATGGGCGATGACGATCGGTGTGGGCATGCGACTCTCAAGTCGGACGGTTCGCCCAGACCACGGGCGGCCTGGAGTCGGAGCGATTGTCGGCGGCAGCGGCCAATCAGGGAAGACGGAGAATGAGGGGTCGTCAGGAGCCCTCAAGTCGGGTCCAAAGAGGCCGGGCGAGGCACGGATCTCGCGGTTTCCACGGGGCTTACGCCGTGCGCTCGAAATCTCACCGGCGGCGCCCACAACCGGAATCGTCCGAACGTATTCCCCAATCAGGATTTTTGGAACATTCTCCCGTCTCCAGACGTCGACTATGATTGGGGGGAATGCCGTTTCTGGCCGTTGGGAGAGAGGTCCCGATGTCTTCGACCGCCGGGTCCCGTTCGGGATCGCTTCCGGGCTCATCGTCCAAGAAATACGTCGATTTCGACGAGTTCGTCGCTTTTCAGCTGGAGAAGGCGCGGTCCGGCATCCGGGCGAACGACCTCCTCATGGGGGCAGTCGGGCTGGGGGTGTTCGTCGCCTCGTATCTCTTCGTCTTCCTGATCCTCGACCAGTGGGTCTTTGCGCAGGGAGTCGGGACCGCGCTGCGGGTCGCGATGTGGCTGGGGATGGCGACCGTCGTGGTGGCCTGGATCGCCTGGAAAGTCGCGGGCCCGTTCCTGCGGCGCGTGACGTCGCTTTTTGCCGCCAAGGAGATCGAGGCGGCCCATCCGGAGCTCAAGAGCAACCTCCTGACGCTGATCGACCTGCGGCAGGCGGGGCGCGAGGTGTCGCCCCAGATCCTGCAGGCGATCGAGAAGCGGGCCGCCGTCCGGCTCTCGGAGATGGACATCGATCACGCGATCGACCGCCGGACGCTCATGCGGTGGTCTTACGTCCTGCTGGCGATCGTCGCCGGGATCTGCGTCTACACGATGCTGACTCCCAAGCGGCTCGGTCCGTCGCTCGTCCGGGCCCTGATTCCGATCACGAACGTCTCGGTCGGCACGCAGACCCGAATCGAGAAGGTGATCCCCGAGAACGCCAACGTCCTCAACCGTTCGAGCGTCGAGATCATCGCCCAGCTCACCGGGAAGATTCCGGAGCAGGTGAAGGTCCTGTACTCGACGGAAGATCGGCGGTTCGTCGACGAGCCGCTGATCCTGGCCGACACCGGCGAGGGGCTGAACCGCTTCCGCGGCGTTCTCTCCGGCGAGCGGGCCAAGGGGCTGATGCAGTCGGTCACCTACCGGGTCGAGGCGGGGGACGCGATCTCGCCGACCTATACGATCACCGTGACACAGCCGCCGTCGGCGACGGTGGCGGATGTCGCCTATGACTATCCCGCCTACATGGGCCTCCAGGACCGGACGCAGGCGAACCCGACGATCGACGGCTGGGAAGGGACCCGCGTCACGCTGCGGGCGACCACCAACCGCCCCGTCCAGATCGCCCGCGTCCTGTTCTCCGACACGGAGGACACGAGCCTCAAGGCGGAAGAGCTGCCGATGAAGGTCGACGGCGGGACGAATCTCTCGGCGACCTGGATGCTCCAGTTCCGCAGCGACGGGACGTATCCGCACTTCTATCGGATCTTCGTCAAGACCGAGGACGGCAGCGAAGACCCCGCACCCGTCCTATACCCGATCCGAATCCGCCAGGACCTCGCTCCGAAGGTCGAGATCATCCATCCGCAGTCGGACGTCTCGGCTCCGGCGAACGGTTCGGTTCAGGTGGCCTACCAGGCGTCCGATCCGGATTTCCTGCTGAAGAACACGGTCCTCCGCTACGAGAAGCGGGGCCAGGAGCTTCCGGAAGCGGACTATGTGTTTGAGGCTCCGCCGCTCAAGCCGTCGGTCCGCGGCGTGGCGACGATCGACCTGAACCGGTTTTCCGTCGCCCGCGGCGACAAGCTGACGTTCTGGCTGGAGGCGAAGGACAACCTCGAGCCGTTCGGGAACCGCAAGGAGAACGTGTCGAAGTCGGCGCGGCTGAACATCAACATCACGGACGCCGTCGATCCGAAGCAGGCGCAGCAGAAGGCGGAGGAAGAGAAGCAGCGCGCCAAGGACGAACTCGATCAGGCCCCTCCGCCGCCGCAGGAGGACCGGGGCAATCCGCAGGAACAGCGTCCGGACGAGCAGCGTCCTGAGGAGGGAATGCCCGAGGACGGGATGCCGCAAGACGGCATGGGCGAGAAGAAGCTGGACGAGCAGCGTCCCGGCGGCGGGGAAGCCCAGCCCGGCGAGAATCCGAACGCCGATCCCGGCCGGAACAACGACAACCGTCCGATGCCCGGCGACGAGGGGATGGACAACAAGCCCGGGGAGCCCAACGGCGGTGAAGGCCAGCCGAAGGACGAACCGCGGAAGGACGACGGCCAGGGACAGAAGGGGGCCGGTCAGGGGGGGACGCCGCAGGATCCCGGAATGGGTGAGAAGCGGGACAACGGCCCGCGCGATCCCAAGATGGGGGACGACCCCAAGAACAGCGACGCCAACCGCACCCAGCAGAATGGAACCGCGGGACAGCGCGGCGGATCGGGAACCGGGGGCCAGCCGCAGCGGGAAGGGAACCAGGGCGAAGGTCAGCCGCAGCCCCAGCGCGATCGGACCGGGAATGATGCGTCGTCGGGAGCCGGCCAGGGCGAGCGGAATTCGCAGCCGGGGGGCGGGAAGAGCCAGCCGCAGCGCGAACCGGGCGGCGGGAACAACGGGCCGCAGGCGCCGATGGATCGGGCGCCGGATGACGTCGCGCTCGAGCGGCTGCTGAACTACAGCGATAAGAAGGGACCGGAAGCGGATCCGAAGCCGCCGCAGCCGGAATCCAACATGAACCAGGGTTCGCAGGAGAGCTCGCCCGGAGCGTCCCGCGGGTCCGATTCGTCGGGATCGCGCTCCAACGACGCCGGCCGCGGGCAGGAGCCGATGAGCGGTTCCGACCCCAAGTCGAGCCCTGAAAAGGGTCCAAACCAGGAGAAGGGGCCGGGGAGCCGTGGCGGCGCCGGCCCGATGCCGTCCGCTCCCGACCGCGGCAACGGGGAGAACGAGCCGGGCAAGAGCCCGATGAAGGAGCCCGGCGGGGGCGAGATGTCTCCCAAGGGGACGAACCCGCCCGGTCGTGAAACCGAGCGTCCGGCGCAGACCCCTTCCGACATGGAGAAGAACGGGCCACGGGAACCGAAGCCGCGAACCGGCTCCGATCCCTCCGCACCGCCGGAGCGGTCGTCGGACGGCAACAACGGGATGACCGGCGAACCCGGCGCGGGAACTAAGGGGACGAATCCTCCTCCGGCCGCGGGTCAGGAGAAGGGACCGGGGGCTCCGAAGCCCAATAACGGCGCAAAGCCTGAGGGGCGGGATCCCTCGACGATGGGTCAGGACGCTCCGATGCCCGGAACGGGTGAGCGCCCGATGCCCTCCGACGCAGGAACCGGGGAGAAACCGGCCGGAGAGATGCCGCCCGGCGGCAAGCAGACGGGGCAGAAGGGGCCGGGGAACACCGGTACCCCGATGAAGTCGAACATGCCCGGTGAGGCTGGCGATACGGGGGAGAAGCCCATGGGGCCCGGTGAAGCTCCGATGGGCCCCGGCGAGAACCCCATGCCGGGCGAGGGGGCGGACAATGCCCCCGGCCGGAATCCCCAGACGAACGGCCGTAAGCCGGACGGAGCTGGAAAGCCCGATGGCACGGGGAAGCCGGACGGGACTGGCAAGCCGACGGCCATGGAGAAGAACGCACCCGACGGAAAGCCGGGTGAGACGGAGGCGAACGCCAACGACCCCGGTGCCAAGCCCAACGTGACGGAGCCAGGGAAAGAGGGGCCGATGCCGGGGACCGGTGAGAAGAAACCGGGACCGGGTGGCAATACCGGGGAGAAGCGTCCCCAGCCGGGCGAAGGAACTGGTCAGAAGGCTCCGTCCCAGGGCGGGATGGGCGAGCCGAAGGGGCAGCCCGGAGCGGGCGAGAAGCCGATGCGGGACGACAAGGGCCGTCCGGCCGGCGGCGATCCGCAGGCCAATCCGATGGGGGCCCCTGAGCAGCCTTCGGCGAATTCGAAGGATCAGAACGCCCAGCGCTCGCCCAACCCGATGCAGGGGGGGACGGGACGCGGGCAGGATTCGGCCGAGGGACAGCCCGGCGGCAAGCAGCGCGGCATGGGAGACACATCGTCCCAGCCGGGGCAGGAGGGAACGCCCTCCGGTGAAAAGCCGGGGCAGTCGGACAATCCCTCCGGACCTCCGCAGCAGGGTGGCAAACCGGGACGGGAGTCGGGGAAGCCCGGAGATTCCGGAATGCCGGGGGACTCGGGGATGCCGATGGAGAACGGTTCCGGCGCCGACTCCGGAAAACCGGGTACCGGTGGGAAGCCGATGCCCGGCGCCGGAACCGTTCTCCAT
>Ga0247822_10003365_pt1 | contig 10427 bp, 10 predicted proteins | sample 13C_Cellulose_Da_FD_192423 | JGI IMG/M metagenome (GOLD analysis project Ga0247822, IMG submission 192423) | Soil microbial communities from agricultural site in Penn Yan, New York, United States - 13C_Cellulose_Day30 | ecosystem: Environmental > Terrestrial > Soil > Agricultural land | place... | reverse complement strand
AACATTTTTCTGAACACTCCCGACTTTCTGGCCGACTCGTGCACATACACCGACTGAAGCCACCATACCATACCATTTCTCCAGTCGCTCCATTCATAAGTGATCAGAAAGCACCCTACGGCCTCTTTGCCATCAGTAGCCACATAGTACTCTCCCTTGGCGGGATCATCAAACAAGGCAGACATGCCCTTCGTGACAGTATCCGTGGGAAGATAGATGTGCTCGGTTTCACTGGCCAGACGTTGCTGCATTTCAACAAGCACATGCAGGTGCTCATAACTCGCTTTCTGTATAAGTATAGACATGTGGGTTCTGTTTGATTGTTAATTCGCGACCTTAAAATAGCCCCGTCAGCCGAGTTTCAAAAATCATGGCAGACGATATCGATGGCCTTCGCTCAACCGGACGGTTAGAAAAAAAATGATAGATTTCCGGAAACTTAACCCCTCTTAAGTTATGGCAAACAAATTTGACCCCCATGCAGGCATCGGTGTATCCAAGGCAGATGCACAATCGTGGATTGACAAGTATGACCGTGAACACAGGAAAGACAAAGAAAAGGATACTAAGGCAATCTTTTTCGGGAAGGACAACATTGCAAAGATGCTCGTCGGAAAAAGCGCCGGCATCACCATCTTTCTTGGAGTAAAGTATAGCGACATCGTTGAAAAGGAAGTAGTCAATCTTATCCTCGTCCCAACCACTGAAGACGGAACGCTGTTATGGAACGATACTACCACCAGGGCAATCGGTGACGCCGATGCAGGGGCATATGATGTTGGATATCCATGTCCTCCATATTGCGCCAAATAATTTCTTTTACAAACGGCGCCTATATCAACCGTTGACAACTAACTAAATAAAGAAAGTGACATTCGAATTATTCGCCAGGATCAATCACATAGCAGCCGCATTCACCGCTATTGCATTGATCCTGTGCTTATACAAATTTCCACAGCGACGGCCGGAGATCAAATTACAGCTCCTCAACTTTTTCCTTTCCACGACGGTGACGCTCTATATATACGTAAGCGGCGTTCACGGCCTGGCCATCAACTTTCCTCAGAACCTGTACCTCGTCCCGATGATACTCCTGAATCTGCTGATGTATGATTTTGCATGGAATGGCCGCTATCGGAAAGTGACGATAGCAAGTGCAGTCCTGTTTGTTCCTTTCGCGATCTGGAACTTCATCTATGGACAGGGAACAATCTTCAACAGCAATTCAATCCTCTTCGGCGGAGCATTCATCATAATCCATTGCGTACTATTCTACTATTACCTGCTTGCTGACCTCCCCGTGCAACGACTGGATAAGCTGCCAATGTTTTGGTTCAACGCAGGGAATCTTACTTACTTTGGCGGATCGCTGTTCATTTTTGCCGCTTATGTCGTCGACGTTTTTCGTGACTCCCTGCTGTTATACTGGGCAATCGGGAACGTTTTGAGGATTGCACAGTTTATCCTTATCATCGTGGGATTATGTCAGGATCTCCGGAATATCAGGTCGCCCTCCTCGTTGCCATCGGCACGATAGGAATGGTGTTTCTGACAGTGGCCATTATCTCTTTCATGGTATTCTATCAAAAGAAGATGCTCCAGGAACAGGTGCGCAGGCAGCGCCTTGAACTGGATCATCAGACCAAAGTAATGGAGGCCGTGCTCGAGTCACAGGAACTCGAGCGTAAAAGAGTCGCCGCCGACCTTCACGACAGCATCGGCGGAATGCTCTCCGCCATCCGGATGGGAATCACGACCATGAGCCGCCAACTTCCTGATCCTCTGGCGTTCGCTCCACAAAAAAAAATGCTCGACGACACCATCAGCTCGGTGCGCGCCATCAGCCGCGAACTGATGCCGTCAACACTCGAACGATTTGGATTGGTGCATGCCCTTCGTGAACTTTGCGACCAGGTACACACAACCTCAATGCTGCCCGTAAACTTTCACGCGCAGGGTGAGGTGGATAACGTATCGCCAACCAGACAACTGATGATCTATCGCATAGCCCAGGAGTTGGTCACGAACGCTGTAAAGCATGCGAAAGCAACTGCCATCAACATGCACTTGGATATAGCCGGCGAGTTGGTGCTTAAGGTAGAAGATAACGGAATCGGCTTCGATCCGGAAACACTAAGAATTGCAAATGCGTCCGGTCGTGGACTGGGCCTGTACAACATAGAAAATCGCGTACGCCTCCTGGGAGCCAAAATGGATTACACGCAGTTTGAAAGCCACGGAACTCGTATCACACTAACTGCGCCTTTATGAAGAGTGGCTACAAAGTATATATCGCCGATGATCACACACTTTTTCGAAAGGCAATGGTCACGCTGCTTCAAACATTCGACCGTGTTGCCGTGGTCAAGGATGCAGAAAACGGTAAAGAACTTATCAGCCTCGTGAAGGCAGAAGTTCCCGACGTCGCCATTGTTGATCTTGAAATGCCAGTCATGGATGGCTCAGCAACCTGTGAACAACTCATCGCCAGGTATCCGGATGTCAAACTGATCATCCTTACCATGCATGACAGCAACAAGTTCATCCTTCATATGATGGAAATGGGTGTGCATGCATTCTTGTTAAAGAACGTCGAGCCTGAAGAACTGGAGAAAGCACTCTATTCTGTAATAGAGAAAGACTTTTATCACAATGATCTCGTAGCGAGTGTATTGAGAAAGAATGTGAAGGAAAAAGAAAAGCTTCAACGCAACAAACCGCTGTTTCAGCAAGGTGAGTTAACGGAACGCGAGCGGGAAATATTGATCCTCATATGTCAGGAACTTACCATGAAGGAGATCGGCCAACGACTGTTCCTCAGTGAAAACACCGTTAGAAATCATAGGGTCAACATCATGGAAAAAGTAGGGGTTAACAACATAGTCGGGCTGGTTAAATTTGCCTACGAAGTAGGTATCGTATCATAATCCCGAAAATCCTGTATAGTACAATTGTACTATTTTTCAATTAGGGTCTAAATCCCCGTTCCCGCACACTGTGGCATTTTTCCGCAAAAACAGCAGTTTAGACAGTTGTATCGACAATCATCGGGGAAAGCTGCGTAACCGGATTCTTGCATTTGTGCGATCTTAACATCCGAAGACGATGGTTATCGTCGCTCAAAACACCGCCATCGAAGAAGATGAAAATACTTGTGGCTCACAGGCGAATACAAATCGTTGAGGCAATAAGGTCGGTGCTTAGCAGTATCAACCCCGTTGTGCTTCATACTGAGTCTGGTTTGGATGGGCTCCTAACCTCGCGAATCGAACATTTCGATGTGATAATCTGCGGCACTGACCTGCCTGTGGTCACAGGCTTTGAGCTGGTAAGGTCCCTTCGGACTAATTCAATTAACCGGGAAACCCCGGTCGTTTTCCTGAGTGATCGTGTAAATGAGCCGATGCAGCATCTCGGAAAAGCCCTTGATGCTTTGGCCGTGCTCGATGAACAGGCCATTCATTCAAAACTGGCTGCTCTCATCGCGGATAACGTGGCAAGTAAACCGGACCAGGTCTGGGAACCGCTGTCGGCCCCGATTCGCTCTATCTATTATTAAGTCTTTGCGTGAATGGAATCCCGTCCGGGAGATCCAATCAATCAATAGTTGGCTAATTAAAGCACCGCCCCGGTTAATATCGGAGGCGGAGCTATTTCTTGTCTTCCACCAGGCCGCCGAAGATCCCGTTGATCAGCGACAGTATCAGGCTGAACGCCAATGCCCACCAGAATCCGTCCACTTTAAATCCAGGCGTAAGCGCATCCACCAGCATAATCATCAGGGCATTGATCACCAGCAGAAACAACCCTAACGTCAGAATCGTTATAGGAATAGTGAAGATCACTAAAAGGGGCTTCACAAGGACGTTTACAATGGAAAGCACTATGGCCACAAGCAATGCGTATCCAAAATGTTGAACGTAAACACCAGGAAGAAGGTATCCGGTTAGCAGTACGGCCAAACCCGACAAAAGAAATCGTAGAATCATATCAACAGAAATTTGAATCAATTTCTGTTTTTAGGATCAAATGTCAAATTCTAACTTAGGGCCATGTATGCCATTGTGGACATTGAGACGACGGGAGGCTACGCCGAAAAGCATCGAATTACCGAAGTGGCGATCTATAACCACGATGGTCTTCAGATAACCGATGTCTACCATACGCTCATAAATCCGGGGCGCAACATCCCGCAGTTCATAACAGGACTTACGGGCATCACCACAGAAATGGTCTTTAATGCGCCCGCCTTCGAAGAGATCGCCGACGAAATCCTGAAGCGCCTGCAGGGTAAAGTCTTCGTAGCGCATAACGCTCATTTCGATTATGCTTTCCTGAAGAAGGAATTCGAGCAGGTAGGAGTGAACCTGCAGGCGAAAAAACTGTGTACAGTAAGACTCAGCAGAAAGATAATCCCCGGCTTGCGTTCATATAGTTTAGGTAGTCTCGCCGAAAGCCTTGGAATTCAAATCACCAATCGCCATCGCGCCGGTGGCGATGCGGCAGCAACCGCGAAAATATTTGACCAGCTTCTTCGAAGAGACCGCGACGGATACATACTTAAATCACTCAAACGGAATTCGGGTGAAACGGTCCTTCCTCCCAACCTGGCCAAGGATGAGTTCGATCGTTTGCCTTCTCTGCCCGGCGTCTATTACTTCCTGAATGAAAGAGGTAATGTCATCTACGTAGGCAAAGCCATCAACATTAAAAAGCGTATCTCTGGACATTTCACAGGTGAAGCGCGCGAATGGAGTCGCTCGAAGATCCGGAATGAAATTCACCACGTAACGTTCGAGCTCACCGGCAACGAGTTGATAGCGCTCATTCTCGAAGCTCAGGAGATCAGACGTCTGTGGCCGAAGTATAATCAGGCTCAGAAGTTTCGTGTCGAAGAGTGGGGCATCTTCGATTATGAAGATAGAAACGGCTACCTCAGATTTTCAGCTAATACCGTTGCCCGTGGATCGAAACCTCTGGTACGGTTCAGCACCAAAGGCGAAGCCTGGAATTTCCTCTGGGAAAAGGTAAGGGCTTTTGAATTGTGCCCTAAGCTCTGCGGGCTTCAGATCGCCAAAGGATTATGTTTTGATTATCAGTCCGGTGGTTGCCACGGTGCCTGTATGGGCGTCGAGAATGTGGACACATACAACCGGCGCATGGAGCAGGCCATCCAGTCCTTTCAGGGTGACGGCGAAACGGTTGCTCTCGTCGGCAAAGGCCGGAACATCGAAGAACAATCAGTCGTGCTCGTCGAGCGTGGCGCTTACATCGGATACGGATACTTTGATCGCGCTACTTCCATTTCAGATTTTGAATCAGCACGCGGCCTGGTCAAACGCGGCACAGAAAACCGCACAATCCAAAACCTGGTAAACTCCTACATCGCTAAACCACGAGGCGTTTCGGTGGTTAGCTTCTGATGAATGAGTAATGAGTAATTAGGATAGCGGGCTCACGCGCCCTCATTGCACGCCACGACCCTTCAGGTCGTGGATTAATAACGCGGCGGACAGCCGCCTTCGTAATTACTAATTACTCATTACTCATTACTCATTATTCTCCCGCTTCTACCATCCACCCCCGGATAAAGCCCCGGCACCTCATCACTCAAAAAGATTTCCTTCGTCTCCACATTCATCAGACTCAGCACACCCGACCAGCCAGCACCTGTATCCATCAGCCATACCCCACCGCCGAGAACAGGTCGACCGAACGGAATTGGCGTATGGCCAATATAAGTTTCCCGAAATGGAGTGAGGTTTCCAGTCGCCTGTGTATGATAAGCTTCCATTGCACGCCGGGCGAGGTTACGATCCCACGACAATGTCTCAACATCCTGTGAGGAGAGTGGACGATCCGGGTCGAAACCGGCATGAACAAAACATCGGTCACCCAATACATAATAGGGCATGGCCCTTTCGAGAAAATCAATATGACTGCTTGGTACGCCACCGCGATACGATAACAGTGTCGCCTCGCCACCCTGATTCAGCCAGGAAGTCTGCAGCTCACCACGTTTCATCCAGGGCAACGACATCGCATCGTGATTTCCCAACAGGCAGGTGAGGTGGCTGATGCGCATCAGCTCATCAATCGCCTCACGCGTTTCCGGCCATCCGTCGCATACGTCTCCCAGAAAGATCAGATGGTCGTTCGCATAATCAAACCCAGACCTCTCCAGGCATTGACGCAAGGCGCGGTATGCACCGTGAATGTCTCCCAGAACGAACAGTTTGCCCATTTAGCTTACTCTATACGCTATTTTTTCCACTATAAATTAAGGCCCTATTTGCCAATAATTACACTATTTTTGGCGATCGTATTATCCGCAAATGCATGGAAGCAGTAGCAGCTGAAAAGCACGAAGAACATAAAGCAAAGATCAAACAAGTCTATTCTGAAGTAGGCAAAGTTGTAGTCGGTCAGGAATATATGATAAACCGCCTGATGATCGGCTTGTTTACGAATGGCCACATTCTGTTGGAAGGTGTCCCCGGATTGGCGAAGACGCTTACGGTAAGTACACTCGCCCAGGTCCTTCACCTCGACTTTCAACGCATACAATTCACGCCCGACCTGCTGCCTTCAGACCTGGTCGGAACCATGATCTACAACCAGAAAGACGGACGCTTTGAAGTAAAAAAGGGACCTATTTTCGCGAACATCATATTGGCCGACGAGATCAACAGATCTCCGGCTAAGGTTCAATCAGCATTGCTCGAGGCGATGCAGGAAAAGCAGGTAACGATCGGAGAGACGACTTTCAAACTAGATCGCCCATTTCTTGTAATGGCCACGCAGAACCCTGTTGATCAGGAGGGAACGTATCCGCTGCCAGAAGCCCAGGTCGACCGCTTCATGATGAAAGTGTTCGTCGATTATCCCACCAAGGATCAGGAGATCGAAATCATGCGCCGGATCTCCAACATGCGCTTCGACTTCACCGTCAACACGGTGCTGAGTAAAGACGATATATTTGCCATTCGCGATCAGGTCAACCGCGTGCGTATATCCGAGTCGTTGGAACGCTACATCATCGAACTCGTTTATGCTACGCGCAATCCAAAGGAATATAAGCTCACCGAGCAGGCGCAGTACATTCAATTCGGCGCATCGCCACGCGCAAGCATCAACCTCAACCTTTCAGCAAAGGCGCTCGCGTATATGGAAGGACGCGACTATGTGCTCCCCGAAGACATTAAAGAAGTGGCGAGAGACGTGATGGGACACCGCATCATTTTGAACTACGAGGCGGAGGCTGATAACGTAAAGACTCAGGATATCATCAAAACAATTCTGAATAAGATCCCCATCAACAAATAGGTTTCGTAGCCCGCAGGTTTAGCAACGAATCGTTACCGGATTGATGCAAAAGCCTGTTATCCGGGCGTTAAAAACGTTAACGGAATCTTTCAGAATTGTTAAGGGCAATTTCTGTAGTCGTTTGATCATCAGCATATTGTAAACAATGCGGATCACACAGCGCTGCAGCGCATAACCCGCGCGTTACCGGCTTAACAATTTGGTAACAGCCGCGTACCGGTCAGGTAATATTGGAGCAGGACATTTGTCGTCAAATAACGCCATATGCCGCGCTTACTACTCTTCCTGGCCTTTGCTTTTACAAGTACCGTCGCCTTCGCGCAAAACGGATCAATCTCAGGAACCGTCACTGACGAAAAGACGAAGGAGGCCATCATCGGCGCCAACGTAATCATTCAGGGTACACAGGTTGGAAATGCAACTGACCTCGAAGGAAAGTTTGTCATCGCTAACCTGAAGCCCGGCACCTATAACCTTGCCATCTCCTTCATTACTTATAAGACACACCTTATCCAGGATGTAATAGTAGAGCCCGGAAAGGTTGTTAACATCCAGGCTGCGTTGATGGAAGATGCAGGAACGGAACTCGCTGAAGTTGTCATCAAAGGAACACGCGAGATCAACAACGACATGTCGCTCGTTAATGCCATTAAGGAAAGCAAGCTTGTCGTTAGCGGTATCTCTGCTGAACAAATCACCAGGCTTCCGGATCGCGACGCCGCTCAGGTAATGCAGCGCGTTTCCGGTGTGACTATTTCCGATAACAGGTTTGTCCTTGTGCGCGGTATTCCCGAGCGTTATAACCAGATCATGATCAACGGCATCATCGGCCCAAGTACTGAAATCGACCGTCGTTCATTTTCATTTGATCTGATTCCTGCGGGTGCTATTGATCAGCTGCTCGTCTACAAGTCTGGATCAGCAGAACTCCCTGGCGATTTTGCTGGTGGTCTTGTTAAGGTTGTCACCAGGAAACCCACCGACGAAAGATTTATTCAGGTGGGTGCTTCCGCCGGATACAGAACAAACACTACCGGCGAAGATTATCGTCAGTCGCAGGGCAGCAGCACAGACTGGCTCGGCTTCGATAACGGATTCAGAGACCTCCCTGCTAACTTCCCTGGTAGTCGGGCACTGGATGCATCATCGACTACGTCTACACTTCGCGAACGCGCTGGTAAGTCACTGACAAACAACTTTGATTATACGACCCGTACCGCACCCGTTGACATGGGTTTCAACATCGCGACTTCCCAGCCTTTTTCAATTGGTAACCTGAACGTGAATAACCTCACGGTAATCGGCTACTCTAATACTTATCAGCACACAACGGCAGACTTCGCAAGATACAATTCATTCTCAGCTACCTCGGCTATACCGACCTTTTCGTATTCCGATGACTACACCAGCAATACGGTGAGAGTTAATGCACTCAGCAATTGGCTCTTCGACATAAGCGACCGGTTTAAGATAGAATTCAAAAATCTTTTCGTTCAGCTTGGCGAGAATGAAACTACCCTGCGCACAGGTACTCACTTCTATCAGGGTCCGAACTACGACAGGCAGAACTATGCGATGCACTACCTGAGCCGCACAATTTACTCCGGACAACTCGAAGGTACGCACTCATTTGCCGGCGAAACAGCTACGCTTAATTGGGTCTTCGGCTACAACGACCTTACAAGGAATGAGCCCGATTATCGCCGATTCAGAACCTATCGCGACAAGGTTTATCAGGAAACTCCAGAACCATTTATTATGCAGCTTCCTTCTGGTGGAAACATCTTTGAGACCGGTCGCTTCTGGTCTGACCTGCGTGACCAGGGCTACTCGAATGCCCTGAATCTTGAAAAGAAATTTGGCAACAAGGATGAGAAACGTGTTCCGATCATTCGCGCAGGTTACCTGGCCGAATATAAGACAAGGACCTTCAACGCCCGCACCGTGAACTATCTGTATCCCGGTTCCTTTGATCAGGAAGTTGGTCAGGAATTAATCAGGTTGCCCTTAAGCGACATCTTTGCTCCTCAAAATATTAAGAAAAAGGATGGGTTCATCATCGAGGACGCCACGTCTCCCGAGGACTCGTATGAAGGTAACAATCTGTTGACGGCTGCCTACGTGGGTGCTTCTTTCCCGCTTGGTAAGTTCGACATCGCGCCGGGCTTCCGCGGAGAGTATAACATCCAAAAGCTGACCGCACTCCGCACTAACGGAGAGGCCATCGATATCGATAACCCGGTATTCGCGCCTCTCCCCTCTCTCAACATCGCTTACAATCTTACAGACCGCTCACTGGCACGCATCGCATACAGCCGTACCGTTAATCGTCCCGAATTCCGTGAACTCGCTCCGTTTCTTTACTACCAGTTCGAGATGGAAGCCAGCTTGTATGGAACACCAACGTTGAAGACGGCATTCATCAACAACATCGACCTCCGTTGGGAAATGTATCCGAATGCGGGTGAAATGATCAGCATTGGAGGCTTCTACAAAGACTTCAGGGACCCTATCGAAATGTATCTGCAGATAACTTCTGATAACCCTCAGCTCTACTATGGCAATGCTGAAAAGGCATATGCTTACGGTGCAGAAGTTGAATTCAGGAAGAATCTTGCCAGCCTTGGCGTTTCGAAGTTCCTGCGCAATACCTCTGTCAACATCAATGCATCGTGGATAGAGACCGAAGTAAACGTGGGCTCCGCACAAGGTAACCTTCAGCAAAAGCGTCCGCTCCAGGGACAATCTCCTTACATCGTTAACGCCGGCCTTTATTATCAGGATGAAGAGAGCGGATTTACTGCGAACGTTGCGTACAATGTGTTTGGTCCGCGTATCGTCTCCGTTGGCGACGTTAACTTTCCGACCTGGTGGGAGATGCCAAGACAATCGCTCGACCTGCAGATCGGCAAGAAGTGGATGGCCAATCGTTTTGAAACACGCCTCAACATTCAAAACCTGCTGAACGCCTCCTATCGCATCTATCAGGACAACGACCTGAACAACAAAATCGAAAGCGAGGAAGCCCGCATTCGCCACTATCAGACCGGTACGCTGTTCACCGTCGGCCTGAGCTACAAACTTGCTATGAACTAATCACG
>Ga0247822_10003364_pt1 | contig 10428 bp, 7 predicted proteins | sample 13C_Cellulose_Da_FD_192423 | JGI IMG/M metagenome (GOLD analysis project Ga0247822, IMG submission 192423) | Soil microbial communities from agricultural site in Penn Yan, New York, United States - 13C_Cellulose_Day30 | ecosystem: Environmental > Terrestrial > Soil > Agricultural land | place... | reverse complement strand
CGCTTTTCGGCGTTCAGCTTGATGAACGTGCCGGCGTCGACCATCTCCTTGCAGAGCCGGTCATACTCCTCCTGCGAGCCGTCGCAGAGATATACCGCATCCGGCTCGCAAAGCTCGGCCATGTCCGTGACCCAACGCTTGAGTTCTTCGTTTTGAATGTTTTCGGGAATAGTGTACTTCGCCATATCGGTAAAAAATGGTCCTAATATCAGGTGAATCGGGTTGTATCTATAACGCAATAAACGGGCAATAACTTCCCGTTTTCCTAAGTATTTGCGTAGCTTATCACACGATAATCTGGATGTTAATGGCAGATGTTAAGGTCGTAAGTCGATTGGTATTACCAATTAGCCTTCAAGCAATGAACCGCAGATGAACGCGGATGGACGCAAATATTTAGCGGCTTGGCGGTTTTTGTATCCGCGTTGATCTGCGTCCATCTGCGGTGAAGAGCTATTTCTGTGTCGTGACGTTGCGGATGTGGACGAACGTGTTTGGGCGTTTGGTGCGGATCTTCAGCCGCGGCGAGGGTTTGCCGTCGGCGGATGAGATCTCGGACTTGAAGGTGACGTCGTACGATGTCCGGAGCTGCATAACGATGTCATCGTATGCGGTCTGGATCTGCGAGAGCTGCGTGATCGGGTAATAAACGCCGCCGGAGATCTCGGCGAGCCGCTTCCCTTCGGCATAGGCTTTTGATGTGAGGTCGTTGCTGAGGTAACGCGAACGAAGCGGATCGACAGCTGTTGCGGGATCGCTTGATGCGGCGGCGATCAGGCTTGTCGGGACGTAAAGCGGGTAAATGAGCGCTCCGCTTTCTTCGATCGAGCCGGTAAGCGAATCGAACGGGAGGAACGAGCGGTTGTCGTCGCCGTCAGAAAGTACGACGATCGCGGTTCGCTCGCCGCGGAATGGCCGCAGCACATCCGTGATAGTGAATCCGAGAGCGTCGTAGTAAGCGGTCGCCCCGCCGGCGTCGAAAGTGTCGAGGCTTTCGGAGAGTTTGCGGCGGTCGGTCGAGAATCCGCTGAGTTCTTTGACGTCGTCGTTGAAGAGGATGATCGAGATCTTATCGTTCGGATCGGCGGTCATGATGAACGCCCGCGCGGATTTGCGGATGAACGTGACGTAATTTTCAATGCTGCCGGATACGTCGACTAGGAGTACGAGATTCACAGGAGCCGTCGTCGGACGCGCCGATATCACTTCGCGGGATTCACCGCTTTCGGCTGCTTCGAAATCATCGGTTGTTAATCCGGGCACCGAGCGGTTCTGCATATCGGTGACGCGGACGGATGCGGTCTTGATGCTCGATACTTTTACATCGGTCGAATTCGGCAACACGGTGATCCCCGGCTCGCGTCGATAGGGCGGAAGCGTTCGTGTGTAGTCGCCGAAATATTTCGGGCTCGCTCGGCGGATCGCATCCATCAGGAGCGTGTCACCGCTGCGGATGATCGCCTTCGCCGCTTGGGTGAGCGGACGCTCGCGGAGGTCGCTCATCACCTCGGTCGGCGGGACGTTGATGAGGATGATGCCGCGGTCGGTGGTGAAGTCGAGGGAGATGGATCTTGGTTTTTGGTCTTTGGTTTTTGGTTTTTCGGTTGAGACCATTCCGTTTCCTTCACTCGGCTCTACTTCAGGCTTTGTGCCACCCGCTGACGCAGGCGGTACTGACCCAGACTCACCCGTTGACGCAGGCGGTGCTGACTTGTACTTGCCTTTGATCGAGAAGCGGCCGGCGGAGCCTTCTTTTACTTTTTCGAGTTCGAAGTCACTCAGGAAACGCGGACGCGATTCGCGCCAGTTGAGGGCGTAGCGGACGTCGTCGGTTGGTATGTCGACCGCGATGGTGCCGGTTTCGGTGGTGACAGATACTGTGTCGAGATCGCCGATGATTCGCACCTCGCCGTCGGTCGTGACGATCTTTACGTTTGTTCTTCGGGGAACGGTGATCGACAGGTCAACTCGGTTATTGCGGTTCTTCGGTTTGACCTCGATGCGGCTGTCGGCGACGGAAACCTCATCCTGTTCGATCGCGAATTTGCCGGTTGCGGTGACCGTGGGCTTGATCGTCTCGCCTTCCTCGACCTTGGCGGCGGTTACGTCGACCTTCCCGTATCGATTGACGATCTCGACAGTGTTCGCCTTTCCGAGCGCAAACTCTTGCTTGACCTGCGCTCTTGCGTCAGCGAATAGTGCGCAGACGGCGAACAGGATCAATGAGATTCGTGAGAGATGCATCATCCGGTAGGTTTACTCGTAACTCGGCCCGATTGGACCAGGCGCTCGTGGACACGCTGCTGCCATTTCTTTCGAGGCTGGTCGGTACCTTCAAACTGGCGGAGGAGGTCGCCAAGGTTCTCACCACCCGCTTGCCGGGTCTTCAAATAAAGGAGAGCAAAAATGATCGCCGAGAGCGACGTGATCACGATCTGTACCGGCAGCATTAAGAATGTTTGAAGCGATTCCTGCGCCATACCGGCGATCACTTTGATCCGAGGGTCGCGGCGGCCGACATCGACGGTCGGAGGCTTACCGCCATTTCCTATCTGAATGTTGATATCCTTCTCTTCGGTCCGTCCGCCGGTGCCTATGTCAATATTAATATCCTTCTCTTCGGCCTTTCCTTCGGATGGCGACACACTAGCAGCCGTTGCACCATTTTCTTGCTGCTCCGCGTTAACCTTTTCGTAGACCTGTACGGCTTTATCTACAACCAACGCTCCGATCAGTCCGGTCGCTCCGCCGATGACGAGCGGAACGAAAAATAGCAATCCGACCGCCGCGGTCGACGTCGCAAGCGAGCGCATAACCAATGCCTTCGAGCGTTTGAAGGCGGTAAATCCACGCAGGCCTTCCATCATCACTATCGGTGCAACAAGCGATAGCAGAACGGTCGCAGCCATACCGGGAAGGACGCACAACGCGAGCCCGATGACGATCGCGATCGACTGCATTATGCCGGTGCCGATGATCCCCTTCCAGTTGCGCAACGCGGCCTTGATCGCGGGGCGAACGCGAACCGGCCGCAGCGGAACCGCCAGGACCTGATTAACGATCCAGGTGATCGTACCGACCGCGAGATAACCGCAAAGGATCGCGAGAAATCCTGACAGCGTCGTCGTGATAGCGAATGCTACGCCGCGGACGGGAGCGTCCTGCGCGATTCCCTGCACGATGTAAAAAATGCCGAGACCGGTCGTAAGAAGCGACGTGAGAATGAATGGCAAATAGATAAGTATCGTGATCGCGAGAAACTTCGGGAGGTGCTGCGTGTAGATCATCACCGACTGCCGGACCAGTTCCCAGATGCCGCCCGAGCGCGAACGGAGTTCACTTGCAAAGGCTTCGGCCGTCTGCGGACGATTGCCGGCATCTTTATCGAGCGCTCTCATTATCACTCGCCGCAGCTTCTTTCGAACTTTGCGAGCGTTCAACGGCGGCGGCGGGATCAGCTTGTGCGACTCCATGATCTTGGTGAAGTCGCCATTGAACGGAGTCGAACCCGAAAGCATCTGGTAGCCGATGACGCCGAGGCTGTAGATGTCCGAACGCGCGTCGAGCCGATGGCCGCGGCACTGTTCGGGCGACATATATAACGGCGTGCCGAGCACCGCTCCGACGCGTGTTAGATCTTTCGTCGGCATCGCCTCGAGCGAATCCGTCTTCCCGGGATCCTCACCACCGCTCTCACTCAGAAGTTTGGTCCCGGTCGAATCTTCATCTGTCTCGACCGCAGTGGACATTATCGCAGTCGCTTTTTCAGATCCGTTCGCTTCCGGTTCGGGCCGAACGTTAATGATCGCCGTGCGTGCCTCAGCCAGCCCGGCCATCGTTCCCGTTTCGCCGAAGAGCGTCGGCGAGATGCTGTCGTGGATCGTTTCATCAACCCCGACGCTTGTCTGCTGCCCGCCGACGAGTGCCGGAAATGCTGGGTTGCCGCCCTCGCCCGGTGTGACGGTCTCGAGCTTGGCGATACCGAAATCGAGAACCTTAACTGTATAACCGCCGCGTTGATTCGGTTCGAGCCAGATGTTGTCGGGCTTGAGATCGCGGTGGATGATGCCTTGGGAATGAGCTTCGTGAACGGCCGAGCAGACTTGTTCGAGAATATCGAGAGTCCACGAAACGGGTAGATTTTTTTCTTCTTCGAGAATCTCGCCGAGCGTACAGCCGTCGAGATACTCCATTACGAGATACGCAACTCTGCCGTGGTCGGTATTCGCGAATCCGAAGTCGGTGACGTCGACAACGTTCGGATGCCGCAGACGTCCGGCAGCCCGAGCTTCGCGGCGGAAACGCTCGACAAACTCCGGCCGCTCCATAAATTGCGGAGAGATGACCTTGATCGCGACCGGACGCTCGGTACCAAGGTGTGTCGCAAGATACACGGTCCCCATCCCGCCGCGTCCGAGCTCGCTTTCAATACTATATTTGTCGTCGAGAGTAGTTCCGATCATCTAAAGGTTCTTGGCAATTATAGTTGATAGCCCACCGCGGACAAATGTGAATATCTTTAATAGTTGCCTCCAGACCTCACGGGCAAACTCATACATCTCTTTGCGATCTTGGCGGCTTTGCGTGGCGCTTCTTTATTAGGTTTATTAGGAAACAAAGAAGGTTCACGCAAAGACGCGAAGTACGCAAAGAGTTGATTACATACTTTGAAATTTCGTCTTTCACCGATCGCGGCTTGAGTATTCGTCCCGGTTCATTTACTTTTATCGCAATCGCACAGACAGAAATTATTTCTGTATCAATGATGCAACACCTTGCATCGAGCAATACATTGTAGTATAGTCAGTTTCGAGATCAAATACTTCCCTAACGGAGACACGTTTAAATGAGCATCGACAAATCGAAAGCCATCGAATCAGCCCTGCTTCAAATCGAGAAGAAATTCGGTAAAGGATCGATAATGCGCCTCGGCGAGAGGCCGCATGAAGAAGCGGGTTCGATATCGACGAACTGCCTGAGCCTTGACGCGGCGATCGGCGTGGGCGGAATGCCTCGCGGCAGGATCATCGAGATATACGGGCCGGAGAGTTCGGGTAAGACGACGCTCGCGTTGCAGGTTGTGGCATCGGCCCAAAAAGGCGGCGGCATCGCGGCATACATCGACGCCGAGCACGCGATGGATCCCGACTATGCGCAGAAACTCGGCGTGAACATCGAGGATATGCTTATCTCGCAGCCCGACTCGGGCGAGCAGGCACTTGAGATCGCCGAGACCTTGGTGCGTTCGAACAGCGTTGACGTGATCGTTATCGACTCAGTTGCGGCCCTCGTGCCGCGTGCGGAACTCGACGGCGAGATGGGTGATTCGCTTCCGGGCTTGCAGGCTAGGTTGATGTCGCAAGCGCTAAGAAAACTCACGGCGATCGTCGCAAACTCCCGCACGACGTTCATCTTTATCAACCAGCTTCGCGAGAAGATCGGCGTGTTCTTTGGTTCGCCGGAGACGACGACCGGCGGTAAGGCTCTGAAGTTTTACGCTAGCGTCCGTCTGGACATCCGCCGGATCGGTGCGATCAAGGAAGGCGATAAGGTCGTCGGCAACCGCACCCGCGTGAAGGTTGTGAAAAACAAATGCGCACCGCCGTTCCGCGAGACCGAGTTCGACATTATGTACGGCGAAGGCATATCACGCGAAGGCGACCTGATCGACCTCGCTTCGAACAATAACGTCGTCGAGAAGTCCGGCGCATGGTTCTCCTACAAAGGCGAACGCCTCGGCCAGGGCCGCGAGAATGTAAAAAACATGCTCAAGGAAAACCCCGACCTCCGCGACCGCATCGAGGAAGACGTTAAGACCGTCCTGGGATTTGTGAAAGTGGAAGCGGCTCAGGCGTAGCGATGTTGAAGGAGGTTGATTTCAGTAGAGGCGTTCGTGGAACCCACCATGGCCGGATCCGCATCGTTGGTGCGGTTGAAGGTCAAGTACAGTTGCAGCCAACGCCCGCCAATACAGGCACCATCAACCCTCAAATTCATAAAGCCGCAAAAAAGAGGACCCGAAGAGGTTAGCTAAGTAACTTCTTCGGGCCGCTACAGTAAGAATATTTTAGGCTAAGGCCTTATCGATCTTTTCAATCCACAATTTACGAAGTTCTGCTCGCTCCGCGCGATCGAGCTTTTCCAATAGGCCGAACTTCTTTAGGTCCTTCTCTAGGGCTTTTCGGAGTTTGGCCGCAGCGTCATCCGAGCCGCTTTCCTTCACGGGCCCGACAACGCGTACGCGGCCATAGTACTTGCCCCTTTCGGCTTTGCTGAAGTCGTATTCCTTACGCATTTTCGTAGAAGCGACGCTCACTCCCAGTAGGCCGGCGTGCACTTATTAACCTTATCTTATCACCTCTGTCAGTGTGAACAACTACGAGTAATCGGTCTTTCGATGAATATCCCATTGTAATCATTCGGCGCTCCGTAACGGAATGATCGGGATCCTCGATGGTGGCCATCATAGGATCTTCAAAAACGGTGACAGCTTCTTCGAAAGAAACGCCGTGATCTCGAATATTCTTTCGATCCTTTGCAGGATCCCATTCCGCGTCAATAGGGGAGCTCTTTTTTGAAGGCATAGCGTACGCTGTCGAGCGTACAGCCTCACTCCATATCAATCAAGACAAGTAAACCGGCAGCTCAGGCGTAGGTCTCCTGAGCAACTTCTTTTCTAAACCAGCATTTAGTACAGAAGCGGCTTTTGCGGAGTTCGGTCATGGTCATGTCTTCGAAGTCGGGGAGGGCGGAGATCAGGTATTGCTGATCTTCATCGAGGTCGGCCCATTCGCGGACCTTCATTGAATTACATCTGGGACAGAGTGATTCGGATGCAAAAGGTTCCATCGTGTTTTGCGCCTAATCGGACTGTGAGATTAGAATCAGAATACTAACCCTTCCGTCGTGAAACTCCAAGCTTTTTTTCACGTACTGGAAACGAGAATTTCAGTTCCCTATTTTCGCGTCCAAGTTCGACAAAATGACAATCAAGAAGATCCTGTTTCTGGCGAGCGTTGTGTGTGTTTTTTCGTTCGTCGCGTCTGCCCAACTCGACCTCGATTTCGATTTCTACGATCGCGGCCCATATCGCGATAACGTGCCGCGGCCGCAGTCGATATTGCGGTTCGACGTCGGATCGCACCACACGACCTACGGCCAGATGGAACAGGTGATACAGGCGATCGCGGCGGCGGCACCGGACCGCGTGAAGATCTTCCCGATCGGCACGACCAACGAACACAGGATGCAGTATCTCGTCGCGATCTCGTCGCCCGAGAATATGCAGCGGCTTGACGATATAAAGGCGCAGAACGCGAGGCTGATCGATCCGCGAAGGACGACCGCGGGCGACGCGGCACAGATCGCACAGAACAATCCGGCGATCGCGTGGATGGCGTATACGATCCACGGCAACGAATCGTCGTCGTTCGAGGCGTTCATGCAGGTCGTTTATCAGCTCGCCGCGTCGAACGAGCCGGCGACCCTCGACATTCTCAAGAACAACGTCGTGCTTGTGCTGACTGGTGAAAATCCGGACGGGCACGAGCGATTCGCGACGTGGTACAACTCGGTCGCAGTTGGCGATCCGAACCCGGCGGCGTTGGAGCACCGCGAGCCGTGGTCGATCTGGGGACGCGTTAACCACTACCGATTCAACCTCAATCGTGACACCTTGGCGTTCACGCAGAAGGAATCGCGAAATATGCAGAAGGCGTATATGGAGTGGAATCCGCAACTTGCGGTCGACCACCACGGCCAGCCTTCGCAATACTTTTTCCCGCCGGTTTCGCTGCCGATCAACCCGAATCTGCCGCAGCCGCAGTACAACAAATGGCTTGATGTTTACGGCCGTGCGAATGCCGCGGCGTTTGATCGCAAGAAGTGGGATTACTACGTCCGCGATATCTTCGACGCGTTTTATCCGGGCTATTGGGATATGTATCCGTCGCTCAACGGTGCGACCGGTATGACATACGAAACCGACGGCGGTGGATTCAAGGGGCTGCGATGGACACGCGAGGACGGCACGATTGTCAGCTTCCGTTCGTCGATCGCGAAGCATTACACAGCTTCGATGACGACGCTCGAGACGGCCGCGAAAAACAAGGTCGAGCGGATCAAAGATTTTTACGATTTTCGTTCGCGAGGAATGGCGGATGCGGCTCGCGGAAAGATGAAGCGTGTCATCATCGACCCGACGAGCGACCGTGTGAAGGCCGCTGATCTAGCCGAGATCCTGCGACTTTCGAACATCGAGATCAAAGTCGCTAGTTCGGCGTTCACTTCGAACACAGCTCACACTTATTTTGATAAAGAGTCGAAGGCCGTATCGAAAACGTTCCCTGCGGGTTCGTACATCATAGATCTCGACCAGCCGCAGCGGATATTGATCAAGGCGATCCTCGAACCCGATACTCCGCAGGACAAGGCGTTTGTTGATGACAACAACGCTCGATTCCGACGCAACCAGATGCGCGGGCCGGGACAGCCGAAGGAGCAGTACGGATTTTATGACGTGACCGCGTGGTCGCTGCCGCTCGGGTTTGGGCTTAATGCTCACTGGACTGAGGATGCTCCGAACGTTGCGGGAACGATGGTCGATCAGGCTTCAATAGATACCGCACGCCGCGGCGGTGCTTCAAGCAGGGCGGCGATCTCCTACATCATTCCATACGAGACTGATTCGACCGTCGCTCTCGTGATGCGGCTTATGCAGAACGATTACAAGGTCGCGGTCGCAAGCCGTCCGCTGAATGCCGGCGGCCGCAATTGGAAGCCCGGCACGTTCGTCGTTCGCGTGTCGCGTAATCCGGACTCGATCCACGATGCGATCGCGAAATACTCGGCTGAGATGGGCGTAAATGTCGTTGCGGTGAACTCGGGCTACTCCGATGAAGGCGATACGGGAGTTGGCGGTGAGAATGTGCTCTCGCTGAAAAAGCCGAAGATCGCGGTCGCGGCGGACGAGGGTATCACACAGGAATCGTACGGCGGTATCTGGTGGACGTTCGACAAGTACGGGATCAAGTTCACGCCGATGACGTTTGGAACTATCCGCAGCGGAGCCCTGAAGGATTACAACGTCCTTATTATTCCGTCGGGATCGCCGGGCAGATTCGCGAGCCAACTCGGGAGCGGAGGAGCGGCTACACTCAAGGAATTCGCTCAGGGTGGCGGAACGGTGATCACAATGTCCGGTTCCGCTGTCTATGCGACGATGAAGGACGTCGGCCTGACCTCGTCGAAGATGGTCGGCAGTGCCGACGACGAGCAGAAGGGTAAGGTGCCTGAGGAGAAGCCTTCGCCGACGCCATCGCCCTCGGCTACTCCGGCTCCGGCTGTGGACGATCGCACGCCCGAGGTCGGTGCGGCGCTGCCGCCGATAATGTCGCCGTCTGCGGACAACAACAACGTACCCGAATCGCTAGCGGGAGCGATGTTCAGAGCTACGGTAGATCGAACCTCATACATCAACTATGGCGTCGATCAGAGCGAGATCTCTGTCCTGCTTCAGACCGGATATTTCTTCCGTTATTCGAAGGAAGGTACGAATGCGGTAGTATTCGACGCCAACCCGCGTCGGCCGCTGACCATCTCAGGATTCGTGTGGGAGGGCAATACCGAACGCCTGCTTAAAGGCACGTCGTACATTATCGACGAATCCACCGGCGGCGGACACGTCGTGCTGTTCGCGGAAGACCCGTTCTATAGAGGTATGACGCGATCAACGACTAGACAATTCTTCAACGCCATCGCGTTCAATGGTGTATTCTAGCTAGGGTAGTTTTACTGATCTATGTTCACAGTTAAAGCCGGTTATAGCGACGCCATCGAGATTCAATCGCCTGCGGATCAGGTTCGCGAATTTTTCGCGGACCTCACCAACTTCGCCGACCTGATGCCGGGGATCGCGGCGATCCACACTGATGCGAAGGGAATCTCGCACTGGAAGATCGAGGCGGATATTCCGATCGTCGGGAAGATGATCCAGAAGTTCGCCGTCGAACTGGCCGAGAAGACCGAGGACCGCATCGAGTGGTTCCCGGTCGCCAAGGAGACGCAGAATTTCCTTCGCTTCTCTGCCGAGTACCTTGAAAAGGCTCGCGACACGACACTTATACACTTCTCGCAGATGGTGGAATTACGACGTAAATCGGCTCGTGAACTTCATATGCTCGCGGGCCTGGCGGGCGAATCGGTCATCAGTTCGGAGATGAGCAAGAAGATCACCGAAATGATCAAGATCTTCATTCAACGAGCAAAAGACCGGCTCGAAAAATAAAAAAGTCCGGAATACATAAACGATCCCGTCTGATCTAACGCGTTAGAATTTGACGGGATCTTTTTTTCCTGTTAGATTCTTATTGAAAGTGGATTTCATTTTCGAGTATGACAACGAACAATCAAATTAAGACGAAAAGATCG
>Ga0247822_10003363_pt1 | contig 10431 bp, 6 predicted proteins | sample 13C_Cellulose_Da_FD_192423 | JGI IMG/M metagenome (GOLD analysis project Ga0247822, IMG submission 192423) | Soil microbial communities from agricultural site in Penn Yan, New York, United States - 13C_Cellulose_Day30 | ecosystem: Environmental > Terrestrial > Soil > Agricultural land | place... | reverse complement strand
ACCGCGAGCTCGGCGTGGTGGCGGATGCGCGCGTGGCAGGCGGCCAGCAGCTCGACGAGCGAGTCGGCGTCGGCGGGGCGGGCGCGTCCGAGCGGCGTCAGCACGGCTCGACCGTACCTCCGCCCCGCCGTCGGCGCATCCGCGGCGACGCCGCGCGCTGGCTGCCCGGTGTCGCGGCGGGATAGGGTCGAGGGATGTCGGCCGCGACCGCGGTGCTCGCCCTCGCGGCCACGCTGGTGCTCGCGCTCGGCGGGCGGTTCCGCGCCGCGCCGGCGCTGGGCGCGGTGGTCGGGGTGGCGATCCTCCTCGCCGGCGGGCTGATCACCGGCGGCGACCTGCGCGCGGCCGGGCCGACCCCGTGGCGGCCGATGGTGACCATCGCGTCGATCATGCTGATGACGACGTGCGCCCACCGGCTCGGCCTGCTCGACCGGCTGGCCGCGATCATCGAGCCGAAGACGCGCGGTCCGGTGCGCCACGCGTTCCGCACCGTGTTCGTGCTGGCGGCGGCGTCGGCGGCGGTGCTGTCGAACGACGGCGCGATCCTGGTCCTGACCCCGACCGTGGTCGCGCTGCTGCGGCAGGTCTATCCCAGGCGCCACCCCAGGTTCGTCGTCCCGTTCGCGTTCGCGGTGTTCTGCGCCGCCGGGGTCGCCCCGCTGGTCACGTCGAACCCGATGAACCTGGTCGTCGCCGATCGCGCCGGCATCGGCTTCAACGCCTACGCGCTGCGCATGATCCCGGTCGCGGTGGTCGGCTGGGTCACCACCTACCTGGCGCTGTGCTGGGTGTTCCGCGACGCGCTCGCCGACGAGGCCCCGGCCCCGGGTGCGGGGCCGGGCGCGCTGCCGCCGCTGCCACGGCTGGCCTGGGTGGTCGTGCTGACGCTGGCCGCGGTGCTGGCCGCCTACCCGGTGGTGTCGTACCTCGACCAGCCGCTGTGGGCGGTCGCCGTGGCCGGCGCGGTGGTGTGCGTGCCGGCGACGCTGGCGTGCGGCGTCGGCGCCCGCGACGTCGCCGGCGGGCCGTCGTGGGAGATCCTGCCGTTCCTGGCCGCGGTGCTGCTGATCGCCACCGGCCTCGAGCGGGCCGGCCTGGTCGACCTGCTGGCGCGGCTGTACGAGGCGGCGCCGGCGCCGATCGCCGTGGTCGGCGGGGTGGCCGCGGTGGGCTCGGCGCTGATCGACAACCACCCGATGGGCCTGCTCGGCTCGCTGGCGATCGAGCGCGCGGGCGGTGGCCCCGAGCTGATCCTCGCCGCGCTGGTCGGCGGCGACCTCGGGCCGCGGCTGTCGCCGATCGGGTCGCTGGCCGGCCTCTTGTGGCTGGGGTCGCTGCGCCGGCAGGGCGTGGCGATCGGGGTCGGCCAGTTCATCCGGGTCGGGGTGCTGGTGACGGTGCCGTCGCTGTGCGCGTCGCTCGCGGCGTTGTGGCTGGTGACCGCGATCTTCTGAGATCGGCAGGGCAGGGGGCACGGGCGGAAGGCGCCAACAGTTCGACCGGGCGCGGCATGCTGTGGGCGTGGCCGAGCTGACCGCCGACCTCGACGCCCTGCGGGCGCTGGCGCGCTCGCTCGTGCACGGCGATCCCGACGCCGACGATCTCGTCCAGGACGCCGCGCTGGCCGCGCTCGAGCATCCGCCGGCGACCGACCGGCCGGTGCGGCCGTGGCTGGCGACGGTGCTGCGCAACCGCTGGCGCTTCCTGCATCGCGGCGCGACCCGGCGGGCGGCGCGCGAGCAGGCGGTCGCCGCGGCCGAGGCGGCGCCGGCCGCCGACGAGCTGCTCGAGCGGGCGCGCACGTTCGAGCGCCTGGCCGCCGCGCTGGTCGCGCTCGACGAGCCGTTCCGCGAGGTCGTGATCCGCCGCTACCTCGACGGCCAGTCGGCCGCCGACATCGCCCGCGCGCTCGGGGTCCCGGCCGGGACCGTGCGCTGGCGCCTCAAGATCGGCCTCGACCGGCTGCGCGCCGCGCTCGATCGCGCGGAGCCGCGCCGCCGCTGGCAGCTCGCGCTCGTCGCTGGAGTCCCCGTGAAGACCAAGTCGTCGTCGCTCGTCGTCGTCCTCGTCCTGCTCCTGCTCGCCGCCGGCGCCGCGGTGTTCGTGCTCGGCCCGGGGCGCGGCGGCGGGGCGCCTCCGCCCGCGGCACCGGCCGGGGGGACCGGTGCGGCGGCGCCGGCGGTGCCGAGCGCGCCCCGCCATGTGGCCGTCGCCGGCGGCGATCCGGCGGTGGTGCCGGCCGATCCGCTGCCGGGGCAGGGCCGGGCCACGGTGGCGGCGATCGCCGCGCCCGGCGGCGCGTTCGCCGGTCGGGTGATCAACTGGTCGACCGGCGACGGCGTGGCCGGCGCCGAGCTGAGCTTCTCCGCCGGTGGCGACGTGATCACCGTGCACAGCGGCGACGACGGCGGGTTCGAGCTGCGCCCGCCCGGCCCGGGCACCTACGCGCTGGTCTCGGCCGACGCCGACGGCTTCTTGCCGTACGCGCCGGAGTGGCGGCACAGCTCGGTGCGGCTGGCGGCGCGGCCGGATCAACGGGTCGGCGGCCTGACCGTGTTCCTGTTCCCGGCCATCGACTATCGCGGCACGGTGGTCGACGCCAGCGGCGCGCCGGTCGCCGGCGCCCGGGTCCGGCTGCTGGGCAGCCCCACCGGCGAGCAGGCGCTGGCCGGCCCGGCGACCCGCTGGACCAGCGATCGCGACGGCCACTTCGTGTTCCACGCCCCCGACGACGCCGTGCTCGAGGCCGAGCACGCGCGCGGCCGCGGCCGCGCCGTCCTCGACGGCGACGTCGCGCTGACCCGCGAGCTGGTCATCCAGCTCGGCGACGCGCCGGCTGCCGACGCCACCATCGCCGGCCGGGTGGTCGACGGCGACGGCCAGCCCGAGGCCGGCGTGCTGGTCCGCGCCCTGCCGATCGCCGAGCGGGTCGGCGAGGAGGCGCAGAAGCTGCGGGCGCTGGCGTTCGCGACCTCCGACGGCGACGGCCGCTTCGTGCTGACCGGCCTCGATCGCGGCCGCTACGACGTCTCGGCCACGGTCGACGAGCGCGCGCCGGCGGTGCAGCGCGGCGTCGCCGGCGGCACCCGCGACGTCGTCCTCACCCTCGACGACGGCGCGCTGCTGAGCGGGGCCGTGGTCGACGGCACCGGCGCGGCGGTCCCGGCGTTCACGCTGCTGGTCTATCGCCGCGACGGCGTGGTCCGCGAGCTGGTCAACGCCCGCTCGGTGGTCGATGCCCGCGGCCGCTTCGCGCTGCGCGTGCCCGAGGGCGACTACGACCTGATGGCGGCCGCCCCCGGGTGGGCGCCGAGCGCGCCGACCCGGGCCAGCACCGGCGACGAGGTCACCCTGCAGGTGAGCACCGGCGCGACGTTGCGCGGCAAGGTGGTGCGGGCCGGCGACGGCGCGCCGGTGGCGTACGCGCGGATCATGCGCGAGGCGCCCGGCGGCGGCGCCAGCGCCCAGCCGGCCAACGCCGGCAGGGTCAGCCGGGTCGACGGCACCTTCGAGCTGACCGGCATCCCGCCCGGGCCGGTGTCGATCACCGTCGGCGCCGGCGACTTCCACCCGCGCATCGAGGCCGGGCTGGTCGCCACCGACGGCGCCGTGCTCGGCCCGCTGGTCATCGAGCTGCGGCCGATCGCGCCCGGCGAGCAGCCGAGCCTCGAGCTGGTCGGCATCGGCATCCAGCTGGCGGCCGCGCCGGACGGGCTGCAGGTGATCGCGCTGGTCCCCGGCGGCGGCGCCGCGGCCGCCGGCGTGGTCCCCGGCGACGTGGTGCTCGCCGTCGACGGCGCCGACGTCGCCACCACCGGCCTCGACGGCGCCATCGCCCGCATCCGCGGCGTCGCCGGCACCCGCGTGCGCATCACCCTGCGCCGCGGCGACGCGCCGGTCGAGCTGTCGATCGAGCGGCGGGCGATCAAGTCCTGATCAGAACGGGAACTCGCCGTCGGCCTTGCGCTTGAGCAGCTGCTCGGCGCGGCGCTTCTCGGCGCGGGTCTCGGCGGCGAGCTCGGGGATGATGTCCTCGGGGGCGTCGAGGACCTTCTGGATCATCTCGTCGAACAGCTTGCCGTCCTGGCGCTTGGGCGCATAGAACTCGGCGATCAGGTTCCAGGTCGCCGGGTAGGGCGAGATCTTCAGCGACGTCTGGAAGTGGGTCCAGCTCTTGTCGAGGTCGCCGCCGGCGAAGCTGGGGGCGATCGAGTAGTAGGCGCCGAAGTAGCGGTCGGCGGCGCCGTAGAAGTACTGCGGGTCGAGCTCGAGGACGCGCTCCATGATGGCGTAGATGCGCTCCTTGTAGGTGAGCACCACGGTGATGTCCTGGGCGTTGCCCCACTTGCCGAGGTTGACCGCGTACCAGTAGAGGAGGCCGATGCCGTCCTTGCCGATCAGCTGGGCGGCGTCCTTGAGGTCGACGCCGGCGGCGAGGCGCTGCTCGACCGCGGGCGACAGCGCGGCCATGCCGCGCTGGGCGTAGCCGTAGCCCTTCTCGTAGGTGGCGAGGAACAGGGCCTTGTTGTCGTTCTGCTCGAAGAACAGCCAGCCGTCGCCGAGCGCGTAGCAGGCGCGGGCCAGCTTCTCGTAGGTCGCGTAGTCGTCGTCCTTGAGCTTGACCGCCTCCTCGTACTTCTGGATGGCGAGCTCGAGCTGGGCGCGGTCGGCGCGCAGCGCGAACGCCGCGTCGCCGGCGGCGACGGCGGCTGCGTGCGCGGGCGGGTCGGTCGCGCCGCCGCGGCGGATGCCCCCCGACAGCCCGGCGGCGGTGGCGCCGCACGACGCGAGCACGAGCGCGAGGCACAGCGCGAGGACGGACTGCAGGCGAGCGAGCGGCAGGGACCCCTTCATGCCCGCGACTATCGGCCGTCGACGGGAGGCGTGTCAAACCGCTCGTCAGCCGCGGCGGGGGCCGTCCCGAGCGTCCGGTCAGCGGACGAGCGGCTGCAGCCGGGTGGTGCGTGGATCGGCGGGGAAGGCCTCGACGAACCGGCGGGCGTGGTGCCGGGCTTCCTCGGTGGCGCCGTTGCGCCAGGCGAGCATGGCCAGGTTGTAGCGCGCGCTGGCGTGGTGCGGGTCGCGCGCGAGGACGGCGAGGTAGCCCTGGCGGGCGCGGTTGTAGTCGTCGCGGTGATCGGCGACCAGCGCGAGGTCGTAGGTGGCCTCGACGTCGTCGGGATCGGCGGCGACCAGCGGCTCGAGCCGGCGCCGCGCGTCGTCGAGGTCGCCGGCGACGATGGCGAGGGCGGCGGCGAGCAGCTCGGCGTCGCGGCCGGCGCCGGCGGCGATGGCGCGGCCGACCTCGGCGCGCGCGTCGTCGTAGCGACCCCGGCGCTCGAGGATGACCGCGCGGGCCAGGTGCAGCGCCGCCGGGTCGCCGAGGGCGAGGCCGAGCTCGACCTCGCGCTCGGCGCCGTCGAGGTCACCGCGGAGCGCGAGGATCTTGGCGACGACGGCGTGGGGGGCGCCGCGGTCCGGGCACAGGCGGACTGCGCGGCCGGCGTCGGCCAGGGCGGCGTCGAGCTCGTGGGCGGCCAGCTCGACCTCGGCGCGCAGGCGCGGACACGCGCAGCTGGTCGGCGCGAGCGCCGCGCAGCGATCGGCGACCCGCGCCGCCTCGAGGTGGCGGCGGGCGCGCAGGTGGGGACCGGCCAGCGCCATCAGCGCGCGCTCGTGGCGGCCGTCGCGGCGCAGCGCCTCCCACCACATCGCCGCGGGCGCGGTGGTGACGGGCGCCGCGTCGACGTGCAGGGCCAGGCCGAGGGCGGCGACCAGCGCCCCGGCGAGCACCGACCGTCGCCGCCGGCCGGCGACGGCGATCGCGGCGAGCGCGAGCCCGAGCCACAGCGGCACGGCGACGAAGAACACGCCGCGGCCGAGCGGGGCGTGGACGCCCGAGTACCGGAGCGCGCCCGCGATCGCCGCCAGCACGGCGACGCCGAGCGCGATCGCCGCGGCCAGCGCCAGCCGGGTGCGGCGCTGCCGCTCGAGCCACAGCGCGGCGGCGATCAGCCCGGCCAGGCCGAGCAGCGACAGCAGCGCCGCCAGCGCCGGCGAGGCCGGCGGCAGCGGCTCGGGCGTGACCGCCGATGGAGCCGCGGCGAACCGCAGGAGATACGCCGCGCGGACGAGCGTGATCAGTACTTCATCCACTCGATGCAGCAGTAGCGGCCGGCCCGCGTCGTGCCGAGCGCGGCCGAGACGCCGTCGAAGTTGTTGCAGTCGGTCTGGTTGGTGTAGAGGGCGTCGTCATCGGCGACGCGATCCGCGAGCCAGCTCTCGGCGACCAGGGCGTTGCCGGCGTTGCAGAAGCGGCGCACCTGCTGGTACGTGCACAGCCGCGCGCCGGTCGCGTTGCAGTTGTCCGACGCGACGATCCAGGTGGTGGTCTCGGTCTGGCGCTGCACGCAGAGCGTGGAGCGGGTGAGGTTGACGAGCGTGTAGCCGGTCGGGCAGGTGGCGATGCTCGACGGTCCGGGCGGACCGATCGGGCCCTGCGGGCCCTGCGGACCTTGCGGGCCGACCGGGCCCTGGGGACCTTGTGGGCCGATCGGGCCCTGCGGACCTTGCGGGCCGATCTCTCCCTGCGGACCCTGCGGGCCGGACGGACCCATCTCGCCCTGGGCGCCGGTCGCTCCCGGTGGGCCCTGGATGCCGGGCTCGCCCTGCGGACCCTGCGGGCCGGCCGGACCGATCTCGCCCTGCGGACCCTGGGGGCCTTCGGGACCCGCCTCGCCCTGCGGACCCTGGGGGCCGGCCGGACCGATCTCGCCTTGCGGGCCCTGGGGTCCGACGGGACCGGGCTCGCCCTGCGGACCCTCGGGGCCCGACGGGCCCATCTCGCCCTGGGCGCCGGTGGCGCCGGCCGGGCCTTGCGGGCCCGGTTCGCCCTGCGGGCCCTGGTCGCCCTGCGGGCCCGACGGGCCCAGCTCGCCCTGGGCGCCGGTGGCGCCGGCCGGGCCCTGGAGACCTTGCTCACCCTGCGGACCCTGGGGGCCCTGCGCGCCGGCCGGTCCCGCCGGGCCCTGCGGCCCGACGAGGCCGGTCGAGTCGCCGACCCAGCGGCCCTGCTCGTCGATGACCTCGGTCCCGTTGACCGTCACCGACCGCGGGTGGATGTCGCCGTTCACGTCACCGGCCATGACCGCGTACGGCACGCTGCGGATCGAGGTCCGCGGCGTCATCTCGGCGTCGGTGCCGACGGTGATGCCGAGGTACAGCGCGCGCCCGTCGAAGACCGACGCGTCGAGCGGCGTGCCGTCGCCGAGCCGCACCGAGAAGTAGCCGTCCTCGAACGAGATCGTGTGCGCCTCGTTCCAGATCGGCGTGCCGCCGGTCGGCTCGGCGTAGATCGCGAACTCGAGGTCGAGCGTCGCGGTGATCGGCTCACCGGCGGCGCTGAACAGGCGCCCCTGGTGGGTCACGCTCGTCGGCACGGCCGCGTGGGCCGTGGCAGCGAAGGCGACCAGGCCGAGAAGGAATGAAAGCCACCAGATGGATCGCGTGCGCATCGTCTTGCTCCCCCTGCGGTTGCGCATCATCGCTCGGTCGCGCCGCCCAGCCCGCCGCGGAGCTGATAGCCCGGCGACGTCGTCTTCTGCTGGTTCTGGGTCGGCTGACCGAGGGTGTGGATCATCATGTAGTTCGCGCTCTGGCTGCGATCGCCGCCCGAGACGGTGTCGCTGGCGCCGAGGCTGGCGCCGGCGTCGGGACCCGCGTCGGGACCGGCGTCGGGGCTGGCCGCGTCGTCGGGGACGGCGGCGTCGATCTCGACGTCCGGCCGGTGGTTGTCCCCGCAGGTGCAACCCGTGAGCGAGGCGACCGCCACGTAGGCGAGCGCAGCGACCAGGTCACGAACGCGACGCGCGGCGACGGCGAGTCCCTTCACAGCCGCGCATCCTACGCGCAACTCTGAGCCGGCTACAAGTGGTCAGACCGCATCCGGAACCGGCAAACTCAGGCACCGAACGCGCGCGCGACCTCGACGCCGGCGGGATCGGCGCCGGTGCGCGCCGCCGCGGCGACCGCGACCGGCGGCGGACCGTGGCCGCGCTGGGCGAGATCCGCGAGCGCCCCGGTCGCGACCTCGAGGGTCAGCTCACCGCTGCGGCCGACCAGCTCGGTCAGCGCCGCGGCGACCCGCGGCGCGGTCTCGTCGGCGAGGTAGGTGGCGAGGCTCGACGCCAGGTTCATCGCCAGCTGCGACGCGGCGGTGACCAGCGCCCGCGCCAGCGTCGCCTTGCCGGTCTGGGCGTCGAGGAGGTTGCCGCCGCGGTGGAGATCCTGGGCGACGTCGAGCAGCGCGGCCGGATCGTCGGCCCGCCAGTAGACGTCGATCAGCCGGCGCAGCGTCGGCACGTGGGCGGGATCGAGATCCGACGCGCGCAGGAACGCGTCGTCGGCGGCGGCGACGTCGCCGAGGCGGGCCAGGGTCAGCTCGCCGAGGCGGTGGAGCAGGGCGGCCTTGCGATCGGGCGCGCCGGTCAGCCCGGCCAGGGTGCGCAGCGCGCGGGCGGCGCCGCCCCAGTTGCCGCGCTCGACGTACAGCTCGGTCAGGGCCTCGAGCGCGCGGGCGTGGTGCGGCTCCTCGGCCAGCACCAGCTCGTGGTAGTAGACCGCGCCGATGGTGTCGCCGGCCCGCCGGCACAGCTCGGCCAGATCGTAGCGGGCGGCGGTCACCGCCTCGACGTCGTCGGGGACGATCAGCTCGAGCGCGCTGCGCGAGGCGCGGATCGCCGCGTCGAGATCGCCGAGCTTCTGGGCCAGGCGCGCGCAGGTGGCGTAGACGTCGCGCCGCGACGGGTTGATGCGGGCCGCGCCCTGGGCCAGGGTCAAGGCGCGGGCGTCGTCGCCGAGCGCCTCGGCCAGCTCGGCCCGGCGCAGCATCAGCACCTCGCCGGGCAGGCGCGACGCGTTGACCGGCAGGCGGGCGTACAGGTCGGCGGCGGTGGCGAGGTCGCGCTCGCGGTAGGCCAGCTCGGCGAGCGCGTCGAGCGCGGGCGCGAACCCGGCGTCGGCGGCCAGCGCCCGCTCCCACGCGGCGCGGGCGGCGCGCGGATCGGCGCGCCGCTCGAGGTGCAGGCGGCCGAGCTCGAACCACTGGCTGGCCTGCTCGGTCGGATCGGCCTCGGCGCTCGCCCGCGACGACAGCAGATCGGCGGCGGCGGCCCAGTCGCTGCGCGCCTCGGCCCGCTCGAACAGGATGCGGAACGCGTGCGGGTGGCCGGGCTGGAGCGCGACCAGGTTGCGGGCCGCGTTCTCCATGGCCGCGCCGTCGGCGGCGGCGATGGCGCGGGTCAGCTCGGCCTCGCGCTCGGCGGCCTCGCGCGCCATGGCGGCATCGTGCTCGGGCTCGGCGGTCAAGCGGGCGGCCTCGGCGCGAGCGCGGCCGGCGGCCTCGCGGTTGCCGACCTCGTCGGCGGCGGCCGCGGCGGCGTGCGACAGCTCGACCGCGCGCTCGCGCTGACCGGCGCGGGCGGCGTCGGCGGCGGCGCGGGCCAGGAGCGCCGGCCGGTCGGCGGCGGCGGCGCGCGGCGCGGCCTGCTCGAGCAGATCGGCGGCGTCGCGGTAGCGGCCGGCCAGCTCGTAGATGCGGGCGAGCGGGCGCGGCACCGCCGGGATGCCGGGGTCGTAGGTGATCGCGGTCTCGTAGTGGACGCGGGCCTGCTCGGGGTCGAGCAGCTTCTCGTCGTAGACCAGGGCCAGCTCGAGGTGGAGCGCGCCGCGATCGCGGGCGGTGCCGGCGGCGGCGATCTCGCGCTGGATCAGGTCGGCGGTCAGGCTCCACTCGCCGCGCGCCATCGCCACCGCGCGCAGCTCGTACGCGATGTTGGTGTCGTCGGGATCGGCGGCGTGGGCCTCCTTGAGGCAGCGGTAGGTCTCGGCCTCGCGGTGGAGGACGTCGCGGTAGAGCTGGGCGCGGCGCCGCCATAGCCGCGCGCGCAGGCGCGGCTCGGCGGTGGCGACGATCTGGCGGCCGATCGCGTCCGACACCGCCTCGGCGTCGCCCTCGTGGGCGTAGAGCAGCTCGAGCGCGGTCAGCGCGCGCAGGTCGCCGGGCGGAGCCAGGCTGGTCGCCGCCTCGTAGCGGGCGATCGCGGCCTCGACCTGGCCGGCCTGGGCCAGCTCGGCGCCCATGCGCAGCTCGCGGTCGTGCTCGGTGGCCTCGACGGCGTGCGGCCCGCTGTCGTCGTGGCTGGGCGCGCGATGGACCCCGCTGATGCCCCGGAGCGTGATCCGCTTCTTGGCCACTGGCGGCGGTGGCGCCTCGCCGTCGCCGTCGGCCGGCGCGATCGGTTCGGGCGGCGGTGCGATCAGCCGCGCGGTCTGGCCGCCGGCCATCTCGCCGGCGACGACCTCGGGATCGCGCGACAGCGCGTCGAGCCGCTCGGCGGCCCACGCCCGGGTCGCGTCGTCGACGGCGAGATG
>Ga0247822_10003361_pt1 | contig 10433 bp, 6 predicted proteins | sample 13C_Cellulose_Da_FD_192423 | JGI IMG/M metagenome (GOLD analysis project Ga0247822, IMG submission 192423) | Soil microbial communities from agricultural site in Penn Yan, New York, United States - 13C_Cellulose_Day30 | ecosystem: Environmental > Terrestrial > Soil > Agricultural land | place... | reverse complement strand
TGAGCACGAGCAGCGGTCCGTCGCCGAGGTGCTCGCAGCCGGAATCGCGGTAGACGTTGATCGGCTCCATGATCGCGAGCACCGATCCGCGAGCGAGCATCCAGCGGTAGAAGATCATGTCCTGTTTAGGCGGTGCCTCGTAGCCGTTCGCCTTGTAGTGGTTGCGCACTCGGTCCAGCAGGGCACGTACGCGCGTCCCCTCCGCGGATCGCTCGCGTGCCGAGAGCTCCTGCTCCAGCAGGGTCCGCGCGGCAGCGGTGTCGCCCGCGAAGATCATCCGTCCCACGTCGTCGGCCGGCACTCCGAAGCCGTACACGACGACGACGAACCCGGCGTCCCATTCGCGCGTCGCGACGCGCGAGCATGCGGCATCGTATCGCCCGCCCGGCGGGACGAGGAGGTCGGGCTGAAGGCGGCGCGCGGCCTCGAGCGCATCCTTGTCGCCGGCGACCACTGCCTGGACGTCGGCTGCCGCGTCCTCGATGTAGCGCGTCCGCCCGGCCTGCACGACGTTCCCCACGCCCATGCGCTCGGCCTCTAGCTGCAGGAAGGTCACGGCGAGCTCGAAGTCGCGGTCCGTCAGCGTGCGGGCCTGCGCGCCGGCCATGGTCGTTGCAAGCGCGAGCGTCGCGCCGACGGCGAGGATGAGATGTCGCATCGAACGGTGGGGGGGAGGAGTGTCGTCCTTCGCGGCTGCGTCGTGCCGGGAATCTCGACCGGGACGACGCAGCGGCCAAGGGTCAGGATCCGGCTCCGCCGACGCACGAACCGCGGGAAGTGTAGCTTCACGCCATGAGAGCCGCCCTCACCGCCGCCCTGATCCTGCTGGCCGGCTGCGCCACGATGCAGCCCGCCCCGTCGTCATCGTCCCCGGAGCTCCGGTTCCTGGTCTACAACATCCACGCGGGCAAGGATGCCGCGGGAGTCGACAACCTCGGTCAGGTCGCACGGCTGATTCGCGACACCGGGGCCGACGTCGTCCTGCTCCAGGAGGTGGACAGCGCCACGCGGCGCTCCGGTGCCGTCGACCAGCTCGAGGAACTGCGCCGCTCGACGGGCATGCATGCGGCGTACGGGCGGACGCTGAACTTCCAGGGTGGCGGGTTCGGCATCGCGCTGCTCTCGCGCTTCCCGATCCGCACGCGCCACCTGCTGCCACTGTCGAGCGATGCGCCGCTGCCCGGTTCCGACGTCAGCAAGGAGCCGCGCGGCGCGCTCGTGGCGGAGCTCGAGACCCCGACCGGGACGCTGAAGGTGATCAACACGCACATCGATGCCTCGGCGCAGGACACGCAGCGCCGCCGGGAGGCGACGCGCCTCGTCGCGGTCGTCGACTCGTTGCGCGGGCTCGGGGCACGGGTCGTCGTGGGCGGCGACATGAACTCGATGCCGGAGAGCGCCGTGCAGGACATCGTGCGCGGCGCGGGGCTCCGGGATGCGTGGCAGGCGTGCGGCTCGGGCGAGGGATTCACCTTTCCCGCCAGCGCGCCCGTACGGCGCATCGACTACCTCTATCTGACCGGCTCGATGCGGTGCAGCACGGCCGGCGTGATCGATACGCAGGCCTCGGATCACCGGCCGGTGCTGGTGGGGGTCGTGGTCGGCGGCTGACGCGAGCGCGGCGGCAGGCGGCAAGCGGTCGGCGCGAGGTGTCCACGAACGATGTGACGGGGCGTCGGAACGGTGAGAGGGAAGAGGTCGCGGGGCTATGCGCCGCGACGTCTTCCCTCCCGACCGGCCTCCCCTGCCGGTAGTTCCGTCCCTGTCGCTCGACTGCGCTCTGCTCCGCTCGGCCCGTAAACATCGGGTGAAACACATGGTATGAGACCGCGTCAGTCCGGCGTCATCCGGCACCTGGACAGCCGTCATCGGGACGGGGGCTTGCAGAGGCGTCCAGCGACGGACGGGCGTTCTCCCTGAGCGCCGAGGCTCGATCCCTCAGACATCCGAGATGTCATGCGCCTGCGCCATCCCGCACGAGATCGTGGCAAGAAGGTCGTGGTCGTCGCCGGCGGCGGCTTCGGGGGGCTCAACGCCGCCAAGGAGCTCGCCCGCCACCCCGAGGTGCAGGTGCTCCTCTTCGACCAGCGCAACCACCACCTCTTCCAGCCGCTGCTCTACCAGGTCGCGTCGGCCGGGCTGAACCCGGCCGACATCGCCGTGCCGATCCGGGCGCAGTTCTCGGAGCAATCCAACGTCGAGGTCCACCTCGGGAAGATCGACGCGGTCGACTTCGACCAGCAGGTCGTCATCGGCGGCGGATACGAGGTCGAGTACGACTATCTCGTGCTCGGGCTCGGCGCGCAGCACAGCTACTTCGGGCACCCGGAGTGGGAGGACTTCGCACCCGGGCTCAAGACGCTCGAGCAGGCGACGGAGATCAGGCGGCGCGTGCTGTCGGCATTCGAGACGGCGGAGAACGCGGAGGATCCGACGCTTCTGCACGCCTCGCTCACCTTCGTGATCGTCGGTGGGGGGCCGACCGGCGTCGAGATGGCGGGCGCCATCGCCGACATCAGCCGGACGGTGATCGTCGCCGACTTCCGTCGCATCGACCCCTCACGCGCGCGCATCCTCCTCGTCGAGGCAGCGCCGCGGATCCTGGCGGCGTTTCCCGAGGAGCTCGCGGCGCACGCACAGCGCGACCTCGAGGAGATCGGCGTCGAGGTGCGGACGAATGCGATGGTCGAGCACATCGACGCCGACGGCGTGGTGGTGGCGGGAGAGCGGATCGCGGCGAAGACGGTGGTGTGGGCAGCCGGCGTGCAGGCATCGCGGGTGGAGTTCCGGCCGCCCATCGAGCTCGACCGGGCAGGGCGGGTCCGCGCACAGCCGGACCTCTCGGTTCCGGGTCATCCGAACGCCTTCGTGGTCGGCGACCTGGCCGCGCTGACGCTGCCCGACGGGCGCAACCTCCCCGGCGTCGCGCCAGCCGCGATCCAGACGGGGAGGCACGCGGCGCGGATGATCATGCACGACATCCGGCACCAGCCGCGCGAGGCCTACCGGTACAAGGACAAGGGGCTGATGGCGACGATCGGCAAGAGCCGCGCGATCGCGCTGTCCGGGCGCCTCCGCCTGACGGGGCGTCCGGCGTGGTTCGCCTGGCTCTTCGTCCACGTCTACTACCTGATCGGATTCAAGAACCGGCTGCTGGTGCTCTGGCAGTGGGCGTGGAGCTACCTGTTCTCCAAGCGCGGTGCGCGGCTGATCACGGAACGGGAGTGGCGCCTCGGCGGCGCGGCGCGGCCGTCCGACGGCGGTGCGTGAAGTGCAGCGGGTGAGGGGAGTGTGAGGGCGGGAGATCAGTGGATGGTCAGTTGGTGACCGGTTGATGATCGGTTAGTGACCGATTGATAGCCGGTCTGCGGCCGGTCTGCGGCCGGTCGGTGCCGCCCGCAGCCCGCAGCCCGCCGCCGGACTCAGCGTGTGACCGGTCACGTCGACGGAAGGTTCAGTGAATCCCCGGCCGCGGCCGCTCCGTAGTGGCCGCTCGGCGATGGCTGATCAGTACGTGAGTCAGCCCCCAACCCGACGGCCCCGCCGGCGCGGGCGGTAGAATCCGGCCTCCGTCCTGAGGCCGATGTCGACCCCGACGACGGACTCTGCAGGGGTCGCCGACACAGTTCAAGCGGCATCATCCGTAAGCGTACGTTTATAACGTTAATTATTGACTGAACGTTATGAACGCACTACCGTACCTCCATGGCGAATTGCACCCCCTGCACCGACTTCATCGAGTCGATGGGCATCCTCTGGGAATCCGAAGGGCTCCCAAGGATCGCGGGTCGAATCTTCGGCTACCTCGTCGTCCAGCCTGAACCCTGCTCGCTCGACGACCTTGCCGTCGGGCTCGGTGTCAGCAAGGCAAGCATCAGCACCGACGCGCGACGTCTCGAGCAACTCGGGCTCGTCAGTCGCGTCAGTCGCCCGGGCGACCGCCGCGACTATTACACCCTCGATCCCGAAGCCCCGGCCTCCGGACTCGAGATCCGCCTGCGAACCCTCCGGCGCTTCGACCGATGTCGAATCGACTCCGCGGATCGCAGCAAGCTCCACCCGGTCGTGCAACAGCGCCTCGCTCGTTTCGAGTATGCGCAGGACCGGCTCGTCAAGGCGCTCGAAGATGTGCTGGCGGACGTGCGCAGCCATCTGACCTCCTCGGCACCACCCACCGACATTCAGTAACCACGTGACCTCCGTTTCACGGTTTTCCCTTGCCGCGGCCCGCGCCACGCTCGCCGCTGGACTCCTGCTCTCGATTCCCGTGGTGAGTGGCGCGCAGCAGACGCCGGCGCAGACGCCGCCGTCCGCTGATTCGCTGCCGATCACTCTTCAGGACGCCGTCAACCGGGCCATGGGACAGAGCGAAGAAGTGCAGCTCGCCCGCACGCAGGTGGACTTCGCGCGTGCCCAGGTGCGTGCCGCACGCTCGGCGGCGCTGCCGCAGCTCGACGCCACGATCGCCTACACACGCACCTACGAATCGCCGTTCTCCGGCGGGGGCTTCACGATCCCCGATTCGCTGCGCTTCGAGCCCGATCCCACGGCGCCGATCGAGGAGCGCATCCGCTATCTCGAGGACAACGCACCCAACGCCGCGCTCGGCGCGCTGGGCAGCCTCTTCGGCAACCTGCCATTCGGGCGACCCAACACGTGGGTGGGGTCGCTGAACGGATCCCAGACCCTGTGGGCCGGGGGGCGCGTCGGCGCCGCCCTGCGCATCGCGAAGGAGTTCGAGCAGGCCGCCGAGCTCCAGCTCCAGGAGCAGGTGGCCGACATCGAGCTGCAGGTGCGCACCGCGTACTACAACGCGGTGCTCGCCCGCGAGATGGAGGCGATCTCCATCGCCGCGCTCGCGCAGGCCGAGTCGTTCCTGCGCGAGGAGCAGCTCCGCCAGCGCGCCGGCGCCTCCTCGGAACTCGACGTCCTGCGTGCCGAGGTCGCCGCGGAGAATCTCCGGCCGCAGCTCGTGTCCGCGCAGAACGCCGCGGAGCTGGCCACGCTCGATCTCAAGCGGCTGATCGACATCCCGCTCACGCGGCCGGTCCAGCTGTCCACGCCGCTGACGGTGCCGTCGGCGCAGGAGCTTGCGATCCCCGAGATCGATCCGGCAGTGCTGCTCGCACAGCGCGCGGCGCTGCAGGCGCAGGAGCGGCAGGTCCGCATCCGCGAGCAGCAGGTCAAGATCGCGCGCGGCGCGATGCTTCCGTCGGTCGGCCTCGCGGTGACCTACGGCCGCCAGGTCCAGCCGTCGCGGACGTTCAACTTCACCGGCACCGAGTGGCAGCGCGACTTCAACGCGTCGATCGGCATCGAGATCCCCATCTTCACCGGCTTCCGCCAGCAGGCCGAGGTGCAGCAGGCGCGGATCGAGCTCCGGCAGGAGGAGCTGCGGCTCGCACAGCTCCGCGAGAACCTGCAGCTGCAGTACGAGCAGGCGATCGGCGAAAAGCGCCGCGCAGCCGCGGCGCTCGGCGCCCGTCAGCGCACGGTGGACCAGGCACAGCGCGTGTACGACCTCACGGTGCTCAGGTATCAGCAGGGGCTCGCGACACAGCTCGAGGTCACCGACGCGCGTCTCTCGCTGCTGCAGGCGCGGACGAACCTCGCTCAGGCGATCTCGGATTTCTATCTCGCCGATGCGGGCGTGGCACGTGCAGCCGGGACGCAGGCCATCGCGCCGACGCTCCGGGCGCCGAACACCGTCAACCCGATCACCCCGCCGTCCGTGGTGCCGCCGGTCGTGACTCCGACGACGCCGCCGCCGACCTCCACTCCGACGAATCCGACGAATCCGTCGAATCCGCCCACGACCACCACGCCCACGACGACGCCGCGGCCCGCGGCATCCCAGGCCGCACCGACTCCGGCGCTCTGATCATATGACTCCCATCCACTACTCCCGCTTCTCCCCCGTCCGCGGTCTTCGTGTGGTGACCTTCGCCGTCCTCGCGGCCGGGGTCGCGGCCTGCGGCGGCGATTCCGACTCGGCGCAGGCTGCCGACTCCACGGCGCTCACCACCCGTCCGGCGGTCGTGCTCGACTCGCAGGACGTCGTGACCGCGCAGATCCAGGAGATCGGCGCGACGATCACGCTGAGCGGCCCGCTCGAGCCGAAGGATCAGGTCACGCTGCGCGCACAGGTTCCCGGCACGATCGCGGACCTCCGCGTCGACCGTGGCAGCCGCGTCTCGCGCGGCCAGCGTCTCGCGACCATCCGCGCGCAGGGCGTGCAGAGCCAGGCAGCCGGCGCGCGCGCCGGCGTGGCAGCTGCCGAGGCGAACCTCGCGGTCGCCCGGCAGCGGCTCGAGGCGGCGCGGCAGCTCCGCGCGGCCGGCGCCATGTCCGAGATCGATTTCCGCAGTGCCCAGGCAGGGTTCGAAGCCGCCGAGGCGCAGGTCGCGGCCGCGCGTGCCCAGGCCACGAGCGCGAGCGAGGCCGCCGGCTACACGTCGATCGTCGCACCGATGAACGGCACGGTCAGCCGCCGTATGGTGCAGGAGGGCGAGGCGGTGAACCCCGGCGGTGAGCTCCTCACCATCGTGGACAGCCGCGTGCTCCAGCTCGCGGGGCAGATCTCCGTCGCGGATGCCGCGCGCGTGCGCGTGGGCCAGGCGGTGACGTTCGCGATCGACGCGGCGCCGGGGCAGGCCTATCGCGGCCGCGTGGCGCGCATCGATCCGACCGCGGATCCGGGCACGCGCCAGGTCGGCGTCTTCGTCGAGCTCAACAACCCGACCGGCGCGATCATCGGCGGGCAGTACGCACGCGGCAACATCGCCACGACGTCGGCCCGCGCACTCGTGCTTCCCGTCACGGCAGTGCGGGGCGCGAGCGCGGACAATGTCGCCGATGCGCACGTGTTCGTGATCGAGGCCGGCCGCGTGGCGCGCCGTCCCGTGCAGCTCGGCGCGCGCGACGAAGGCACGGGCCGCGTCGCGATCGTCGCCGGCGTGCGCGAGGGTGAGCAGGTCGTCGCCAACCCGACGAGCGACATCACGGCAGGTACGGTCGTCACCATCGCCGGCGCAGACCGCCCCGCGGCTGCGCCGGCCGCACCGGCTGCCAACCAGGAATAGCATATGGCTCATAACGGAACCAGCGGCGGGGGCCTGAGCGGCCTCGCGATCCGCCGGCCGGTCTTCATGACGATGATCATGGTCGGCCTGGTGGTGCTCGGCATCTTCAGCTACCGCCGCCTCGCGATCGACCAGTACCCCGACGTGGACATCCCCGTCGTCGCCGTGCAGACGGTCTATCCGGGCGCCAGCGCCGAGACGATCGAGCGCGAGGTGACGCGGCGGATGGAGGAGGCGTTCAATCCCATCGAAGGGGTGGACCGCATCACGTCCATCTCGGTCGAGGGCGTATCACAGGTCATCGTCGAGTTCGAGCTCGAGCGCAACGGCGATCTCGCGGCGCAGGACGTCCGCTCGAAGCTCGAGACGATCCGGCGCGATCTCCCGGAGGCGATCGAGGCGCCGGTGGTGGCGAAGTTCGACCCGGCGGCGATCCCGATCCTCTCGCTCGCGCTGTCCAGCGACACCCGCCCGCTCGTGTCGCTGACGACCCTCGCCGACGAGGACGTGCGGCGCCAGCTCGAGACGGTGTCTGGCGTGGGTGAGGTGCGCATCGCCGGTGGGCTCGAGCGTGAGATCCGTGTGAACCTGATCCCGGCGCAGCTCCAGGCGCTCGGCGTGACGGTGCCGGAGATCATGGGGGCGCTGCAGCGCCAGAATCTCGAGATTCCGGCCGGGCGCGTCGAGGAGGGCGCGAACGAGCGCATCGTGCGGGTCACGGGGCGCATCACGGACGCGGCGCAGTTCGCGGACGTGATCGTCGCGACGCGCAACGGGCAGCCGGTACGGCTGCGCGACGTGGCGCGCGTGGAGCTCGGGACCGAGGAGGAGCGTTCGCTCGCACTCGTCAACGGCGAGCGTGCCGTCGCGCTGGACATCATCAAGGTGTCGGGGGCGAACACGGTGGCGGTGGCCGACGGCGTGCAGGCGGCCATCACCCGCCTCGGGCAGGTGCTGCCGGACGACGTGCAGCTCCGCGTCATCCGTGACAACTCGGTGAACATCCGCCAGTCGGTGAGCGACGTCATCCACGAGCTCGTGCTCGGCGCGATCCTGACGATCATCATCGTCATGCTCTTCCTGAACGACTGGAAGGCGACGGCGATCACGTCGCTCGCGCTGCCGGTGTCCGTGATCTCGTCGTTCATCCTGATGGACGCCCTCGGCTTCACGCTCAACATGCTGACGCTGATGGCGCTGTCGCTGTCGATCGGCATCCTGATCGACGACGCCATCGTGGTCGTGGAGAACATCGTCCGCCATCGCGAGATGGGGAAGGATCACTTCACGGCGGCGGGGCAGGGCACCCGGGAGATCGTGCTCGCGGTGCTCGCGACGACGCTGTCCATCGTGGCGGTGTTCGTGCCGGTGGCGTTCATGCGCGGCATCATCGGCCGGTTCTTCTTCCAGTTCGGCCTGACCGTGGCGTGGGCGGTGCTCGTGTCGCTGTTCGTGTCGTTCACGCTCACCCCGATGCTCAGCGCGTGGTGGGGCGTCGACCCGCACAAGCCGGGACACGGTGGCGGCAACGTCCTGACGCGCGGGATCGGGCGGTTCAACGAGTGGTTCGATCGCCAGGCGGGGCGGTACCGCGGCGTCATCAAGTGGGCGCTCGACCACCGCAAGGCGACGCTCGGCATCGCGACGATGAGCCTGTTCGGCGCCTGCGGGCTGATGCCGTTCATCGGCGGCGGCTTCTTCCCGGTGACGGACAACTCGCAGTTCACCGTGCAGTTCGAGACGCCGGAGGGGCAGAGCCTCGCGTACACGCGCGGCAAGGCCGAGCAGATCATCACGGAGCTGCGCGCGATCCCGGGCGTGGACTACGTCTATACCACGGTGGGCTCGGGCGCGACGGGCACGGTCACGAACGGCGAGGTGTACGTGAAGCTCACGCCGATGGGTGACCGCGACGAGTCGCAGCAGGAACTGATGGTGGTCGCCCGCGAAAAGCTCGCGAAGATCTACGGCGTCGAGACGAGCGTGCTCGAGGCGGCGGACATGGGCGGTGCGCAGGCACCGCTCGCGGTCGAGATCCGTGGTCCTGACGCCCGCGAGCTGCAGCGGCTCGCCGGCCTGGTCGTGGCCGAGATGCAGCAGATCCCGGGGGTGGTGGATGTCAAGTCGTCGCTCGGCGATCCGAAGCCGGAATACCGGATCGAGGTGAACCGCGACGTGGCGAACCGCGTGGGGCTCGACGTCGGCCAGATCGCGATGACCATCCAGCCGCTGATGGCGGGACAGGTGGCCACGCGGTGGGAGGATCCCTCGGGTGAGGAGCGCGACGTGACGGTGCAGGTGGCACCGGAGTTCCGTCGCTCGCTCGCGGACGTCGCCCGCATTCCGGTGCCCACGTCCACGCGGGGCGACGCCGGTGCGGCGGTGATCCCGCTGCGGGACGTCGCGACGATCACCGAGGGGCTCGCGCCCGCGCAGATCGACCGCAAGGGCCTCTCGCGCATCGCCACGGTGGCGGCGAACGTCGCACCCGAGCTCTCGATCTCGGAAGCGTCGTCGCTGATCACCGAACGGACCTCGAAGCTCGAGCTTCCCGCGGGGTACACGATCAGCATGGGCGGTGAGACGGAGCAGCTCGCCGAGACCGGCGGCTACGTCGTCGAGACGCTGCTGCTGGCGGTGATCCTGATCTTCCTGATCCTCGCGTCGCAGTTCGAGTCGTTCACGCAGCCGGTGGCGATCATGCTCTCGCTGCCGCTGTCGCTGGTCGGCGTGCTCCTCGCGCTGCTGGTCACGGGCTCGGGGCTCAACATGATGTCCATGATCGGCATCATCATGCTCATGGGCCTCGTGACGAAGAACGCGATCCTGCTGGTGGACAACGCGAACGAGCGGCGCACGGCCGGCGCGGACCGGTACACGGCGCTGGTGGAGGCCGGGGCGGTGCGGCTGCGTCCGATCATGATGACGACGCTCGCGATGGTGGCCGGCATGTTCCCGGTGGCGCTGGCGATGGGTGAGGGTGGCGGGTTCCGTGCGCCGATGGCGCGCGCGGTGATCGGCGGCCTGATCACATCGACGATGCTGACGCTCATCGTGGTGCCGGTGGCGTACACGTACTTCGACGACTTCGGCAACTGGATGAAGCGCAAGGTGGTGTCGCCGGAGCGCGAGCGGCAGATCCAGGAGGAGCAGGAACAGGCCGGGATGGCGCCGGAGCCCGTCTGGGGCGACTGATCGTCGCTGCTGCAGTGATCGTGAACGGCCGCTCGGTGAGATGTCTCGCCGGGCGGCCGTTCTGGTTTTCGTGTGGCTCTGCAGGAACTACGGGGCCTTCACCACGGAGCCACGGGCTCTGTTGAGGACATCGGCGCGGCTGATGCAGGGCGTGGT
>Ga0247822_10003360_pt1 | contig 10435 bp, 11 predicted proteins | sample 13C_Cellulose_Da_FD_192423 | JGI IMG/M metagenome (GOLD analysis project Ga0247822, IMG submission 192423) | Soil microbial communities from agricultural site in Penn Yan, New York, United States - 13C_Cellulose_Day30 | ecosystem: Environmental > Terrestrial > Soil > Agricultural land | place... | reverse complement strand
CATCTGGACCGCACCGCCGCGATACCAGTTGCCCTGCTCGTAATACGGCCCGACGCGTCCGACACCGGCTCCGAAACCTTGAGCGATCATCGTCGTAAACGCCGGATTGCCGCGAGCCGCGACTGCCATCTGCCACTCCGCGGTCGATGAACATCCGATCGTACCGACCTTCTTGTTCGACCACGCCTGAGACGACATCCACGCGAGTGCATCATCGCCATCGGTCGTTGGAGGTCCGAGGATGTCGTAGTTCCCTTCCGAAAAGAAACGCCCGCGTTCGTTCATGATGATGTATGCGTAGCCGCGTTTCACGGCTTCCAGCACGGTCGTCATATCACGCGGAGCACCTAGCCGTACGTCCCACCAGTTAAAGTTGTATGGCGTCCTCGACAGGATGATCGGGTACTTTTTCGTCGGGTCTTTCGGGCGGTAGACGTCCGCCTGCATTCGCTTGCCATCGCGCATCGGCACCATCACCTTGCGCTCGACCACCGCGATCGACTGCAGCTCGGCCTCGATCGCATTTCTCTTTGCACGGGTCTCTGCGTCCTGTGCCGCCGGTGGCTGGCCGAACACCGCTGCCGCCAGGCACACCACAAAAACTCCCGTCAGAAACCAACGAATGGAACCGCTTCTCATCACAAATTTTCTCCTGTGGAACGTGGTCGAATGTTTCACGCTAATTCTAGCAGGCTCGTTCTGGCCAATCCATCACCGCATTCGTAACTCCACCAACGATTGATTAGAATCGTAGCTTATGGCTCGACCCGGGGGCAGATCTCATTTGGCGATCATCATCACGCTTGGGATGTTGATCGGCCTCAATCCGTTCAGCATCGATATGTATCTGCCGGGCTTTGCTTCGATCGCCGCGGACCTCGGCACGGATTCGGCTACGGTCGGGCTCACCCTTTCGAGTTTCTTTGCCGGCATCTGCATCGGACAGTTAGTTTACGGGCCGCTGCTCGATCGGTTCGGGAGAAAGAAACCGCTGCTCGTCGGTCTTGCGATCTACTTGCTGACATCGATCGCTGCCGCCTTTGCCGGGAGCATCGAGCAGCTTATAGTCTTCCGATTTGTTCAGGCTCTCGGCGGATGCGCGGGAATGGTTGCGAGCCGTGCGTTCGTTAGAGACATCTTCCCGCCCGAAGAAAATGCTCGAATATTCTCGCTTCTGATCCTGGTAATGGGTGTCGCTCCGATCATCGCGCCAAGCGTCGGCAGCTTTATAGTCACCACGCTCGACTGGCACGCGATCTTCGTGGCACTCGCGTTGATCGCGGCCATCCTCTTTATCGCTGTTCTCGTCATTCTTCCTGAATCGAAAAAGCACGACCCGAGCATCTCGCTGAATCCATTGCGAGTCCTTCGCTCTTACTTTGGGGTAGCGATCAACGCTCGATTTATGCTGTTCACGCTGGCGATGTCGTTCTCGACCGCAGCACTCTTTGCCTACATAACAAGTTCTCCGATCCTGTTCATGAAGGTGCACCAGCTGACAGAATTTCAGTTCGGACTGACATTTAGTTTTTGTGCGTTCTGTCTGATCGTCGGAAGTCAGGTCAATCGTTTTCTACTACGATATTTCTCGACCATTTCAATCGCCGAAAATACCGGCGTCCTGATACTTTTCGTTTCGATCGTTCTTTTCGTTCTCACGGCCTATTCGATCGCGGGGCTAGCGGCTACGATCGTCTGTATCGCAGCCTTTTTGTTCCTGATGGGGATGTTCAATCCGAATGCGGGTGCACTTGCGTTAACATCTGTACACGAGAATATCGGCATGGCGTCCGCTCTGATGGGGTTCATCCAGATGGGCTTGAGCGCGATCGCGGCCGCAATAGTGAGTTCCTTCGGGGCAGGATCACGTTCGACAATGTCGACTGTCCTGCTCGCCTGTATCGCTATCGCCGTCGGCAGTGTTTTCCTTGTTAGGACGTTGCAGCGAAAAAGTCTAGGTACCGAGCAGGTGCCGGTCTCGGCTAATTGATCAAGTTATGACAAAACACGTTTACCCAAGCGACATATATACCGAATCCCCGGCCGCCGATGCGGATACCTTGGCCAACCTTGGCCCGCTGCGACCGATGGCAGGAAGTTGGAAGGGCTTGACCGGAACCGATGTAAACCCCAAGGCCGACGGACCCGAACACAACGGCTACACCGAGACGATCGAAATGACCGTCATTGACCGTCAGTTGAACGGCCCACAGTTGTTCTATGGGCTGCGTTACCATCAGTTCATCAATAACCCCGAAGAAGAAGCTACGTTCCACGATCAGGTCGGGTATTTTCTGTGGGAACCTGAGACCAAGACTGTGATCCAAACGCTGGCTATACCGCGAGGACAGATAGCAATGGCTATCGGGACAGCCGAGCCTGGCGCGAAGGAGTTTGAGTTGATCGCCAAGCGTGGATCAGTCGTAAACGGGATCTGTTCGAATCCGTTTCTCGAACAAGCGTTCAGAACGCCCGAGTTTCGGTGCAAGATCAAGATCCTTTCCGAAGACAGTTGGTCGTACGAGTACACGACCGTACTCGAACCTCAAGGCGATAGCTCTCCGTTTGACCACATCGACCAAAACACTCTGGTGAGAGTCAGCGGACCGAATCAAAATCCGTTGCTGCTGAAGGCCCAGGCGGAATAAGACATCGAATGCTGCGAATCGACGTTCACACCCACATACTTCCGAAGAACATCCCCGACTGGAAAGGCCGGTTCGGATATGGCGGCTTTATCACGCTCGACCATTACAAGCCCTGCTGCGCGCGAATGGTTCGAGATGATGGAAGGCAGTTTCGCGATATCGAATCGAACTGTTGGGATCCAGTGACACGGATCGAAGAAATGGACGCTACGGGGATCGGAGTGCAGGTACTATCAACCGTCCCCGTAATGTTCAGCTATTGGACGAAACCGGAGGATGGCCTCGAAGTCGCGAAAGTCCTGAATGACCATATCGCCGATATCGTCACCGAATTCCCGCTTCGGTTTGTCGGACTCGGAACGGTTCCGCTGCAGGATGTCTCTCTCGCCGTTAAGGAGCTGGAACGATGTAAACGGATCGGACTCAAAGGAGTTCAGATCGGCACGAACGTTAACCAAAATAACCTTAGTGAACCACAGTTCCTGAATTTCTTCGCGGCGTGCGTCGAGCAACAGATGGCCGTTTTCGTTCATCCATGGGAGATGGCTGGCGAAGCCGATATGCAGAAGTATTGGCTGCCATGGCTGGTCGGAATGCCGGCGGAAGTTTCACGTGCGATCTGTTCCTTGATCTTTTCGGGAGTACTTGAGAAACTGCCGGATCTTCGTATCTGCTTCGCTCACGGCGGCGGATCATTTCCCGCAACCATCGGACGTATCGAACACGGATTCAACGTGCGTCCCGATTTGTTCCCCGATGGTTCGCAAGGCCCGCGAGCGTATCTCGACAAGATGTACTTCGATTCGCTGGTCCACGAACCGGCGGTTCTTGATTATCTGGTAAACCTGGTCGGAACCGATTGCGTAATGCTAGGCACCGACTATCCCTTTCCGCTCGGGGAGCTCGAACCGGGCAAACTGATCGCTTCGATGCCCTATGACGATTCGATCAAGCAGTCGATGTTCAGCGGTGCCGCGTTGCGATGGCTCGATCTTGATAGAAATATCTTTGCATTATGAGAATAGTTCTACTGTTTATCGCATTCGCGTGCTTCACGTTCACGGCCGCGGCCCAGACCGATCCTGTAAGGGAAACGTTAAACAAGTACGACCGCGCCTGGAACGCCAAGGAAACGAAGGCCATCGCCGACATGCTCGACGAAAACTACGTCTATTTTTCGTCTGTCGGTACTCTTACCGACAAGAAGTCGACCCTGGAATTTCTCGCGAAGCCAGATTACAAGCTTACCTTTGTAGATCGTTCCGAGATAAGGGTCCATATCTCTGACGGTAACACAGCGATTGTGAGCAGCCGCTGGAAGGGAAAGGGCTCTTGGTCGGGCGGTGAGATCAACGATGATCAGCGATGCGGGCAGGTTTTCGTTAAACGCGGAAAGGCGTGGAAGCTTGTTTCGGAACACTGCGTTCAAATACCGCAGCAGTAAATATGTCGTCCGGTGGGAGCCGGGCGACAACGGGTTAGTTATTCACCGTATCCTTCTTTTCTTTCTTATCTGCCTTCTTTGCGGCTATTAGCCGCGTACTTGACGAGCCAGCGACAGTGTATCCGCCGTTACCCGAGACAAGCTGGGCTAGAACCGGCCCTCTGAATGAATTCTCGAATCTAAGCTCGGAAGAATCGTTCGACCGCTCACCGTTCGTAGCTACATAGCCGGTGTAAACGATATCGTTGTCAGAATTTCGAATCTCTAAAAGGGTGGCACCATTTGCGTCACCTGATACTCGAAGAACGTACTTACCTGCCGGCAGGACAGTGTCTCCGATATTGAATGCGAACTTTACGTCCGCATTGAATTTCTTACTAAAGCCCTGCGCATTGACTGTGCCGAAGCTAAAAGCGGCTGCGATGGCCGCAAACGAAATGAATTTGATGATCCTTCTCATGATTTCTCCTAACAAGTACAGAATGATTTTGTGCGGATCGCTCCACCCACCTTTCTAACGCGTAGAGAACCGCGAGAAAATTCATCGGGCTGAGCCGTCGCCGCCGGCGCCAAATTAGACGCCGATTCAATCAACGTTTTCGCCCCATAAATACGGACAATATTTTCTCGTCGGATCACCAACATTTTGGACTCGATGCGCAAAAAAGCCCCGAGAAGTCTTCTCGAGGCCTGCGAACAAGTTAATTCGTGGTCAGTTTCGAACGGCCTTCCCCTTATGGCTTGTGTCGCTTGCGACAAACTTCGCCGAGTCCGCCTGCGGCACTGAGTAGCCTGCATCACCAGTTACGATCTTCGTAAGCACGGCCTTGCCCGATTCCCGATTGAATATCAACTCCGAGCGGTCCTTGTTACGATCGCCGTTCTTGAACATTAGTGCTGTGAACAAAGTGTCCTGCTCTGTGTCACGAATTTCGAGTCGCTGAGCGCCGCTTGGAGTATTTACGATTCGCAACACGTAGTTGCCCGCCGGCAGAGTCTTCTCCCCTACGACGAACCCGAACGGGATCTTGGCATCTACATTGGTCACTGCCTGTGCGTTCGCCGTCGCGCCGCTGAAGATAAGAGCAAGTCCTAAGAAAGAAGCGAGCTGAATTATTTTTTTCATGATTTCTCCTATTTTGGTAGTACTTCCGGCAGATAGGTCTGCCAACGATCAACGCGTGATCGAGAATGACTTTGTATCGAGAAGAACCAAAAGGAGACGCCAAGGTCTGTCTCAACGTCTCCTTTCGATTTAAGCTCTGGATTGGGTTAGTTCTTCGTTTCGCGATCCTTGCTCTTGTCTTTCTTTTTCGACGCAACATTGACGCTGCGATCCGATCCAGCTTTCTCGTTGATGGAGAAGCCCTTGTCCCCGGTTCTGATCTGGCTAAGCCGGGCAACTGATCCGCTGCGGTCGAAAACGAGGTTCGCTTTTCCGTTACCCGTGTCGCCGCTATCAAGCACGAATCCCTCATATACTACGCGATGCTTTGAATCACGAAGCTCAGCAACGCTGGCTCCGCTATTTGAACGCCTCACTCTCAGTACATACTTGCCAGCATCGAACTGCTGACTGCCGATCGCGAAGTCGTACGGAATGTCTGCGTCGATCTTTGTTGTTCGCTGAGCGTTAGCATCAGCACCGGCAATGGCGAAAACGAAGGCGAGGAATGATACGATTTGAATGATCTTTTTCATGATGTCTCCTTAATTCATATGAATGGAATGGCGTTCTCACGTGGGACGCCGGTAGTACGTACGGACCCAAATGGAAATGATTGACGGTCCACCTGCACAGACGTTCGCGATCCTAAAAGGGTTCCCTCGTCCTAAGCACATTTCCGTACTTTGGGCTGCAAGTTTCCGATAAGTGTAATGACGACAGATATTTACGCTAACAAAATAGAAAACGGTTCGTCCCTGGATTCTGTAATTTCCGTTCGGAATTTTAGATCTAAATTCCATATTCCGAAGCGGGCTGATGGCTCGGACGTCATTTACCTCACCGGAAACTCGCTTGGGCTGCAGCCGAAGACGACGCGAGCGTACATCGAGGAGGAGTTGGAGGACTGGGCGACACTCGGCGTTGAAGGCCATCTGCATGCCCGACATCCCTGGCTGCCCTATCACGAGTTTGTTACCGAGCCGATGGCGCGTGTCGTGGGAGCGTTGCGGGGCGAGACCGTGGTGATGAATTCATTGACGGTCAATCTGCATTTAATGTTGGTTTCCTTCTATCGCCCATCGGGAATTCGTCGGAAGATCGTCATCGAGAAGGGAGCGTTCCCGAGCGACCAATACGCGGTCGGATCTCAGTTGAGATTTCACGAAGTTCGGAGTTCCAACTTTAGCTGGCCCTCGCCAGATGCGGCGGCGTCTGTGGGCAACACGGAGCCAGCTAAGGCTGGAACGTCGAGCCGCGATAACTCAGACTTGATCGAACTCGCACCGCGCGAAGGCGAATCGACACTCAGAACCGAAGACATCATTGAGACGATCGAGCGACACGGTGAGGAGATCGCGCTCGTGATGTTGGGTGGGGTGAACTATTACACCGGTCAGGCTTTTGATATGAAGACGATCACCGAAGCCGGACATCGTGTCGGAGCTATCGTCGGGTTCGACCTTGCGCATGCCGCCGGAAATCTGGAGCTCCAACTTCACGATTGGGATGTGGACTTCGCGGTATGGTGCTCCTATAAATATCTCAACGCCGGTCCAGGCGGGATCGCCGGAGCGTTTGTTCACGAACGTCACGCCAACGCCTTCGACCTGCCCCGGTTTGCCGGCTGGTGGGGACATAACAAGCAAACTCGCTTTCTGATGGGGCCTGATTTTGATCCGCTGCCCGGTGCCGAAGGCTGGCAGCTTTCGAATCCGCCGATCTTCCAACTCGCAGCCTTGCGAGCATCGCTTGAGATCTTTGACGAGGCCGGGATAGCGAACCTTCGGGCCGCTTCGGTCGAACTCACAGGTTATCTGGAAAACTTGCTGAAGGAGATCGACAACGACCGGATCTCCATCATCACTCCGACCGATCCGGTCCAACGCGGCTGCCAGCTTTCGATTCGAGTGAAAGATGCGGACAAAAGCCTGTTCGAAGCGATAACCGCTCGCGGGGTCATCGCCGATTGGCGCGAACCGGACGTGATCCGCGTCGCACCGGTGCCGCTTTATAACACGATCGAAGATGTGGAAGCATTTGCCGGGATCCTGAAAGAATGTCTGAAGTAACTATCATCGGTGCCGGACTCGCGGGTTCGCTTCTCGCTATCAATCTCGCCAAACGCGGGATGAAGGTGGACGTGTATGAGGCGCGCGGCGATATGCGGAAGGAGGCGGCCGCGGCTGGACGGTCGATCAACCTTGCGTTATCTGACCGCGGGATAGCTGCTCTTCGCGAGGTCGGGATGGATGAGTATATGCTCGCCGAGGCCGTGCCGATGTACGGGCGTATGATCCATACGCCAACTGGCGAGATGAAACTTCTACCCTACAGCGGCCGCAAGGGCGAGTACATTAACTCCGTATCGCGAGCGGGACTTAACGTCGCTCTGATGAATGAGGCGGAGAAATACGATGGTGTGACGTTCCACTTTAACGAACGGTGCCTTGTTGTAGACCCCGAAACGGGTGATGCCGTCCTACAAAACCATGAAACCGAAACAGCTACAGTCGTCAAGCCGGATACTTTGATCGGAACCGATGGCGCCGGTTCGAACCTGCGAACCTCGATGTCAGGTACTCTTCCTAATTTTCAGCTCTCTGAGGTCTTTCTTGAACATCGTTATGTTGAACTTGTCATCCCACCCGGCCTCGGTGGCACCTTCCAGCTTGAGAAATCCGCTCTGCACATCTGGCCGCGACATCGATTCATGATGATAGCGCTTCCAAATATGGACGGAAGTTTCACCTGCACATTATTCCTTGCGGCTAAAGGACCCGACAGCTTCGAATCGATTTTTTCGCCGGAATGGAATGATGAGGAGTATTGGGAAGACCACAACCGAGCTTCCCTTGATGCGAACGGCATGAGACTCTGGCGTCACCCTTTGCAAAGTAGTGCGGAAGAGAGGTTGATTGACTTCTTCGAGTCAAACTTCCCGGATGCCTTGCCCCTAATGCCTACGTTGATTGAGGATTTCATCAACCACCCGATAGGTAATCTAGGAACGATTAAATGCTGGCCATGGAATGTCAACGGCAAGTCGCTGCTGCTCGGTGATTCGGCCCACGCCATTGTTCCCTTCTACGGCCAAGGAATGAACTGCGCGTTCGAAGACGTGCGGGTTCTTTCTTCGCTGATCGACGAGATCGGTACCGACTGGGCGAGCATTTACGAAGAGTACGGACGGCTCCGCAAGGTAAACACAGACGCGATCGCCGACATGGCAGAGGAGAATTTTTATGAGATGCGAGACAGGGTTGCGGACCCTGTTTTTCAACGAAAACGTGAGATCGAAACTAAGCTTGAGCAAACCTATGCGGACTACTTCTCGAAGTACTCAATGGTGACTTTTCGGGAGGATCTGCCGTATTCAGTTGCAAAAGAACGTGGGAACGCACAGGATCAACTCTTAATGGAGATCTGCGCAAATGTGTCCGACAGCTCAGAGATCGAACTGCCGGACGTAATGAACAAGATCCGCGAACTGCACGAAGGTTAGGCGGTCATCGAGGCGAACTGGCCAGGCTGGTAGCTTCCGGCCGGTGTGCGGAACGCCACGTTGAACCGATTCCACGTATTGATGGCCGTTACCGCAAGTGTCAGGTCGACCAACTCCTCATCGGAGAATTCTTTTCGAGCAGCTTCGTAGACTTCATCCGACACCTGACGGTCTCTCAGTTCGGTAACTGCTTCCGCCCAGCCGAGTGCTGCTTTCTCCCGCGGAGTATACAGATCAGCCTCACGCCAGGCGGAAACCATATAGATCCGCTGTTCGGTCTCGCCGCCGTGACGAAGGTCTTTCGAGTGCATATCGAGGCAATACGCACAGCCGTTGATCTGTGAGACCCGGTAATCGATAAGCTCGATAAGGTTCTTCTCCAGCGACGACTTGTTCAGGTATGCACTGACTCCGAACAACGCCTTAAAAGCACCCTTTCCCTTCTCAAACGCATTAATTCTTCCGCTCATTATGATGACTCCTTGTTTTTTGTAATGGACGCGTTCTTCCGCGTTCACTAGCTAAGACGGCTGAGGCTCACGCATGTGACAGACCTCACTTCAGACTTTTCAGAAGCCTCAGTTTTTCAGGGTTCATGATCCTATAAAGCCCGACGATCTTCCCGTCTTCGATCTCAAATGTATTGGCCGCAAAGGGCTCACCGGCATAGTACTCGACGAGGCCCGGCTCACCGTTGATCTCCACCGCCTTCCACGTCAGCCGGTCGAGACTTGGAGGCAGTGCGACCGTGAAGATCCGAACCACTTTCTGGAGCCCGGTAACGATCTTTCGCGCAGCCGTAACTCGTCCTCCACCATCACTTACCACAGCGATCTCAGGTGAGAAAATGTCGAGTAGCGCCGCCTCGTCCGAGGTATATGCCGCTTTCGCGAATCGCTCAGCAAGCTTTCGATGTTCCTCGCGGTCGCTGGTAAATCTCGGTTTATCTGTCCGAACGCGTTGCCGTGCACGGCGCAGCATCTGTCGAACAGCCGGCTCCTCCCGTTCCATGATCCGCGCAATATCCGAATAGCTGGAATCGAATACATCATGCAGCAAGAATACTGCTCGCTCAGTCGGAGACAGGCGTTCGAGCATGACCATGAACCCGGTTGAAAGTGACGAAGCGAGTTGTGCATCGTCTTCTGGGGATGGCTCGGTTGAGATCATAAGAGGCTCCGGAAGCCAGGGGCCGATGTAGGTTTCACGCTGTCTGGAAGCCTTTCGCAGCCGGTCGATCGAGAGCCGCGTCGTCGTACTTACCAACCACGCCTCCGGATTCTCAATGGTCGTAATATCGGTCGTATGCCATCGAATATACGCGTCCTGAACGATCTCTTCCGCCTCATCCGGCGTGCCGAGCATCCGGTACGCAATGCCAAAAAGCCGGGAACGGTGACGGTCAAATATGGCAAGTTTGTTGTCCACGGCTGTTGATTCCATCGCTTCGATTCTAGAATAAAGACGAACGTCGCCGAAGCTTGTGACAGCTTATATGAAATTAGTTGCCGATCTCTCCATTCCGCTCCGCTTTAACGGCCCGCAGCCGAATGCCTATGGCGTGGCACGAGCGTCGTCGGAACCGGTGCAGGCCGGTTCGCTCGTGGGCGATACGCGGAAAGGCGGGAGTGTAAATTTCGAACAGTACGCTTTCATCCCGCACTGCAACGGTA
>Ga0247822_10003358_pt1 | contig 10436 bp, 7 predicted proteins | sample 13C_Cellulose_Da_FD_192423 | JGI IMG/M metagenome (GOLD analysis project Ga0247822, IMG submission 192423) | Soil microbial communities from agricultural site in Penn Yan, New York, United States - 13C_Cellulose_Day30 | ecosystem: Environmental > Terrestrial > Soil > Agricultural land | place... | reverse complement strand
GTAAGAGACCGTGCCGATGGTGTTGAACCGCGCCGTGTCATAGCGATAGGGGGCGTAGTTGCCGTGCCAGCCGACCACGTCCAGCGGGCTGTGGTCAAAGGTCGTGGCCCACAGCAGGCCGCCGTATTTCTGGACGCACTGGGTCGGGCGATCCACGTCCTCGAACCAGGCGACCGGGGTTTCGAAATCGCGCGGATTGGCCAGGCCGTTGGAGCCGATCGGCCCCAGGTCCGGCAGGCGGAAGGGCGCGCCGTAGTTCTCGCAGACGTAGCCGCGCACTTCGCCGTCAACTTCCACGCGGAAACGGACGCCGCGCGGGATGACCAGCACGTGGCCCGGCGCCGCCTCGATCACGCCCATCTCGGTGACGAAGCGATGACTCCCCCGCTGCGGCACGATCAGCAGCTCGCCGTCGGCGGAGTAGAAGACGCGATCGACCATCGAGCGGTTGGCGACATAGAGGTGAATGCCCACGCCTGTGCCGGAATCGGCGTCGCCGTTGCCGCCATAGGTGGTCAGACCCTCGACCCAGTCGGTCGGCGCCTCCGGCAGGGTCAGCGGATCCCAGCGCATGCGGTTGGGATTGGGCGGCGTCTCGGTGAAGGGACCCGAGCGCACCCGGCCCTGCTCGAAGGGCGCATACGGCCCGTGCTGGGCCGAGGGCCGCAGACGATAGAGCCAGCTGCGCAGGTTGTGATCGCGCGGCGCGGTGAAGGCCGCGCCCGACAGCTGTTCAGCATAAAGGCCCAGAGCCGGGCGCTGCGGCGAGTTACGTCCCACCGGCAGGGCGCCCTCCACCGCCTCGGTGGCGAAGTGGTTGGCGAAGCCGGTCTGATAGGGCGCGTTGGATCGGGCAGGCGACATGACGAAGTCCTGGCAAGAGAGCGAGTGTCGGGTGTCGAGGTCGGGGGCGGGAGATGCAGGACCCGCCCCCGACAGCCGGCTCAGGCGTCGATCTTGATGACGCCGCGCCGGATCTGATCCAGTTCGATGGACTCGAACAGGGCCTGGAAGTTGCCGTTGCCGAAACCCTCATTGCCCTTGCGCTGGATGATCTCGAAGAAGATCGGGCCGAACAGATTGTCAGTGAAGATCTGAAGCAGCAGACCCTCCTCTCCGACATTGCCGTCGATCAGGATGCGGTTCTTCTTCAGGCGCTCGAGGTCTTCACCGTGGCCGGGCACGCGCTTGTCGACCAGCTCGTAATAGGTCTCGATCGTGTCCTGCAGCTTGACGCCGCGGGCGCGCAGCTTCTCGACGGTTTCGTAGATATTGTCCGTCGTCATCGCCAGGTGCTGGATGCCCTCGCCGTTGTACTGGCGGATGAACTCCTCGATCTGGGACTTGTCGTCCTGGCTTTCGTTCAGCGGGATGCGGATCGCCTTGTCGGGCGCGATCATGGCCTGGGAGAAGAGGCCCGTCGCCTGACCCTTGATGTCGAAATACTTCTGCTCCTCGAAGCCGAAAATCTGGTTGTAGAAGGTCGACCAGGTGCGCATCTGGCCGCGCTTCACGTTGTGGGTCAGGTGGTCGAGGATATCGAGGCCGACAGCATTGGCCGCCTCGGCTTCGCGCCAGCCTTCGATCTCGGTCCAGCCGTCATAGAGCGAGCCCTTCGCGCCGTGCTGGTCCACCAGATAAAGGTAGGAGCCGCCGATGCCCTGAAGCACCCTGGCGTCGGCGTCCAAGGCGCCGACCGAGGCGTCCACGGCCTGAGCGCCGCGCGACAGGGCCAGTTCATAGGCCTGGGCGGCGTCGGCGACGCGGAAGGCCATGCCCGAGGCCGAGGGGCCGTGGGCGGCGCGGAAATCGGCGGCTTGGCCGGTCGGTTCGTCGTTGACCAGCAGATTGGTCTGACCCTGCTTGTAGCGGGTGATCTTCTTGGTCGGATGGGTGTGGGTGGCGACGAAGCCCAGTTGCTCGATCAGGCCCTTCATGGCGGCCGGATCGGGGCTGGTGAACTCGACGAACTCGAAGCCGTCGAGGCCGATGGGATTTTCGGGAGTGATGGTCATGTGGAGCTTCCGTGATCAGTGGGACAGAACGGCGTCGAACGCCTGGACGAAGCGGGGAACGCTTTCGAGGGTCAGGCCCGCGATGTTGATGCGACCGGACCCGGCCATGTAGACGGCGTGGTCCCGGCGGATGGCGATGACCTGATCCGGCGTCAGAGGCAGGAGGGAGAACATGCCCTTCTGTCCGCCCAGCGGGGCTAGGCGGGGATGGGCCGCGGCCAGGGCCTGACGCACGCCGTTCAGCCGTTCGCGCACCGTGTCCAGCTCTGCGCGCCAGTCGGCGTTGAGGGCGGGAGTTTCAAGGATGATGCGGGCGGCGGCGGCGCCGTGATCGGGCGGCATGGACCAGATGTAGCGAGCCAGAACGTGCAGGTTGGACTGCGCCGTCCCGGCGACGGCGGCCTTGACGAACAAGGCGCCGGTGCGCTCGCGATAGAGGCCGAAATTCTTGTCGCAGCTATAGGCGATCAGGGCTTCGTCGACGGCGGCGACAAGCATGCGGGCGCCCGCGGCGTCTGCATCCAGGCCATCGCCCAGCCCCTGATAGGCAAGGTCGATCAGCGGGACGACGCCACGCTCGGCGACCAGGCGCGCGATCTCTGCCCACTGGCCCGCGTCGGGATCGGCGCCGGACGGGTTGTGGCAGCAGCCATGGATGAGGAAGACGTGGCCCCGGGCCGCCTGCTGCAGCGCCTGCTTGAGGTCTTCGAAGGCCAGGCCGCCGGTGGCCGGATCGTAGTGGCGATAGGTCCGCACGGTGAGGCCCGCGCTCTCGAAGATCGGGGCATGGATGGGCCAGCTGGGCGTGCCCAGCCAGACGGTTCCACCCGGGCGGGCGGTCTGGATCAGGGCGGCGGCCAGACGCAGGGCGCCCGTTCCGCCAGGCGTCTGCACCCCGACCAGCCCCTCGGCCTGAGAACCCAGAGCCAGACGGGCGGTCAGGTCGACGAAGCCCACGTCGCCCTCCGGGCCGAGATAGGACTTGGTCAGTTGCTCATCGACCAGCGTTTGTTCGGCGATCTTCATGGCGCGCATGATCGGGGTGTGGCCTTCCTCGTCGCGATAGACGCCGACGCCGAGGTCGATCTTCTGCGGGCGCGGATCTTCGCGATAGAGGGCGATCAGCGACAGCAAGGGATCTGGCGCTTGCGGCGTGAGTGCAGCGAACAGGCTCTCGACAGGAAGGTCAGACATCAGGCGGCGCTCCGGCTCTGGGCCCAGGCCTGCGTCCCGCGCGTGAAGACGCGATCGGTCGGCAGGATGTCGGCGGGTGTGTGTTCGTCCTGACCGGCCAACTCGGCGTAGATCGGGGCGAAATCCGTTTCGAGAGTTTGCTTCAGGAGGTCGTCGAAGCTGTCGATGACGAAATAGGTCTGCTGGAAGTCGTCGATCCGGTAGCGCGTGCGCATTACCCGCTGCATGTCGAAGCCAATGCGGTTGGGCGAGGCGTCGTCGAGAGCGAAGACGGATTCCGAACGACTGGAGACGATGCCGGCGCCATAGAGCCTGAGGTCGTCGTTCTCACGGATCAGGCCGAACTCGACCGTGTACCAGTAGAGGCGCGACAACTGGTGGATGGCGTCGTGTTTCATCGCCTTCAACCCGCCCTGACCATAGGCTTGCATGTAGTCTGCGAAGACCGGGTCGGCGAGCAGGGGTACGTGGCCGAAGACGTCGTGGAAGACGTCGGGCTCCTGCAGATAGTCCATCTGCCCGGGCGTGCGGATGAAGTTGCCGGCGACGAAGCGACGGTTGGCCATGTGGTCGAAGAAGACCTCGTCCGGCACCAGGCCGGGTACGGCCACGACCGACCAGCCGGTCAGCTTCTGCAGGCGCTCCGACAGCTCCTCGAAATCGGGGATGCCCGAGCGGGACAGGCGAAGCGTCTCCAGTCCTTTCATGAAGGCCGGGGTGACGCGCGACGGCAGCATGTCGATCTGCCGCGCGTAGAGCTGATCCCACACAGCGTGCTGGGCGGGCGTATAGGCGGACCAGTCTTGCGGAATGGTCCAGTCAGCGGCGGCGCCCGGCGGCGCTGCGTCGGTCGTGGCGTCTTTTCCCATGCGATCCCGTCTCCCTCGTCGAAAAGGAGAATGGCCTGATCGGCCTGATGCGTGCTTTTCAAATTTTGCGCGTCGGGCGCTGGATATGGGGTTCTGTTTCGTATTCACTCAAATGATGAAACAGAATGGACTTGATGACGTTGACCGCCGCTTGCTGCGCGCCTTGCAGGATGACGCCAGCCTCAGCCATGCGGCGCTGGCGGAAAAGGCGGGCTCGTCACCGGCTTCCTGCTGGCGGCGGATCAAGGCGCTGGAGGAGGCGGGCGTGCTGAAGGCGACAGTGCGTCTGGTCGACGCCGACCGGGTGGGGCGCGGCGTCAACGTCATGTGCCAGGTGCGGATGAAGTCGCATGCTCCGGACGACCGGCGGGCTTTTGAGGACTATCTGACGACGCGGCCAGACGTGATGGAGGCCCACTCCATGTCCGGCGAATGGGACTATCTGCTGCGGGTCGTGGCGGCGGATGTGGCGGGCTACGAGCGGTTTCTGATGCGCGACCTGTTGAACCATCCCAACGTCGCCACCGCCGCTTCCCACTTTGCGCTCAGTCAGGTGAAATACACGACCGCCGTGCCGGTCTGACGGCGGCTTTCAGGGCGAACGACGGACAGGCAGGGCCGTGGTGCGCTTCATTTCGGCAAGCGCGACGGTCGAGATGATGTCGGTGACGCCCGGAAGCTTCAGGACCTTGCGGAAAATGAACTCCTGGTACCATTTGATGTCGGGCGCGATGATCTTGATCATGGCGTCGCGCTCTCCCAGGATGGAGTAACATTCCACGATTTCCGGGATGTTCTGGATGGCGGCGATGAATTTTTCGCGGTCGTCGTCGGTCAGGTGGCTGATCTTCAACTGGGCGAAGACGTGCAACTGGTAGCCCATCTTCTCGGCGTCCAGGATGGCCACCTGGGCCTTGATGTAGCCTTCCTCGCGCAGGCGCTGAATTCGTCGCCAGCAGGGGGATTGCGACAGGCCCACCCGTTCCGCCAACTCCGACGTAGAGACGGCGCAGTCGCGTTGCAGGTGCTCCAGAATCTTCTGGTCGATGGCGTCGAGTGGTGCTGACATTGATCCCTCGCTTTCGCCCTCAATCACTGCATGAACTATTCAAACATTCAATCCGTCACGTGTTGGAACGCAAAGACGCCGCAGGAGGTGCGCGGTTATCATGCAGGCTTCGTGGCCGATCCCGGCCGCTTGTCCGGCTTCAGTCTGCATGCATTCTTCCACTTCTCATCCGGATCAGCCCGGCCCGGATTTTGACCCGGGCGAGCCGCTTTACGGCGTCACGGACTTCGCCGCATGGATGCGAGGGCTCTATCGGCGGATGCCGTTGGACGGTCACGCGTGCAGCCTGTTCGAGAGCACCATCGAGGAGCCTGTGGCCCTGCTGGCGGAGGCCTCGCGCGCGGTGTTTGACGTCGAGGATCAGGGCTATTTCCAGAGCGTCTTCGGGCGAGGCAATGCGCGGCTGATCCAGGCTGTCGCCGGGCGTTACGGTGTTTCGGCGGATCGGGTGCTGACCACGACGGGGGCCGGCAACGGCGTAGCGCAGGCGCTGCGTGCTGTCATTCAGCCCGGCGACCGCGTCCTGATCGAAACGCCCGGGTTCAGCGTGTTGGACGAGCTGGCCAGCGCGTCCGGGGCCGCGATTGATTACCTGACGAGAGCAGCGGACGCCTTCGCTGTCTCGCCCGCGGAGGTTCGGGCTGCGATCCAGCCGGGCACGCGGGCGGTCGTGCTCAGCAACCTGCATAATCCATCCGGATGCTGGCTGGATGACCGTGAGATTCTGGACATCGCGCGCCTGCTGGCGCGTGATGGAATCTGGCTGATCCTCGATGAGGTCTATGCCGACTTCGCGCGCCAGCCGGGCGGTCGGATGGCGGTTGCGCCCAACCTTGTTCGCGTCAACAGCCTGACCAAGGTTTTCGGGCTCTTCTCGCTGCGTTGCGGCTGGCTGATCGCCGAGCCGGCGGTTGTCGCGGCTGTGACCCGAGCCAATGAGGCGGTCGAGCATGGCGCGTCCAAGCTGACCCACGCTGTTGGCGCGGTCGTCCTGGAGCGTCCCGAGGCGTTTGAAGCCCACTGGCGCGCGGTGTTGCAGGTCAACCGACCGGTACTGTTGCGCCACGTGCGGGCCATGCAGGCCGACGGGCTGATCGCCGGAGATGTGCCGGAATACGGCTGCATATACTTCCCGCAGATCCTGGGCTTCGACGACACCCTGGCCCTGGCGGAGCGCCTGTGGCGGCGGTTCGGCCTGATCACCGCACCCGGCGAGTTTTTTGGCGCGCCCGGGCATATGCGCCTGGGCTTCGGCGGCGACGCCGCAGCGCTGGACGAAGGGCTGGCGCGCTTGCATCGGGCGCTCCAGCTGGAGCGTCAGGTTCAGAATGGTTCATCTGTCACTTTGGCTGAGGGTGACTGATCTATTCGCATTTCAACGGATGGTCGCGCTACTTCGGGAAGAAAAACCCGTCTGGCGCAGATACAAATTTCATCGAAGCGACAAGGTTCGGGGCGTCTGGAAAAGGCGAGGGATCTGTCGATGTCGTCAAATCGAGGGGATCAAGAATGACGGGTTGGTGTTTGAAGTCGGGGCTGTTGGCCTCCTCCATTCTGGGCGCACTGGTGGTCGCGGGCGGCGCCAAGGCCCAAGTGACGGATGAGACGGTCTCGACCGTCGACGAGATCGTCGTGACCGGGTCACGCATCCGGCGGGTCGAGGTCGAGTCCAATCTGCCGGTGGGCGTGATCACGGCTGAACAGATGGACCGTCGCGGCTATCTGAACGTGGCGGACGCCATTAACGACCTGCCCACGGTCGGCATGTCGGACACGCCCAAGGGCGATCAGGACTCCAGCTCGGTCGGCCGCAACTACGTTAACCTGTTCGGTCTGGGATCGCAGCGAACCCTGACCCTGGTCAACGGACGCCGGATGGTCGGCGCCAACCCCGCCAGCGCGGCGGTGCTCAATCCCGGCGGTCAGGTCGACCTGAACACCATCCCCGGCGCCCTGATCGCGCGGGTCGAAACCATTCAGGGCGGCGGCGCCTCCGTCTATGGTTCGGACGCCATCGCCGGCGTGGTCAACGTCATCCTGAAGGACGATTTCGAGGGCCTGCGCTTCGACGTCCAGGCCGGGATTTCCGACTACGGCGACGCCTTCACCAACCGGGTGCAGATCACGGCCGGCCGCAATTTCCATGATGGTCGCGGCAATGCCGCGATCAGCTATGAGCATTCCGAGAATGACAGCCTGATCTATCCTGACCGCTGGTTCACCAACCTGGGTCTCGGCTCCGCCAGCAACCCGGCCAACACCGGTCCCAATGACGGCATTCCGGCCAATATCCGCATCTTTGATCACCGGATGCCGGAGTTCAATTCCAGCGGCGTCCTGTTCCGCATCCCGGCGCCGGTGCAGTCCATGGTGCTGGGGCAGTTCAACGCCAATGGCGACATCGTCCCCTATGACAAGGGGACCTATTACAACTACGCCTACTCGGCCGGCGGCGACGGCTATCGCATCAGCGACGTGACCTCGCTGATGTCCGAGGTGAAGCGCGACATCTTCTCGGGCATCGGTCACTATGACCTGACTGATCGGATCAAGGTCACCGGCGAGCTGCTCTATTCCAGGGTCAAGGCCGTCGAGCCGGTCAATCAGGGCATCTTCAACACCACCTTGCAGACCGGGGCCAACGCCGCCATCCCGATCAGCGTCACCAACCCCTTCCTTAGCGATCAGGCGCGTTCGGTCCTGACCGGAGCCGGCGTGACGCGCTTCTTCCTGAGCCGCGCCAACGAGGACCTGGTCGCGGACGGCGCTACCGCCCGCTCGTCCGGCGAAACGGCGCGCGCCGTGATCGGGCTGGAAGGCGATTTCGACGCCCTGGGTCGCAACTTCTTCTGGAACGTCAGCGCCAATGTGGCCCGCTCGGAAGGCTACTTCAGCGCCGCCGGCATCAATGAGAAGCGCTTCCGCTACGCTCTGGACGCTACGCGCGACGGCTCGAACAGGATCGTCTGCGCCGCCAATCTGGCAGGGTCGACCGATCCCGACGCGGCGGGCTGTGTGCCCATTCACCTGTTCGGGGGCGGCGGCGTCAGCGACGAGGCTCGCGCCTATATGGCCGAGGAATACCGTCAGGACTTCGAGATGCGCCAGACGGACATCCTGGCCAACTTGGGCGGTGACCTGTTCCAGTTGCCCGCCGGGCCGCTGAGCTTCGTGGTGGGTCTGGAGTACCGCAAGGAAGAATCGACCTTCACGCCGAACGAGGCCTCGCGCCTCGGCCTTGGTCGCGGTGAGCCGATCGCCCCGGTCAGCGGCGAGTTCGACACCAGGGAGGTCTATGGCGAGTTCCTGGCGCCTCTGGTCAGCCCCGACTTTAACCTGCCGCTGGTCCACCGGCTGGAGCTGGAAGGCTCCTATCGTTTCGTCGACCACTCCCTGTCCGGCAAGGACGAGGCCTGGAGCATCGGCGGGCGTTGGAGTCCGGTTGCGGATCTGACCTTCCGCGCCAGCCAGAGCCGCACCTTCCGCGCCCCGGCCCTGCTGGAACTCTTCCTGCCGCGCTCGACCGTGTCGGCGGCGGGGCTCGACCCCTGCGACATCCGCAACATCGGCGCCGGCTCGGCCAACCGCATGACCAACTGCCAGGCCATGTTCACCAGCCTTGGTCTGCCCGCAGATTTTGAACTGACCTCGATCGCGCAGAACGTCGAGATCCCCGTATCGCTGGGCGGCAACCAGAACCTGAAGAACGAGGTCGCGGACTCGACCACGGTGGGCCTGATTTACGAGCCGTCCTTCATTCCCGGCCTGACGCTGACCGCCGACTGGATGAAGGTCGACATCGAAGACGCCATTGTGAACTTCGATCTCGAGGCGATCATGCTGACCTGCTACGACGCGACGACGCCTTCGGCGGACATCTGCGGTCGTCTGGAACGCGGCAATGACGCCCAGATCGTCAACGCCCAGACGGGTTACGTGAACGCGGGCTACACCAACTTCGAAGGCGTCTCCTACGTCGCCAACTACAATGTGCCGTTGGAGAGCGTCTTCTTCCTGAAGGGGCTGTCCGACCCCGGCCAGCTGAACCTGAACCTCAGCGTCTTTAACCTGAAGAAGCTGGAGACCTCGGTTTCGGGTCTGGGCTTCGACCTGAACAAGGATGCGGGTGAGATCGGCCTGCCGGAGTGGCAGTGGCGGCTGGGCGCGCGTTACGCGCACGGGCCCTGGGGCTTCAACTGGAACACGACCTTCATCGACGAGAGCGTGTTCGACAACGCCTACACCAGTGAAACCCGCGACTACCTGACGGTGGACTCGTACTACCGTCACGATATCAGCGTTCAGTATGAGTTCAATGATCGCTACGCGGCCCGGGTGGGTATCAACAACCTCTTGAACGAGGCCCCGCCGCTGGGGGCGGGAGCGTCGGGCGGCTACGATGTTCTGGGCCGCTACTTCTTCATGGGCCTGACGGCCCAGTTCTGAGACTGACAGCCAGGCCCGGGGCGGCGACGTCCCGGGCCTTTCTTGTCCGGGTATCTGGAGACTACGCCTTGTCCCGACTGTCCCTGAAGCCCCGCCTACGCCGGTTGGCGACCGGCGTCGCCGTCGCCGCCCTGACCCTCGGCGTGGCGGCGACGGCTCTGGCCGACCCGCAGCGCTACGCCGTTATCGCCACCGGCGAGAAGGTGGGCTGGCTGGTGGTCGACCAGACAGGGACGAGCGTCGCGATTGACTATCACGTCGATAACAACGGCCGCGGCCCCAAGCATCGCGAACGGTTGGAGCTGGACGCGACGGGCCTGCCGCTGAGCTGGCGCATCCAGGGCACCTCCCTGTTCGGCGGACAGGTCGACGAGACCTTCGAGCGCAGCCCTGAAGGCGTTCGCTGGCGCAGTCAGGCTGACGCCGGCGTCCTGCCGGCGTCGGGTCCGGGCCTCTATGTCGCCAATGACGACAGCCCGTGGAGCCTGGCCCTTTATGCGCGCGCGCTGAAAGCTGCGCCGGGGCAGTCCATGGATGTCGCTCCGGCGGGGCGGTTGCGGCTGGAGGAGGTGCGGCGGCTGGAATTCGGCGGCGCGCCGGCGACCGCCTATCGGCTGACGGGCCTGACGATCGAACCCGGCTATGTCCTGCTGGACGACAGGGATGAGATGATCGCCGAGTTCTCGGGCGATACGGTCACGGTGCGCGAGGGGCTGGAGGGCGAGGAGAGGGCGCTTCATCGCCTGCTCGCCGACCTCGAGACCGAACGCGTCCGCAACCTGCAGACTGAGCTGGCGCATCGCTTCGACGCCCCGGTCCGTATCCGCAACGTCCGTATCTTCG
>Ga0247822_10003354_pt1 | contig 10442 bp, 8 predicted proteins | sample 13C_Cellulose_Da_FD_192423 | JGI IMG/M metagenome (GOLD analysis project Ga0247822, IMG submission 192423) | Soil microbial communities from agricultural site in Penn Yan, New York, United States - 13C_Cellulose_Day30 | ecosystem: Environmental > Terrestrial > Soil > Agricultural land | place... | reverse complement strand
GCCCTTGGTGTCGATCACGCGGCCGTCGTCGAGCCGCAGCAGGAACTCGCCGGTCTCGTCGGTGATGTTGACAAGGTTGTCGATCAGGCGATCGATCGCCTCCGTCACCTGCAGCCGGGGAACGTCGTGGGGAAGGGCGGCCAATTAGGGTCTCCTGTCGGTGATGAGCAGAGCAGGCGAGGCGGCCTTGAGGCCATAGTCCCGCGCCATGATGCGGTAGAGGTTGAGAAAGGCGGGATCGGCGTCATAGCGCCCGCCCGGGTTTCGGCGGTGGGGCGGCACGCCCGGCGGCGGCGGGGTCGAGCCCGGTGCCTCGGCAGTGTTCAGCCCTTGCGCGATCAGGTCGGGGCGGGGGCCTTGGCCGGCGTTCTTGCCGTTGCGCAGGAAGATCGCTTCCTGATGGCGCGTCGGTTCCCAGATGAAGCTGCCCCAGCCATCGGAGTGCGCATGGACCAGGTCGTTGACATAGCGCTTGCGCGACGAATATTCGAGGACGAGGAAGCCGTGCTCCGGATAGCGCCGCCCGAACTCGGTGAAACACCGCTCCCAATCGCCTTGGGCCAGCTGCTGATAGCAGGAGAAGCCGGCCGCATCGAACCGTACGCCGCGCGCGATCAGGGCGTCCATCCAGCCGCGCAAGATCGGCCAGTGCCGGCCGAGATGGTTGTGCAGCACCAGCTTCGTGCCCGGTAGCGTCTCGCGCGCGCCGGCGAGCCCGGCCTTGAGCAGGTCGGCGAAGCGGTCATAGCCGCCCGCGCCGGGCACGTCGCGGTGGCGGCGGTCGGTCACCGGATTGCCGGTGGGGACCGACAGCGGCACGCGGCCGTCGGGCCAGAGCATGCCGAACGTCGTCTCGTTGCCGATCACCACCATCTCGGGCTCGGCATTGGCGGCCTTCATCGCCGCCAGCGAATCGCGCGTATGGCGGTGCACCGCATCGACCAGTTTCGGGAAGGGCAGCGCGGCCCAAGCGGCCGGTTTGTCCTGATGCTCGGGATCTGCCCAGGTGTCGGAATAGTGCAATGTCAGCGACAAATGGAAACCCGCCGCCTTGATGCGGCGCGCGAAGTCGATCGTCTGATCGATCCCGCACCACGGGCCGCCCGGACGCCCCTTGGAATAGCCCATGGCGGGATCGACGAAGAGCCGCAGCTTGATCGTGTTGAACCCCGCATCGCGGAAGATCCGCAACGGATCGCGCTGCTCACCATTCTCGTAATAGGTCGCACCGGCCGCCTCGTCCTGCGGCAGCCACGAAATATCGGCGCCGATCAGATAGGGCCAGGGGCGCGTGGCCGCGCGCGCCGGGCCGGCGAGGCTGGCGATCAGGCCCGCGCCCGCGGCGGCGCCGAGTTCGCGCCGTGTCAGTCCTGGCTGGTTCCGGATCATGTCGGCGCGTTCCCGCGTCAAGCCAGATGGAACATAGGTGCAAGCGGCCATTCGCGCGGACGATTGTCCGGCCCGGCGTCCATGATGTCGGCCATATGATCCCACCAGCGCTGCATCACCGGATGCGCGGGCAGCGCCTCGCGCCGATTGTCCGGAGCGAGCTTCAGCGTGGCGAACAGCGCGCCCGTTTCGGGGTCGAGGAAGATGCGATAGTCACTGATCGCCGCCTCCCGCAGCAGCGCGGTGAGCTCAGGCCAGATCGCGTCGTGACGGCGGCGATACTCGTCCGCCATCCCCGGTTTGAGCTGCATGCGGAACGCATGCATCTCCAGCTCCATCTGCCTCTCCTGAACTCCCTGGCGCACAGGCTGGCTATGCCGGACTCGTCTGGCTTTGAATAGTCATATTTTGAGATTTGGTTCCGTATTATGAGATTTTGTCGAGCTTCTGGCGCTGCAGCCAGTCCTCGAACAAGTCCGGCCAGAACCGGCCCGGGCCGGAGGGATCGCCGGGCCTGCCAAAGCCGTGCCCGCCGACGTCGAAGACGTGCAGCGCGCTCGGTACTTTGGCGGCCTGGAGCGCGGAGAACATCATCAGGCTGTTCTGCACCGGTACGACGCGATCATCCGCGGCGACGGTCACAAAGGTTGGCGGCATGTCCGCGGGGACATTCTGCTCCAGCGACCAGCGCGCGATGCGCGCCGCATCGGCATCGCGGCCGATCAGGTTGCGGCGGGATGGTGCGTGCGCATACGGCGCGGTCATGGTGACCACCGGGAAGAACATGCCCGCAAAGGCCGGGCGCGCGGTGGTGCGATCGATCGCGCCGGTCGCGTCATAGCTCGTCTCGCCGAACCGGCTGGCCAGAGTGCCGGCAAGGTGTCCGCCCGCCGAAAAGCCGATCACCCCGGTCTTCGCCCCCGGCCCTGCCTCGTGCGCGAGCAGGCGAAAGGCGCGCTGCGCGTCCTGCAGCGGCGCGGCGGGCCCGGCAGCCCAGCCGTCATAGGGGAGCCGATAGATCAGCGTCCCGACCAGAAAGCCGCGTCGTGCCAGGAATCGCGCCAGATCGCCGCCGTTCGGGGCCGACGCGATCCGCTCATAGCTTCCGCCCGGGATCAGCAACAGCGCATGGCCGTTCGGCCGCGCGGGCCGCACGATGCCCAGCGTCGGGCGGGTGACGCCGTAGTGTGCGACATCCTCCGGCCCCGAAGTCGCGCTGCGCGGCACCGTCCGCGGCTGTACGGTCACGCCTTCGTTGCCGGGAGTCTTGCCCGGCCAGATCGGCACGATCCGTGCGGCCTCTTCCTCCTGAGCGCGCGCAAGAGCGGGCAGCAGCGCGCCGCCCATTCCGCCGGCCAGCATCGTACGTCTGGTGACCATCAATTCCCCTCCGGTCGTTTGTCGCTTTGGATCCCGCTTGCGGGCAGCGCGAAGGTTTCGGGCGGCAGCGGGTGCGCTGGGTCGAAGGTCCGTGCCGCGGGCAGTACATGCCCGGCCAGCTCCGGCCCCGCGGCCGCGAGGCGCGAAGCCACCATTTGCGCGAGCGCGTACGCGCCATAGTTGTTGTGGTGCGTCTTGTCCTTGCCGCCGTCATTGAAGGCGAGCGGCGCGCGCGCTGGCCCCAGCGCTTCGTAAAAGGCCACCGTCATCGGGGTCAGGTCGATCAGCGCCACCCCGTCTTCGCGCGCCACCGCACGCACCGCTGCGGGATAATCGCCATGGCTCGGTACGATCCGGCCGGCGGCGTCGAAGTTGCGGCGCTCGGGCGAGGTGACCAGGATCGGTGTGGCGCCGCGCCGGCGGGCTTCGGCGATATAGGCACGCAGATACGCCCGGAACGTGATCGCCGGATCGGCATAGGTTTGCGGCCACTGAACCTTCTGATCGTTATGGCCGAACTGGATCAGCAGGAAATCGCCCGCGCGCATCCGCGACAGCGCCTTGTCGAGCCGGTGCGACGTCAGGAACGATTTCAGCGTTTCGCCCGATTCCGCGTGATTGGCAACGGCGATGCCAGCGTCGAGGAAGCGCGGCAGCATCTGTCCCCAGCTCGCCGCGGGTTCGGCGCGCTGGTCGGTCACGGTGGAATCGCCGGTGAGGTAGAGCGTCGGCACGTCCGCAGGCTCGATCGCGATCCGGCTGATGTGCCGCGTCGCGCCGAGGAATTCGAGCGTCAGCCTGTCGTCCCAGGTGACGCTGCCGATCTCGCTCGGCTTCAGCCGGACCGCGACGCCGCCCGGCGCATTGGCGGGAGGTTCGGGCAGGGCGGCGGTGCGGACGTTGACGATGAAGCTGCGCGTCACGCTTTTCCCAGCCGGCGTCCGCACCGTCTCCAGCATCAGGCGGCGGCCCTCGGCCTTGACCGTGGTTTCGGTGGCGGTGCGTCCGCCGAGCGTCAGCGTCACGCGGTAATTGCCTTCAGGTAGCCTGACCGAGAAGCGCGCGGCATCGTCCCAGCCATAGCCGCGAACCGGATCGTAACGCGCGTCCGGGACGACCGTGACATAACCCTCCGCCGCGCGGTCGAGCGCGAAGCGCATCACCGTCTGCGCGTTGGCGGGGAGGGCGAGGGTTAGTGCCAGCGCCAGGATCGGGCGTCTCATGCGCGTGTTGGGCAGATAGGCGGGTTGCCGGTCATGGTCCTGTGGTACGTCCAACACTTCGCCTTCACGCTTCATCCTAGCCCCACCCCGTCCAAAGAATCCGCTCGACCGATCGTGTCGGCCGGGTTAGTTGTCCTACAACAACAATGTGGGACACTGTCCCGTATAACGGGTAAATTGGCGGGAGGATATATGCAGATTCGAGTTGCGGGTGCGTTGCTGGCAATGACGACGCTCGCGCCGGCAGGCGCGGCGTTTGCGCATGATGCCTCGCAAGTCGTTCCGTCCGAACGGCGCACCTTCAACCTCAATCCCGGCTGGCGGACGACGACCGGCGATCTGCCGGGCGCCGAACAGCCCGTGTTCGATGATGCCGCGTGGGAAACCGTCACGCTGCCCAATGCCTTCAACGAGAAACAGGCGTTCGCGCGCGACATTCGCGAGCTTTCGACCGGGATCACCTGGTACCGCAAGCGCGTCACGCTTCCTGCGGGCGAGGGCGCCCGCAAGGCGTTCCTGGAGTTTGAGGGGGTGCGCCAGGCGGCGGAGGTGTGGATCAACGGCAAGTCGGTCGTGCTGTCCGAGCATGGCGCAATGGCATTCGGCGCGGACATTACCGACGCGCTTCGTCCCGGCGAGAATGTCATCGCGGTGCGGGTGGACAATGACTGGCGCTACAGGGAGCGGGCGACCGGCAGCGGCTTTCAGTGGAACGACCGCAATTTCAACGTCAACTATGGCGGCATCACCAGGAATGTCCGGCTGCACCTGACCAACGCACTCTATCAGACGCTACCGCTCTATTCGGCGCTCGGGACTACCGGCCAATATGTCTGGGCTGACCGGTTTGACATCGCGCGGCGTGCGGCGACCGTGCATGCGGAGACGCAGGTGCGCAGCGTGGCGGACGGCGACCGGCGCGTGACGCTGCGCGTGGAAGTGCGCGACCGCAACGGCAAGCGCATCGCCAGCTTCGACGGCACGCCGATGGTGGTGAAGGCGGGCGAGACACGCACCTTGTCCGCGGCGCAGCGCCTGACCGGGCTCAACTTCTGGAGCTGGGGCTATGGCTATCTCTACACCGTCACCACCAGCCTGATCGAGAACGGCCGGGCGATCGACAGCGTCGATACCGTCACCGGTTTTCGCCAGACCAGATTCGCCAACGGCATGGTGGAGCTCAACGGCCGGGTGATCCAGATGCACGGCTATGCCCAGCGCACCTCGAACGAATGGCCGGCGGTGGGTGTGTCGATCCCGCCCTGGATCAGCGATTTCTCCAACGCATTGCTGGTGGAGAGTGGCGGCAACCTTGTCCGCTGGATGCACATCGCACCGTCGAAGCAGGACGTGGAATCCGCCGATCGCGTCGGCCTGATCCAGGCGATGCCAGCGGGCGATGCCGAGCATGACGTCGAAGGCCGCCGCTGGGAGCAGCGTAAGGAGGTGATGCGCGATGCGATCATCTATAACCGCAACAACCCCTCGATCCTGTTCTTCGAGGGCGGGAATGAGAGCATCAGCGAAGCGCATATGGCTGAGTTGAAGGCGATCCGCGACCTTTACGATCCCAATGGCGGCCGCGCGATCGGTTCGCGCGAGATGCTCGACAGCAAGACCGCCGAATATGGCGGCGAGATGCTCTACATCAACAAGAGCGGCGGCATTCCGATGTGGTCGATGGAGTATAGCCGCGACGAAGGCGCGCGTGCCTATCAGGACGAGTTCACGGCGCCCTTCCACAAGGATTCGCCCGACTATAACCGCAACCAGGACAGCCATGCGGCCGAGGATGTGCGCCGCTGGTGGGACTATTATCGCGTGCGTCCGGGCACCGGGCGGCGGGTGAGTTCGGGCGGGGTCAACATCATCTTCTCCGACAGCAACACCCATTTCCGCGGCGACAACAATTATCGCCGGTCGGGCGAAGTCGATGCCGTGCGCCTGCCCAAGCAGGGCTTCTTCGCGCATCAGGTGATGTGGAACGGCTGGGTCGATCCCGAGAAGGCCGCGACGCACATCATTGGCCACTGGAACTATGCACCGGGCACGGTGAAGGACCAGATGGTCGTCTCGAACGGGGAGAGCGTCGAGCTGTTCCTCAATGGCCGTTCACTCGGTAAGGGCATGCGGAGCCAGGGCTTCCTGTTCACCTGGCCCAAGCTCGCCTGGCAGCCCGGCACGCTGCGCGCGGTTGCGACGCATGCTGATGGCAGCACGTCCGAGCACAGCCTTGAAACCACCGGCGATCCGGTCGCGATTCGTCTGACCCCGCGCACCTCGCCGCGCGGGTTTGTGATGGACGGGGCGGATATCGCCCTGGTCGATGTCGAGGTGGTGGATGCGCAGGGGCGCCGCGTGCCGACCGCGAACCACAAGATCACGTTCGATCTCGATGGACCTGCCGAATGGCGCGGCGGAATCGCTCAGGGTGATTCGAGCGGCAAGGCGCGTTCCGAAACCCCGGTCGTGCAAGAATCGATTCCCGGCACCACCAGCCATCCCGGTACCGCGCGGCACGAAGACAATTACGTCCTCGCGCAAAGCCTGCCGGTTGAAGGCGGCGTGAACCGCATCCTGCTGCGCGCCGGAACGCGCGCGGGGACGGTGCGCGTGACCGCCAGTGCCGCGGGACTGAAGGACGTCGCCGTCAGCATCCCCGCCATGCTTCCGCAGGCAGCGAAGGGGGGACTGTCGTCCGATTTCCCCGAACAGCATCAGCCGGGGCTGCTGTCGCGCGGACCCACGCCTGCCGGACCGTCCTTCCGCATCACGCGTTCGACGCACCTCCCGTTACGTGTCGTCGCCGGCTCGGGCCAGGCCGAGGCGCAGCAGACCATCGATGACAATGAGTTATCACGCTGGTCGAGCGATGGCGAACCGGGCAATGCGTGGATCGAATATCATTTCGACGCACCGGTTACCCTCAGCGAGATCGACCTCAAGCTTGTCGCCTGGCGCTCGCGTAGCTACCCGCTTCGCTTCGTGCTCGATGGGCGGACGATCTGGGAGGGCATGACAGAGCGCAGCCTGGGCTATGCCAGCCAGGCGTTCGCCCCGGCTACCGGCCGTGTGCTGCGCATCGTCCAGACCGGCCCGGTCGCCGACCGCGACGCGTTCGGCAAGATCGTCGAGTTGAGCACCGCGCGTCAGGCGGGCGACACCGGTGCGAACGAAGTGCTGCCGGGCTGGCGTCTCGGCATCGTTGAGGCGGATTTCCACGGTCCGCAGTCAGCCCGCGCATCGGAGTGACAATCGCGCCCGAAACGACTATCCCTCGCCCACGCGGCTGACGCTGTCGCGTCCTTCCACCTCCCGGAACGAAAGGGGGTGGCAATTGCCCCGGTTTTTTCCCATATAGTGGAACTGTAGTTCAATTTCTGTCACTATCCGTGGCGGGCGGAATTTCGGCGGCTGGTCTCGCCGGCAGCGGAGGACGGGGCATTATGCTCGATGACAAGGAAGCGGCGGCACAGCTCAAGGGCGTGCAGACGCTAATGCGCGGCCTCGACATTCTGGATCAGGTGATCGACGGTCCAGTGAAGGTCACCGACCTCGCACGGAACCTTGACCTCACCAAATCGACGGCTCACCGGCTGGTCCAGGCGCTGCGTGCACGCGACTATCTGTCGATCACCGCGGACGGTTACTCGCTGGGCCCGAAGCTGCTTCAGCTTGGCACGATGGCACATGAACAGGTCGATTATGTCCGTCTCGCCCGGCCGCACATGGAGGCGCTGTCCGAGCAGACCGGCTATTGCGTCTTCATCGGCAAGCGCGAGGGCGACTGGTCGCGCCATCTCGAGCGCGTCACGGGCCGCCAGCGCCTGCGGGTCGCGACCGCGCCGGGGGATCGCCGGCTGATCGGCGAGACCGGGTTGGGCAAGGCACTGCTGCTCGATGAGGATCCGGCGTCGTTGATGCGGCTCTTCTGTGCCGCGAAGCCCGGCGCCACGCGCGAGCAACTGGGCGCTTGGCTTGAATCGATGGAAACGCATGCACGGCGCGGGGTTGTTCTGCACGATAGTGAAGCCGGCGACGGCGTTCGTTCCGTGGCCGCCCCGGTCCGCGACGCCAAGGGCAAAATCGCCATAGCCCTCAGCATAGCCGGCGCCTCGGTCTACCTGACCGACGAGGTGATCGAGAATCTGCTCGTGCCAGTGCGCAACGCCGCGGCTGAGATCAGCTTGGTTCTCGGGCACGTTGCGCGATAGCGCGCAACGTGCCGGCCCGGGGGACTCCCGAGGGGCCTTCGAGAATAGTCTCCTACAGCCGCAAATCAGCCACAGACATTCGAGCTGGGCCATTTTCGAGCATCGGCGATTGAGATCCCTCCATTGCCGTTGATCGCGAGGCTATAAACAAGTCGGTGGAATCCAGCGTGTGGCAGTGTCGGATTATCAATACGTGTGTTGATGATACCCTTCGCCTCTGCAGGCGAACTAGCATTCCTGCACTGTTGCCGTTCTGGTGTTGCACTGAACTCGGGCCGTTCTAAGTTTCACTGCGACCGACCAAGCCGTCGTTGCATATTTCATCGTCGACGACTTCGAGGCGTGTTTGGAAATTTTAGCAGCCTGTGAACCTGCGGCATCATCACGTGTCCGCTTTCCATGGATACTTAGCCGAAAGCTGTCGGCCCGCTAACGGCCCAGATCCGGCGGTCGTGTCGCCGCTTGAGGCGATCAGGGAATAGCAACCGGACCTGTAGCGACCGCGCCCGCTACCATCCGGATCGCGGCGGACAGCAAGATCAGGCCTAGCGCCCGTTCGATGATCGGCCGTCGGCGCTCGTACCATGCGCGCGCGGGCGGCGCTGCCAGCAACAGCGTGACCACTGCATACCAAGCTAGTGTCACTCCGGCGGCGATCGCCACGACGACGGTCACGACGGTCAAGTCGCGCAGCGGAGGCAGGATGTTCGTCAGCGCGCTGGCGAAGAACAGGCCGGCCTGCGGACTGACAATCCCGGTGAGATAGCCCGACCGAAACGCCGTCACGCTGTTGACTGCGGCGCGCGACGTCTCCCGCGGTCGGAACGATCGATAGAGGAGTTGGCAGCCATAGATGCCAAAATAGAGCGCACCGGCCAGCCGCAGCAGCGGCCCAAACAACGAATCCTGCGCGACGGCGGTCGCGCCGGCAAGGGCGATCAGGCACCAGGACGCGTTGGCCGCCGCTGTGCCGGTCGCGGTCTTCATCCCCAGCGCGCGCGAATGGGTGAAGGTCGCTTCGCTGACGCGCGCGAAATTGGGCCCCGGAATCGCGACCTGCATCAGCCAAAGCGTGGTGAAGGTGAGAAGCGAGACAACAGCGGTACCGTTCATGGCGCACGCTGTGGCAATATGGGGGAGCAAAGGAAAACGCGGCTTTCTCTCGCACTCCATAAGCATTACTAATATGCGATGCACACGAACGCCGCTTATCCACCCATGGCGGCGCTCCGCGCGGTCGAGGCGGCGGTGCGGTTGGAAAGCTTTACCGCCGCGGCGCGAGAGTTGAACCTGACGCAGTCGGCGATCAGCCAAGCCGTGCGGCAGTTCGAGGCGCGAGCTGGGGTAACGCTGTTCCGGCGGACGGCGACTGGCCTGTGCCCGACCGCGGAGGCGCGCACCTATGCCGATGCCGTCGCGCGCGCGTTGGTCATGATTCGCGGCGCGGGGAGTGCATTGGCGTCGGCGCAGCGGCCGCTTGTGGTCGGAATCGTGCGCTCGCTGCTTCACTATTGGCTAATGCCGCACCTCCCGGCGTTTCTCCACCAGCATCGGCGGATCACGACATCGGTCATCGGTCTGGGGCGGGACTTCGATGACATAGGCGCGTGCGATGTCGCGCTGGTGATCGCCAGCGAGGGAGAGGCGCCCGCAGGCGCGTCCTGGTTCAGCGATGAAGAGCTGGTAGCGGTCGCGCGTCCGGACGTCGCAATGAACATCGGCGGAAATCTGGAAGAACTACAAGACTTGACCGTGCCGTTGCTCGGAACGGCTTGGCCCATCTGGCATCGGGGCGCGGGGTGCGTATGGCCGCTCGCCCGTCAGCCGGTGCAGTTTCGCGAGACATCGGCGATCTTGAACGCGGTGGAGGCGGGGCAAGGCGTGGGGCTTCTGCCCCGCCTCGTCTGCGGCAAGGGCCTCAGTGCCGGGGAACTGATCGAAGTATCCCACATTCCGGTCCATCGCGGCCGGTCTTATTGGCTGCTGTTGTCAGATCATCCCGCAGGCGCCGAATTCAGCGAATGGATGCGGTCGCTGCTTGATACCTGACCCAACGATGCAAGCCTGTTCTGCTTCTCGATCCGGCGGATGGAACAGGCAAGTTTATAGCGGAAAGATGCCCCCGACGTGCGCGTGATCGCTGGAGAGGATAAGCTGCAACAGGCCCAAGTCTGCTCGTGAGCCACCTCGGCGAATCGGCCCGCTAACGGGCGTGGCGATTGCTCCGGAGATACGC
>Ga0247822_10003353_pt1 | contig 10444 bp, 10 predicted proteins | sample 13C_Cellulose_Da_FD_192423 | JGI IMG/M metagenome (GOLD analysis project Ga0247822, IMG submission 192423) | Soil microbial communities from agricultural site in Penn Yan, New York, United States - 13C_Cellulose_Day30 | ecosystem: Environmental > Terrestrial > Soil > Agricultural land | place... | reverse complement strand
GCTCGAAGCCTGCTGGAAATTAAGCAGGGGGATTTCGCCGGTCGCGAAAGAGGGCCGCAACGAGTGCAGGGGCGGTGAGAAAGGCGCGCGCCACTTCCCCGACCGCGTGCGGTTTGCTCGCTCCGGCAAGGGCACCGGCGGCCTTCCAGTGCATGAGCGCGAGGGCATTGGCGAAATCACCGCGCTGGCCGGAAGCGGCCTTCATGCGAGCATGCAGTCGCCAGAATTTCCCCAGCGAGGCCGGGGTGATGCCCTCTCGAAAGGCACCGATCAGAGCGAGCGACTCCGCGTCCTGAAATGCTCCCAATCCCAGAGAAGCGAGCGAACGTCGGCAAGAAACCTCCGCCTCGCGCGTAGTGGTGTCGCGGTCGGAGTTCGACAGCGATTTGCCATGAACGCGGTAGGTCACGAGACGCTCCGCTAGATTGTCAGCCGGATGTTGCTCCATGATGCGCATCCAGAGATCGTAATCCTGGGCAATGCGGAAGGCGGTGCTGTAGCCGCTCAAACTCAGAGCAAGCTCGCGGCGGAACAGGACGGCCGTGTGCAGGAAGGGGTTATAAAAAACGGAACTCCACCGCACGCCATCCTCGCCGACCGGGGCATTGATCAATCCAAGAGAACGCCCCTCCGAATCGATAAGCCAGCCATTCGCGCCGAGCAGCGCGAGATGCGGGCGGGCGGTGACCTCGCGCATCTGGAGTTCCAGGCGGCGTGGATCAGAAAGGTCATCGGCGTCCTGACGGGCGATCCAGGTGCCGCGAGCCTCGGCGATGCCTTGATTCAAACACGGGGTCTGGCCCTTGTTGACCTCATTGGAGATCAGGCGAATGCGGGGGTCTTCGGCGGCATAGCGACGCAGCACCTCCACGCTGCCGTCTTTTGAGCCATCGTCGACGATGACGAATTCGTAATCACGAAAAGTCTGGCTGCGCACGCTCTGGAGCGACTGTTCCAGGTAAGGCAGGCCGTTGTACACCGTCATGAGGACGGACACCTGAGGAGTAGCCGTCATCGCGCGTTCAGTACTCGCTCGAAGATCTCGGCGTGGCGGTCGAGCCAGAGCTTTTCTTCAAACGCGCTCACCGCATGCTCACGGGCGGCTTGGGAGAATCCGGCGTAGTCCGCCATGATTTCCTCCACACCATCGGCCATGCGTACCGGATTAGGGGCGTGATCGGTGATCCAGCTTTCCTCGACCTCGACCAAGCGGCCACAAGTCGCGGGTACGAGCTCCGGCATGCCGCCGCTTCGCGAGCCCACCACAGGCAGACCACACGACATCGCCTCGATGGGCACGGTCGGGCACGGGTCCTTGTCCTTGGGATGCAGAAGGATGTGAGCGTCACGATAAACATCCGGCGCCTGATCGCGGGTGAACGCGGGACGAAAAGTGATGGCCGGGGTCAAGCCCTGTGCCTGCACGTAGTTCTTCACCTCGGCTTCGCCGCCCGACCACTTTATCTCGCCCGTGATGGTGAGGTGTGCGGGTCGACCGCGCTGGATCAAGGTTGCGAGGCAGTCGATGGCGGACTTCGTACGGTAAAAATTGTGACTGGTCCCAGCGGCCAGCAATCGCCAGTCCGACACGGGCCGCGGCACGGGCGCGAAGAGCGTGGTGTCGACGGGATTGAAGAGGATCTCGTAGTTCTTCGCCTCGGCGCCGAGAAAGTACGTGGCGCTACGTCGGCAGAATTCGCTCTGATAGACGACGTAGTCGGCCAGCGGCAACAGCCGGGCCATGGGTTCGTTGAACCACGGATACTTCCACCCGCACCAGCCGGGATAGGCGATGCCGTTTTGGTTCCACACGATCTTGATGCCCCGAGCCTTGGCCGCGCGAACCAGCGATTCCGCGAAGGGCGGCAAGGCGCTGCTGACGAGATAAAGGACGTTAAAATCCTCCCACTCGCCGAAGCGCTCCTTGAGCGCGAGCAGCTTCACCGCGCCGCCGATGATGACGCGACCTTCGGGTTGGGGAGCGCGGCCGAGGTTCAGCTTGAGCGCGTCGCCATCGGGTCGGCGAAGGCGGACCAAGCCTTTCTCGTAACGTCGTCGTTCGGAACTCTGGCGAAGTTTACTGAGCCAGGCGGCGGCGTGATAAGGAGCCGCAAAGCTGATGGGCGGAGGCACGGGCGTGGGGACGCCGGATGGAGTGAACGGAGCGCTCACGGTTTCGACAGCGCAGACGCCAATCTCAACAAAGCGCCCAGCGAGGACGCTGGAGTCGGCATCCAACTGGCCTCCTGAAAACTGCGGCGATCTCGCTCCAGCAGGGCTACGCCGAGAGGGATTTCAGCAACATCATGATAGGGCAGACCGGCGTGAAAAACCTGCTCCCCGTATGCGGAATCCTGCGGATAGAGCACGGGAACGCCACGGGACACGGCCTCCCAGACAGCCGCCGATGCCGTGCGGTCTGTGGCGTCGACCACCAACGGAGGAGCGTCGGAAGGAGCGGGGTTTGCAACGAAAGGCAGAGCCACGCTGGGCTGCGCTACACCGGCCTGGCGGAAATTCACCACGTCCTGCACGGAAGAAGCGACAAGCACGGCCTGCGGGATGATATCACTCGCCTCCACGTTGGGAGGAACGAGCTGAATGACATTCTGGCGCGTGAGATTTGAGGCTCGACCGGCGAACACCACCGAAGCCTGCTGGTTTTCCACCACCCCTGCCGCTTTCATTGCTTCGCGTAGGACGGCAATGATCCGATCCCAGTCGGCGTGACCGGGTTGGTGATCGATGGCGATACTCGTGATCTTGCCCGCGCGGGCCAAACGCGCCTCCAGCATGTGGGACTTCTGCCGCCACCATGCGCGAAAGGAACTGCGCGACTGCGCGCGCTTTTTCTGGAAGGCCGCACGCTCCGGCAATGCTGCGTAAATACGTCGGTAGTAGTCGGGCAGCACGGAGACATCGTGATGGTCCCGGGCGCGGATGAACTGCGGCTCGATCGTCGGGTTCAGCGTAGCGTTCGATATGTCGTCGCCGATCAGCTTCGCCGCCTCGGCGGCCGTGCGGAACAGGCAGACTGGCTCCAAGATATCCCAGGCTAGGCCGACGGGCGTACTCAGCGTCTTGCAGCGGCAGGCGGCTGCTTCCATCACCGACTGAGGACCGCCTTCCCAACGCGATGGGACGATGTAGAGATCGGATGTGGCGTAGAGTTCGTTCAGCGTGGGGCGACTCAGGATATTCACCCCAAAATCGTCACTCTCGACCTCCTGGCCGACGAAGGTGCACGGAATGCCTTCCTCACGCAGACGGCGGCGCAGCCAGTGGCGGCGAGGGCCGGCGAGCAGGACGTGGAAAGGCTGCCCAGATTCCCGGACCTTGAGCAGCGCCTGGAGCATGAGCTCGGGGGCCTTTTGCGCCTTGGGCACTCGGAGATCGCCGCCTTCGGTATCCCGGTGGAAATTCGCGATCACATAGGCATCGGCGGGGATGCCATATTTCTCACGTAAAGCCGCTCGCTGGTCGGGCATAGGGAAGAAGATCTTCGTGTCGACCGCGTAAGGCACGTACTCGACGGCGAGGCCGAGACTTTGAAACTGGCGGTAGGCCTCCTGCGAGCGCGCCACCCAGAGATCGACGCGCTGCTGGCCGAGGGCGAACTCGGATTCCTTCAGATAAAAATAGGGAGGATTGTCCGCGTTTGCGATGATGAAGCGCTCCCGCAGCAGGTCAGCCGGGTGATGCTCCAACATGCGCCAGTAGGGGCTGTGGATAACCTCGGCCGCGCCGAGCGTGGTCTCCTCGACCGTGCCGGCAACGGCCTCGCGCAGATGGCGGAGATCTTCGTCGATGGCCCAGCCGTGCTTGTCGCCGGAAGTGAAAAAGACGCGGATCATGACTGGCAGACCAGGGTTTGGATTAAACGGCGGTAACTCAGCGACATCAGATCTCCCGAGGGAGGCTCGGCGAGGAGTTTACGACGGAGGTCCGTGTATTGAGCGCGGAGAGTTTCCAGTGCATCGGGCACGGAATCACCGAGACAGATGCCGTAGCGTTTACCAGGAGAGACGGTGCCACCGGAGTCGGCGTGGTAGAGCAGCGGAAGGCCGCACTGGAGTCCCTCGACGGGGTGCATGGCACCGGGTTCGTAGCGCGAGGCACTGACGTAGCCGTGGCATTGACGAAGCTGCGCGGCGAGTTCGTGGCCGCTGCATGGGGCGATCATGCGGGCGGAGCGCCAGTTGATTTCCTTGGGCCAGCGGCCAATGATGCGGAGCTCGAAATCCTTGACCAGCCCGTCGGCGATGGCGCGGTCGATCTCCTGATAAACGTCGAAGCCCTTAGCCCAGTTATCCGACCAGTGGTGCGTGACGATGCGGAAAGGACCTCCGGTATAAGGCTGGTTGCCGAAGGGATGGAAGACCGCCGGATCGGCTCCGGCCTCGATGACGGAGTGCGGTTTGCCGGCATCGAACCACTTCGCCGCGTGGTGATCGCGCAGCCACTCAGAGACGAAAACGGTGTGGTCGGCGACTTGATTCGATCGGGCCAGGAAGGCGTCCATCTCGGTCGTGCCCTTACGAATGTCGTTGTCGTTGATCCGCTGGATGCAGGGCGTGCGCGGGTGGCTTTTTTTGTAAGCCAGCACCTCGTCCACGCCGAAGGACGTGCCCTTCGACAGGCCGGTATGCGTCATGATGATCGCATCCACAGGCCGAGCCAGATCGTGACGGACGGCGAATCCGCAGAACTTCAGGAACCGCGTGAGTTGCGTGGTCCATTGATTCGCCCCGCCCCAAGAACCGGAACGGGGGCGGAGATTGATCGCGACAGTGGCGTGTGTTTTGGGACCGAACATCAGGAAAATACGGGAGTGGAGCGGATCGCGGCAGCCATCTTCTCCGCCACGGCGGACCAGGTAAAGTGCGCGCGGGCGTGGGCGCGGCCACGCTCTCCCATCTGGCGGGCAAGAGCAGGGTCGGCGATGAGTTTTTTCAGGGCGACTGCCAGGGCTGCGGAATCCTGGACGGGAACGAGAAAACCCGTCTCGCCATCAATGACGCGGTCGGGGTTTCCGCCGGTCAACGTCGAAACGACGGGAAGGCCGTAAGCCGCCGCCTCGACCAACGCGACAGCGCTAGGCTCGACCCGGCTGGGCATGCAAAAAATAGTGGCACGCTCCAAATGCGTCTGCACCTCGCTGGACGGAATCTTGCCGTGGATGAAAACGGATGGCGCGGCAAGGGCCGGGCGGCAGCCAACGATATGCAACTCGGCATTCGGAAAGGTCTTCTGCACCTCCGTGAAAGCCGCGAGCAACTCAGGCCCTCCCTTGCGCTCCCACTCGACGCCGACAAAGAGAATGCGCGGAGGGGTTTCCGCCCGAGCGGGAACCGCTTCCGGAAACGCGACATTGATCCCGGAAAACACGCAGGCGACGTGCGAGGAGGGAATGCCGTAGTCCTCGATGATCGAATCCGCGGCGAAGCGGCTTGTCGTAAAAGTGACGGCGGACTCGCGATAAAGCACCACCTCCATCTCCTGCCAAGCGGCCGAGTAGCGGGGAGACGGGCCGGCCTTGGCGTAGCTCCGGCTGGCTTTCAAGGTATGATCCGTGTACCCGAAATGCGGCACGCGACCCATGCTAGCCCGAAAAAGCGACTGCGTCTGAAAAGTCAGGTCGGGCGAAAAGGCCTCCTCCTGCGCGCGCACCCACTGCGGAAACGCCGCCAAAAAAGCCGTGCACCGAGGAAAGAGCGCGGATGGTGAGACCCCTTGCTTGACCATCCGAGGGTGTCGCAGGATCGCCTCGCCCGTTGCGATCAGACGCAGGGCAGGATTTTTCAAAACGAAATCGTCAAGGACATCGAGCCAACGAAACTCCGCTTCCGGCAGGGCGGTAGCGAGCGCCGACGAGAGCTTTTCATTCACCAGCGAGAAGCTCCCTAGTTTGTACGCGAGGATTTTCATGCCCGCTTAAAGAACTCGCTCACCGGCAACGTCACTGGCTCGCCGCGACGATAGACCTCGTTTTTCCAGCAGGAGTCGGTCTTTTTCTCAAACCAATTGCGCACCTGTTTGACGAGCTTTCGCCAACTGCGCACCTGGCTGTCCATGATGTTTTTCCGCACGCCGGGTTCGGCGTTGTCCTGGCTGCTGCGGCGGAGAAAACAGAGATGCAGGCAACGAAAAGCGGCGTCGGCCCAAGAAACCTCGTCGTGGAGGAAAACCCTCTGCATGGAGTCATAGCCGGGACGAAACTTTACGTTTCCGCCGTGCAGGCGCTCCGGGCAACGGTCGCCCCATGCGTCGATGGCGGCGAAGTTATAGAGCTTCGTCATGCTGCGGCAGGGTGGCGCGAGGTAACCGGTGGCTTCGGCTCCATTGGCGTGCATCTGAGAGACGTTCAGCACATTACCGAGGATCATCCAGCGATCTCGATAGAGGCCGCCGCGCAACTGATCGAAGAAACCTTTCAATCGCTCGCCATCGTAAACCTCATCCCCGTCAACGCCGAAGATCCACGTGTCCGTCCCGGCGAACGGAGCGACCATCGTGTGGGACTCGGCCGGATCATCGACACGGCGCACCGTCACCTTGTCCGGGAAATCGCGGCGCAGGGTCTCGAGGATGGCGGGAGTGTTGTCGGTGGACAGGTTGTCCGCGATCAACATCTCATCGCAGGCCGGCAGCACATTGCGCAGGGCCTGATCGATGAAGATGTCCTCGTTGCGAACGAGGACGATTGCCACTACTTGCGTCATCGTCTCGTACGTTCTGACCAGAGGCTGATCAACCTTGCTTTGGGGCGACGGGGCGCTTGCCCTTCAAGAGGACCCAAAGCCATTGCTCGTCACGTTCGACGTGGATCAGATCCTCGTACAGGCGCAGGAGGCGCATGAGGACGTCCTCGGTGCGACTCCAGGAAACGGCTTCGAAAGCTCCGCCGCCGCCTTCCATGTTCGTGCCGAGCTCATAAAGCACGTATCCGTCCGGCTTGATGGCGCGGTGATGCTCGGCGAAGAATCCGTCGAGGTCGAAGGCGTGGTCCACGCAGTTGCTATACAGGAGGTCGAGCGAGTTGTCCTTCGCATCGAGGTGCATGAAATCGCCGGGGCGCACCCAGGGGTTGTCCTTACCAGGGTTCAAATCGATGCCGTAGGCGTTGGGGAAACCAATGTCGCGCAGCACCTCGACCTCGGTGCCCTGACGGGCGCCGCAACAAAGGACGACGGCGTTCTCTTTCAGAAGCGGAATGAGATGACGGAAGCGGTCGTAGAACTTCAGGCGGAAGTTCAGCACGTCTTCGTTCGAGAAGCCGCCCTTCGTCTTCAGCATCTCGTCGAGCTTCAGCTTCTGGTGCGTGAGGTATTCGTCGTAGTCGGCGTAGTCGCGCTTCTGCACGCCATCGGCGTCGACTTCCTTCCAGCCGCCTTCGCCGTGATGCTTCTCACGGACAGGGTGCTTATCCCGCTCGTGGATGTACTCGGCGGTCTTCTGCTGCTGGAGCTTGCGATAGTAACCAAAGCCGCCGGGCACGAGCGCGTAGAGCGCCGTCTTCACCACGAACTTGGCGGAGCGGAGGCAGGTGTTGAGGAAAATTTGCGGTCGTCTCATAGGTGGCGAGTCAGGAAAGATGGGCTAGACGCTATTGGCTGGTAGTTGTGTCTGGCAATTAGCAATTTACCGCCGTCCGCCCGACAAGAGGCGACGGAGGAGGCCGAGGGAACGCGGATGCAGGGCGAAGGTCGGGCTTTGTTGCACGGAACGCCAAAAAGCTTGCCGAATGGCTGCGGGGTCATTCCCCGGAACTGTATAGGCTTCAGTGAGATAACGCTCAGCCATGGCGCGACGCTTCGTGCGCTCGACCTCGACGGGGCTTAGGCCCAGTTGCGCATAGTGCGGGGAGAAAACCTTCTCCCGCTCGCGGTACACGCCATTCCAATTTTGTACGGTCTTCGAGTCGAGCTGGCGGTGCTGGATGGCCAGAACCTCGGGGACATAGTGAAAACGGTGCCGCTCTGACATGCGCCACCAGTATTCATAGTCCATCACGTAATGGAGATCCTCGCGCAGGAGGCCGGTCTCCTCGACCACACGGCGGCGGAAAAAGATCGCAGGTTGATGGAGACGCGTATCGCTACTCCACCAGCGAATCAGATCTTCACGCCGCTCGAAGCGCGCCGGGCTGACCTGATCTCCCGTGCCATCGTAGGCAATCTGGAGGACATCACCGAACACCACATCCACCGCCGGATCACGGAACAACTCGCGAAGCCGGGTGAAGAGCCGCTCTGGATAGGCGTCGTCGGAGTTCAGCCAGCATATGATCTCGCCGGAGGCCGCGCAGAAGCCCTTGTTGATCGCATCGGACTGGCCGCGGTCCTTCTCCACCACGAGACGGAGGTGCGGGAATTTTTCCAAAATGCGCGGCGTCTCGTCGCTCGAACAGTTGTCGATGATAAGGTGCTCGAAGTCGGCGTCCTTCTGATCCAGGACGCAGCGGATGCAGGCCTCGATGTGAGGCCCTTGGTTCCAAGACGGAGTGACAACGGAAAAATAGGGCATCGAAAGTATCAGGGCAGCACCGGTCGCACGGGCACCCAGGCAGGTTCAGCGGGCAGGCGTCCCAGTAACCGGAGAAGCGCAATGCGAAGGCGGGCGCGGTGCAGCCAAAAGCCCCCGTAGCCATGGGCAGCACATTGCTCGCAGAGAGCCGCCAACACGGAATCCGCCCGCCAGTAGAGAGCGTCCAACAGCGCATCGCGGGCAAAGTCCGCATCCGTCCCCGCCCAGGAAAAGTCCAGTCCGCGAGCCGCACACCAAGGGCGGAGATACTTCTGCGCCCAAAAGCTGCGGTAGATGCGCTTCGCGTCATTCGAGCCAGCGGAGCCCTCGCGCCAAGTCTTGTCCAGCACGACGGTATCGCAATAGGCGACGGGCTCCAGATAGCCGCACTTGATCCAAAAATCGCGGTCTTCCATCGGCTCGTAGCCGGTGACGAAACCGCCGACCTGCTCATGCAGCGACCGCCGGACTATGGCCGAACCAGGCGTGATGATCGCGCAGCGGCGGAAGTTTTTCTTCGACGAATGCACGGGCGGACCTGCGCAGAAATCGAACCCATTGAGCTTCGGCAACTGACCCGGCCGCTCGCGCTGGAGCACCATGCCATAAGCCACGCCCGCCTTGGCCGCCTGCACGGTGCGGAGCAGATCCGCCACGGCCGTAGGGCGCAGGATGTCATCGGAGTCGAGAAAGATCAGCCACTCAGCCGTGGACCGCCGCGCTCCGATATTCCGAGCGCGCGACACGCCGCCATTGTCCACACGCTCGTAGATGATACGCGCCCCAAAGCCCGCGCACACAGCCGACGTCTCATCCGTGCTACCGTCGTCGATGACGATGACCTCATGCGCAGGATGCGTCTGCTCTAGGCAACTCCCGATCGTCGCCGGAAGGAACGACGCGGAGTTGTACGAGGCAATGACGATGCTGACCGTGGCGGATGAACTCATGCGAGACGGAGCTTCTTCAAAAGAGCCTGGGCCAGCAACGAGTGCGTGCCCTCGATATAGAGGATATCCTTCGCTGGAGGTCCCACGTAGTGACGGCAAATACAACCGGGGCGTTTCAGCAGTCCCCAACTAATCTCGTAGGTGCGAGGCAACAAACCGCCCTGGCCGAAATGCGAGGCATTCAGCGCCCACAGGGTTTGCTCGTAAAATTGAGGATGACGCGCCCGGCCCTGAAACGTCGTAAGCAGGCGCTCGGTGAGATCGAGGGAGAGGGCGCGTTTCGTCACGAGGCAGAAACCGGCATTCACCGCCCGCCACAGCGAGACGCCCATTTCGGCCTCGATCTCCTCGCGTGGACTGCAGTACGTCTCGCGCGTGTCTTCGTTGAACCAACACTCGTGACGACCTGACGCCTGCCAATCGATCACCTCGCGGGCTTCGCGATAGAAAATGATGTCCGAATCCAGATAGACGAATCGTTCCTTCGGAGCAAAAGGCTCCAGATCGAAGAACTTCAGCATGAACACATGGCTGCGCCGCTGATCCAGGCTCAGAGGATGATTCGCGAGGCGCTGCTCCGCCACGGCGTCGGCCTCGGCGCGGGTGACGAAGCGGCACTCCAGGAAGTGCTCGATGGTCTTGCGCTGATCTGGAGTGATGGTGCCATCCTCATGGACAACGATCGGCCACCGCCGTCCTGTGGAATGCTCGAAGCTCAAAGCGGCGAGGACACCGAAGTCCCAAGTTTTCGCCGAGAGGAGGAGGTGCAGGGATTCCGGCACCTCGGGAGCCTGAGGCCGCCCCAGAAGGCGGCAGGTCAGAGGCGTCGTGACTCCCTTGGAAAAATCCACGAGGAGGCGGCGCAGTTGGGCTCTGGTCTTAACGAACATGTGAGTAAAAAGGAGCGTAACGAAACGGAATCCCGAGGCTGACAGGCAAGGGCTTTTCGTTCATTCTCAAAAAATGTC
>Ga0247822_10003351_pt1 | contig 10447 bp, 4 predicted proteins | sample 13C_Cellulose_Da_FD_192423 | JGI IMG/M metagenome (GOLD analysis project Ga0247822, IMG submission 192423) | Soil microbial communities from agricultural site in Penn Yan, New York, United States - 13C_Cellulose_Day30 | ecosystem: Environmental > Terrestrial > Soil > Agricultural land | place... | reverse complement strand
GCCATGAACACTCCGGCTGTCGAGCTCTCGACCGGTCGCAGCTTCGGATGCGCCTCGACGAGGAAGCCGTGCGCGTCGTACGGCACGCCGATCGTCTGCGCGAGCCTGGGCGCCGTCGCCTGCGGGATCATCGCCGTCGCGAGCACCACCATGTCGGCCTCGACCTCGACCGGCACGCCCGCGAGCGTGTCCTCGCCGCGGACGATGTACTTCCCGTCACGCTGCCAGATCCGCGAGACGCGCCCGCGGACGTAGTGCACGTGATCCTCCTCGATCGCCCGGCGCACGAACTCGTCGTAGCCCTTGCCGCCGGAGCGGATGTCCATGTAGAACACGTAGGCCTCGCCGTCGTGCACCTTGTGCCGGTAGAGCATCGCGTGCTTGGCCGTGTACATGCAGCAGATCTTCGAGCAGTACGAGATGCCCTTCGACTCGTCGCGCGAGCCGACGCACTGGATGAACACGATCTTCTTCGGTACCGTGTGATCCGACGGCCGCTCGATCTCGCCGCCGGTCGGTCCGGAGGCCGAGGCGATGCGCTCGAACTGCAGTCCGTCGATGACGTCGGGGTAGCGTCCGTAGCCGTACTCGCCGTAGCCGTCGTAGCCGCTGGAGCCGTCGACCTTGTAGAGCCGGTAGCCCGTGGCGACGACGATCGCGCCGACCTCCTCGGTCACCATCTCGTCCTGCTGCTCGAAGTCGATCGCGCCGCGGCCGCACGCCTTCTCGCACGCCTTGCACTTGCCGTTGCGATAGTAGGTGCACACCGCGCGGTCGATCACGGGGATGTTCGGCACGGCTTGCGGGAACGGCACGTACATCGCCGGCCGCATCGCGAGTCCCTCGTCGAACTCGCTCGTCGCCTTCTTCTTGATCGGACACTTCTGCACGCAGTCGCCGCAGCCGGTGCACAGTTCGGCGCGCACGCCGCGGGCCTTGCGGCGGATCGTCACGGAGAAGTTGCCGACGTAGCCGTCGACCTTCTCGACCTCGGAATAGCTCATCAGCCGGATGTTCGGATGCTGGTACACCTCGACCATCCGTGGTGTCAGGATGCACTGCGAGCAGTCGAGCGTCGGGAACGTCTCCGACAGCTGGCTCATGTGCCCGCCGATCGACGGCTCCTTCTCGACGAGCACGACCTCGTAGCCCGCGCCGGCGATGTCGAGCGCGGCCTGGATGCCGGCGATGCCCGCGCCGATGACGAGGGCGCGCTTGGTGACGGGAACGCGGATCGGGATCAGTGCATCGTTCCGGCGCACCTTCTCGACAGCGATGCGCACGAGGTCGGCGGCCTTGGCGGTCGGGATCGGTCCGCGATCGTGGATCCACGAGCAGTGCTCGCGCAGGTTCGCCATCTCGAACATGAACGGATTGAGTCCCGCGTTGGCGCAGGCCCGCCGGAACGTCCGCTCGTGCATGTGCGGCGAGCAACTGCCGACGACGACGCCGTCGAGCGCGTGCTCGCGGATCGCGTTGATCAGCAGGTTCTGCCCCGGATCGGAGCACATGTACTTGTAGTCGACCGCGACGTCGACGCCGGGGATCGTCGCGCACGCGGCCGCGACGGCCGGACAGTCGACGGTGCGGCCGATGTTCTCGCCGCAATGGCAGATGAACACACCGAGCTTCATGAGGCCACCTCCTCGACGCTCGCCACCGCGTCGACGAGCGCGGCCGTGTCGATGACGTGCAGTCCGAGGCCGAGCGCCTCCGCGTCGATGCCGAGCGCGAGCCCGACGAGCTCGGTGAGATAGAGCACCGGCAGCGGCGATGCGCCGGGGCTCGCGTCGAGCATCGTGCGCTGCCGCATGTCGAGGTTGACGTGACACATCGGACACGCCACGACGATGGCGTCGGCGCCGGACGCCCGCGCGTCGTCGAGGATGCCGCGCGCCAGCTCGACGACGATCTCGCTGTGCGGCACCGACAGCGCCCCGCCACAGCACTCGACCCGATGGCTCCATTCGACCGACCGCGCTCCGGTCGCCGCGACGATCGCCTCCATCGACCGCGGCTGCTCGGCTTCGAGCAGCGCCCCGATGCCGACCGGTCGCACCAGCAGGCAGCCGTAGTAGCAGGCGACCGACAGCGACGCGAGCTTCGTGCGCACGCCGGCGGCGATGCGCTCGGGTCCGATGCGCTCGAAGAGCTCGAGGATGTTGACGACGGCGGCGCCGCCGTTCCAGGGAGCGTCGAGAACGTACTCGATCGACTCGCGCATGCGAGCCGAGCCATCGATCGCACGGCGCGCGGCGACGAGGCGGTTGAAGCAGGCGGCGCACGGAGCGAGGACCTCCGCGAGATCCTGTTCGCGGGCGAGCGCGAGGTTGCGCGCGGGCAGGGCTATCGAGAGCAGGTGGCTAGCGATGTGCGCCGACGACGCGCCGCAGCAGGACCAGTCGTCGATCTCCACGAGATGGACATCGAGCGCGGCGAGCACCTGCCGCAGCGACAGGTCGTATTCGCGCGAGGTTCCCGTGAGCGAACAGCCGGGATAGTAGCCGAGAGTCATTGTGACACCGGAAACGAACGTATGGGCGAGCGCGCGTGCGACGGACTCATCGCGTAGCGTCGCGATCGCCGGCATCGAGCTCGGCGACGCGATCGAAGATCCTCCGAACGTCGTCGCGTGCCCGGAGTCGGTGCGGTCGCAGCGCGAGCTTGCCGGCGCGCAGCATTCCGGGCGCGGCGGTCGCGTCCTGCAGCATGTGTCCGCTGCGGAACTTGTACTCGAGCACGAGCCCGAGCTCATAGAGCCGGCCGAAGCGTCGGATCTGGTCGAGGAAGGCGGTGTGGAAACGGGAGGTGTCGCGGTCGGCGGGAGCAACCCCGCGCGCGGCGGCGACGTGGCGCAGTGCGTCGATGAAGCGAGCAAGATCGAAGCGCTGCGGACAGCGCGCCGTGCACGTCAGGCAGCCGGCGCACAGCCAGAGCGAGCGCGCGGCGAGCGCGCGGTCGTCGAGTCCGAGTTGAGCGAATCGGACGAGGCGGTTCGGAGGGCTGTCGGCGAAATTCCGGACCGGACATCCGGCCGAGCATTTCCCACACTGATAGCAGCTCGCGGGGTGTTGGCCGGTGAGCGCCGCGATCTGATCGGCGAGCGCCCCGGCGTGCGAGGTATTCATGGCTATGATCCAACCGGATGCGAGCCGCCTTCATGGCGCCGCATCCCCCCGCCCGTCGTTTCGGCGTGTGGGGACCGTCGAAGCGGAGAGGGATGTCACCGACAATTCAATCGGAGCAGGCCACGGCCCGCTCCGCATCTGACCGCAGGCAACGTCGCACCCCACTGCATCTCGAACAAGAAACGATCAGCATCAAATCGCGTCGGCCGGATGACTGATATCTTCAGGCCTACGAGGCTCGACGGATGAACGCAGCGACGGAACGATCGATTCATGAGCTCCCGGTGAGCGAGGCGGCCGCGGCCCTTGCCACGGACGTCGCGCGCGGCCTGTCCGCCGACGAGGCTCGCGCGCGTCTCGAGCGCTTCGGCGCGAACGAGCTTGCCGCGGAGCCGCCGGTCCCGACGTGGCGCCGGTTCGTGCGGCAGTTCGCCGACTCGCTCGTCGTGCTGCTGCTGGTCGCGACGGCGGTCTCGGCGACACTGTGGGCGATCGAGCCTGACGCGCCGCTGCCATACGAGGCGATGGCGATTCTCGCGGTAGTGATTCTCAACGCGATCATGGGGTACCTGCAGGAGTCGCGTGCGGAGGCCGCCGTCGCTGCGCTCGACGACCTGGTCGCCGATCACGCGACGGTGGTGCGCGATGCCGTGCAGCGACGCATCCCCGCGCGCGAGCTCGTCCCCGGTGACCTCGTGCTCGTCGAGGAAGGCGACACGGTGCCCGCCGACGCGCGGATCGTCGCGGCGACGGCACTGCAGGCGGCGGAGGCGGCACTCACCGGCGAGAGTCTTCCGGTGATGAAGCAGGTGGGTCCCGTCGCGGCCGACGCGCCGATCGGCGATCGCCTGGACATGCTCTTCAGCGGCACCGCGATCGCCTCCGGCCGCGGCCGTGCCATCGTCGCCGCGACGGGCATGCGGACGGAGATGGGCACCATCGCGCGGATGCTCGGCGAGACGCCGGAGGACCGCACGCCACTGCAGCGCGAGCTCGATCGCACCGGAAGGCTCCTCGGACTCGTCGTGGTTGCGATCGCCGTCGTGATGGTCGCGACGATCCTCCTGGTCGAGCGCGTCGAGGGCATGCACGCGATCTTCGACGTGCTGATTCTCGGCGTCGCGCTCGCGGTCGCCGCCGTACCCGAGGGCCTGCCCGCTGTCGTCACCGCCGTGCTCTCGATCGGCGTGCAGCGCATGGCGCGCCGCAACGCGATCATCCGCCATCTCTCCGCCGTCGAATCCCTCGGCTCCGCCAGCATCATCGCCTCGGACAAGACCGGCACGCTCACGCGCAACGAGATGGCCGTGCGCGTCGTCGCGACCGCGAGCGGACGGGTGCGCTTCGAGGGCTCGGGCTACGAGCCCACGGGCGCCGTCGTGGCCGAAGGCGGCGGCGCCATCGACGATCCCCTTCGCGCCGAGCTCGTTCGCGCCCTCGCGGCGGCCGACCGTGCCAGCAACTCGGTGCTCCAGCAATCGTCGGGGCGATGGAGCATCCAGGGCGATCCGACCGAGGGCGCCCTCATCGTCGCGGCCCGCAAGGCCGGTCTCGAGGCCGACGCGCTCGCGGAGCGGCTCGCGCGCGTCGGCGAGATCCCGTTCTCGTCGGAGCGCAAGCTGATGAGCACGCTGCACACCGACAGTGAGCGACCGGAGCGAATGCTCCTGTTCACCAAGGGCGCGCCCGACGTGCTCCTGGCGCGGTGCACCGAAGAGATGCTCGGCGAGACGCCGCGGGCGCTCGACGACGCTCGTCGCGCGGAGATTCTCCGTGAGATCGAAGAGATGGCGCAGGCAGCATTGCGAACGCTCGGCGTTGCGGCGCGATCGATTCCGGTGGATGGATTCGACGTGGAGAGCATCGGCGGGCACGTCGAGGGCGAGCTCGTCTTTCTCGGACTGATCGGCATGATCGATCCACCTCGACCCGAGGCCGCCGACGCCGTCCAGCGGGCGCGACGCGCAGGGATCCGTCCGCTGATGATCACGGGCGATCATCCGACGACCGCGGCCGTGATCGCGCGCGAGCTCGGCATCACCGGCGATGCGACGGCGCTGAGCGGATCGGACATCGAGCGAATGACCGACGACGAGCTCGACGCCGCCGTGCGCGAGGTCTCGGTTTTCGCGCGCGTCGATCCCTCGCACAAGCTCCGCATCGTCGACGCACTGCAGCGCAACGGCGAGCTCGTCGCGATGACCGGCGACGGCGTCAACGACGCTCCCGCGCTGCGCAGTGCCGACATCGGCATCGCGATGGGGATCACCGGCACCGACGTCTCGAAGAAGGCCGCCGATATGGTGCTCGCCGACGACAACTTCGCCACGATCGTCGCCGCGGTCGAGGAGGGCCGGGCGATCTTCGACAACATCCGGAAGTTCCTCCGCTATCTGCTCTCCTCGAACATCGGCGAGGTGCTCACGATGTTCCTCGGCGTGCTCCTCGCCGACGTCATCGGCCTGGCGCCGCACGGTGGCGTCGTCGTGCTGCCGCTGCTGGCGACGCAGATTCTGTTCATCAACCTCATCACGGACGGACTGCCGGCGCTCGCGCTCGGCGTCGACGATCCCTCGCCCGGACTCATGGGCTGTCCGCCACGCCCGTCGCACGAGCGTGTGATCACCCCACGCATGTGGCGCGGCATCGGATTCGTCGGCGCGATCATGGCCGTCGGCACACTGCTCGTCCTCGACGCGAGCCTGCCCGCCGGACTCATCGACGGCACCGGCAACCTCGCGTACGCCCAGACGATGGCGTTCACGACGCTCATCTTCTTCCAGCTCTTCAACGTCTTCAACGCCCGCTCCGACGAGCGCAGCGCCTTCGCGGGACTGTCCTCGAACCGATGGCTGCTCGCGGCGATCGTGTTCTCGCTCGCGATGCAGGTCGCTGTGGTTTACGCCCCGTTCATGCAGAGCGCCTTCGGCACGGTCGCGATCGACGCCGGAGACTGGCTGCAGTGCGCCGCGGTCGCGAGCTCGGTGCTGTGGCTGAGGGAGGCGTGGAAGCTGGTGGCGCGGTGGCGACGGTCGACCTGAGGCGGCGCTTCACTGTCACCCCCGGAGGCGGCCTTTCTTCAAGTGCGACGGCCGCATGTGGGCCGGTGTGGTTGTGCGAGGGCGGCTGCCGGCGGCCGCCGCGAAGAAGAACCCGCACCGCCCCCATCGCGTCCTTCGGCGACACGCCACCAAGGAAAGATCCCCTGGGGGATGACAGGGGCGCCCTTTGCCGCGGAGGCATTTCCCCGTCACCCGTCAGACCGTATCTTCCACGCCTCCGGTTCCCACGCCGCCTCCCCCCGGTTGCGTACGGCGACCACGCCTTTCCCCTGACGACAATCCCATGGCCGCCCTCCCGGGCGGAAGTGGAACCAAGCACCCGGAAACCACATGAACGCTCGCCTTCTCCTCGCGTCGCTCGCCGCCGTTGCGCTCGCGCTCGCCGCTCCGTCGCTCAATGCGACGCCATTACCCGAACCCGCCGACGCGCTGCTCGACGATGCCTGGAAGGCATGGGAGCAGGGCGACCAGGCGCTCGTCGAGCGCCGCTTCAATGAAGCCCTCGAGAAGGACGCGCGCAGCTCGCGCGCCCACCTCGGCCTTGCCCTGCTGTACTCGCTGCAACGTCGGCACGATCAGGCACTGCGCTCGTTTCGCAACGCGCTCGAGTCGGAGCCTGATGTCTACCCGTTCATCTACGCGAGCTGGTATGCTCCCATGCTTTCGGAGCCCGACGATGCGCTCGAGCTCAAGCGCGGCCTCGCGACGAAGGCGGATTCCCTCGGCATCCTCAAGGCCATGGCCAACGAGGTGCTCGCCTCGTGGTCGGAGCGCCGCAACGACCTCGACGGGCTCATCGCGCACAGCGATCGGCTCAACGCGGTCAACGAGTGGACGCTGATCGGTCCGTTCGACAACACCTCGGCCTCGGGTCACGTCAACGTCTACCCGCCGGAGGGAGCCTACGAGGCGACCGCGCGGTACAAGGGGAAGAACGGCGTGCCGACGGAGTGGTTCCGACCGTCGGCGCTGCGGCGCGATCACTGGATCGACTTCATGCGCTCGTTCGGCACCTCCGACGCGATCTACTATGCGAACACCTTCGTGTACTCGCCTGCTCCGGCGCGTGTGCACTTCCGCATCGGCACGTCGGGTTCGTTCCGCGCGTTTCTCAACGACGAAGAGGTGATCGAGGAATCGGAGGAGCGCAACAACGACCTCGACACCTACATCGCCGAGACGCAGCTTCAGGCGGGATGGAATCGCGTGCTGATCAAGTGCGGGCTATCGGACATCGACCGCTGCAATTTCCTGCTGCGCATCACCGACCAGCGCGGCGAGCCGGTTCCGGGCCTGAAGTATTCCAGCGAGCCGCAGTCGTACACCGCCAAGCCGGGCGCGACGCACCGCGACGTCGAGAACTTCGCCGAGGCGTTCTTCCGCGCGCGCATCGCGGCCAATCCCTCGCATCTCGAGAACTACCTGCTCCTTGCGAGCGCGTATCTGTTCAACGACAACGCGACCGACGCCGAGCTGACGCTGCGCGACGCGCTGCGACTGGCGCCGAACAACGCGCTGCTGCTCGACCGCCAGCTCGAGGCCTACGTCCGCGGGCGCAAGTACGACGAGGTGCAGCAGACGCTCGAGCGCATCCACGACGTCGACAAAGGCGTCCCGAGCGCGATCGAGTTCAAGTTCAACCAGTTCCTCGAGACCGAGGATCTCGAGCAGGCCGGCAGGATGCTCGCCGACATGGAGCGCGTGCTTGGTGACGGCGAGAAGACGCTCGAGATGAAGATCCGCCTTGCGAGCGCGAAGAAGCAGAGCGAGCAGGTGATCGAGCTGATCCTCGAAGCGTACAAGCGCTATCCCGAGAACCTCGAATTCCTGAAGATGCGCTCGTACGTCGACGCGCAGACCACCAACAGCGCCGACGGATCGATCCGGATGTACGAGCAGTATCTCGAGAAGGACTACGATCCGGAGACTGCTCGCGCGCTCGCCGGACTGTACCTGCAGACGAAGTCCGACGTCGACCGCTGGCGCGAGATCTACGACCGCCTGCTGGAGCTCGATCCCGCCGCGCCGGGCTACATCTACGCGATGTCGACGACCTACTTCTCCGCGCGGCAGTACGACGAGGCCTACGAGCTCGTCCGTCGCGCGATGGCGATTGGACCGGGCAGTGCGACGTACTGGGCGCGCATCGGCGAGATCGAGCGCATCCGCGGCAACACGGCCGCCGCCATCGCCGCCTACCGCACGGCGCTCTCGTACTATCCCACCGACTACGACACACGCGCGAAGCTGCGCGAGCTCGAGGGCAAGCGCTCGATCTTCGAACAGATCCCCGCGCTCAACATCGACAGCCTGATCGCCGCCGCGCCGTCGGCCGAGGAGTATCCCAGCGACAAGGGGGTCATCCTCGTCGACGATGCCCAGCGCGTCGTCTATGAGGGCGGCGCCTCGGAGTCGTCGCAGGAGTACGTCGTCAAGCTCTTCAACAACCTCGCGATCGACGAGTGGAAGGAGTACTCGATTCCCTACAACGGCTACTCCGAGGTGCTCACGATCGAGAAGGCCGTGGCGATCAAGCCGGACGGAACGGAGATCAAAGCCGACATCGAAGACAACAGCCTCGTCTTCAAGTCGCTCGAGCCGAACGATCTGATCCGGATGAAGTGGCGCGTCAAGAACCACTACGCCGGACGACTGTCGGGTCACTTCTGGGACACGTATCACTTCAACGGATTCTATCCCGCGCGCCAGGTGCGCTATGCGCTGCTGATGCCGAAGGATTTCGACTTCCGCTACACGACCCAGAACATGCAGGTCGAGCCGCTGAAGACCGGCGTCGACGACGGCGTGCTCTACCAGTGGACGCAGCGCGATCTGCCGGCGATCTCCTACGAGTACGGCATGCCCGCCTACAGCGACGTCAGCAAGGCGCTGCACATCAGCTCGATCAAGGACTGGGCGTATCTCGTCGAGTGGTATCGCGACCTGACGCGCTCGAAGACGAAGGCGTCGTTCGAGGTCAAGGAAGCGGTCCAGCAGTTGATGGCCGGTCGCGAGAAGGCGACGACGACCGACAAGATCCGCGCGGTCTACGAGTTCATCACGGAGAACATCCGCTACAGCAGCGTGCCGTTCCGCCAGGGCTCGCACGTTCCGCAGAAGGCGCGCGACGTGCTCGTCAACCGCATCGGCGACTGCAAGGACGTCGCCACACTCTGCGTCGCGATGCTCGGAGAGGTCGGCATCACCGCGCACCACGTGCTGCTCAACACGCGCGACGAGGGATTGAACACGGTCGTGCTTCCGTCGATCCCGTTCAATCACTGCATCGTCGGCGTCGAGACCGACGGCGGCATCCGCTACCTCGACCTGACGGCGAACAACTACCCGTACGGCTCGCTGCCCGACGGCGACCGCGGCGCGTTCATGCTGCTGGTGCGTCCCGGCGTGACCGCGCCGGAGCACCTGCCGTCGAACGGGCTGATCGCGCGTAACCTCACGGTCGCCGCGAAGTTCGACCTCTCCGAGAACAACGCCCTGACCGGCGAGCGTCGTCTCGAGGGAACGGGCGGGATCGCCGCGAGCATCCGCGGCGCCTTCCGCGACGAGTCGAAGCGCGACCGCGAGAAGTCGATGCTCGCCTCGCTCGGCGAGGAGTTCCCGAACGCGAAGCTCGTCTCGCTCGAGACCGACGGCATCGACGCGCCGCTGCTGAGCGCCGGCTACACGTATCGATTCGAGGCGCCGGAGTTCCTCGACGAGGTCGGATCGTTCAAGACGATGAAGCTGCCGTGGCAGACGTCGGCGAGCGCCGACCAGGCCCTGTCGTACGAGCGTCGCGAGTACGCCTACGACTACTGGCCGAGCGCCGACACGATCTCCGAGCGCATCGAGATCGCGCTGCCCGCCGGCGTCGTGCCGGTCGAGCTTCCGGCGAAGCAGGAGCTGAGCACGCCGATCGCCGAGTACTCGATCTCCTACACGGTCAGCGGCCGCACCCTGACGGCGATGCGGCGCTACATCTACAAGAAGGGGATCGTCGTTCCGGAGGAGTACGACCGCTACAAGTCGTTTTACAACAGCGTCGTCAAGGAGGACAGCCGGCAGATCCTTCTGAAGAGCGGCGGTGCAACGGCGCCGGGCCGCTCCGGTGATGCAACGCCGAAGAAGCGGAAGTAGCCGCGCCTACCCGCCATGTTCGCCGAGGGCCGCCCATCCACGGGCGGCCCTTCGCGTTTTCAGGACCCCCGGAGGCGACCGCCGCCGGCCGTCGAACGCTCCCGGCGTGCTGCGGCCCGA
>Ga0247822_10003350_pt1 | contig 10447 bp, 8 predicted proteins | sample 13C_Cellulose_Da_FD_192423 | JGI IMG/M metagenome (GOLD analysis project Ga0247822, IMG submission 192423) | Soil microbial communities from agricultural site in Penn Yan, New York, United States - 13C_Cellulose_Day30 | ecosystem: Environmental > Terrestrial > Soil > Agricultural land | place... | reverse complement strand
GACGAAGGGGGGCGCGGTCGCCGCGCCCCCCTTCGTCTGCTGCGGCGCGGCGTCGGCGCAGCCCGCGCCGCCCGCGATCACCGCGGCGAGAGCCGCCGCCCCCGCCGTCACGCCCGCCAGTATCCCTTCCTTCATGTCTGTCGCTTCACTCCTTCGAAACGTCGTCGTTCGGGACCCGATGCCACTGCCCGGACCGGCAGATTGCCGGTCCGGGCAAATCGTCCCCGCCCGCCGCGTCCGAGGGTGTGGCGCGGGCAGGGGTTATATCTCGGAGCGGAGGGTGTGCCGCCCCGGCTCCAGCTCGCGCACCCCGGCGTCGCCGCCCGTGCCGGGGACGTGCGCGGTAGCCGTGGTGTTCGGCGGGACGGTCACCTCCCAGGTCAGTGACTTCTCGCCCTCCACGCGCCAGCCGCTCTCGACGCGTCCGAAGGCGGTGTCGAGGTGCGCCTTCGCGTGGGAAAGGCCGCTCCCCGCCGGGTGCGGCTTCAGCACGACGTGCTTGTAGCCCGGCCGCGCCTCGTCCACGTCGATGCCCGCGACCCTCTGGTAGAGCCAGTCGCCGATCGCGCCGTAGGCGTAGTGGTTGAACGAGTTCATTCCCGCGTCCTGGAAGCCCTTGTCGTGCGTCCAGCCGTCCCACCGCTCCCAGATCGTCGTCGCGCCCTGCGTCACCGCGTACAGGTAGCTCGGCCACTGATGCTGGTGCAGCAGCTTGAAGGCGACATCGGGCCGCCCGCCGTTGGTGAGCACGTGCGGCAGGTAGACCGCGCCGACGAAGCCGGTCGAGAGCTTGTTGCCGCGCTTCTCGATGTCGCGCACCAGGTTCTCCATCGCGGCCGGGCGCAGCGCCTCGGGCATGAGGTCGAAGTGCAGGGCGAGCACGTACGCGGTCTGCGTCCCGGGGAAGACGAGGCCGGTGTCCGTTACCCAGCGCTTTTGGAACGTGTCGCGGACGGTCTCGAACAGGCCGCGGTAGCGCGCGGCGTCGGCGTCCTTGCCAAGCACCGCCGCCGCCTTCGACAGCAGGTTCGCGCTGTGGGCGTAGAACGCCGTGCCGATCAGATCGAACGGCGTGCCGCCCACGGTCTTGCCGCTGCCGTCGAGCGCGAGCCAGTCGCCGTAGCAGTGATATCCGCCGCCGTCCCAGCAGCGGACGTTGTCCTTCGCGGTCTCCTCCAGGTAGCCGACGAACCGCGCCATCGAGTCGTACTGGCGCGCCAGCACGGCGGTGTCGCCGTAGGCCAGATACAGGGTCCACGGGCAGATGACGCCCGCGTCCGCCCACGCCGGGCCGCCGTCCACGCGCCCGCCGCCCGAGAGGATGTCCGGCGCGACGCTCGGGTAGCCGCCCTCCTTGCCCTGCGCGTCGATCAGGTCCACCAGCCACTTGTCGAAGAACGGGGCGACGCTGCGGTTGAAGCAGGCGGTGCGGATGAAGACCTGGGCGTCGCCGGTCCAGCCGAGCCGCTCGTCGCGCTGCGGGCAGTCCGTCGGTACGTCCACGCTGTTGCCGCGCCACCCCCAGTCGATGTTCTTCTGCAACTGGTTGATGAGCGGGTCCGAGCACTCGAAGTCGCCGGTGCGCGGGCAGTCGGAGTGGACCACGACCCCCGTGATCGTCTCCCGCGTCGGCGTCTCCGGCAGACCCGTGACCTCGACGTAGCGGAAGCCGTGGAACGTGAAGCGCGGCTCCCAGGTCTCGCCGCCCGGGTCGCCCTTGAGCGTGTAGTAGTCGGTCTGCGCGGCGGAGCGCAGGTTCTCGGTGTAGATCGGGCCGTCCTTCGCCGCCGGTCCGCCCTTCAGGGTCTCGGCGAAGCGCAGTCGCACGGTCGCGCCCGCCGGTCCCTTGACCTTGAGCCGCGCCCACCCGACCAAGTTCTGTCCGAGGTCGAAGATCCAGGCGTTTCCCTGGCGCTTCGGCTCCTCCACCGGGGAAATCTCCTCGGTCCTCTTGATCGTGGGGCCGTTCTGGCCGACGAGGGCGACGCCCTCGGGCGCGTCGAAGGACGTCGCGGCCTGCCAGCCCGAGTCGTCGAACCCGGGGGCGTCCCATCCGGGCATCTCGCGGCGCGCGTCGTACCCCTCGCCCATCAGCATGTCGGACGCGAGCAGCGGGCCGAACGCCACCTTCCACGCGCCGTCCGTGGCCGCCAGCGCTTCCCCGCCGCCCTCGCCCTTCAGGCACGCCAGGAGGCGGGGCCGGTCGCCGTAGAACTGGCGGTGGTGCCAGCCGACCTGCCCGACGTACCAGCCGTCGCCCAGCGTCGCCGCCAGCACGTTCTCGCCCTCGCGCAGCAGCGCGGTGACGTCGTAGGTCTGGTGGCGCAACCGCTTCCCGTAGTCGGTCCAGCCCGGCGCGAGGACGTCGTCGCCGACCCGCTTGCCGTTGACGTAGACCTCGTAGACGCCGAGCGCGGTGACGTACAGGCGCGCCCGCTCCGGCACGGCGTCCAGCGTGAAACTCCGGCGCAGGTAGGGGGACGGGACGGTCGAGCGCGGCCCGCCGACGAGGCTGCTGCCGATCCACTGCGCGCCCGCCCAGTCACCCGGCGTCAGCAGGCCGGTCTCCCAGAAGGCCGGGGCCGCGAAGTCACTCGGCTCGCCCTTTTCGTTCCAGGTCCGCACGGTCCAGCAGGCGCGCTGCCCGCCCCCGAGCGGCTTGCCTCCGTAGGTAACGTGAACGGACTGGTCGGAGTCTACTTTGCCGGAGTCCCAGAGGTCGGCGGCATTCTCGGAGAGAAGCTCGAAGCGGGTCGCCACCAGCACCTGGTAGGCGGTCTGCCGGAGTCCCGTCCGGTCCGGGTCGTCGGGGTTCATCCGCCAGGACAGGCGGGGACGCTCGACGTCGAGGCCGAGCGGGTCGGTGCGATACTCGCAGCGCAGGTCAACGGGCAGGTGGTCGCTCATGTTCTCGTCAATACCCGCGCGCGGCCGGTCGTACGTCTGCCCGCGCGCGGGGTCGCCGCGCGGGCAGGTGCGTTCTTCCGGCCGCGACGCCGGAAAGGGGTGGATTTTCGGCCCGTCCCCGCGTCCGACGGCGGACGACGCGGGCGGGCCACGTACAGGATAAACCTTCTGCTATGTAGCAGTCAAGGTTTGCGGGCCGGTAGGTTCTGCCGTCCCGCCTGCAAGCCCCGCCTCGCGTCTGCCCGCTATGACCGGCCCTGTCCGATGCCCCGGCAGATGACGGATGCCGTGCCTGCGGTGCCCGTCAGCGTGTCACTTCGGCGCGGGTTTCGACGCGGGCGCGGTCGGTTGTTGTCCGCGCTGGCTTTGTTGCATGAGGGCGCGCACGCGCTCCCGCTGCTCCGGCGGGACCTTGTTGATGTCCCACTGGCCGGTCGTCATCGCTTCGCGCATCTTCGCGTCGGCGTCGGCCGAGGACGCCGCCTTCGCCCCGGAGACCGACCCCGCCGGTCCCCGGTTGCAGCCCGCCGTGACCGCGGACAGTGCCAGTACCGCCGCGCCGACGCAACCCGCGATGCGCCCGCCGCTGCTCGCCATGTTATTGATCTTCACCGGTTCGCTCCTGTGCGGGGGCGGGCGGAACGAACGATGTCCGTCCCGCCCGCCGAAAGCCGTGTTTACCGACGCCGGGCGTTCCACATGTTGTCCAGCGGCCGGTTCACCGGGTCCGGGTTGGTCGCCTCCGGCTTCATGGCCTTGACGTGGCCGTCCGCGAAGCAGAAGTTGGTCACCCCGCTGTGGCGGGTCGTCGCGCCGCCCGCCCGGCCCTGCGGGAATGCCGCCGTGGCGGTGCGGTTGCCGTTCGGGATCAGGCCGCCCCAGTCCCAGTAGTAGTCGGTCCCGGTCGCCGAGTCCCAGAGGTACATCTGATGGGGCCAGAACCACGCGCTGTTGTTGGGCGTCCATCCGTTAGGCGTCAGCTCCGTGTCCTGCGAATGCTTCTCGCCGATGGCGATCGTGTCCGCAGGGCGGTTGATGTCCGCCAGTGCGGTGGACTGGATGTTGTTCTGGTTGAACCAGCCCGCTCCGCGCCATCCCTCGCTCCATATTCCGAAGACGCCGGCCGCGGTGTTGTCCGGCCATCCGGGGATGCCGCCCATCAGGCAGTTGGCCCCGTAGCTCAACGCGGGACCGGACCAGGCGGCACCGTCCACGCCAGTCGGGTCCTCGATGAACGAGTCGGACGGGCACCAGAAGATGGGAAGGCTCTTGATGTAAGGCGCGATCTTCACCGACCAGTAGTTGGCCCCGGGGCCGAGCGGCCCCGCGCCGTCCGGATCGGACCAGTCGTAGACAGCGGCCAGCGGGAACGTCTCGTCATAGTCCTGGACGTACTGCATGGTCGCCAGCCCGAGCTGCTTCATGTTGGACAGGCAGGACGTCTGCCGGGCCTTTTCTCGGGCCTGGGCGAAGACGGGAAAGAGGATAGCGGCGAGGATCGCTATGATGGCGATCACCACGAGAAGCTCGATCAGGGTAAAGGCGCGGAGGGTCTCGCGTACGCGGCGGTTGGTTGCGACTGCGGTCATTGCGTCAGCTTTCCTTTCTTCAGGAACGCGCCTCCGCCCTGGAGACGCTGAGCCCCGTGCCCGGCCGGGCGCGGTTCGATAGAGATAGTGACCAGGCTAAACGGCGCGTGTCTCCCGGCGTTTCGGACGATGCAGCCGCGGCAGGACCAGCATCGTCCGCTCGGGGGGGGTGACCCCGTCCATCAACCGCTCCAGCGTGTCGAACATGTGCCGCACGATCTCCGACGGATCGATCTGCATCAGCGTCAGCTCCTCCTCCCAGCCGAGGAGGGCGGGTGATCCCGCATTGGCGTGCGAAGCGAGGTGGACGTCCCGGCCTACCACCACGCCCGCCTTGCCGAGAGCCGTGAGCGCGCCCTGCGTGAGCATGTCGTCGTTCGAGACGATGCCATCGGGACGCCGGTCCGGGTCGGCCGAGGGGCCGAACGCCTCAAGGGCCGTACGGTACCCCTGCTCCTGGTGGGGCTCCGTGTGGTAACTTCCCGGCTTGATCAGGTGCCGGTTCTCCCGCACCAGCGCGGGGTCGAAGGGCAGTCCGCGCTCCAGGAGCGCGTCCCGGAACGTCCGGTGCGCTTCGGTCAGAGCGGTCGGCTGTTCGTCGTCGCCCGAAAGTCGGTACGGCGCGACCGGGGCCCAGAACCCGATCCGACGGCATCCGAGCGCGGCGAGTTCGGCGACCGCGCCCCGGATCAGCGCGGCGCTGTCCAGCCCTACGAAGTAGGGGGCGGGACCCGCGAAGGCGACCATCGGAACCTGCTGCAGCTCCAGCCAGTCCGCGATCCGCTGGAGGACGCCGACGGCGAGGATGCCGTGTATTCGCCCGGCGGCGAGGTCGGCCGCGAGGCCCTCCTGGAGCATCTCCTCCGGCAGCGCGTCCGCGGGGGCGTGGAGCGCGTCCGCGGTGAAGTGGAAGGAGACCGACTCCTGGTACTCCTCGGCCCGCTGCCGCACGTTCTCCACCAACAGGCTCCAGAACGGCGAGGCCCCAGAGATTCGGAAGAAAGAGGGGTCGCACAGCAGGACGACGTTGTGCTGCCGGATGCGCGGGGAGACGTAGATGCCGACGCCGTGCTTGCGGCGGATAATGCGCTGCGCCTCGAGTTCGCCGAGGGCGGAATTCAGCGTCGCGACACTGACGCCCAGACTATCGCGCAGCTCCAGAACGGTGGGAAGCTTGGCCTCCGGCCCCAGTTCCTGGGCGAGCTGCGCCAGTCGGCCACAGGTCTCCTGAAGCTTGGTCTGACGTCCCAGGCGCTGGATGCGCAGATTGTTCGCCGTACGTGACACCGTCGTTGGGCCTCGTTGCTCCCGGTTGCCGCTGTCGCTACCCTCCCATCAGCTCCGCTGAGTGTTCTGGCGGGTGCGATCAGTGTACCAGTGTTTCAGAACACTGGTATTATACACACGCTTAGGCGAACGCAAGCAGGGCGAGACGGTTTTTTTTCGTGGCCGCCCGGGCAGCTTTCCAGGCACGGGCGGCCGCGAAGCGTCAGTCGCCCTTACGGAAGGCGAGACTGGCGGAGTTGATGCAATAGCGCAGCCCGGTAGGGGTTTGAGGCGCGTCGTTGAAGACGTGCCCGAGGTGACCGCCGCACCGCCGACAGACCACCTCGACGCGGCGCATGCCGAAGGTGTTGTCCTCGTGCATCTCGACCTTATCCGGGGACATGGCCTCGTAGAAGCTCGGCCAGCCGCAGTGCGAGTCGAACTTGGCGTCGCTGGCGAACAACTCCTGTCCGCAGCCCGCGCAGACGTACTCTCCGTCCTCGTTGAAATCCCAGTATTTGCCGGTGAAGGCGCGCTCCGTGCCGGCCTGTCGGAGCACCTGGTACTGCTCCGGAGAGAGCAACTCACGCCACTCCGCGTCGGTCTTTTCCACCGTGTCCGCGTGCGGCTCCGGCGGCGTGAGGCCCGTTGACCCCCTGGCGTCGTCCTGCATTATCATGATCCTTTCCTTTTACTTGTTACTTAATGTTCGCCGGTATGCCCGATTTACAACCCTGGTCGGGGTTTCGTTCCCCGTCTCTTGCCGCCGCCGCCGAATTCCGGCGGAACGGCTTGCCGACTCGGTCCGCATCAACCTGCACACCGTCGTGACGCGCCTGTGAAGATTCTCACTCTGAAAACAGTGTGCGGGAGGGCACAATTCCTGCTTGCCTTTCGTCCTAAGACGCAGGGTCCACCTACGCATACGGGTGCATGAATCGGGGAAACGCAGGCAGTTCGGAAGGGGCAGGGCACCTTGAGTAAGTCCGTGGAGTCAGCAGTTTCGGTCACGGCGACCAAATCCGGGGTTCCGGACGGGGCGGAGACGGCATCAGCGTCCTTCCGGGACGGTGAGGACGCACCGCCTGCGCCGACGGCGACGCGGCCCGCCAAGCCGACCAGGCGCGTCGTGGCGCGGGGCGGCACGAGGGGGCGGTCGGTCCGCGCGTCCGGCTCGAAGAACGCGCCGCACGACGACGCGGGCGGGCGGCGCTGCTGCGTCACGCCGCGTCGCCGGCGCGTTTGTGCGGCGGCGCGGGCAGCGCTGGATGCGCTGCCGGTCGGCTACCACCTGATCTATCAGGATTGGAGGATCGGGTACGCCAATCCGCTCCTGTGCGCGCGTCTCGGCAGCTCGCCGGACAATCTGGTCGGCAGGGTCTGCTGGGACGCCTGTCCGTTTCTGGCCGATGCCATCCTGCGGGCGCACTACTCGGAGGCAATGCACGATCGGCAGTCGAGGCGCTTCCTGACCTTCGTGTCGGACCTGAACGGGTGGTTCGAGTTCGACCTGAGGCCGCACCCGGAGGGGCTGGCGGGCTGCATCCGCGAGGTTACGGCGGAGCGGGCGGCACAGACCGAGTGCGACCGCCTGAGGCACGAGGTCGAGCGGCTGAACGTCCGCCAGCGCGACTGCCTGCGGGACCTCTTGCGCTGCCGGACGGAGGGGCGATTTCGGCTCTGCGTAGAACCCGCCGAACTCCCCGCGCCGCTTCCCGAGGCGATGCCCCCCGCTGCCGCGAAGGCCCACGATGCCGCCTTCGGTATGCTGGATGATCCCGCGGACGCGGCCGTGATCCCGACCCTGCCGCACCGGCTCGGCGACCTGCGCCAGAGGGTCCGCGCGGCGGCGCAGCTGGCGCGACTCACCCCCGAGGACGCCCAGGAGATCGCCGCAGCGGCGTCCGAGGCGGCGATGAACGCCTTTCTGCACGCGGGCGGCGGGGTGGCCGAGGTCCGGTTCGCGCCCGCGCCGGGGATCGTCCAGGTCTGGATCACCGACCGGGGACAGGGGATCGGCGAAGAGGTGCTCCGCGCGGTCGCGGCCGGGGCCGCCTGCTCCACCATAGACTCGCTCGGTCAGGGATTGTGCCTCCAGACCGCGCTCAGCGACCTGGTCTACCTGCTCACCGGGCCCTGCGGGACGACCGTGGTTCTGGAAAGGGAGCGGCCCGCCGCCTACGCGGCCTGACGCGGCCCGGGATGGCAGCAGGAATCAGCGGCGCGGGGTGCGAACGGGAGGTCATGGCAGCACAGATCCTGATCAACCTGACCGCGGACACAACGCGGCGCGTATTCGCCGACGAGGACTTCGCGCGGCTCGCCGACCTTGGCGAAACGGAAAGGTTCGACCCGAAGATCGACGCCGATCCCGCGGCGTACGCCGCGCGGCTAGCGCGCGCGGACGCCATGCTGACCTGCTGGGGCAGCCGCCCCGTGCGGGCGGAAGACCTGGCGCTGCGCCCTGCCGGCGCGAAACCGCTTCTGGTCGCGCACGCGGCGGGTTCGGTGCGGGGGATCGTCTCCCGGGAGGTGCTGGAGACCGGTCGCGTTCGTCTCACCCAGGGCGCTCCCGCGATCGCGAAGGCGGTCGCGCAGTACACCGTCGGGTTGATCGTACTCGCGCTGCGGCAGGCCGCCGCGCGCCGGGACGCGCTGCGAGGCGGGGAGAGGGTGACGGCTCCTTACCACGACCTGGAGGGCATCCCCGTGGGCCTGATCGGCCTGTCACGGGTCGGCGCGATGGTGCCCGCCCTGCTCGCGCCCTTCGAAGCGAAGGTCCTCGCCTACGACCCGTACTTCCCGGCGGACCGGGCGGCGGCGCTGGGGGTGGAACTCGTGCCCGACCTCGACGCGCTGCTGGCGCGCGCCCGCGTCGTCTCCCTGCACACGCCCGTAACCTCGGAGACGCGCGGGATGCTGAACGCGGAGCGGGTGGCGCGCCTCGCCCCGGGTACGGTCGTCGTGAATACCGCGCGCGCCGACATCGTCGATCAGGAGGCGCTCTTCGCCCGCGCCCTGAGGGGCGAGATCACCTACTACACCGACGTGACCCAGCCCGAACCACTTCCGGCGGACCACCCGGCGCACCGCTCCCCCAGCGTTTTCATCACCCCGCACATCGCCGGACCGACACAGCAGTCGCTGCGGCGCATGTCGCTGCACTCGCTCTCCGAGATCGGGCGGTTCCTCCGTGGTGAGCCCCTGACCGCCGAAGTCACCCCGGACCGGTACGACCTGCTCGCCTGAAAACAAAAAAGCGATGCCAAAGGCCATCGCCTTTCCATCGCTCGGTCTGCGTGATGAACTATCCATCACGTGACTATGTTCTTATAATACCACTCCGGGACCGGTCTTCGCCACCGCACCCCGCTTGGGAGCCACGGCGGCAAAGGGCACTAATCGAACCAGGTAACGTTGCGTCCGTCATTTTATGACTCCTCGGTACCACTCATACCCTTTCGGCTGAGTTAATTCTGTCTCACTAGCGTCTCGGTGAAACATGGCGGAAGGACCGCCCGGGAAAAAAATGCGGGGGCGGTGACAAACGCGTAAGGCGGCGCGTCCAACTCAGCGGAGAACACGATGAGTCTGGCCGCCGTAATCGAAAAACCGACCCGGAGACTGCTCAACTTCCGCGAGCGGCAGCGCGACGCCAAGCGCGCACCGGACGCCGCCGCCAGCGCTGGCGTGATCGTGGAGACCATGACCCCTTCTTCCACCGCTGCCGCCGCCGTCGCCGACGAGGCGGACGAGCGGGTCTGGCTCGCCGCCGCCCGCGAGGGCGAGCCGTGGGCGCTGGCCCGCTTCTACAACGCCTACTACCCGCTCGTGTGGGGGCTCTGCCGCCGCGTCCTCCGCGCCGAGGCGGACGCCGAAGACGCCCTCCAGTCCACGTTCGTCCGCGCCTTCGCCGCGTTGCCGCGATTCCGGGGTGAGAACCGCGACGGGCAGAGCGCCAGCATCAAGACCTGGATCTACCGCATCGCGGTCAACGAGTCGACGACGATACTGCGGCGGCGCGCGGCACAGCCGATCACCGTTTCCCTGGACGACGAGCGGGGCGCGGCCGGAGAAGCCGCCGCCGCTGTCGGCGATGGCATCCGGGGCGGAAGCGCCGGCGACGGCGCCCGCGTCGCGGAGCAGGTGGTGGTGCGCGAGCTGCTCCAGCACCTCAAGCCCGACCACCGGATGGTGATCGCGCTGCGCTTCTGGGAGGACCTTTCGTACGAGGAGATCGCCGCGGTACTCGACCTCCCGCTTGCGACTGTGAAGATGCGCCTGCACCGCGCCAAAGAGGAGTTCCGCCGTCTCTATGACGGCGACGACACGCTGTTTACGAAACAGGAGGCCGCACGATGAGCGCCCCGAAAAAGATAAGCGATTCCGACCTGGAAGGTCTGTTCCGCGCCGCCCGACCGGGCGAGCCCGCCCCGCTGGACCCGGATCGGGCCCGCGCTATCTTCGAGCGGGCGATCGCCCTTTCGAGTGCTAAGGCGGCCGACCCGTCTCCGGCGGCGACCCTTTCCTGGTGGGGCCGACTGCGCGCCGCGCTGCTGTCCGCGACTCCGCTGGCGTCGCCGCCCGCCCGGCTCGCGTGGGGCGGGGGCGTCGCCTTCGCCGCCGTCATCCTGCTCGTCTCCGTGGCGGTCACCGGTTCGAACCGGACGGGAGCGGCGTACCAC
>Ga0247822_10003347_pt1 | contig 10452 bp, 6 predicted proteins | sample 13C_Cellulose_Da_FD_192423 | JGI IMG/M metagenome (GOLD analysis project Ga0247822, IMG submission 192423) | Soil microbial communities from agricultural site in Penn Yan, New York, United States - 13C_Cellulose_Day30 | ecosystem: Environmental > Terrestrial > Soil > Agricultural land | place... | reverse complement strand
ACGAGTGGATCTCCTCCACCTCGCCGAATGAAGAGACGCGATTGCGGATGCCGGCGAGAATGCGCTCTGCCGACTTGAAGAAGGCACCGGCGCGCTTGCCGCGGGCTTCCACCAGCTGGGTGCGGCGGCCTTCGAAGGCATCGTAGATCTCCTCGCGGCGTGTGGCGACTTGCTCGATGTATTCGTCGAACTCGGCGAACTTTCCTTCCAGCTCCTCGACCTGCACCATCAGGCGGGTCAGCGATTCATCGCACTTCTCCGGCGTGTCGCAGAGATCGAGGTAATTCGCCAGCGCCTGCGACAGCAGTTTCATCTGTGCCGCAAATTGCGCCTCCCCTTCACCGCGCGCGAGTTCCTTGCGCTTGTTGCGCAGCGAACCGCGGGTGCCATTGAGTCGTGCATACAGCGCGGAGATGCGCTCGATGATCGCCGTGGTCTGTGTCGCATCGGCGATCTTCAGGCCACCGACAATCTCGATCAACATCTCCAGCTCGGTCGCGGCTTGATCGAGTGCGGTGGCGACTTCATCGGCCTCCGTAACCTTCGCGATTTTCGCGAGTGCGGCTTCCTGGGTGTCGATCGCGGCGGCGTAGGACTTGAGCGAGTCTTCTCCTAACAGGAAATCGACCGTGCGTGCCGAAACCGCATCAGTGGCCTCGACAACTTCCTTCTCGAATCCGGCAATGACCGCGGCATCGGTGTAGCGGACATCACGCAGGGAGATGATCTCACCCCGCAACTTCCGCAATCCCGCGAGCTGGTGGACGAAGCCCTGCAGTGCATCGGGCGGCGAGGTCTGCGTTTCGCGGATGAGCTTCTCCACGGCCGCTCGGACCACGCCCGTGCGCTCGGTTGCCACCGCGCGCAGCTTCTGGACTTTCTCGAACTCTCCGATCGCGGCCTCGCCCGCCTTCTTGATCTCGCGGACCGGCGCGGCGAGCGACTGGCACTCGGCGCGGTCGAGCCAGAAGTAGGCGTCGAGCAAGTCACCCGAGCGCTTGACGATGTCGAGGTAGAGACCGGCGAAGGAGTCGTCCTTGTTGAGCAGGGTCAGAAGCTCGCGCGACTCCGCCATGCCGCGGACCAGCTCGGGATTGCCGATCTTGTAGAGAAAAGAGTCCTTGTTGGTCGCGGCCGCGGTACTAGTCTCGTCATCCAGATATGGCGTCTGCCAGATCTGCAGCGCGTGGTGCTTCTGCGGCTGGCCATCACCGCGGAACAGCACCAGCTGGCCATCGCCGAAGAGTGAGTAGCCGGAGCAAACGATCGGTGTCTCCACCGACTGCTGGATGCGGTTGTAGGAGAGCAGGACGTAATTGCCCACCGCACGGTTGTAGAAGGAGTAGAGGACATCCTCGCCATTCGAGCTGGCGACCTTGCGCTCGAAGCGCATGTCTAACAGACCGTGATCGAAAGTCTTCACGTCACCGCTTTGCAGCAGGTAGCCATTGGCGAAGATCAGGCCGTGATCATCGGGCAGTAGCACGCACGAGTCGCCGATGGCGTCGATGCGATGCACCGTCTTGGTTTTTTCATTGAAGACCAGATGGCGATGAAGGCTTTCCCGATAGGGCAGGATCTTCAGCAGGATCAACGAACCGACGGTGGCGTAGAAGATCTCGGCATCATCGAGCGTCTGATCGCTTTCGCTGACCGGCTCGGAATAGATCCCCTGCCCCGTGGCGGTATTATCCTCGATCTTCACCGTCAGGTCGCCGCCGACGGTTTCGACAAAGACGCGGTCCTCGATGGAGATGTGCGGGTGCGTTCCCGCGCGATGCATGCCGCGGTGGGCGCGCTGCCACTGGAACTCCTGTTGCGCGGGGAAGACGCATTCGTGATCGAAGCGGTTCCCGACATACTCAAGGGTTCCATCCCCCCCAAGGAGCCATTTGAAGGCCTTGATGTCATCGACCGTCTTGCCGGCCCGCATCACCAGATACAGGTGCGGACCGATGATCATGAACTTCAAGAAAACGGCCTCGCGGTAGTACTTGAAGAGGTACGCGAAGTCCTCCGCGAAGCGCGGACCGGCGAGCACCTCCTCCACTGCCAATGGCGTGAAGGTGCGCGACTCGGGATTGAACTCGTACGCGGCAAAGACGTCCTTGATGTCGGTCGTCTGCTTGAGGCCGAACTGGATGTTGTAGCCAAACAGGAAGCGGCGCTTGCCGATCGCGACCAGGTCACGGGCAACGCAGTTGTGCTCCGTCGAAACGCGCTCGGTCCCCAGCAGCGCAGTCTCGATGCCGCCGAACACCTGCAGGCGCTCGGCATTCAGCGAGTCAAGGCCGCCACGCAGCGTCGCGGCGTGCTTGTCCAACCTCGCGCGGATGACTTCATACGCGCCGCCTTCAAGCTGATCGGGCTTGGGGGTTTCCTCAGCCATACGATGGAAAGTAAAGGGCGGAAACACGCAGCCATTCGACCGCGTGTCCCGAAATCAACCATTTAGCTAAGCACCTTGCCGGCGTTCTGGTCGGCCAGGCCGTGGCGGTCGGCGGCCCCTAGCAGGCTGATGAGCTTGCTGCGGGTTTCGCCATTGGCGCTGCCGAGGAACTGCGCGATGGCGGCTCCCACTGTGAGGTTCTTCACATCCTCGCTGGTGATTCCGAACTGGCCGGCCCACTCGCGGAGCTGTGATTTGAAGTACTCCGGATCGCCGTTGAAGAAGGTCTCCTTCACGTCGTGCAGCACTTCGCTGTGGGCGACCATGCGGTCCACCGACTTGCCGCGGGAGATGGCTCCGGCGATCTGGTCGAAGAACTTGCTCTCGCCACCGATGATCTCGATCTTGGCGGACTTCATCGCCTCGCCCATGACCTTGGCCTGCGCCTCGGCGATGTCCTTCTGGATATGGATGCCGGCGAGCTCGATCGCCTTCTCCTTCTCCAGCTTGAGCTTGAACTCTTCGTGAGCCTGGCCGGCTTCCTCGAGCAGCTTCATCGCCTCAGCCTTCTTGTTGATGCCCTCGGCCTCGGCCTCGAACTTCAAGCGGCTGACCTCGGCTTCCGCGGTGCCTTGCTTCTGCACGGCATCGGCCTTCGCGAGCATGACTTCGGCTTCGCCCAAGCCCGGAGCAGCGGTTTCCTTGGCGGTGGCTTCGGCGAGTTGCTTCTTGGCCACGGCCAGCTTCTCGCTCGCCGATTGCTCGGCCTCGGCGGTGATGACGACTTGCTCGGCCTTGAGCTCGGCGGCCTTCTTCTCGGCCTCCGCGGCCTTGGTGCGCTCGTAGAGTTCCTGATCGGCGCGCAGCTTCGCGGCTTCCTGCGCGGCCTGGGCTTCCTGCACGCGACGGATGGTTTCCTCCTGCGCGGTGGCCTCGGCCAGCGTGACCTTGACCTGCTTCGCACGATCCGCGCCGGCAAAAGCCTCGGTATCCTTGATACGCTCCTGCTCGACCACGACCAGCTTCTCGACCGCGACGCGCTCCTTGATGACGTCCTGAATCGCCTTCTTCTCCACTTCGACGGCCTTTTCCTTCTCGATGGACTTGAGCGAAGTGACGCGCTCGCGCTCGATCGACTCGAGTTCCTGGTCGCGCTTCACGCGTTCGATCTCGACCGCGTCGGTGCGCTCCTTGTTGCGCTGGGCGACAAGCACCTGGCGGTCCTTGTTCTGGGTGGCCACGTCGATTTCTTCCTGCGCGGCAATGCGGGCGCGCTCGGCTTTCTGGCGCTCTTCTTCCTGCACCTTCATCGTCTCCGCCTGTTCGCGAGCACGCACGCTTTCGACCTCGCGCTTCTGCTTGGCCTCGGTTTCGGAAAGCTGACGCTCCAGTTCGAGGATCGCTTCACGCGCCTCGACGTCCTGTTGCTTGATGACCTTCTCCTTGTCGCGCTGGATGTGGTTGGAGAGCTTCGCCTGGGCGGCGGTGAGCTCGGTGATCTTCTTGATGCCCTGCGCGTCGAGGATGTTGTCCGGATCCAGCGCTTCCACCGGGGTCTGTTCCAGATAGTCGATCGCGGCGTCATCGAGCACGAAGCCGTTCAGGTTGGTGCCGATGATCTTGATGATCTCATCGCGGAAGGTCTCGCGCTCTTCGTAGAGCTCGGTGAAGTCGAAACGCTTGCCCACGGTCTTGAGCGCTTCGGAGAATTTGGCGTCAAAGAGCGCGCGGATTTCATCGGTGTTCGATGCCCGTTCACAACCGATCGACTGCGCCACGCGGAGCACATCCTCCTCAGTCTGGTTCACCCGCACGAAGAAGGCCACCTTGATGTCAGCGCGCATGTTGTCCTTGCAGATCAGGCCGTTCTTCGCGGTCCGGTCGATCTCCACGCGCTTGAGCGAGATATCGATCGTCTCTAGCCGCTGCAGCACCGGCATCACGGCCATGCCATTGAAGGTCACCTTGGTACCTCCGACGCCCGTCTTGACCAGCGCCTGGCCGCGCTGCGCCTTGCGATAGAACATCGAGAACAGCACGAAGCTGGTGATGGCGAAGACCACGACGAGGCCGACCATCATCGCGATCACGGGGAACTCGATGGCCGCCAGGGTGGTGGATGGAAGAGGCAGGTTCATAGTCGGGTGTTGTTTCAGGAGGTTTCAGTCAGAGAGCGAACAATATAGATTCCGGTGGAGTCGTCGTAGCGGATGACCAACACGGTGGTGCCACGTGAAAGTGGAGCGGAGCCGGCAGCGGTGCGCGCGTTCAAGAGCAATGGAGCGCCGGCATTCTCGACCTCCACTTGGCCCTCGCGCTCATTCACCTGCGCAGTGCGCACCACGCCGGTGCGACCGAGCACGGGCTTGGCCGGCTCCGGATCATCCTGGATCAGGCGGAACAGCGGCTTCAGCGGCGTCACGGTCACACGCGTGAGCACTATGGCCGCCACCAGCGCGCCGACCGAGACCAAGGTCCCGGTGCCGCCGGAGAGACTCTTGTTGAACCACGAGTTGCCCAACATCGAGCAACCCCAGAGATAAGTTACCAGCACGGAAAGCACCATCATCAGCGGCACTCCCTGTGCATTCAGCATGCGTAGCGCGCCATGCATGACTTCGCCCAAGGGATGGCCATCGCCGTCATGGGAATGGCCGTCGCCACCGCCATGGTGGGCATCGATGCCGCCATCCATATCCACGCTGCCAAAGTGGTCGTGATCCACCGCGCCGAGAATGCTGAGCACCCAGTAAATGCAGACCGGGACCAACAGGATGGTCAACGGCAGCATGGGTGCGCTGATGGCGAGGTTCCAGATTTCCTTCACGACGCGATCATTGCAGACAAACCCACCGGAATGCGCGACTATAAAACCGACTACGGTTTCGAGGCAGTGCCGGAGTTAGACAATCTTGGTTTGTAGGGGAGCAGCCGGACAGCCGCAAAGCGAAGACAAGTCGAGTTAGAGATTCCGGAGTGACTTCGCGGCATCGCTGCGGGCGGCGAAGAAGGCCGGCACGAAGGCCGCGGCCGAGCACAGCAGGAAGGCGGAGATCGCCACCACCACGATTTCATCCGGCTTGATCTGCGCCGGCAGCACGTCGAAACCGACGAAGGCGCTCGAGAACGGATCGAAGCCGAACTGCCGCAGGACCTCCTGCAAATTGCCCCGGAAGCGGATGACCAGCAGGCCGAGTCCGGTTCCCAGCAGCGCGCCGACGAAGCCGAGGATCATGCCCTGATAGACGAACACGCGCACGATCTGGCCGGGGGCCGCGCCGAGCGCCTTCATCACGCCGATCTCGCGGCGTTTCTGGATCGTGACTGTGAACATCACCGCCATCATCGAGAACGCGGAAACGAGGATGATGAAGGAGAGCGCGAAATACATCATCATTCGCTGCTGGGCGATCAGGCGCGAGAAGTCACCCAGCTCTTCCGTCCAGGTGATCGCACGCCAACCTTCCGGCAGTTCCTTGATGAGTGCATTCGCCACCTGATCCGCCTGATAGGGATCATGAAGGCGCACCGAGATGCCCTGCACCGCGCCCTTCAAGCCGGCGAGCTCCTGCCCCAGCGCCAGCGGCATGAAAATGTCCGGCGTGAGTGCCATCTGGGATGCCTTATAGACGCCGATGACGGTGGCCTCCTTCGGCAGCACCAACTCCTTGATGTCCTTCAGGATGGCGGCATCCATTTGCTCCACATTCGTCGCGTCGAGCTCGGCGAGGATGTCCGCGATCTTCTTCGGATCGCCGGGATCGAAAAGGCTGCCGCCATCGGTTTGTTCGGCACCATCGATGACCTGAAGTGCCTTTGCGATGATCTCTCGCTCCGGCGGACGCAGCTCCTCATTGCGGTAGATCTCGTCGTAGAGCGGTAGATAGATCGCATCCACATCGGCCTCGGCCAAATACAAGCGCTCCCCGCGCTTCTCCCATGGCTTGGCCAGCAACTCCTTCACCTTCGCCAGCAGCGGCGCGAACTCCTCCCGCACCGGCGGGTGCGCGGTGATGTCATAGGCGTGCTTCACCTGCTCGAAATTCCGCGCCGAATAGAGGCTCATCTTGTCGCCGACACCGACACTGAATTGGCGGGCAATGATTGAAGAAATCACCACTCGGTCATCGAGGCCCATGTCAGCGCTGCTGCCGGGGTGCTCCTTCTGGTCGAGCATCGCCGCGATGCCCTCGACCTGCGATGCATCCTGGGTATCCACCCCGCGGAAGAATGCCGGGCGCTGGCGGGACGCCACATCGAGCAATGCATAGTCCTGCATGAAGGCAGTGGCCGATTGGACGCCCGGCACCTTGGTCACGACCTCGGCGGTCTCGCGCCACTGCTCGAGCGGTTCGCGCCAGCCACCGAAGGGCACGTACTCCAGCCGCACGTGCGGCGTGAATCCGAGGAAGCGCTCCTTCACCTCCTTCTCCAGGCCCGCCATCACCGACATCACCACCACCAGCACCAGCACGCCGAGCAGGACGCCGGTCACCGAGATGAGGGTGACGGCGGAAAGCATCGCCCGGCGCGGATTGAGGTAGCGCCAGGCAAGCATCAGGCTGAAGGAACGTCGGGCCATGCGCTTGCCTAACCGCGATGCTCGCGCCCGGCAAGGCACGCGTGCCCGCTATTCCTTCCCGGTCCGATAGCGGACCAGCGGCGATTTGGCGCCCTCGGAGACCGTGAAAAGCTCCTTCCCATCCCGCGAGAAGCCAATCGACTCCGCCTGGCGCAGGCGATGGGGCTCCAAGACCACGGCCCTGCGGCCAAAAGCCGTTTCCCAGCTCTCCCCCTCCGCGCGCGGGAAAAGGAAGACCCGGAAGTAGGTCACCACCGCGGCCAGCTTTCCATCCGGGCTCAGGGCGAGGCCGGTGGGCTGCGTGCCAAAGGGCACCGGCGGCACCCCCGCGGCCAGCGGATCAGTGATCTTGCCGACCTTGCGTGCGACCTGCGGCGCATTGCCGGCCGGTTTCAAGGGCAGCTCATAGAGGAGCGGCGGCGTGGTGCGCTTGCTGAGCAGCAGGATCTTGCCGGCTTTCTCATCGACCGCCACCGATTCGCAATCACGCGGGCCATCCTCGTAGGTGAAAGGAATGCTCCACACGACCGCAGCTTCCCGGTCCGTCTGCTTCGGCTCGGCGACGACGTGCAGCTGGCACTGCGGCCGGCTGGAAGTGTTGTCGCCCGTATCGGCGATCAGCAGGTAGGGCTTCCCCTTGTAGTTGAATGAGGAGAGGTCCTCCCAATCGGTGTTCTTCACGCCCAGCACGGGGACTTTCCCGAGGTCAGCACCTTGGGTGTCGGTGCGATGCAGCTCCGCCGCGCAGCCGCTGTCATTGATGAGCCACAGCCGGTCGGGCTGCGCCGGGGAAATCGCCAAGCCGCTGGCCTCGCCGACTGCGGGCGATTGCAGCGTCGCGACGGGATCCTGGCGGACGTAGCGCGGCGCGGCATCCTCCGCTCGAGCTGCCACGATCGCCAGTCCACAGGTCGCAAGCGGTATCCACATCGGCAAAAATCGAGCAAGTTCAGCCCCGGAGCGAAGCCCGCCCGTACTGCAGCCAGCGGTAGGCCACGAGGGTCGCCAGATGCGTGATGGGGATCGCCACAATCAGGCCGACCACCAGTGCCAGAACACCGGCGAGCACGACGAGGATACAAACGATGATGAGACCGAAAAGGTTCAAAAGATTGCCCTGCGTAATCTTCGAGCTGTACTTCAGCGCCTCGATGGCTCCCAGGTCCTTGTCCACGATGGCGTACTGATACTGGCCGAAGCGCAGCGCCAAATAGATTCCTGGCACGACCAGCAGCAGCAGGCCACCGAATACCATAAAACCATAGAGAATTGACGCAAGGATCATGCTGATGAGCTTGCGACCTTCGCCAAAGAGCATCGAGATGTCGGCTGGCTTGTTGGACACGATGTTCAAGCCGATGCGCACAAGGCCGAGGCCCAGGAAGACATCGAGGATCTGCTCGGCGATCCGGGTGATGAAATTGTAAGCTCGCACCGCATCCGAGGGATAAGCGACTTCCACCGAATCCGCTCCCCCCTGCGTCGCGACAACCGGGAGTTCAGCCAGAATGCTGAACCCTACGCTGACAACAAAATAGATCACCCACACCGCGATCAGCAACCCGAAGTGACGCTTCACCAGCTCCCACGAACGGGAGATGCAGGGCCCTATTTCAAGCGGCTCGCTACCCGGCACGATTTCGTCGCCCGTCGGAGGCGACACAGCCAGGTCATTCCACGACGCGGATGGCGGCCGATAAGGATCGACTGCGGAAGAGACCGGCGCGGCGATAACGGCCACTGGCGGTGGTGGCGGCTGGAAAGCCAATTCGGGGACTTCGCCCGCTGGCTTCCAATCGACCATTCCCTCGCGCCAGACGAGGTCTCTCGGACCGATCGAGCCGGTGCCGAACAACCGCAAGATTTCATCGGTCGAAACGGGGCCGTTCTGTTGGCCGCCCTTTGAATAGTACCATGCGGTCATTCAGGGCGTCTCCTAGCAGCCGTAGGATTCTCCTGCAAGCCACGGCCATGAAAAAGCCGCCCCGGTTTCCCGAAGGCGGCTCTTTGAAGAAGTGGTGTTAGAAGGAACCACTTTCCCGCACATGGCATGTGCGGGCCACTCTATTAGAAGTGGATGGCGTGGCCTTCGGCAGCGAGGGTCGCCTCGTGGATGACCTCGCTCATGGTCGGGTGAGCATGAATGGTCGCGTGAATCTCCTCGGCGGTGAGCTCCTGGTCGAGCGCCAGGCCCATCTCGGCGATGAGCTCGGTGGCATTCTCACCGATGATGTGCGCGCCAAGCAGTTCGCCGTGCTTCTTGCCGTAAAGGAGCTTAGCGAATCCGTCCGGCTCGCCGGAAGCGATGGCCTTGCCGATCGCGACGAATGGGATCTTGCCGACGGTGTATTCCACGCCTTCTTCCTTGAGCGCGCGCTCGGTCTTGCCGACCGAGGCGACCTGCGGGTGGCAGTAGGTGCAGCCCGGGAAAACGGTGACCTTGCGAGGGGTGTGGCCGTCCACGTAGAGACCCTCGACGCACTGGATGGCCTCGAAGGATGCGGTGTGTGCGAGCAGCGGCGGGCCGCTGACGTCACCGATGGCATAGACGCCGGGGATGGAGGTCTCGTAGCGGTCGCCCACCTTGATGAAGCCGCGATCAGTGAGCTCGGGCTGGAGGCCACCGGGGCCGGTCAGCACCGGCTGCACACCAATGGCGACGAGCACGACATCCGCGGAAAGCGTGCCGTTTTCCTTCGCGCCTTCCACCGTGACTTCGACATGAGTGCCCTTGTCTTCGGTCTTGGTGATCTTGTGATTGGAGAGGCAGCGGATGCCTTGCTTGGTGAAAGACTTCTCGAGCGCGTCGCCCACTTCATCGTCCTCCACCGGCACCAGGCGCGGGGCCATTTCGACGAGGGTCACCTTGGTGCCGAAGGAATTATAGACGTAGGCGAATTCCACGCCGATGGCACCTGCACCGATGATGATCATGCTCTTCGGCTGATTCGCGAGGACCATGGCCTCCTTGGAACCGATGACCGTGGTGCCATTGAAGGGCAGCGGCGGCAGCGGGCGGGCCTTGGCACCGGTGGCGATGATGATGTGCTTCGCCTCGACCGTGCTCTTTGAGCCATCATTCGCAGTGACTTCCACCTTGCCCGGTGCGGCGATGGCGCCGAAGCCGCGGATATAATCGACCTTGTTCTTCTTGAAGAGGAACTCGATGCCGCCGGCGAGGCGGTCGGAGACCTTGCGCGAGCGGCCGATCACGGCGGACCAGTCGTATTGGAGGTTGTCGAAGGAGAAGCCGAACTCCTTGGCGCGGTGCGAGAGCGTGTGGAAGAGCTCGGCATTCTTGAGCAGGGCCTTGGTCGGGATGCAGCCCCAGTTCAGGCAGGTGCCGCCAGCGCGGTCCGCCTCGACGCAGGCGACTTTTTTGCCGAGTTGGGCGGCGCGAATGGCGGCGACGTAGCCGGCCGGGCCGCCACCGATGACGATAAGATCGTAGGCCATGGTGGGAGTGCGTTATGCGTTAGGA
>Ga0247822_10003346_pt1 | contig 10452 bp, 8 predicted proteins | sample 13C_Cellulose_Da_FD_192423 | JGI IMG/M metagenome (GOLD analysis project Ga0247822, IMG submission 192423) | Soil microbial communities from agricultural site in Penn Yan, New York, United States - 13C_Cellulose_Day30 | ecosystem: Environmental > Terrestrial > Soil > Agricultural land | place... | reverse complement strand
GCAGCAGGCCTTCATAGAGTTGGCGGTTGGTGTCCACCTCGCGCTGAAGGTTGTTATAGTGGATGCCCGCCTGCTGCTGGCCGGCGAGCTGCTTGGTCAGATCCTCGACCCGTCCGCGCAACGTCGCCTCGCGCTGGATCGCGCTCTGATAGTCGGAGGACACGCCGCCGCGCGCGCGCGATTCCTCGCGGCCGATCGCGGCGTCGAGCGCCTTGACCTGCTCGCGCAGCGCCTGCGCGGCCGGATAGCCCGGCTCATACTGCACCATCAGCCGGGCATATTCCGCCTGCACCTCGGCGCGGCGCGCACGCAGCGCGGCGACCGCGCCGACATTGGTCTCCGCGGCGCCGGCGCCACTGCGCGCGCGCGCTTCCGCGGCGGCACGGTCAGCGGTCGCCTGAGCGAGCGCGCGGTTGAGCGTTTCGAGATCGTCGGCGACCAGCGTGCGGTTCACCGTGGTGCGGCCGTTCTGATCCTCGGTCTTGGCGAGCGCGACGATATTGTTCTGCGCCGCATAGTCGACCAGCTCGCGCTCCGACTGCTGAAGCCGGGTGCGCATCTCGTTCAACCGGCGCTCAAGGAACTGGCGCGCGTCAGCGGACGAGGCGAAGCGGCGGTCGATCGAGTCCGCGATGAACTGCTCGGCCCAGGCGTTGGCGATCTTGGCCGAGATCGCGGGCGATGCGCTGGTGTAGCGGACATCGACCAGCGACGAACGCGGGATCGGGGCGATCACGACGTTGCCCTGAAGCACGCCGGTGGCCATCGCCTGCAGCTTTTCACGCTGCGACGCGCTGCGCACGCTGCCGGCCGGGCGCTCGAGCCCGACTTCGGACAGATCGATGCCGTGCGCCTTGAAGAAGGCCTCGTCGTCGGCAAGCTTGAGGGTGCGCGCCACGCGCTCGGCGACCGAACGGGCCGCCAGAAGCGTGTACTGGGTCTGATAGAATTCCTGATCGAAGCGGTTGCCCGTGGGACTCTGAACACCCTCGATATTGGTGATCCGCTTTTCCTCGCGGCTGATCTCCATGCGGGTGGCGGCGGTGTATTTCGGGGTCATCATCAGCGTGATGATCAAACCCGCCAGGCCGCTGAGCACCACGATGCCAAGGATGATCCAGCGCCACCGCGCCAGAATACGCCAATATTCGAGCAGGACCGGCGCGCCATAGGCGTTGCCGCCGGCCGGCGCCGCGTTGGGGACAAGCGGTTCCTCGGCAATCGCGACGGCGGGGGTGGAATAGTTCATACGATCGGGTCTCTGTCGAATGAGTGGCGCGTCAGCGAAGCAGCACGAGCAGCGGCGTCGTGATCAGCGACGAACCCGCGATCACGTCCTTGAAGATGCGGCGGGCCTGCGAATCGCCCACCACGATGATGTCGTTGGCGTAGATTTCGGGGTCCTGATAGGCGCCCTGACGGATCGCGCGCAGATCGTACAACGCGGCCATCTTCTGCCCGTTGACGGTGCGGAACACGACGACATGGCTCTGCCGCGCGAATTCGCCCAGCCCCTTGGCGGTCGCGATCGCGCGCATCAGCGTCATCTTGCCGATCACCGGATAGAGGCCCGGCTCGCGCACTTCGCCGTCGACGGTCACCACCTGGCTGACCGTCTGCTCAAGGTTCACGGTTACCTGCGGGTCCCGGATATACTGGTTGCGCAGCTTCGCCGCGACCAGCTCGGCGACCTCGTTCGGCGACTTGCCCGCGACCTCGATCGTCCCGGCCAGCGGGAAGGCGAGTCGGCCCGAGGCGTCGACCTGAACAATCCGCTCGCGCAAATCGGGGATACCGAACACGTCGATCCGCAGCTTGTCGTAGGGACCGACCAGATACTGGCGCGTGACCTGAGCGACATCGGCCTGACCCGGAGCGGGCAGCACGTTGCCCGACACGACCTGAACGTCCGGCGAGCCGCCAAGCGCCTTGGGCCCTGAGCATCCAGCGACCGCGATCAACAGCGCGGGGGCAATGATCTTGAGATTCATCGGCTTCCTTACACTAGCCTGTCCGGAAGCGGTGGGCATCCGCCCGCCGCGGCACAATTTCTTCACGCCGCGCTACTCCCCTTTTGCGCCGCCGGTGCCGCCATCCACACGGCCGCGAGGGCCAGAAGGCACGCGACCGCCGGAACACGGACGGGATAATCGACGATGCTGGCAAGGCCAAGCAGTAAGATGATCACCGCCCCTGCCAGGGCGAGGCCGACGCCCCCGCCATTGCCGCGCTGCATGCGCACCAAACGGAGGCTGCGAAGCGTCCATCCGGCGATCGCGGCGAGCGCGAGCAGCACACCGGGAAGCCCGGTTTCGAGCAGCCATTCCAGCCAGTCGTTATGGGCGTGATTGAGATAGCTCGGCTTGAGCAGCTCGCGCGGCTCGCCGGCGTAGAAGACATCGACGAACGACCCGACACCCGATCCGATCGGGAAATATTGCCGGACCATCTCGAAAATCGGGCCCCAGGCACTGAACCGCAGCTCCTCGCTCTCATCGGTCGCGACCAGTCGGTCGAGCGCTTCGGCGCGGGCGAAGTAGATCGCGAAGGCGACGATCAGCATCAGCGCCAGCGCGGCGATGCCGAGCATCAGCAGGCGGCGCTTGCGCAAAGATCCGGGGTTGCGCTTGTCCCAGCGATAGATCAGCGGCACCGACGCGATCGCCACCGCCGCGAGCAGCAGCCCCGAGCGCGAGCCGGAGAGCAACAGGAGCAACAGCCCGACCGCGCCGACCACGCCGGCCAGCCACAGCGCGAGCGAGCCCGGCCGCGTCGCGCCTTCGGGTGCGGCGGCGAGCACCAGCAGCGGGAGCGCGCAGCACAGCACCACCGCGAAGTGGTTGCGGTTGGCGAACAGGCCGGTCGGCACGTCGAGACTGCTGATGCGATAGACGTAGAGCAGCTTGTTGAACCCGCCCGCGACCTGAACCGCGCCGACGGCGACGCTCACCAGAATGAGCAGCAGCACCGCGATCATCACCCGGTGCTGCTGCTGCCGGTCGCAGCGGATCGCGAGCAGCATCGCGGCCGCGGGGATCATCAGCGCGAACAGGGCGTTCCAGCCGCGCCACGGCGCCAGCGCGATCGGGCGCCACGGCTGCTCGATCCCGCCCGCGCGTCCGGCCTCCGCCGCCAGCTCACGGCCGGGCAGCGCGGTCCAGATCGAGGGCGGCAGCGGAATCAGATGGAGCAGCGTGAGAAGCACCAGCGCGCCGAGGCCAATCAGCGGCCAGCGATAATGGCGCAGCGTCTCGCCGCTCGCGAGGAACAGCCCGATGCCGAGGCAAATGGCGGCGACGGGGCGCAGCACGGCGAGCCCGATCACATCGTCCCGCGCACTCCCGCCGAACAGAAAAGCAGCCGCGACCAGCACGATCAGCGCCCAGAAGGCGGTGGTGCTGCGCGGCGTCGAAGCGATCGGCCCCATCCCCATGGCTTACTTCAATAAACCCTTGGCACGCATTTCGTCGAGCGAAGCTTCATACGCGCTCGACCGAGCGCCCGTTGCGCGCGCCCATTCGACGAATTTCGCGATGCCGCGTTCGAAATCATAGGCCGGACGAAAGCCCAGCAGCGCTTCGATCCGGGTCATGTCGGCATAATTGTGCCGGATATCACCGATGCGGAAATTGCCGCTGACGGTGATCGGCACATCGGCATCGATCAGCCGCTTGAGCGTCTGCGCCACCGTCATCACGCTGACCGGCACGCCGGTGCCGACGTTGAAGATCTGGTTGGCGGCAGCCGGATGCTCGACGCCAAGGACGGTCGCCTCCACCACATCGTCGACGAACACGAAGTCGCGGCTTTCGGTGCCGTCCTCGAAGATGTTGATCGGCTTGCCCTGCATCATCAGGTTCGAGAAGATCGAGAGGATGCCGGTATAGGGGTTGCTGAGCGACTGGCCCGGCCCGAACACATTCTGGTAACGGAAGGCGACGCCCTCGATCCCCAGCGACGGGCAAACGGTCATCACCAGCTGCTCCTGCACCTGCTTGGTAATGCCGTAGACCGAGGAAGGGTGAATCTTGGAATCCTCGTCGGTCGCGACCAGCTCGAGTGGCGTGGTGGCACCGGGATATTTCACCGCGAAGTCGCCCGCGCTCATATCCGCCGCATCGCGCGCGCCGGGGTAGACGTCGCCGAGCTCGGCCGAGCGGTAGCGACCCTCCCCATAGATCGAGCGCGACGATGCGACGACGATGCGCTTCACCGAGTGCGGCGCATTGGCGAGGATGTCGAGCATCAACGCGGTGCCGCCGACATTGACCGCGCTGTAATGCTCGATCTGATACATGGACTGGCCGGTGCCGGTCTCCGCGGCGAGGTGAACCACCGCCTCCCGCCCCGCCAGCACCTGTTCCATCGCCGCGCGGTCCGTGACCGTGCCGCGGACGAAGCGCACCTTGTCGCGGATCGACGCGAACAGCGGCGAGGCGTCGGGATCATCGCCATGAATCTGTGGCGAGAGCGTGTCGAGCACGGTGACGTCATGACCCCGCTCGATCAGGCGGAGGGCAAGGCGCGAGCCGATGAAGCCGGCACCGCCGGTGATCAGGATGTTCATCGCGATTCCTTCAGGCCTGCGAGGGACGGATGCGCAGCACGGCCTGCAAGACGTGCCAGAGGAACAGAAGTTTCATCGGCACGCGATTAATCAGCTCCGGCCGCTGAACCAGACGGGCGAGCCACGCCAGCTTGAGCTTGAACCAGATCGGCGCGAGCGGCTTGCGGTTGCCCGAATACCAATCGAACACCGCGCCGATCGCCACGGTGAGCTTGGCGTCGAGCTTGTCGGCGTGGCGATAGGCCCATTTTTCCTGCTTGGGCGCGGTCATGCCGATGAACAGGATATCGGGCTTGAAGGCGTTCACCGCCGCGACCATCGCCGCATTCTCCTCGGCGGTGAATTCGGGCTTGAACGGCGGCGACAGACCGTCGCAGACGATATTCGGATAGCGCGTCGCGGTCACTTCCTTCATCTTCTCGACCGTCGCCGGCGCCGCCCCGAGGAAGAAGGCGCGCCCGCCGCGCTCCTCAAGCCGCTCCATGAAGTGATCGAAGATGAACGGCCCCTGGTTGGCCTTGATCGTCTCGCCGCGTGTCAGCAGGCTTCCCAGCTGAAAATAAACGCCGTCGAGCATCAGATAGTCGGAATTGGCCAGCGCTTCGCGCGTCGACGGATCATTGACCGCGACGCCGTAGACGTCGGGGTTGATCGTGTTGATCGTGCGGCAGCCGTCCCCGTCGATCGGGATGGTCGCAAGATCCTGATTGAAGACGTTGTAGCCGAATACGTTGACCGTTTCAGCCCGCTCGCTGCGCGCCATGTTCACCATCCCCTAGCGTGTGCTTCGCGTGGCGCCCGCCTTAGTTGCTGCACCTGCGAATGGCAACATGGCCTAGCCCAGCAGCTGCCGTACCCAGTTGGAAAGGCTATATTCCCCGAACGTTCGCGGATCGCGCAGCGGCTCGCCCAGAAACGCCTTCACCGGCGCGAAATCGAGCTGCTCGAGCAGCAGGATGCGGTCGGAAGAATAAAAGGGTTCGCGCGCGATTTGCGGGTTGGTGGCGATAATCTTCATCCCCGCCGCCAGATTCTCGAACACGCGCATGGTGAGGCCGCTCTGCTGCTGGCTCGCGAAGTCGAACACGCCCACCGAGCCGCGCATCATGTCGAGGATGCCGTCGGTGCCGATCGAACGGAGCGTCATACCGGGCAGCCATTCCCCGCGGCGCAGCAACTGCGCCATGCGCGGCGGGCTGCAATGGAGATAGAGTTTGAGCCGCAGCCCCTCCGCCTTGCAGTAAGCGTGGAGCCGTTTGACCGCATCGAACCGCGCGAGCGAATGCACCGACCCGACGAAATAGATATCGTATTCGGACACGCCGCGGCTCGTCGCGACGTCATAATATTCGGGCAGCGCGAACAGCGGCAGATAGTCGATACCCAGCGCCTGCGCATCGGCCGGATCGAAGGTCGCGGCCTTGTCGAAACAGGCGAGATGCGGGCGATAATCGTGGGTCTTGAGCGAATCCCAGTTGTAGAGCGTGAAGCGCGCGTCGGGCAGCGCGGCACGCAGCCGTTCGAGGTTCGTCAGCGAATATTGATGCACCTGAAGGAACACCACCTGATCGAAACGCTCGCCCTCGATCGCGGCGAAGATGCGCGCGTGATGCGCATCGAGCGAGGCCTGATGCCGCCCTTTGGCGAAGCGTCGCACCGCCTTGTTCCGCCAGCCGCGCGGCTCGATCGGGAAACGGCGCACGGTGTGACCAGCCGCGCGCATCTCCGCCTCGATCCGGTCGGTGTACGCGTAATAGTCGCACGCGATGAACAATATCCGGGACATGGCAATCCGTGAGTTGAGGGGGGCTGCGGAGCGGACGGGCATCGGCTTGTGCCCGGCGGGAACTCCGTATATTCCGGCCCCCGCCAAGTCCAGACGTCCAGACGGAGGCCATAATCTCGCCAATCCCGTCCGTCGCGGACATGCCTTGCCCGCCTGCAGATCAACCCGCGCGCACCGGGATGGTGGTCGGCGTGCAGTATCTGCGCGCGATCGCCGCGGCGCTGGTCGTCTTCGTCCATCTCCAGGAGCAGTTGCAGCGCGCGGGTCATTCGATCCCCCTCGCGCTCTATGGATCGGCGGGCGTCGACATCTTCTTCGTGATCAGCGGGTTCGTGATGTGGCACACGTCGCAGGACCATCACCGCACGCTCGATTTCTATTACCGCCGGATCATCCGCATCGTGCCGCTCTATTGGGCACTGACCAGCGTGGTGGTGGCGATGCTGCTATGGACGCCGTCGCTGGTACGGTCGGGCAGCTTCGACTGGGCGCATGTCGTAACCTCCTATCTCTTCCTGCCGATGGCGCACCCGGTGGCGACGGAGGCGATGTTCCCGGTGCTGGTCCCGGGATGGACGCTCAATTATGAGATGTTCTTCTACCTGATCTTCGGGTTGGCCCTGCTGCTGCCACGCGCGCAGCGGCTCGCGGCGCTGTGCGTGGCGTTCGGCGCGCTCACCGTGGCTTATTTCCTCGTTCCGCGCGGGACGACGGCCGCGGCGTTCTACACCGATCCGATCATTCTGGAGTTCCTGCTCGGCATTTTGCTGGGCGCGCTGTGCGGCAAGGGAGCGAAGCTTTCGGGCAAGGCCGCGACGCTGCTGATCGTCGCCGGAGCGGCGCTGATCCTGTGCCGCTTCGATGTCCATCGTTTCCTTCGCGACGGGATCGGCGCGGCGATGATCGTCTATGGCGCGGTGCTGTTCGAGATGGGCCGGCCGGTGCGCCGCCGCCCCGCCCTCATGCTGCTGGGCGACGCGTCCTACTCACTGTATTTGTCGCACGCGCTGGTGCTGTCCGGGCTGTTCCAGATCATGAACCGCATCGTGCCGGTCGGCACGATCCCCGGCGCGATCGTTTATCTGCTGGTCGCGGTGGCGGGGTCGGTCGCGGCCGCGATCCTGCTCTATCGCATCGTCGAGAAGCCGGCGCTGCTCTACCTCAAGCGGCGCGGGCCACCCGACGGCAAGGCGCCGTAATCCATCGGCGGGTAGCCCGGTGCCGGTAGCGCACGCGCACGGCCCGGCACCAGCAGCATCCCGCTGAACATGATCATCAGGAAGAAGGGATTGAGCGCCAGCGGCTCAGGGATCAGCGCCGCGATCGTCATACCGGTGAACAGCAGCCGGTGCTTGAAGAAACGCTGACGGAACAGCCCTAGGAAGAAGATCAGCGCGAGCGGGAAGCCCATGGTGTAGAGCACCATGACCACGCCGTTCGAATTGGCTTCGGAGCGGCTGGCGACGTGCCGGTTGTCCAGCTGCGTTTCCATATAGCCGTATTTCATCGCCGCATCGAAATACTGGTCGCTGCCGAAACCGATGCCGGTCAGCGGATAATGGATCGCGATGTTGAGGCCGGTATAGGCGTCATATTCGCGCGCCCAGGTCGAACCGACCGAGACGCCGGCGAACTTCGCCTGGAAATTCTCCGCCGCGACCAATGCCAGGAAGATCGCGACGATCGGCGCGACGACGACGCCCGCCAGCTTCTCGAACGCGGTCGCGGTCGGCAGCAGGCGGACATAATAGATACCGAGCATGATCCCGCTGATGATCAGCGCGGTGGTGGACTGGGTGGCGAGCACCCCGAGCAGCGCGGCGGCGCCCCAGCGGCGGTCCTTGAACACGAACAGGCACAGATAGAGCTGGATGTTCAGATAGATCTGAAACACCGCCGGTTCGTAGAAGAACCCGTCGGGCCGCAGGAAGCGCGTGCTGTCCTCGAGCATGACGTGATAGGTGAAAATGAAACCGATGGTGTTGTAGGTCAGGTCCTGATCGAACGCGACCGGACGGAACAGGCCGTTGACCGTTTCGGCCAGGATCACCGTCAGCACCGCCTGAATCGAGAAAGCCTTGCCGAAGAAGTAGAAATCGCGCGGCATCGTGTCGCGCGGCAGATCGAGATAGAGGCCGAGCAGCAGGATTCCGCCGGCGAAATTGGCATAGCGCGTCGCGACGTCGCCCAGCGGAAGCCCGCCGCCGCCGATCAGCGTCACCGCGAACACCGCCACAAGCAGGAAGAAGATCGGCGCCATCTCGCGCCGGATGCCCATCGCCGGCCCCTTGAGCACGAAGGCGAGCGCGGCGATGCCGAACAGCATCGGAATGCGCGGGAAGACGAAGATCCCCCCGGTCATCATCAGACCCATGAACAGTGCGAGGCGGCGCATGAAGACCGCCCGGATCGCGGGGTCCCTCAGATCGAGATTGCGCAGCATGCTCGCTCCATCACTCGGCGAAATCGCCATCGGGCTTCGTTCTGACCCAGGTTTTGCGGTCGGGGCAATAGCGCTTGACGATGCGCGCCGGCACGCCCGCCGCGACGCAATGATCAGGCACATCGCGCCGGACCACGCTGTTCGCGGCGATAACGCAGTTGCGGCCGATCCGACAGCCGATAATCGCGACGTTCTCACCGACCCAGCTGCCCGCACCGATCTCGACCGGCGCCAGCGGGCGCAGCGGCTGATCGGCGATGGCGCGGGTCACGTCCTCATATTCATGGCCGTTGTCGGCGATGAACACCCGATCGGCCAGCAGCGCGCGTTCGCCGATGACGACGCGGGTGACGCAGGAGACGTGCAGCTCATGCCCGACCAGGCAGCCGCGTCCGAAGCGCACTTCGGGCACGCTTCCGCCAACCGGCTCGGCGACGATATACGCGCCGTTCTGGATATCGGCGCCGTCCTCCAAATGGATGTAGCGCGCGCCGACGAGGTGGCGCGGATGCTCGAGCCGCACCCGCTTTCCGAAGCTGCCGAAACAGGGCGCCAGCATCCGGTAGAACAGCACCCAGCCGAAATCGCGGAGGCGGAAATGGATCATGCCGCTATCGACGCCGAACGCGGCCGCCTGGCAAGCGGAAATGCGGAGCGGTCACGCCGCGCCCTCCTGAATCCGCGACCGGTGGTTGAGCTCGGCCACCGCGACGTTGTCGAGCAGCGAACGCACCATCCGCCGGACCGGCGGCTGCGCCCCCCAATCCGCCAGCGGCGCGCGGCTCCACTTCACATAGTCGGCGGGATTGAAGCGCGAGAACACCCAGTTGCACAGCTGCGTGACATAGAAGCACAGCATCGCGTCCTCGCGCATCGCCTCGGTCACTTCGAGCCGGCCGGCGACGGCATCGTCGAGCAGCGCGTGGTAGCGCGCGGCGTCCTCCGCCCGCCAGACGAAGCCGAGGCCGGAGTAATAAGCGCGCGATCCGGTGACGACGGGGCGGCCATAGGCGGTCGCTTCGATCCCGATAGTCGAGGAATGGACGATTACCGCCTTGACCCGCTCGAGCAACGCATAGCTGTTGATCGGGTCTTCCGCCGCGATGAAGACGAGGCGCGGATGGTCGCCGAAATTGCGCTGCAGCAGCGCGCGGTAATCATCGCTGGTCGCGGCGAAGGACAGCCGCTCGGCGGGATGCTGGCGCACGATCACGGTCGCGTCGCTGTTGTCGAGGAGGTAGCGCACGGTGCCGACGATCCAGTCGGCGTTCCCGGGATAGACCCGTTGCAGGCCGAGCGCGGCCGCGTCCCAGGATGAGTTGAGCGCGATCAACATGCCGTCGCGAAGCTCCTCGCCCCCCGCCCCGCTGTTCTTGATCTGCGATTCGAAATTGTCGGAGCCCGCCTTGCGCTTGGCGATCTCGCCGCGGCCATAGGCGATCACCGCCTCACGCACCGCCGGGTTCGCCGCGGCGTCCGCCTTGATCGCGGCGAAGGCGCGGGGCACGTCCTCGAGCTGGCAGGCGAGGCCGTCGGCGGCGAGCATCGCGGTTTCGTAGCCGCCGGTGTCGAAGGTCGCGACGCGCATCCCCGCCGCGCGCGCATGGCGCAGCCAGATGCCCGAATTGCCGAACACCCCGCCCGGCACGAACAACA
>Ga0247822_10003344_pt1 | contig 10457 bp, 7 predicted proteins | sample 13C_Cellulose_Da_FD_192423 | JGI IMG/M metagenome (GOLD analysis project Ga0247822, IMG submission 192423) | Soil microbial communities from agricultural site in Penn Yan, New York, United States - 13C_Cellulose_Day30 | ecosystem: Environmental > Terrestrial > Soil > Agricultural land | place... | reverse complement strand
GGCCAGCGCCCTTCGCCCGGCTGGCCGCGCATCACCGCGTGCGCGGCGCGCGCGACATAGAGTGGCGCAAGCAGGTTGAGCGCGACCACGCGCTCGATCAGCCGTGGCGACGAGTCGGCAAGGTCGGCTTTGGGCGAGCCTCCGGCATTGTTGACGAGCAAATCGAGCCCGCCGAAGCGCGCCGCGACACGGTCGACCAACTCGTCCGCGACTTCGGGCGAACGGATATCCGCGGACTCGAAGATCGCGCTGCGGCCGTTCGCGCTCGCGACCGGCGTTTCGGGTTCGCTGCGTCCGCACACCACGACCTCCCAGCCGTCTGAAAGCAGACGTTCCGCGATCGCCCTGCCGATCCCGCGCGTGCCTCCCGTCACCAGCGCCCGGCCCGTCATCGCCTCTCCCTCCTGCATATCGCCGAAGGGATGATAGCATCTGCGTGCGCGCGTCGTCCCCCAAATGGGGAGGCGGTACGCACGACGATCAGGGGCGGCTCATTTCGGCAAGGCCGCGGCGATAGGCGGGCATGCCGGCAAGGATCAGCACGACGATCAGCGGCAGGACCGCGGCACCGGTGATAGCGATCGAATAGCGCAGCGCATTCTCATCACCGAAGCCGAACTGGGTGATCGCGGCGATCACCGATCCGCCAAGGCCCATGCCGATCAGGTTGACGCCCAGCAGCGTCAGCGCGGTCACCTGCCCGCGCATCTGGTTGGGCGTCACGTCCTGGATCGCGGCAAGGATCACGCCTTGCGAGGCTTGCCCCACCAGCGTGCCGATGCCCATCAGCAGCAGCGCGAGTTCGGGCGTGGGCATTAGCGGGCCGATCACCAGCGGCAGCCCCTTGATGACCGTGGCGAACAGCACGATGCGCATGTTCGCGTCCGCCTGCCCCTTCTGCATCAGCCGCCCGGCGAACCAGCCGCCGAAGATCGTGCCGATCGTGCCGCACACCAGCATCAGCGTGCCGAAGTAGAAGCCGACCTGCGCGGTGGACATGCCATAGGTGCGGATGAGGAAGGTCGGGTACCAGACCGCGGTGCCGATCGCGAGCAGCGCGATCAGCGCGGTCGATCCGATCAGCATCCCATAGAGCTTCCAGCGCTCGCGCAGATAGGCGAAAACATCGCCCAGCGGCATCTTGGCCGCGTGATTGGCGGCCATTTCCTGACGCTTGGGTTCACGGATCGTCGCGACCAGCAGCGCGATCACGATGCCAGGCAGGCCGACCGCGATGAACACCATCTGCCACGGCTGATGCTCGCCCAACGGCCCCAGATTCACCGTGCCGAAGCTGCCGAAATATTGCAGCAAGGCCGCGCCGACGATCAGCGCGAGGCCGCTGCCGATCGGATAGCCGATCGCATAGAAACTGATCGCGAGCGCGCGTTTCGAACGGTCGAAATAATCGCTGATCAGCGAATAGGCCGAAGGGCTGAGCGTCGCCTCTCCCACCCCCACCCCGACGCGCGCGGCGAACAAGCTGCCGAAGCTGCGCGCGGTTCCGCACAGCATCGTCATCAGCGACCAGAACAGCACACCCCCGACCACCAGCCGCGTGCGCCGCGTGCTGGTATCGACGAAGCGCCCGATCGGGATCGCGGCGAGACTGTAGAGGATCGCAAAGGCGAAGCCCTGAAGCAGGCTGATCTCGAAATCGCTGAGGCCGAGATCCTGCTTGATCGGCACCACCAGCAAGGTGAGCACGCGCGCGTCGATCGCGCTGAAGCTGTACGCGAGGAACAGCACGAACACGACGTACCAGCGATAGGCGCCGCCCGGCGTTGCGGCCGTCGTGCCCGGAGCGTCGACCTTGTCGGCGATGGAAGCCATGCGCCGCCCCTACCAGGCCGACGGGGGATTGACGCGGGCAAGCAGCCCCTCGGTACGCAACCTGATCATCTGGTCCCCCTCTTCGCTTTCGGGCAGCAGCCAGAACTTGCCGTTCCGTATCCCTGCGAGCGCGAAGGTGGCGACCTCCTCCGGCTCCGTCAATTTCATCTTGAGGCCCGTGGTCTGCAACAGCTCGTGCATCGTACGATAGGCCACCGGCTCTTCCGGCTCGTCGCCGGCATAATCGGCGGGACGCACCAGCCGCGACGCCATGATCGCGGTGTTGACCGTGTGCGGGCCGGGAAACAGGACCGCGGCGCGGACGGCCGAATTCTCGCGCAGCAACTGCTGGTGCAGCACTTCGGAGATGCTGGTCACCGATGCCTTGGTCGCCGCATAGATCGGGGTGTTGGGCAGCGAGCGCAGCCCGCCATTGGTGGAGGAGGTGTTGATCACCACCCCCTCCTCGCCCGTTTCCAGCATACGGGGCACGAACGCCTTGATGCCGTGCACCACGCCCATCACGTTGACGTCGATGCCCCAGCGCCAGTCGTTGACCGGGAGTGTCCAGATCGCCTTGCGCGCTTCACCCAGACCGACACCGGCGTTGTTGAACAACAGATGCACCGCGCCGAAGCGCGCGAACACCTCCTCCGCCAGCGCATCGACCGAGGCTTCCTTGGTCACGTCGACCTGAAGCCCCGCCACCTCGCCGCCGATCGGCGCGATCTCCGCCGCGACCTGATCGAGCTTGGCCGCATCGATATCGGCGACGACGACGCGCGCGCCGTCGGCGAGTAGTTGCTCCGCGATCGCGCGGCCGACCCCGCTGGCGCCGCCGGTGACGACCGCGACCTTACCCTCGAACGATCGCATCAGGCGGCCTTCTCCGACGGAGCTGCAAGGTCGATGCCGGCGTTCTGCGGATCGTCGTAGCGGCCCACCCAATGCGGCGCGATCCACTCACCCGGCACCTTGCGAAGGATCTGCCCGCTGGTGCGCGTCGCGCCCTCGACATATTGCATCGAGACGAGCTTGCGCACCGGAATGTCGATCAGCGGATCATAGGGGGATTCGGCGAGCTTGATCTCACCCGTCATGGCGCGGCGGGTGGTGTAGTTGCGCTCCCAGTTGAGCCGCGTCAGGAACACGTCGCCGTCGAACTCGCCGGGCGTGTCGATCGAGGGCAGCCCCTTGTAGCAGAACAAATATTCCTCGAACTGCCTGGGCTCATCGAGCTCGGCACCGATCGTCCCTTCGACCTCGAAGTAGGTGATGCCGTGGCGCGCGCAGGTGGCGCGGACCTGATCACCCTGGCGAACGAAGCTGGTCTCGGCGATCTTCTTGGGCTCACCGAAGCGCTCGCGACCCGAGGTGACGACGGTCTCGCCTTCCATCGCCATGTGGAAGCAATAAGCGCCCGGCGTTCCCTCATGGGTGCAGTTGACACCCATGGTCAGCGCGCCGATCTCAACCGTGCGGTCGTCGGTGACGTGCATCGCGACATGCGCGATCTGAAGCCAGATCTCGGGATTCTCGATGCCCTCGAGCGGCTGAGGCAGCAATGCGCGCGCCACCTCGACATCGGTTTCGTACACCGCGCGGATGCTGCGCACGGTGTTGCGCAGCGCGCCTGAATTGCGCGTCGCGACAGGGCCTTGCAGATAGCGAAGTCGGCTCATCTCACTCTCCATCTTCGGCGGGCGCGCGGCATCCTTCGCGGAAGCGTGAACCCCGCGCCGCCCGGTTTACGGTCGTCGTTCAATCACTCCGCGGCGATGCTGTCCGGCTCGTCCGCGCTCACGTAGAACTGCTCGAAATAGCGCCGGAAGCGCAGGATCGGGCCGTCGCCGTCGCACAGCAGCGGACGCGCCCGGTGAATCTTGTGGTGCCAGATCGGAATGTCGCCGGCGACGCCGGTCTGGCCGCAGGTATTGGCGATCGCCGCCTCCACCGCCTTGCCCTCGAACGAGTCCGGATCGAACTCTGGGTGAGTGAAGCAGAAGCGCAGCTCGACATCGTCGGCCTCGACCGGGGTGGCGAGCACCATCAGCGAGAGCGTGACGACGCCGCTGATCTGGGTGAATTTCTGTCCCGCGCCATTCTGAACGGTCGAGACCGAGGAAGGGAAGATCTTGGTCGTCCCGTCCGGCAACTTCACCGCGCGCTCGCCCGCGGCGTGGCTGTTGCGGACATGGCCGTCATAGCTGGTCTTGCCCTCAGGCACCGCGTCCATCTTGTGGACGAATTCGAAGTGCGCGACGTCGACGCCGTTCTCGGCGATCTCCTGCGGATTACTGGCGAAACGCCAGTCGAAGCGGCGCGGCTTGGCCCAGCCGGGGCGCGAGAATTCCTCGTGCGTCATCACTTCGTACATCGGCTCGACGCCGTGCGGGTGGTACCAGGCCCAGATCACGCCATTGGTTTCGCGCACCGGATAGGGCCGCGCGATCGGCGCGCGCTTGGCGATCGGCGGAAACGCCTTGGCGTAGGGAATGTCGGTGCAGAAGCCGTTGGGCTTGAACGCCCAGGCGTGAAAGGGGCAGCGGATCGTATCCCCCTCGACCCGCCCGCCATGACCGAGATGCGCGCCGAGATGCGGACAATAGGCATCAAGCAGCCCGGCCTCACCCGATTCATTGCGGAACAGCACGAGGTCGCGGCCGAAATAATGGAGCGGCTTGACGTCGCCGATCGCCAGCTCGTCGCCATAGCCGACGAAATACCAGCCAAAGGGGATTCCCATCGGAAAACGCTCGACCTGCGGCACGCCTACCCTCCATTTTTACGCAACCCGTCTGTCGCGGTGTCTGCGATCCTGACCTTAGCCGCCCCGAATGAAAGCGAAAGCGCGCAGGCGCGGACGAACTATGCGTCGTGGTGAACAATCGCGGTTTGGGGGTAATTAGTCGGCGACATGCGTGGCCAGTCCCATGGACGGATCTTCTGCCGGGTGAAGCGCTGGGTCAGGAAGTCGATGAAGGAGCGGGTCGCCGCGGGCATGATGCCGGGCGAGAAAACCACCCACACTTCCTTGTCGTGGAAACTCCATTCGGCTTCGCACGCGACGACATGTCCCTCGGCCAGATCGCGGCGGATCACGCTGACGGGCAGGTGCGCGATGCCCAGTCCGCGCCGCGCCGCCCAGCGCAGCGCCACCCCCGAATTGCTCTTCCAGTGCCCGCGCAGGCGGACGCTCTCACCGCCGTTGAATTCATAGACGCCGTTGGTGTCGGTGAGGCAGCGATGCTGCGCCAGCGCCTCGGGCGTCTCGGGCCAGCCATGTTGCGCGACATAGTCGGGCGAGGCGCACAGACAATAGGACAGATAGCCGAACAACCGCGCCTTAACGGCTGAATCCTGAAGTTTGCCGTAGCGGATGACGACGTCGAACCGCTCCTGCATCACGTCGGATTCCCGCAGATAAGCGATCGGCTCGATCGTCACTTCGGGATGGATCGCGCTGAAATCGGCAAGCAGCGCTGACATATAGTCCGAGCCGAATATGTCGCTGAGTCCGACGCGCAGCCGCCCCACCGGCGTGGCCTGGAACTGCGCCATGCGCTGCTCCAGCTCGACCAGATTGTCCTGCAGCGCACTGCATTGTTCGAAGAACAATTCGCCCGCGGCGGTGAGCGACAAGCGGCGCGTGGTGCGAATCAGCAGCTGCGTGCCGAGCCGCGCCTCAAGCTCGTTGACCGTCTTGCTGACAAAGGATTTGGACACGCCGAGATTGTCGGCGGCGCCGGTGAAGCTGCCCGCGGTGACAACCGCCAGGAATTCCTCGACCCCACGCCATGCCGACACCTCACCCATCTCCCGCCTGCGTCCTTCGTGCAGGCTATCGGGGGCGGCGGCAAATGGCAAAGCCCGCCCGCAAAATGCGGGACGGGCCTGCCGTGACGAACGGAATTCGAGCCAAGTCTATTCAGCCGCTTCGCGGATGAAGCTCGCCTTTTGCGGGCCGATGCGCGCGGCAATGTCCCAAAGCGCCTTTTGATCGACGTCGTACACGTCGAGCGCGCTGACCCCGAGCATCTTCTGGATGTCGTTCTCGGGAAGCCCGCCAAGGCTGAGGATCATCTTGTCGAGCGTGCCCGGCCAGGTGCCCTCGGGATGCGGATAGTCCGTGCCCCACAGGATGCGGTCGACGCCGATCTTGTAGTAGGATTCGGTGGTCTCCTCGTCCGGCAACGCCGAGCAGCCGACCCACACGTTGCGCGCGAAATACTCGCTCGGCTTCATCGACATATTGGCGTTGTAGTCGCCGAGCTTGCCGCTGGTGTGCTTGGCCGACGCGCGGATATCCATCAGCTCCATCATCCACGGGAACCAGAACTCGCCGCCTGCCTCGGTGAAGCACACCTTGAGCTGCGGATATTCCTCGAACACGCCGCCGAACGTCATCGACCACAGCGGGCGGGTCATCCAGAAAGCGAATTCGCAAAGGTAAGTGCCGATCCAGCCCGGCTGTGTGGTGTCATAGGCCGGCGCCCCGCCCGAGTGGAAATGAAGCGGCAGCTTCAGCTCCTGAAGCAGGTCCCACACCGGATAGTATTTGGTGTGGTTGTACATGTCGTAGCCGTCGGTGATCGCCGGGAAGAAGACGCCCTTCAGCCCTTGCTCCTTCGCCCAGCGGATCTCCTTGATCGTCTCCTCGACGTCATAAAGCGCGGGAATGACCGCGAGACCGAGGCGACGCGCCGGGTCGTCCTTGCAGAAATCCGCCAGCCAGCGATTGTGCGCCCGCGCGCCCGCCCATTGCAGCTCGGCATTGGCGGCATTGGGCCGCAGGCCGATGTCCGCGCCGAAGGGTGGCGCGTTGCGCTCGGTAATCCCGTCGGGGAACAGCACCTCGGCCGCGACACCGTCGCCGTCGAGCACCCGGTTGCGGATCGTGCCGTCCCATGCGCCCTCAAGGCCATCGCCGACGCGCGCGCGCCACTTGGTGTTGAAATCGTCGATCAGGAAGCGCTTCTCATGCTCCTCGCGCATCTTGATCTCGCGCTGGACGACCTCATCGAACTGAGCGTGATATTTGGACTCAAGATAATCGCGATACCGCTCCGGCGGCAGCCCGACATGCCCGTCCGACGAAATAACCAGATACCTGTCCACCATGCCTCTCCAAGCGTTGAATATTGAGGCGCTGCCGCGCCGTTCGCCTTTGGTTATGAACCCCGGCGGCGGGTGAACAAGCCACGGTTCGTGAACGCATTATCGCCCTCAGGAAACATTCCGGACACGTCCGATCGCCGGGTTGATCCATGCGTAGAGCGTCGCTCCGGCGAGTGCCGCGCAGGCCAGCACGAAGGGCGCGGGCGCCCAGCTCTCGTAGAGCAGCACCGACAGGATCGGCGGCAGCACGATCGACGCGCCGGCGATCGATGAGATATTACCCGCCACTCCCGCCTGCGCGTCCGGCCCCGCCGCCAGCGACGCGCCCGCGGCGAATCCCGGCCGAGCGAGGCCGTAGCCAAGATTGGCGAGAGCGAAGCCCGCGAACAGCGGTGCGTAGCCATGGCCCAGCATCATCAGCGCGTTGCCAGCAAGCGCGAGCGCGCTTCCCCAGCGCACCATCGCCGCAGGTCCCAGCCGCAGCCAGTTGACCAACCCCCATTGCCCGAACAATCCGGCGAGCGCGCCCCCGACCATCGCCGCACCGACCGCGCCCTGCGCGGCGACCGGTCCTTCGCCCAGCCGGTCGATCACCACGAAGCCCAGGGTGTAGAGATTCATCGCCTGGATCGAGGCGACGACGATGCCATAGCGGAAGAAGGGCGCTACCGCCGGATCGCGCCAAAGCCGCGCGCGGGGTGCAGCGGCGCCGGTTGCCGGCATCCGCGGTGTGAAGCGCTCAGCCGGGATCATTGCCGCGCTCATTGCCAGCGCGATCATTCCGGCGAGCGCGAACAGGATCAGAGGCATGGCAAGGCCGAGCGGCGGCAGAATCAGAAACGGCGCCATCGCCGGACCGAAGATCGTGCCGAGACTGAGTGCTCCCGCCTGACCCGAAAGTGCGCGGACCCGCTCCTGCCCCCTCGTACGGTCCGCGACATAAGCCTGTGTCGCGGTCGCCGCGGCCGAGCCGAACAGCCCGTAGCTCGAGCGGACAAGGAAGAAGGCGACGAAGGTCATCGCCGGGGCGAGCAGTCCCTTGAGACCCGCGAACACCGCCAGTCCGCATCCAAGCATCGATCCGATGAAGCCGAGCAACCCCAGCTGGATCAGCGGCCGCCGCCCCCGCCGGTCGGCGACGCGTGCCCAGCCGGGACTCGCGATCGCCCAGACCAGCGCCGAGAGCGAAAAGATACTCGCCACCAGCGTATCGGTGATGCCAACAATACGCCCGATCGCGGGCATGATCGAAATCAGGCCGGTATTGCCGATCGCGGTCAGGAAGGTGATCGCGAGCAGGCACAGAAATGCGTAGCGATCGAGCCCGCCCCGCATTTCCATGTCCTTGCGTCCGGTTCCGCGATCAGAAGCGCAGACGGGCTTCAGCCCCGAAGCTGCGCGGCTCGGCCCATTGGCGCACGGTGAACACGGCGAGGTTGATGCCGCTCACCCAATATTCCTCGTCGAGCAGGTTCTTGCCCCACACCGCAAGCTCAAGCCGGGTACCGCGGCCAAGGTCGATGTCGGTCAGCGCCACGCGGCCGTCGAGCAGGCCATAGGCCTTGCGCTTGGACAGCACGTCGCCGGTGATCGTCGACCATTGCTCGCCGCGCCAGCTGTAATTGAGGCTGGTCTCGATCGTCCCGATGCCCACCGGCAGGCGATGCACGCCGCCGATCAGGTAATTGAATTCGGGCGCGAGCGGGATCTTGTAGCTGTTCGTGACGTCGGTGCCGTCGGGCAGCTTGAAGTCGGTGTAGCGCGCGTCGAGATAGCCGAAACCGAAGTTGATCGAGAGCGAGTCGAACGGCTTGACGCTGCCCTCCACCTCGATGCCGCTGAACTGCGCTTCGCCCGCATTGATGATGTTGGTGGTGACCACCGCCGGCACGAACACGCCCGCCTGGAAGTCCTTGTAGATCGAGTGGTACAGCGCGACGTTGAGGTTCACGCGCCGGTCGGGTGTCGAGAATTTCGTACCCAGCTCGAACGACAGCAGATGCTCGGGGTCATAGGGCGTCAGGAACGCCGCGTTGGTCGCCGCGGTATCGTTGATGCCGCCGCTTTTGAAGCCCGTCGCGACACGCCCGTAGATCGACCAGCGCGGGTTCAGCTTGTAGACGATATTGAACTCGGGATTGACCTGCGACCAGCTGTCCGAGTTCTCCATCGGAATAAGGTCGCTGGGGCCGATGCCGCCCGCACCGGGCCGCGCACCCGCCGCCGGCTGACCGCTTCGGGTAACCGGGGTTCCGTCCGGGAGCCGCTGGAACACGCCCGAACCGGGCGCCGCCGGATTGGCCGCATAGGCGGTGTTGGAAAGCAACAGCTCGTAGGCGTTCTTATCCTCGCGCGTCCACCGCGCGCCGACGGTCACGTCGAGGTTGCCTTGAGCAAAGCCGGGCGACCAGGTAAGCTGCCCATAGGCCGCGTAGGATTTGGAATCGCCGCCTCGCTGGCTCAAATCATACCGGTTGCCGCCAAACTGGAAATTCCAGCGCGGATTGTACACGTCGTAATTGTCGCTGAGATAGAAGGCGCCGAGCGTGTATTTGAACTCGCTGCCCGATCCGATGATCTGGAATTCCTGCGTGAACTGCTCATAGTCATTTTGCAGGATGATGCGCAGCAGGTCGTTGGGCGTACCGTCGAAGTCGCTCGCCGAATAGCTGTGCATCGTGCGGCGCGCGGTGATCGATTTGAGCGTGACGTCGCCAAGCGCGCCCGCACCGGCATTATATTCCAGCGTCAGCGCATGGCCGTTGACCCGGAAGTCGCTCGCGATCGCGCTCTGCGCCGAAATGCCGTTGTCGGGGCGCGAGGTATAGACATGGCCCGCGATGAACGGACTGGTGACCGGCACCGATCCGCCAGCGCTGATCGCCAGGATCGAGGGCGATCCCTTGGTATCGGTAATGTCATAGGCATAGGCGGCGCGGAAATTGTCGCTGGGTTCCCATACCAGATCGCCGCGTGCCGCGACCATCTCTTCCTCGCCGAAATGGCTGCCGTTGAAGTTGTTGCGGTAATAGCCGCGGTTCTGGCGCGCCGCGACCGCGACCTTCGCCTTGAAGTCGCCAACCGCGGGCAGATCGACCGTCAGCCGCTGGGTAAAGCGCCCGAACTCCCCCGCGCCCAGCACCAGCGAACCGCCGAATTCACCGGTCGGCTGGCGCGTGATCAGGTTGACCGCACCGCCGATGGTGTTCTTGCCATAGAGCGTGCCCTGCGGCCCGCGCAGCACTTCGACCCGCTGAAGATCGACCGTATCGAATGCGGCGCCGGTCGACTTTCCGATCGGCACGCCATCGATATAAAGTCCGACCGGCTGGTCGCGCGCGAGGCTGGTATCGGCCGACGGCGCAAGGCCACGGATCGAAATCAGCGGGCCGAAGGTATTGCCCACCGTCTGGTTGATCTGCACGTTGGGAACCGCGGTGCCGATATTGGCGACCGAGGTCACATCGGCGCGTTCGAGCGCGGCACTGTCGACGGCGGAGACCGCG
>Ga0247822_10003343_pt1 | contig 10457 bp, 6 predicted proteins | sample 13C_Cellulose_Da_FD_192423 | JGI IMG/M metagenome (GOLD analysis project Ga0247822, IMG submission 192423) | Soil microbial communities from agricultural site in Penn Yan, New York, United States - 13C_Cellulose_Day30 | ecosystem: Environmental > Terrestrial > Soil > Agricultural land | place... | reverse complement strand
GCGCCACCCGCCTCGACTACCGCGAGCTCACCACCGACGTGTCGGCGACCTGGACCTCGAAGTTCGACGAGGGTCGGACCGAGCTCGAGGCGGTCGCCGGCTGGCACCGCTCGAGCTACCGCGAGACCCCGCGCGACGGCATGGCCGGCGGCGTGGCCCGCCAGAACCTGTTCTACGGCGATCTCGGCACCTGGGGCCGGCTCGGCGGCGAGTCGGCGGCGACGGTCATGGGCTGCACCGACGACGTCGGCGACGATCCGTACACGCTGATCCGCAACTGCCCCGACGAGGGCACCGGCTACGCGATCGGCGGGCCGGGCGCGCTGGCCGACGCCACCGAGGAGCGCCTGTCCGCCCGCCTGTCGGCGACCCAGCGCGTCAGCGCGCTCGGCCGCCACGAGCTCAAGGCCGGCGTCGACGTCGAGGACAACCGCCTGCGCACCCGCCGCCAGACCAGCGGCGACGTCCTCTACGACCTCTTCCTGCCGACCGATCCGACCTCGACCGGCGAGGCCTACGTGTCGCAGTACGTGCGGCTGGCCCCCGGCGACGACCCCAGCTTCCCCGATCGCTGCCCCGACACCGATCAGGGCAGCGACCGCGCCTGCGAGCTGATCGGCCCGACCGACGTCCTCGCCAACACCGCCAACTGGGCCGCCTACCTGCGCGACTCGTGGCAGATCAAGCCCAACCTGACCCTCAACGTCGGCCTGCGCTACGAGGAGCAGCGGCTGCGCTACGCCCGATCGATGCAGCACACCGTCGATCCGTTCACCGGCGAGTACCGCGGCAAGAACGCGATGACGCTGCGGGGCATGTGGGCGCCGCGGGTCGGCGCGATCTACGACTGGACCCGCGAGGGCCGATCCAAGGTGTTCGGCAGCTGGGGCCGGTTCTACGAGTCGGTGCCGATGAGCCTCAACACCATCAACTTCGGCGGCGAGACCACCTACCGCCGGGTCTACAGCCTCGACCAGTGCGGCGACCCGGTCGACGGCATCGGCGGGCCCGACGGCCCGGCCTGCGTCGCGTCGGGCCAGGCGCCGGCGCTCGGCTCGAACGTGTTCGGCAGCGGCGTGCTGATCGCGCCCGGGGTCAAGGGCCAGTACCTCGACGAAGCGGTGCTCGGCGTCGAGTACGCCGTCCTCAAGGACCTCAAGCTCGGCCTCGCCCTCCACGATCGCCGGCTCGGCCGGGTGCTCGAGGACGTGTCGCCCGACAACACCGAGACCTACATCCTGTCCAACCCCGGCGAGTTCCCCGAGGAGGAGGAGGCCGCCCTGCGCGCCGAGATCGAGCGCACCACCGATCCCGACGAGCGCGCCCGCCTCGAGCACCTGCTCGAGGTGTTCACCGGCATCCGCAACTTCGATCGCCCGACCCGGGTCTACCAGGCGGTGCAGGTGACCGCGGTCAAGCAGTTCTCGGACGCGTTCTACCTCCAGGCCTCGTACACCTACTCGCGCAACCGCGGCAACTTCCCCGGGCTGTACTCGCCCGACAGCGGCGCGATCCTGCCCAACATCACCGCCCAGTACGACCTGATCGAGCTGCTGGCCAACCGCGAAGGCCCGCTGCCCAACGATCGCCCCCACGATCTCAAGGTCGACGGCTACTATCGGCTCGACCTCGCCGGCGCCGGCCTGTTCACCGCCGGCGCGCGGGTCCGGATCGCGTCGGGCGCCCCGATCGACGCCCTCGCCAGCAACAACATGTACGGCTTCGACGAGTCGTTCGTGCTGCCGCGCGGCGCGATGGGCCGCACCGGGTTCGACCTCGGCACCGACGTCCACCTCGGCTACGGCCGCAAGCTGGCCGACGGGGTCGAGCTCGAGGTGTTCACCGACCTGTTCAACGTCGTCAACCGCCAGGCCCCGTCGTACCTCGACGAGACCTACACCCACGACAACGTCAACCCGATCGTCGGCGGCGATGGCGAGGACCTGGTGTGGGCCAAGACCCAGGACGGCGACGGCAACGAGCCCGACGCGCCGCTGCCGCCGACCCGCAACCGCAACTTCCGCAACGCCGAGACCCGCACCCCGCCGTTCATGGCGCGGCTGGGCGCCCGCTTGACCTTCTGACCAGCCGCAGGGAGGACACCACGACGTATGACCGCACCTGGCACCTCGGGAGATTCGAGCTCCTACGTCACGAGTAGCGGCGAAGAGAGTGGGGGTTTGGGGGAGGGCGATCCCTCCCCCATCGGAGGACCGCGACAGCGGTCCGGAAGTCACGTGGCGCCGCCGCCGGAGCACGTGGCCACCACCGGGGTGCGGCGCGCCACGTCCGAGCTCCGCCTGATCGGGATCAGCAAGCATCACGGAGGCGCGCGGCCGCCCGCGCTCGCGCCCATCGACCTGACCGTCGCGCGCGGCGAGCTGGTCGTCCTCGTCGGCCGATCGGGCTGCGGCAAGTCGACGCTGCTGCGCGTCGTCGCCGGGCTCGAGCAGCCGACCAGCGGCCAGGTCCACCTCGGCGGCGTCGACGTGACCGAGTGGTCGCCCGCCCACCGCGACGTCGCCCTGGTCGGCCAGGGCTGCCTGCTCCACGGCCACCTGTCGGTGTTCGAGAACCTGGCGTTCGCGCTGCGCGTGCGCCAGCGGCCCGACGGCGAGATCGCCAGCCGGGTCCACGCCACCGCCCGCGCCCTCGGCCTCGACGGTCTGCTCGACCGCCGCCCGCGTCACCTCAGCGGCGGCGAGCGCCAGCGCGTCGCGCTCGGCTGCGCGTTCGTCCGCGAGCCGCGGGTGTTCCTGTTCGACGAGCCGCTGGCCAACCTCGACCCCGCCGCCCGCGCCGAGCTGCGCCGCGAGCTACGCCGGGTCCACGACCGCACCGGCGCGACCACGCTCTACGTCACCCACGACCCCGTCGAGGCCGTCACCCTCGCCGACCGCGTCGTCTCGCTCGACCTTCCGCGTTACCAGCAGGTGGGGTCGGCGGGCGAGCTGGACGCGCAGCCGGTCCAGTAGCTGTTCCCACCCGACGACCCGCAAGGTGACGTCGACGCGGAGCCGCATCACCGGGCTCCGGGGTTGCGCACCCAGTCGAGGACGTGGGCGTAGCTGACGATCTGGACCTCGGGCTTGCTCTTGGCGTAGTCGAGGAACTCCTCGATCGCCGCCCGCCGCTCGGTCTCGCTCGGCGCGCCGCTGGCGTTCTGGTTCCACGCGGCGACGTAGTAGTCGGTGTGGGCGCCGAACAGGAACGGCGCGCGGTTGCCGGCCAGGCGCTGATCGAGCGTGTACTTCATCGTGGCGACGAACTCGGCCTTGGTCATCTGGAAGCCGCCGACCGAGGTGCTCGCCCACAGGTTGTAGTCGAAGCCGGTGATCAGGCCGCCCTCGACGTCGAACCAGGTCTGGCGCTGCTTGAGCTTGGCGCGCAGGCCGGGCTCGACGCCGTACTGCTGGCACTTGTCGTCGGGCGGGACCACCACCGCGTAGACCGGCAGCTCCCACAGGCCGGGTCGCGCCGTGATCTCGACCAGGCCCTCACCCCACTCGACCTGGGTGGTGTGGCCGGGGCTGCGGTTGTCGAGGGTGTACGGCCAGTAGTAGTTGGTGCCGTCCATCGGGCCGCCCTTGCCGCCGTTGGCGTTGTCGTCCCACTCGTAGCCCTCCTCGATCGAGGTGTCGTAGTGGAAGCCGAGCTCCTTGACCACGCCGAGGGTGTCGTCGTCGTACTTGAGGAACGGGGTGCGGAAGCCGATCAGCTCGGCCTCGGGGACGCCGACCATGGTCTTGATGTAGTCGCTGGCGTCGGTCATCTCCTGGCGCCAGCGCGCGGCGCCGACGTTGCGATCGGTCGCGTGGGTCACGGTGTGGTTGCCGATCTCGTGGCCGGCCATGTACGCCTGCTTCCACACCGTCGCCTGGGCGTAGCTGGTGGTGAGGAAGAAGCTGGCCTTGCCGCGCGACGCCAGCATGTCGATCGCCCACGTCACGCCCGCGGCCTGGCCGTTGTCGTCGAAGCCGATCGACACGAACTGCGGCACCTCGGACGGCGCCAGGCCGCACGGCGGCTGCTGCGACGCCCGCACGTTGTCGTTGCCGGTATACGGGCCAAGGCCGTTCTCGCAGTTCACGGGCGGAAGTCCTCCATCGGTGGGGTTGGGATTCGGTCCATCACCGTCGCCACCGTTGCCGGTGGAGCCGCAGCCGAGCGCGAGCATGAGGGGAACCGCGGAGAGGGTGACCGGACGGATGATGCTCATGCCGGGAGAGTGGCGAGCAGGGGCAGCAGGCGGTTGACCGTTTCGCTCAGTCCTTCGGCCCGAATCGCTCGTCACCGAAGGCAGTTTCGGCCGCGCGGTCGAGCGGAAACGGCCACGCCGACCCGGACTCGTTGGCTAGCGTCGTGACGCCTTCGTTACCGGAGATTCTCGATGAATTCATCGGTCCGGATCCTGAGCGTCACCGCGATCCTGCTCGCCGCCTGCGGCCCGTCGGCCGGAGGTGGCGACGATGACGACGACGGCCGCAGCGACGGTGGTCCCGGCGGTGACGGCAGGCCGCCCGCGACCGGCAGCCTGACCGGCACGGTGTGGGCGCCCGGCAACGCGATCGGCGCGGTGCCCGCCGGCTACGAGATCCCGGTCGCCGGCGCGATGGTCTACCTGGCCGACGACGGCCCGCCGCCGGCGATCCCCGACGAGGTCTACTGCGATCGCTGCCAGTTCCACCCGGCGATCTACGTGGCCACCGACGCCAAGGGTCGGTTCGAGCTGACCGGGGTCACGCCCGGCTCCCACCGGCTGGTGATCGAAAAGGCCCAGTTCCGCCTCGAGACCACGGTCGAGGTCCCGGCCGACCGCGGCGTCGCGCTCGCCGCGGCGCAGACCACGCTGCCGTCGCGGCACGATCCCGCCAGCGGGCAGTGGATCCCGCGGGTCGCGATCGCGATCGGCGACTCCGACGCGGTCGAGGACATCTTCGGCAAGATGGGCATCCTCGAGGTGGGCAGCGACGGCCGCGTGCTCGAGGCCAGCTTCGCCGGCACCGACCGCGTCGACTTGTGGGGCAACCCGATCGACCCGCCATTCCCGGCGGTCCACAAGGGGCGGATCACCGACCTGTTCGGCGACCTGACGAAGATGAAGCGCTACCACATCATCTTCGTCCCCTGTAACTACGAGTCCGACGTCACCCCGCTGACCCAGCCGCGCATCCGCCAGAACATCCAGGACTACGTCGCCGCCGGCGGCAAGCTGTACGTCACCGACTGGTCGGCCGAGTGGGCCGACGCGGCGTTCCCCGAGTTCCTCGGCTTCGACCCGTCACAGGACACCACCGCGGCGATGGTGTCGAGCGGCGTCATCAACCCCGGCGACGGCGACTTCGGCCACTTCGCGCTGCACGCCAAGGCCACCGACGCGACCCTGGCCGCCTGGCTCGACGGCCAGAAGGCGCCGCTGGTGGTGCCGATCGGCGGCGAAGAGGAGGACTTTCCCAGCCGCTACGAGGAGGGCGTGATCGACGGCGACGACTTCATCATCGAGGGCAGCTGGAGCCTGATCCGGTCGACGCCCGAGGTCCGCGTCGGGACCGACCCGGCGGGCATGCCGATCATGGCGGCGGCCAAGACCTGGATCTCCGGCGACTACAACGGCTCGTACTACCCCCACACGGTCACGTTCGAGCCGAGCTGCGGGCGGGTCCTGTACTCGACCTATCACACCGCCCAGAAGCCCCACGCATGGCTGGTCCCACAGGAGCGCGTGCTCCTGCACCTGATCATGGAGATCGGCGTCTGCAACAGCGGCCCGATCGTCGATTGATCCCCCTTTTCGGCGGCTTGCGCTGACCCGAACGCGCGCGGGCGCCCCTCTCTCCGAAGGAGAAACGCGATGCGGCTCTACTCCCTCATGACCCTGGCTCCGGCGACGCTGCTGCTGGCGGCAGCCTGCAGCTCCGGCGCCTCCGGCGACGGCGGTGATGGCGACGGTGACGGCGACGGGCCGTCGGACATCGACGCCCGGACCGGCAACAACGGCGACGGCGGCGGCCCTGGCCCCGACGGCGGCGGTCCCGGCCCCGACGGCGGCAGCGGTGCGGTGTGCAACGGCGGCCTCGGTCCGTGGACCGGCAACGACAACGTCCCCGCGTCGGCCAACCCGCCGTGCGGCTTGACCCCGGCTCAGGTGCCGCAGTTCGTGTCGATCGGCTTCGACGACAACGCGTACTCCGGGCTCGAGGGCAGCGGCGGCACCGGCGGCATGACCTGGGCGACCACGATGACCCGCACCCGCACCAACGCCGACGGGTCGCCGGTCAAGCTGAGCTTCTACCTGACCTCGGTCTACGCCGACAGTTGGCAGTCGGAGAGCCCGACGTTCGTCAAGCGCGCCTGGCGCACCGCGCTCACCGACGGCCACGAGATCGGCAACCACACCGTCGGCCACCTGCATGGCTCGGGGTTCGACACCGCGACGTGGCGGACCCAGATCCAGGGCTGCATCGACACCCTGACCAAGCCGTTCGACCCCAACGAGGTCAACTTCTCGCCCGACGCGAGCAAGGGCATCGGCGCGACCGCCGCGCAGATCCGCGGCTTCCGCACGCCGTTCCTCGAGTACAACGACGCGACCCTGCAGATCGTGAAGGAGCTCGGCTTCCACTACGACACCAGCATCGAGGACGGCTGGCACTGGGAGCAGAACGGCACCAACTACGTGTGGCCGTACACCCTGAACAACGGCAGCCCCGGTCACGAGGTGCTGGTCGAGTGGGGCACGCGCACGCCGATCACCCCGCGCCCCGGCCTGTGGGAGCTGCCCGATCACCCCGTGATCGTCCCGCCCGACGACAAGTGCGCCCAGTACGGGGTCCAGCCCGGGCTGCGCAACCGCCTCAAGCAGCGGGTGAGCTGGTTCGACATCGACGGCGGCAAGATCACCGGTTTCGACTACAACCTGTGGGTCTCGTTCGCGATGACCAAGGCCGAGTTCCTCGCGACGCTGAAGTACACGCTCGACCAGCGCCTCGCCGGCAACCGCGCCCCGTTCATGTTCGGCGCCCACACCGACTACTACTCGAGCAAGTACACCGCGGTGCCCAACGCGAGCCTGGCCGAACGCCAGCAGGCCATCGAGGAGTTCATCGACTACGCCCGGTCCAAGCCGATGGTGCGCGTGACGACGAACGAGGAGATCCTGACGTGGGTCCGCAACCCGGTTCCGCTGTGAAGCGGGTCGTCGGCGCGACGTTGCTCGCCGCCGTGGTCGCGTGCGGCCCGGCCCCGGGCAATGACGGCGGCGGCGACGGCGACGGCGGCGACGCCGGCAAGGTCGACGCGGCCTGGCCGGTCGGCTCCGACGGCGGCGACATCGTCGGCGACTGCTCGGAGCTGGTGCTGACCGTGCGCGACTTCACCCCGACCACCCATCCCGACTTCGAGCCGTTCTCCGACTCGGACTTCGCCTACCCGGGGCTGGTCAAGGACCAGCTCGGCAGCGACGGCAAGCCGGTCTACGCCCACGCCGGCGCGACGCCCCACACGGCCGGCCCGACCGAGTTCCAGAGCTGGTACCGCGACACGCCGGGGATCAACATGACGTTCCAGGTCACGCTGCCGCTGACCGAGGCCAGCCCGGGACGCTACGTGTACGACAGCGCGGCGTTCTTCCCGGTCGACGGCATGGGCTACGGCAACGAGGGCAACCCGCACAACTTCCACTTCACGACCGAGATCCACACCACGTTCACGTACCGCGGCGGCGAGACGTTCACCTTCCGGGGTGATGACGACCTGTGGCTGTTCATCAACGAGAAGCTGGCCATCGACCTCGGCGGCCTGCACCCGGAGCTGCCGGGCAGCGTCGATCTCGACGCCCGCGCCAGCGCGCTCGGGATCACGCCCGGGCAGGTCTACCGCATGGACATCTTCCACGCCGAGCGCCACACCGACGCCTCGAACTTCCACGTCGAGACCAACATCGACTGCTTCGTGGTGCCGTAGCGCGGGCACTGCCGATCACGGAGGGGACCAGACATGACGATCACCACCAGGACCAGCTTTGCGCTCAGGGCGCTGGGAACGCTCGGCGCGCTCGGGCTCGCCGGGGCGGCGTGCGGCGGCAGCGCCGGCGGCGGCGGCGGCGATGACGACGACGACGGACCGGACCCGATCCCGGCCTGCGAGCCGGCCGGCGCCGGCGGCTTCACCTTCGAGAAGATCGCGACCTGGGCCGATGACGCCAAGGGCGCCTACTCGTTCATCCACGACGACATGTGCGGGCCGGCCCTCGGCGGCATCGTCGAGCACGCCGTGCCGGCGCTCGGCGCCGCCGGCATCCGCGCCGGCCTGGCGCCGATCGTCGAGCAGTGCGAGCTCAACCAGAAGTGGGGCGACGTGACCGACGCCGAGCAGCGCGGCCACGAGATCGTGAGCCACTCGTACACCCACGTGAACATCACGCCGGAGAACGCAGGCCACGAGATCGCCGAGGCCAAGTCGGTGTTCGACACCCACGTCCAGCACCCGATCAGCTTCATCGTGTTCCCGTACGACTACTTCACGCCGCAGACGGTCGCGGTCGTGCAGAGCTCGGGTCACATGGGCGCGCGCGCCGGCATCCGCGACGACAACGACGGCTTCATGCGCCCGCCGATCAACCCGGCCGAGCCGAGCAACGACTTCGCGGTCGAGTTCGACGTGTGGCCGCGCAGCTACTCCAAGTACGCGCTGTTCTTCCCCGAGGACGTGCTGTCGGTCCACGCCCATCACGCCATCGAGAAGGGCGGCTGGGCGATGCGCGAGTTCCACAGCGTGATGCCCGACGGCGGCGACGAGAGCCAGCACGGCTTCGGTCCGATCGAGGTGTCGGCCTACCAGCGCCACCTGAAGTTCCTGGCCGACGCCTGGAAGAAGGGCGTGCTGTGGACCGCGCCGCCGTCGGAGGTGCTGCGCTATCGCCACGCCCGCATGGCGTGCGGCGCCAGCGTCGCCGGCGACCAGATCACGTTCGACACCTCGAACCCCGACTGCACCAAGTTCGCGACCCCGATCAGCGTGATCGTGACCACCGGCGACGACGTGCCGCGCATCGACGGCACCCAGGGCGGCAGCACGGTGCTGGCCCGCAAGCTGGGGCCGAAGCGGTTCAGCATCACCGCCGATCCGACCAAGGGGCCGGTCTCGCTCACCGGCTGCTCCAACCGCGGCCTCGAGGTCGAGCCCGACCTGCCGCTGCCGGCCAAGCCGAGCCCGGCCGCGTCGGTGTGCGCGATCGAGACCATCCGCGGCGCCGGGTCGCCCGGCAAGATGGACGACCTCGAGCGCTCGCCCGACCTGCTGCAGCTCCTGCCCAACCCGTCGCAGGGCGATGGCCGCACCGGCACCTGGTCGTGGTACCCGCAGAACGTCCAGGTCGGCATCCAGACCGACGGCGCCGGCAAGGTGCTGCGCTACGCCGGCACCAACGTCGGCGGCTGGACCGGGGTCACCCTCGCCTTCCTCGGCGGCAACGGCGCCGGCTCCTGCTACGACGCGACCACGTACCAGGGCATCCGCTTCAAGATCCGCGGCACGGTGTCGGCGACCGACGAGCTCAACGGCAAGGTCGTGGTCAGCCTGGTCACCGCCGAGACCCAGTCGCGCCTGTACGGCGGTGACCTCGACGGCGAGGGCGGTCACTTCAACAAGGTCATCAGCGTGACCCCGACCTGGCAGACGGTGTCGATCGCGTGGGCCGACCTGAACCGGCCGACCTGGGGCGCGACCAGCAGCCTGACCGCGGTCGCCAAGGGCAAGCTGCAGGCGATCGACTGGGGCATCTCGAACACCGCGACGAGCTTCGAGCTCTTCATCGACGACATCGAGCTGTACTGACGGTATGCGGCGCGGCCCGAGCCTGGCGCTGGTTGGCTCCCTCCTGACTGCGGCCGCCGCGGCACCGGCGGCCGCCGGGGACGAGCACAACCACGCCGGCAGCTCGTTCGACGCCGGCCCGGCCCGCTCGGCCGCCGGAGCCGGGCTGCACGTGGTCTTCCGCCTCGACGCCGGCGCGGTCGACGAGCGGCTCGGCAAGGCCGGCCGGCGCGACACGCCGCGGGCGGCGCGCCGCTTCCGCAAGGCGCTGCTCGCCTACCTCGACGCCCGCTTCGCGGTGGCGCACGACGGCCGGGCGTGCCGGCGCGAGGCGCCGCGGGCGGTCCGCCACGAGGAGCGCGACCGGATCCTGGTGCTCGACGTGGTCTACACCTGCGCCGGCGCCGCGCCGGGCGCGCTGGTCCGCCTCGAGTCGAGCCTGTTCCTCGACGGCGACGAGCCGCACCCCCTGGTCGGCACCATCCGCGGCCCCGGCCGCGCCGATCGCTACTTCTTCACGCCCACCGAGCGGGTCAAGACCTTCGCCCTGCCCACCGCCGACGTCGGCGGCTTCCGCACCGCCACGCCCCCACCGGGCGCCTTCCGCGCCCCGCCACGCCCATCGCAGCCGCCTCGCTCTGGGC
>Ga0247822_10003342_pt1 | contig 10461 bp, 7 predicted proteins | sample 13C_Cellulose_Da_FD_192423 | JGI IMG/M metagenome (GOLD analysis project Ga0247822, IMG submission 192423) | Soil microbial communities from agricultural site in Penn Yan, New York, United States - 13C_Cellulose_Day30 | ecosystem: Environmental > Terrestrial > Soil > Agricultural land | place... | reverse complement strand
CTTGTAGGGTGGGCCTCGAAGACTCGACCCACCCTACAAGAGTCATCCGTGAGACGCCCCGCATGAGCCCGGCCATTGAGACCCGCGGGCTGACCCGCGACTTCGGCGACTTCCGCGCGGTGGACGCCATCGACCTGCGGGTCGAGCGCGGCACCTTCTACGGCTTCCTCGGCCCCAACGGGGCCGGCAAGTCCACCACCATGAAGATGCTCACCGGCCTGCTCGCCCCGACCGACGGCGACATCCGCGTCCTCGACCGCGACGTCCTCGACCACAGGCAGGCCCTGGACGCGAAGCGGCACGTCGGCGTCATCACCGAGAACCTGTCCCTGTTCGATAACCTCACCGGTCGCGAGTACCTGACGTTCGTCGGCCGCATGCACCTGTTGCCGCGGGAGACGATCCGCACGCGGTCGGACGAGTTGCTCACCCTTCTCGGGCTGGACCAGGACGAGGGAAAACTCACCATCGAGTACTCCCATGGCATGAAGAAGAAGCTGGCCCTGGCCGCGGCCCTGTTGCCCAACCCGGACCTGCTCTTCCTGGACGAGCCGTTCGAGGGCGTGGACGTGGTCACCTCCCGCGTCGTCCGCGACCTGCTGGCCGGGTACGTGGACCGCGGGTCTACGGTATTCCTCACGTCCCACGTCCTGGAAATCGTCGAGAAGCTCTGCACGCACGTCGGCATCATCGTGAAGGGGAAATTAGTCGAGCAGTCTTCAATGACCGAGATCCGCAAGGTCGGCTCACTGGAGGACCTGTTCTTGCGGGCGGCCGGGGCGGACGCGCTGGCGGCCCCGAAGCTGAGCTGGCTGGAGGCCGCGACGTGAACCCCATCCTGGGACCGCGGCCGTCCCGGCCGCTCTGGCTACACGGGTCGGCGTGCTTGACTGTTGCCGAGGCCCCCGGACTCGGGAAGCCAGAGCGGCCGGGACGGCCGCGGTCCCAGGAGGCCGCGACGTGAACCGCGAGCACCTCCTCGCCTTCATCTGGCTCCGCTGGCGGCTGCGGGTCAACCAGCTCAAGAAGGGCGGGATCGTTAACGCCGTTCTGCTCACCGTTCTGGCGGTGGCGGCCGTCGGCGTGGCCGTCGGGATGTTCGTGGGCGGCTTCCTCGGCGGGGCCCTCGGGATGCCGATGGCGTCCCCCGAGTTGCAACTCCTGATCTGGGACGGCGTGGTCGTCGGCTTCCTGTTCACCTGGATGATCGGCCTGTTGACCGAGTTGCAGCGGACCGACGCCCTCACCCTGGACAAGTTCCTGCACCTGCCGGTCTCGCCGGCCGGCGTGTTCCTTGTCAATTACCTCAGCTCGCTGGTCGCTCTGAGCACGGTCGTGTTCGTCCCGGCGATGGTCGGCCTGCTCCTCGGGCAGGTGTTCGCCGGGGGGTTCGCCCTGCTCCTGGGGTTCCCGCTGCTGGCGGCCTTCATCCTGGCCGTGACGGCGGTGACGTACTTGTTCCAGGGGTGGCTGGCGAAGTTAATGTCCAACCCCCGCCGCCGGCGGACGGTCCTCGTCTTCGTGACCATGGGGTTCATCCTGGTCTTGCAACTGCCGAACTTCATTAACCTGGCCGCGCAGCCGTGGAACCGTGGACCGGATGACTCCGTGACGTGGCGGACCGCGGAAACCCAGGCGGCCGCGAAGGAGTTGGCCGAGGGCCGTTTGAAGCCCGACGAGTACACGAAGCGGGTCCAGAAGATCGACCAGCAGGCCAAGCAGCGGGGCCAGGACGCGGACCAGCGGCTGTGGGGCGAGGTCGGGCGGACCGCGTGGCTGGTCAACGTCGTGATCCCGCCCGGCTGGCTGCCGCTCGGCGCCGCCCGGTTGGCGGACGGCTCTGTCGTGCCGGCGCTACTCGGCACCCTCGGGCTGACGCTGATCGGCGGGCTGAGCCTGTGGCGCGCGTATCACACGGTGCTGAAGCTATACACCGGCCAGACCGCCGGCGGGGATGGCCGCCCGCAGCCGGCGGCGGCCCCGCCACGGACCGACCGGATCACGATGGTCGAGTGGCGGCTGCCGGGCGTGTCCGAGTACGCCTCGGCGGTGGCGGCAGCCGGAATGCGGTCGCTGACCCGTGCGCCGGAGGCCAAGATGATGCTGGTCGTCCCGGTGATCCTCGTGGTGGTGTTCGCCGGGGTGGTGATATCCATGCCGATCGAAGTGCCGGGGCCAGTCCGCCCGCTGATGGCGGTCGGGGCGGCGGCGATGGTGCTGCTCACCTCGGTCCAGCTCATTGGCAACCAGTTCGGCTATGACCGGGCCGGGTTCCGGGCGTACGTCCTCTCGCCGATCCCGCGTCGCGAGATCCTGTTGGGCAAGAACCTGGCGACTTCGCCGCTGACGCTGGGCGTCGGGGCGTTCATCGCGCTGGTGGTCGGCTGCGTCTACCCGATGCGGCCCGACCACTACCCGGCGGTAGCGGTCCAGCTCGTGACGATGTTTTTGCTGAACAGCCTGGCGGCGAACGCCCTGTCGATCGCGGCCCCGATCCCGATGGCCGCCGGCGCGATGCAGCCGTCGAACGTGCGGTTCGTCCCGGTGCTGTTGCAGATGTCGTTCATGTTCGTGTTCCCGGTCGTGCTGATCTTGGTCCTTGCTCCGCTGGGGGTCGAGGTGCTGCTGGCCGAGGCGTGGGACGTCCGTGGCTGGCCGGTGTCGCTGGTCCTGTCGGTGCTTGTGCTGGCGGGGGTCGTGCCTCTGTACCGGCGCGTGCTGTCGCTGGAAGGCGACTGGTTGGCCGCCCGCGAACAGGCGATCCTGGAGGTCGTGGTGTCCAAGGCCGAGTAACAAGACAGATGGCCACAAAAAGGCACGAAGAGTCACAAAAAGTAAGAGCAAGAGTCGGTTGAAAACCGTGGGCATTCTGTCTTTACTCTTCGTGCCTTTTTGTGCCTTTTTGCGGCCATTCTGTCTTCCGGGAGGGTGAGATACTCATGCTCCGCGGCTGGCGTTGGTTGGTCGTCATCGTCGCCCTGATCGGGCTGGCCCTGGCGTTGCAGGCCGGGCTGGTCGCGTTCGCGGGGTACGTCCTCCTCGGCGTCTACCTGCTCAGTCGTTACCTCGCCAAGGCCTGGGTGACGAATCTCTCCGCCGAGCGAGTCTTCCACTCCGACCCCCTGGAGGTCGGCGACACCGTCGAGATGACGGTCCGCTTGACCAACACCGGCACCATGCCGGTCGGCTGGGTGCTGATCGAGGACATGGTCCCCGAGGAGGCAGTCCGCAAGCGACGACTCACCATCAAGGGCCGGCGGATCGCGGTGCTGTTCCTGCGGCCGCTCCAGACCAGGACGGTGAAGTATAAGGTCACGTTCGACGGCCGCGGGTACTGGCCTCTGGGGCCGTTCATGGCCGAGACCGGCGACGTCTTCGGCCTGCAGCGCCGCCACCGTCTACTGGCCCCGCCGGCGTACGTGATGGTCCTGCCGAAGATGCTCCCGCTACGCAAGTACGACTTCGCCTCGACGCGACCCGTCGGCGAAGTTCGATTGGCGAACCGCCTCTTTGAAGACCCGACCCGCACCGCCGGTGTGCGGCCGTACCAGATCGGCGACCCGCTCCAGCGCATCCACTGGCGCGCCACCGCCCGCACCGGGACGTTGCACAGCCGCGTCTTCGAGCCGACCTCGCTGGCCGGTGCCTCCCTGCTGGTGGACATGCACACGGACGGCTACCCGAAGCGTGGCGAGCCGTACCGTTCCGACCTGGCCGTCACGACGACGTGTTCGATCGCGTACGCGGTGTCCTTGCTCAACCAGCAACTCGGCCTGGCCAGCAACGGCCGCGATGCCGCCGAGCGCATCCGCGACGAGGCGCTGGAGGCCGGCGAGCCGGAGCCGGAACTCGGGCACGCCACCCGCTCCGAGGTCCGCGACCGCTTCGAGATGCTGGAGCAATCGAACCGCCTGCGGCCCGTCGTGGTGGACACTCGCCGCGGTTTCGACCAATTCGAGCGTATCCGCGAGACACTCGCACGGTTAGAGCTAACCGACGGCCGCACCTTCGCCGAGATGGCGATTGAAGTTGCTCCACGACTGCCGCGGGACGCCACTGTGGTCGCGATCCTGCCGCGCGTGCCGGTCGAGTCCGCGCTGGCGCTGGGCCTGCTGCGGCGGCAGGGTTTCGCCGTCTCAGCGGTGCTGGTCGGCATGGCCGAGGACGGATCCGACGACCGGGCCGTGGCCGCCGGCCGACTGATCGCGGAGGGCGTGCGCGACGTGCGGTTTGTGAACACCGAGGCGGAGTTGATGAATCTCGGCGACCGTTCCGCCCCCGGCCCGGCGGAGTATGGGTTCCTGACGCAACTGGCCTGAGTGGGATACTGGACATCCCGACGCGGGGTCGCAAACCTACTGCAACAAAGCGAGCGGGGGACGTTAGTCCCCCGAGTGACTACCTCACCCGAGTGACTTACCCCCTCGGGGGACTGATGTCCCCCGCTCGCTGGGTTGGTTAAAACGTCAGGTTTCGACAGGATTATCGACCGAGTAATGAAGTACCCCAAGCTCCTCGCCCACGCGCAACTGCTGCGGCTGCCGAACGTTTTCACCGCGTTCGCCGATATCTGTCTCGGCGCCGCCGCGGCCGGATACGCACCCGACCGCCCCGGCGTCTTCGCGATGCTCCTGATCGCGTCGGGCTGCCTGTACTGCGCCGGCATGGCTTTCAACGACTTCTTCGACCGCCGCGAGGACGCGAAGGTCCGACCGTACCGCCCGATCCCGTCGGGCCGGATCGCACCGTGGCAGGCGGCCCTGATCGGCACCTTGTTGATGGCCTGCGGGTTCGTCGGTGCCGGTCTGGCCGGGAACTCGCTCGGCGCTGACGCGCTCGGCTGGTCCAGCCCCGGGGTGATCGCGCTCCTCTTGATCGCGGCCATACTCCTCTACGACAGTTACCTGAAGCGAACGCCGCTCGGTCCGCTCGGCATGGGCGCGTGCCGGTTCCTCAACGTGTTGCTCGGCCTGTCCGGTGCCGGCGTCGAACTCTGGACGTGGCCGAACCTCCACCTCGCCGCGGCGGTCGGCGTGTACATCGTCGGCGTGACGTGGTTTGCCCGCACCGAGGAGGGCGAGAGTCGCCGGCTGCACCTCCGACTTGCATCGCTCGTCATGCTCGCCGGCGTGCTGCTCGGGCTGACCGCCCCGGCCCACTTCGCGGGCCGAACCGTCCCGATCTACTTCCCGTACCTCGTCGCCGGGTTCCTGTTCCTGGTCGGACTGCCGGTCGTCCGCGCCATTCAGCGCCCCGAGCCGAAGCCGGTCCAGGCCGCGGTGAAGCGGGCCATCCTCGGGCTGGTCGTCCTCGACGCGGTCCTCGCCACCGCGTTCGTCGGCCTGCCGGGGCTCGCGATCCTTTTGCTGTTGCCCCCCGCCATGCTGCTCGGAAAATGGGTCTACTCGACCTGACCCCCAATCTCGCGGACGGGATTCCCATGCGCCGATCCCTGCTCGTCGGAGGGTTGCTGTTGGCCGCCACCACCCCCCTGCACGCCGACCCGGTCACCACCGATCGTGCCCGGAAGTTCGTCGCCGCCCATGAGGCGAAGTTCAAGCCGCTGGACGTCGCCGCCAACAAGGCGTGGTGGGACGCCAACACCACCGGCAAGGACGAGGACTTCAAGCGCAAGGAGGAGGCCCAGAACGCCATCGACGCGGCCCTGGCCGATAAGGCCGCCTTCGCTGAACTGAAAGTCCTGCGCGAGACCCGCAACCGCATCGACGAGCCGGCCCTGGCCCGGGCGGTCGAGGTGCTGTACCTGCTGTACCTGGAAAAGCAGGTCGATCCCGCGCTGCTCAAGAAGATCACCGCCAAGGCGAACGCGGTCGAGCAGAAGTTCAACGTCTTCCGCGCCAGCGTGGACGGCCGCGAGATGGCCGACAGCCAGGTCCGCGAGGTGCTGAAGAAGTCCACCGAGTCCGGGCTGCGCCGCAAGGTCTGGGAAGCGAGCAAGGGCGTCGGCCAGGACGTCGAGGCCGACCTGAAGGAACTGGTCGCGCTGCGCAACGAGGCCGCGAAGCAGCTCGGCTTCAAGAACTACCACGCGATGATGCTCGTCATCAACGAGCAGGACGGCGACGAACTCCTCAAGCTGTTCGACGACCTGGACGCGCTGACCCGCGAGCCGTTCGCCGCCGCCAAGGCCGAGATCGACGACCGCCTGGCGAAGCTCTACGGCGTCAAGGCCGGCGAGTTGATGCCGTGGCACTACCACGACCCGTTCTTTCAGGAGTCCCCGGCCGTCTTCGACGCGGACCTGGACGCCCCGTTCCGCAAGGCCGACATCCTCAAGCTCTGCCGCGACTTCTACGCCGGCGTCGGGCTTCCGATCGACGACGTGATCGCGCGGAGCGACCTGTACGAGAAGAAGGGCAAGTCCCCGCACGCCTTCTGCACCGACATCGACCGCGAGGGCGACGTGCGGGTGCTCGCGAACATCGTCGCCAACGAGTACTGGATGGGCACGATGTTGCACGAACTCGGCCACTCGGTCTACAGCAGCAAGAACATCCCGCAGTCGGTCCCCTACGTCCTGCGCGACGCCTCGCACATCCTGACCACCGAGGGCGTCGCGATGCAGTTCGAGCGGTTTAGCAAGTCCCGCGCGTGGCTCGAAAAGATGGGTGTGAAGGTCGAGGACCCTGCCGCGTTCGACGCCGCCGCGAAGAAGGTGCAGCGCAACCAGCTCCTGATCTTCAGCCGCTGGTGCCAGGTGATGCTGCGGTTCGAGAAGGCGATGTACGAGGACCCATCGCAGGACTTGAACAAGCTCTGGTGGGACCTGGTCGAGAAGTATCAGGGGCTGAAGCGCCCCGCCGACCGCGACGCCCCGGACTACGGCAGCAAGATCCACATCTGCTCGGCCCCGGTGTACTACCACAACTACATGATGGGGCAACTCTTCGCCTCGCAGGTCCACCACGCAATCGCGCGGGACCTATACGACAACGCCGACCCTGGGGCGGTGCTCTACATCGGCGACAAGAAGGTCGGTGACTTCATGAAGAAGCGGGTCTTCGAGCCGGGCAAGACGCTCAGTTGGAAAGACCTGGCGAAGCACGCCACCGGGGAGCCGTTATCCCCGAAGGCGTTCGCGCGGGACTTCCAGGGGAAGTGAGTCGGCGCGCGGTGCGGTCCGATGGGCTACGACCCGGTTGGGGCGTCGGCCTCCCCGCCCCCGAACATCTCGTCGGGGTCGATAAGCGGGAGGTATCGGCCGACCACTTCGAGTACCGTCTCCTCGTCCAGCTTCGCCAGGAACTCGGCCCGGCGGCCGCGCCAGTCGAGGCTCTTCATCTGGTCGGACATGACGACGCCCGTCACCCCCTTGCCCGCGGGGACCGGAACCTCGAAGGGGTAGCCCTTCCCACGGTTCGTGACGGGGCAGAACACGCCAAGCCCGACCCGCCCGTTGTAGCTCGCTGGCGAGATCGTCAGGGCCGGCCGCCGCCCCGCCTGGTCGTGTCCGACCTGCGGGTCGAGTTGAAGCCAGACCACGTCCCCGCGCTCGGGAACGTATCGCGACCGGCTCATAGCGCCTCGCCCCCCACCGGCGCCCCGAACTCCACCTTCTCGGGGAGGTTCCGCCGGGTGACGCCGGCCAGCAGTTGACGCAGCCTCGGCCGCCGGCGCGGCAGCGCCGCCACCCGGACGAGAACCTGCCCGTCCCCGACCACCTCAACCCTGACCGTCCGGCCCGCGAAGTCCTCGGGCAGGACGACGCGACCCTTCGCGTCCACCTTCCGCGTCGTCGCCGACATGGCTCTGGCCCCGATGTGGATCGAATCCCCCCATGAAGTATGGCTGCGGTCCCACCAGTGGTCAAGTGGGACATCCCACCGGTGGGACATCGCCCCCGGTTCCACTTCCCGTGCCGACCCCTGGAAACGGCACTCCCTCCCCGAATTTCCGTTTGACTGCGACGACGCGGAGTGTAGTGGATCTATGTACACTATTCGGCCGGGTGTCCGTCCCGGCCCGATCCCACCGCGGTCCCTGTCATGGTCACGCCGATCCGCCCCACCGCCGAAGAACTCCTCGCCCGCGCTGCCGAGTTGCGCGCCGAGGGGTCCTCGTGGGTGGTCGTCGCCCGCGAGTTGGGCACCACCCCGGAGCAGGCCCGCCGCATGACCGAGGAGGCCGGCGCCGACTACCGCCGCCTCCGCGCCCGCGCCGGCCGCGCCGTCCTCGACGACGCCTTCGCCGAGGCCCTCTTCTTCGCCCGGCTCGACCTCCGCGGCGACGACGACAAGCTCCGCCAGCGCGCCTACGACATCATCTTCCGCGCCGGGGACAACCGGTCCCGCCGCCGCACCGGGGCGACGGCGAAGCCGCGCGAGATCAAGCTCGAAGACCTGCCCGAGGACTGGCAGTACCGCATCAACCTGGTGAACTACGCCGAGAACATGTCCGCGCAGGAGCGGGAGCGGGTCTACCGCGTCGTGAGGAATAACTACCCATGGTCGGACCGCGACGAGCCGCCCGACGGCGCCGCTGGCGAGCCGGCCCGGCCGACGCCCCCACCCCCCGGCTCAGGCGGACTTGGCGAGGACGGCCCCCTCACCGTTCCGGAGCGTGACCTGGTTGACCCGCGCCCCGAGCGACCCGTCGGCGTTGACCACCCGATACCACCCATCGAGCCGGTGCGTGGTGGCGGTGGCGCTCCCGATCCCGCCGGTCTCGCCACGGGTGTAGGAGAGCGGCTTGTAGAGTACAAGAGCGTTCTCGTAGCGCCGGCCGTAGACCTTGTAGACCAGCGACTCGTTGGTCGGGTCGCGCCCCTCGGCGAAGACGGAGTGCTTGCCCGTGGGTCGGCCGACGTCGTACTCAGCCGCCCCGATCCAGTGCCGCTTCCACGAACTCGCGGGTTCGTTGCCGCCGTTGACCATCAGGAACGACAGGTCCGGGTCGGCCAGCGTGTAGTACATCGCCAGGGACGCGATCTGCATCCGCGGGTCGGAGGCGTCGCCATTCGACGGCAGCGTATCGAGGATCTCGTAGGCCTTCCCGCCGGAGATCTGCCGCCGGTAACGCAGGGTGGCGGACAGGTCATCGAACTGGACGTGGTTGGCCGACAGTGGCCGCAGCGCGAACTCCTCCAGGTACGACACCCCGTTGCGGACGACCGGCTCGGCCGTGCTGTTGCCGCCGACCGTGTTGGCGATCAGCCACCGGCCGCCGACCGCCAGCCGCTTGTTGATCGCCCCGAGCAGAGAGCCGTAGTCGCCCGAGTACCCGGTCAGCGACTCGCGCAGGCCGGAGGTGTCCACCGCCAGGCGGCCGATGGAGTTGTCCACGAAGAACCCGCGGACCAGCGGCTGCGTCGCGGCGAACCGGGCGTGGTAGTCCGACGCCCAGGCGCGGAAGCCGGGGTCGGAGACGTTGCTGGCGAACCGCAGCGGCCCGTAGTTCGGGTAGAACAGCCGCCCCTCGTACTCGAACCGCGCGTCGAACCCGTCTTTCCGTGCGGCCCACTCGGCGTCGTTGAGGTAGCCGTCCTTGTCCCGGTCGGCGCCATAGTCGAACGCGGGGATCTTGCCGCCGTCGGTGTAGTCCCGGCCGAGGACGGACTTCGCGACAGGTGCAACGCCGTCACCTGTTGTGCGGAACCGGATGTAGAACAGTCGCGAGCCGTTGCCCAGCGATGCCGCGACCCAGTCCCGCGGAGGGTCAAAGGTCAGCCGGCCGTCGCGACGCAGACCGCTGGTCGTGTCGGAGAGGGTGCTGAGCGGCTTCCACTGCGTCGGTCGGCCGTCGGCGTCCACGGCCGCGACGTACTCCAGTTGCGCCGCCCAGCCGCCGGCCGCGGCCGTCAGCAGATCGACGTTGATCTCGCGGAACTTCTCGATGAACCCGAACGCCGTCGATTCCCCGGCCGCGCCGAAGTCCAGCGGCGTATTGTTGACCTTGGCGTCGCGGGTGACGTTGGTCCAGTCCGAGCCAGACCCGCGGTAGACGCCCCAGAAGTGGTTGACCGGCATCGCCGAGGCGCTCATCCCGTCGTACCGGGTCGCCCGGTTGACGTGGTAGAACGCCGACTCGCGGTCCAGCCCGTTGCGGTCGGCGTAGGCGTTCCAGTCGGTCAGCAGGTTCAGGTAGATGTTCGAGACGTTCGTGTAGATGAACTGCGGGGTGTCGGGGTTGATCGCCGCGATGTCGTCGAGGTAGGCGAGGTTCGGGATGACCAGGTCGATGCTGTTGCGGAGCAGGTCCTTCTCGAAGCTGGTCAGCGGCGTGCCGTAATAGGCGAGGTTGGCGAGCCGGATCCAGTCGTAGCTGCGGCCGACCTCCGGGAGGGCGCCCGGCTTGACCGGCGACGGTGCGACCGGCTCGGTCGGAGTGACGACCGGCGGCGGGGTGTCGGTGCCGGGCAGGTCGTCGGGCGGCGGCTTGGGGGCGGTCGGCTTGTCGCCGCCGGTCGGGATTCGCGGGGGCGTGCCCGACCGCCCCCAAGCC
>Ga0247822_10003341_pt1 | contig 10464 bp, 7 predicted proteins | sample 13C_Cellulose_Da_FD_192423 | JGI IMG/M metagenome (GOLD analysis project Ga0247822, IMG submission 192423) | Soil microbial communities from agricultural site in Penn Yan, New York, United States - 13C_Cellulose_Day30 | ecosystem: Environmental > Terrestrial > Soil > Agricultural land | place... | reverse complement strand
TGAGAGCTTCGACAGATCGCGTGCGGCAGTTTTCCAGTTTGATTCAGGTGGCGGCACTCTGCCTCTTCCAGTTATTGGCAGGGCAGAGTTTCGCCGCAGGCGAGGTCGGCAACGTGGCGGAGCCGACGGTGTGGCCCGGTCCCTACGGAGGATTGCCTCCCGTCGATCGAGTCACGCCGGCGCAACTGGAAGCCGCATACCGGAAAGCGATCGAGGACAAGCGAGCGGAGATTCGCGCCATCGCTTCGAACGCGCAGCGGCCGACGTTTCAGAACACGATCGTGCCTTTGGAGGAGAGCGGCAAAGCCTTGGCGCGAATCCGGGCATTGCTCGGGATCTTTACCAGTACTGCCAGCACGGAGGAGATTCGTGCTGTCGCCGCTCGCGTCACTCCGCTTGGGGCGGGTCTCGATGATGAGATCGCACACGATCCAGTCTTGTTTGGACGCATCGATGCGGTGTTCAAGGGCTTGCCGGATTCTGCGCCGACACCCGAAGCGCGCCGACTCGTGCAGCTGTTACGCGATGACATGATGCATCGTGGAGCCGCGCTCGGACCAGGGCAAAAGGCACGCCTGCAACAGATCAACGAGCGGCTGGCAGCCCTCACGACGCAGTTCGATCAGAACGTCGCGCGAGAAGAAGAATCCCTGGCGGTCTTCGTGCCCGATGAGGCGCAATTGAAAGGACTGAGCGAGGCGCAGCGGCAAGCGGCCACAGCAGCTGCGCCATCGCGCGGCCACGCCGACGAGTGGGCGATTCCCATCCAGCGCCCGTCGGTATGGCCAGTGCTCACGAAGCTCGACTCGCGAAAATTGCGGGAGCAGGTATTCAGGTTGTGGATCACGCGCGGCGATCATCGGGGCCAGTACGACAATGCGCCTGTGATGAAGGAGATCCTTCGACTGCGTGGCGAAAAGGCGAAGGTGCTCGGGTATCCAACCTATGCACACCTTGCCACTTCGCAGCGCATGGCGGGAACGCCCGATGTGGCGATGAAGATGCTGCAACGAGCGTGGGATCTGTTGCTGCCGAAGACCGAAGCCGAGATCGCAGCTCTGCAGGCGCTAGCGGAAGCCGAGGGCGCTGATTTCAAAATCGAAGCGTGGGATCGACTGTACTACGCAGAGAAGCTTCGACAGAAAGAGCTCAGCCTGGATGGCGAGGCGGTCAAGCCGTACCTTGCGCTGGGCAATGTGATCGATGGAATGATGTCGGCCGCGGGGCGCACGTTCGGGCTCGGCTTCAAGCGATGCGAAGGCGTTCCGGTCGTCTCGCCGGACATCGCCGTGTATGAAGTTTCGCGCGGTCCCCAGATCATTGGCGTCTTATATCTCGATATGTTCCAGCGCGCTGGCAAGGGCCCTTCGTCGTGGACCACGGAGTATCGGTCTGCCGAGCGTGGCCCCGCAAACGTTCTGCCTGTGGTCGCGCTGCATTCAAATGTTGTCCACCCGGCGGATGGAACCGCGCCGCTGCTCGCATGGGAAGTCGCCAACGTGATCTTCCACGAGTTCGGGCATGCCCTGCATATGTTGAGCAACAGCGCCCAGTATCCTTCTTTGGGCAGCCTCCACGTGCCCTGGGATTTCGTCGAGGTGCCGTCGCTGCTGAACGAACGTTGGCTGCTCGACAAAGAAGTGTTGTCGCGCTTCGCACGCCACTACAAGACCGGCGAGCCGATGCCGTCCGAGCTGATCTCCAAGGTGGAGCAGGGGATTCAGCACGATCGCGTGTTCAGCGTCACTCTGGATTATCTGGCGACGGCGATGGTGGATATGCGGTTGCATCTGATGGCGGATGGACGTGACATCGATGCTGTCGCCGCAGAAAGCAAGATCCTCGCGCAGCTGCGAATGCCGAGCGCGGTGGCCCCGACGTTGGCGGTTTCGCAGGCTCATCACACCTTCTCGCCGGAATATGCGGCGGGTGTCTATACCTATCTCTGGTCGGATGCGATTGCCGCCGACATCGCAGAAGCTTTCCTCGATGCGCCGGGCGGGCTTTACGATCAGGGCGTCGCGGCGAGTTATCGTCGTAACATCCTGGAAGCGGGCAACACGCGACCGATGTCGGCAGCCTTTCGCGACTTTCGTGGCCGCGATCCGGATCCGAATGCGCTGTTCCGCCGCTTCGATCTGCTACCGCGTGAGTGATCAGGTGGAGCTCGCGACGGGCTGAGATGCAGCGACCCGCGCGAGCCGCCGAGCGATGATGGCTTGGCGACGGGCGTCGATCGGGAATCGCCACACCATGACAGTGGCGATCAAGAGAAGCGCCGCGGGTACCGCGCAGAACACGAACAGCAAGCCGAATTGAGCGTCCTCGCTCTGCATCTGCGCCTTGGGATCGAAGCCAAACCATCCAAGCATTGCGATTCCCATCGCCGCGCCGACTTGCGGTGCTGCCTTGTACATCAGCGAGTAGAAAGAGAAGTAGGTTCCGCCGAAGTCCGCCCCGAAGCGCCAGCGGCCGTAGTCGACGACGTCAGCGAGCACGGCGGGGGAGGCTACTGCGTAACTCACATAGCTGGCGATTACCAGCACGTGGACCGCCGTGAGCCACCATGTACCGGCACTACCCACGGGCACGAAGCCGTAACCGAGTATGGCGATGGCCGAGGCGGCGGTGCCGACTGCCCATGCGCGATGTTTGCCCAGCTTGCGGCATAGATAACCCCATACGGGCACCGCGAGTGCGCCCACCGGCAAGGCGATCAGAAAGATCCCAGCCATCGTCTTGCCTTGCTGCAAATAGGAGTCGAAAAAGAAGAACAGCACGCCTGCGAGCACGCCGTTGGCGAGACCGATCAGGGCAAACATCAATGCATAGATCAACAAAGGACGGTTGTGAAATACCGCTCGCCAGGGATCGCGGCTGGCCCGGGCCGCGTGCGCTCTCGGTGCCGTGCCGTTCGGGACGAACACAACGGCGAGCAATGTCATCACTGGCAAAGCGATGCCGGCGATGATCGCGGTCCAGCGCAGTGTTCCGGCGGTGAACTCGTGCGTCGGAAACATGGGCAGGAAAGGAACCGCGAAAAACGCAATGGAGCCGCCATAGGCGAACATCGCTCGCCAGGTGGATAAGCGCGTGCGTTGGTCGTAATTGCCGCTGATTTCGGCGATCCACGCGCCGTAGGGGATCTCCGAGAGCGACCATGCAAAGTACGCAAGCAGCAACCAGCCAAGGAAATAGGCGGGTGTGACCGGCGGCGTCGGCGCGTACAGGAACCAGCACGCCACGACTGCGATGGCGGCACCGGCCAGCAGCCACGGCTTGCGCGAGCCATGACTGATGCGATAGCGGTCCGACCAGTATCCGATCAGCGGATTGGAAACCACATCGATCAGGCCGGCGATCAACAGGATGGCCGCGATGGCCTGCAGCGACACGCCGAACTCCTTGGCGTAGATCCCCTGGATGATGCTGTTCGCCGGGCCATGAATCAGGACCTGGGAGAAGGCGGGTGCTGCATAGGCCAGCAGCACGGTTCGACTGAGCGGCCCGGGACGATCTTGCATGCTGTGGTTCGGGACGAGCGAAAGGTGTGACAGTGTACCGGCGCGGGCCGGTACGATTCGGGCCGGCGCGCCCGATTGTTCGGGCTGGCGTTACTGCCGCGGAGGTGGTCGCTGCGCCTGCTGTAACCCGGTCGGATTAGACGCATCGCTGCCTTCGTGATCTAATGAGCGCGCCTCTCAAGGGGAGTAGCCGGAGCATCCGCTCCTGCCGTGTCGTCAATACGGAGCTTTTTCGCCGGCGCTGGTGAAAAAGCCGCCCGGCACCGCAGACCACGCACACGCGTGGGTGGCAAGACCGAACAGGCTTTGGTCTGTATTCCCCATTCACACCGGTCTGCGCCGACCGCCGACTGCGAGAGGCTTCCATGAGCTCTATTGGCACGCCGCTGATGTGGGCGTTATTCGCCGCATTCGTGGTGCTGGCGCTGGCGATCGACTTCTTCGCGCTCAACAGGCAAGGCGCGCACAAGGTCTCCATGCGCGAGGCGCTGGTGTGGTCGCTGATCTGGATCGGCGTGAGCGCGGTGTTCGCCGGCTGGCTGTGGTGGTACTTGAGCTCGAGCCCGGACGAAGCGACTCGCGCACTGGCGGGCACGAAGCTGCTGGAGTTCACGACCGGCTATCTAGTGGAGAAGGCGCTGGCGGTCGACAACGTGTTCGTCTTCCTGATGGTCTTCACGTATTTTTCGGTGCCCGCCGAGTTTCAGAAACGCGTGTTGATGTTCGGCATTCTCGGGGCGCTGCTGCTGCGCGCGGTCATGATTCTGGTCGGTGCGTGGCTGATCGCGCGCTTTCACTGGATTCTGTATCTGTTTGGCGCGTTCCTGGTGTTTACCGGCATCAAGATGTGGTGGGCCGCCGGGCAGGAGCCCGATCTCGCGTCCAATCCCGCATTGAAATGGTTGCGTCGACGCATGCGCGTTGCGCCTGGCTTCGATGGCGAACGACTGTTCACGAGGATCGATGGACAGCGCATGGCGACGCCGCTGGCCCTGGTGATCGTTTTGATAGGCATCGTCGATATCGTCTTTGCGGTGGACTCGATTCCCGCGATCTTTGCAATCACGACCGATCCGTTCATCGTTCTGACTTCGAACGTGTTCGCCATCCTCGGGTTGCGCGCGCTCTATTTCCTGCTCGCCGGCATGCACGAGCGCTTCCATCTGCTCTCGTACGGACTCGCCGTGGTGCTGCTGTTCATCGGCACAAAGATGCTGTTGCTGGATATCTATAAAATTCCCGTCTCGATATCGCTGTTGGTCACTGCGGCCATCCTCGCGATGTCGATGCTCCTGTCGCATCTGATTCCAGCTCGCGGTCCGCACGGGACGGCGTATCCGTTCGCTCGAAAGAAGTCTCAGGAAGAATAGCCGGTGGCTCGCTTGCGAGCAGAATCATCGCTTCCCGGGCACGGGGGCGCTGCTCCTGCGTCAGGATGAGATGGCGATGCAGGCCGTTCGAGATGGGCGCGCGCACCCGCTGGGGCGGCTCCGAGCGCCGGACGGCAAATCGTATCGGGTACCGGCGATGTGCCGCGTGCATGCGGTCGCCAGCCGACGAGCGAGTCTGAAATCAATTTCGAGGTCTGGCTACCGGCGCAGGCGGCGTGCAGCGGGCGTGTGACTACATCGCAGGAACGATCTGAATCCCGCCGTCTGCGGCTTCACTGCTCGTCTCGACGGCGTGAGGATTGTTCCCAGCGCCGGCCCTGTTCGAGGATTTCTTCCGTGCCGAGCAGCGCTTGCAACTCCGGAAAATTCATCATCCGGTCGGCGAAGCCGCGTGTGTCGCCGTCACGGCGCAGGGCTTCAAGAAACTGCATGGCCTGAAAGGTGAGGGCGCGAACCATCGCGCCCGGAAAGATCACGACCGCGAATCCCAGCTGTTCGAGCTCGGCGGCGCTCGCCATCGGCGTGTCGCCGCCTTCCACCATGTTCACCAGCAAAGGCGCCTTGTCCTCGATGCGTGCGATGGCCATCTCCATCTGCTCTCGCGTGCGCAGCGCCTCGATGAACAGCATATCGGCGCCTGCCTGCGCATAGAGCTCTGCGCGATCCAGTGCGGCATCGAAGCCCTCGACGGCAAGCGCATCGGTGCGGGCGATGATCATGGTTTCGCGATGTACGCGTGCGCTGCACGCAGCGTCGATCTTGCCGGCCATCTCGCTGGCGGCGACTAGAGCTTTGCCTCGCAGGTGTCCGCAGCGTTTCGGCATCACCTGATCTTCGAGCTGGATTGCCGACGCGCCCATGCGCTCGAACAGCTGCACCGTTCGATACGTGTTGACGGCGTTGCCGAACCCCGTGTCCGCATCCACGATCAATGGGATGGAGCTGCGTTCGCGGATCGCCGAGACGGTCTCGGCCACCTCGCTCATCGACACCAATCCGATATCGGGCCGACCGAAGCGCGTGTAGGCAATGCTCGCGCCGGAAAGGTAGGCACAGTCGAAGCCCGCCCGCTCGATCAGAGCCGCCGACAGCGCATCGTAGCAGCCGGGGGCAATCGCGATTCGGGGGGCGCCTACCAATTCGTTGAGCCGACCGGCGATGGCAGTGTGCGAGCGGGGTGTCGTTGAATGCAGCATGGATAGGGGGCGTGCTTGACTTGCGAAGCGGATGTGGCGATTATGAAACGTAGGTAACTAAGTGTTCTTAGTTTAAAGAGTACATCGAATCGCCGCCAATGCAATGCCGCCGCGGCGAATCGGTCACGGCGAGAAAGCTCATGGAATCTTCCGACAAGACGGCCCGGCAGCTCTATCGAGAGTTGCAGCAACGCCCCAATCGTCCTCACATGCCCTTCGGGCGCCGGCCGCTGCTGGTGAACATCGATCTGCAGAAGGCGTATACCGCCCTCGGCGAGTTCGCCACTGCGTATGAGACCGATCCTCGTCAGCTCGAGTATGTGAATCGGCTTGCGGCCGCGGCGCGTGCCAAGCAGTTGCCGGTCGTGTGGACCTACGTCGCGTATCTGGAGTCCGGAGAGGACTGCGGCGTGTGGGGAACCCGCACCAACACGCCCGATTCGTTACAGAACATCAAGCATGGTTCGGAGCGTGCGCAGCTGGATCCACGCCTGGAGATCGATCCCAAGCGCGACATCATCATGCACAAGCGCATGCCATCGGTGTTCCACGAAACCAATCTGCAGTCGCTGATGGTCTGGCATCAGTGCGACACGCTCATCATCACCGGCGGCTCGACCTCCGGCTGTGTTCGAGCCAGCGTCGTCGAAAGCGTCTCGCGCGGCTATCGCACGATGGTCGCCGAAGAGTGCGTCGCGGACAAACACGAGAGCCCGCACTTCGCCAATCTCTATGACATTGCCATCAAGTACGGCGGCGTGCTGCCGGTGGCCGATGTGCTGCGTTACTACGAAACCTGCGAGGCAGGTGCGCACGCATGACCATTGACGCAGATCCGCAGCTCTACAGTTTTCTGCCGTACAACCGGCGGCCGAAAATCACCTGGCCAAACGGCGCGCGCATTGCCGTGTGGGTGGCGCCCAATATCGAGTTCTACGAATTCGATCCGCCGCCGAATCCCAAGCGCAAGCCCTGGGCGCGCCCGCTACCCGACGTGCTGGCGTATTCGCATCGCGACTACGGCAATCGCGCCGGCTGGCAGCGGATGATGGAGGCGATGGACGCCGTCGGCATCCGCGGCTCGGTCTCGTTGAACGTGGCGATGTGCGAGCACCATCCGGAAATCATCGAGGAATGTAACAAGCGTGGCTGGGAGTTCTACTCGCACGGCATCTACAACACGCGCTACACCTACGGCATGTCGATGGACCAGGAGCGTGAGATCGTCGTCGACTCCATCGAGACCGTGCGCAAGTGGACCGGGCAGACCATCGCCGGCTGGCTGTCGCCGGCGCTGTCGAACAACGTGTGGACCATGGACCTGCTGGCGGAAGCCGGCATTCGCTATACATGCGATCTGTTCCACGACGACCAGCCGATGCCGGTCGCGGTGAAGTCCGGAAAGCTGATCAGCATTCCATACTCGCTGGAGATGAACGACGTCATCGCGTACCTCACCAACCAGTGCCCGCCGCGTCACTATGGCGAAACCATCAAGCGGCAGTTCGATCAGCTCTATGCCGAAGGCGAGCGCTCGGGTACCGTGATGTGCATCCCGTTGCATCCCTATCTGGTCGGTCATCCGCATCGGATCCAGCCATTCGCCGAGGCCTTGCAGCACATCGCGAAGCACGACGGTGTCTGGCTCGCGACCGGCCGGGAGATCGCAGAGCATTTCTACAGCCACTACTACGATCAGATGTCGGGCGCTGGCGCGGAGGTGAAATCATGAGTCTGCCGCCAGAGTACATGCAGTATCCGATGCGCCGTCATGGCATGGATCAAGATCGATATCAGTGGTCGAGCCTGACAGAGAGACCGCGGATCGAATGGCCGGGCGGTGCGCGCATCGCATTGTGGGTGACGCCGATCCTGCAGTGGTTTCCGTTGAATATGACTTCCACGCCGTTCCTTGCGCCGGGTGGACTGACGATGCCGTATCCGGACTATCGTCACTATACAAATCGCGACTATGGCAATCGAGTCGGCATCTTTCGCGTGCTCGATCTGCTGGAGCGTTACAAGCTCGCTGCCTCGACGTTCGTGAACGCCGCGATCGCGGAACGCTATCCCTCGCTGCTGCGTGAGCTGGTCGATCGCAAGATCGAGATCGTCGCGCACGGGCTCGACATGGGACACCTGCATCACAGCGGCCTGAGCCAGGAGCAGGAGAGCGAGCTGGTCAAGCGTTCCTGCGACATGCTCGCTCGCGCCGCAGGCGAGCCGATCAAAGGCTGGCTCTCGCCAGGTCGATCGCAGTCGTGGAGCACGCTCGACATCCTTGCCGCGCACGGCATCGAGTACTGCTGCGACTGGGCCAACGACGACATGCCTTATGAGATGCGTACCAGCGGCGAAGACGTGCTGTCGATGCCCCTGGCGCACGAGAGCGACGATCGAATGATTCTGCAGGAGTTCCGTCATACCGAAGATCAATGGCTGGCGCAGACCAAGGATCGCTTCGAGGTTTTGTATCGCGAGGCGGAGCGCCATGGCGGCCGCATCATGAGCCTGCCGCTGCACGCGTGGATCATGGGCGTGCCGTATCGAGCAACCTATCTGCGCGAAGCGCTCGATTACATCGCCGGTCACGACAAAGTCTGGGTCGCCACCGGTCAGCAGATCGCGGCGGAGTTCCGCAGGCAAGCGGCGGGATGAAGATGCATTCCGAGCATGCCGCCGCCGGCTCGTCCCGCACATTGTTCGATAAAGTCGGGCAGCAGCACGAGGTGCTGCAATGGCCGCAAGGGCCATCGTTGTTGTACGTCGATCGAGACTTCGTGCACGAAGGCGCGTTCCATGCATTCGGCGATCTGAAGCGGCGCGGGCTGAAGGTACGAAAGCCGGAGCAGGTCATCGGGTTCGCGGACCACTACGCCCCAACCAGGGCACGCGACATAGCGGGAGCAGCGACGCCCAGCATCGCGAACGTGCTTCAGCAGTTCAGTGACAACGCGCGATGGAGCGGCATCCGGGCGTTTGACATCGGCGATGAGCACCAGGGCATCGTCCACGTCGCCGCGCCGGAGTTGGGGCTCACCCAGCCCGGCATGGTCATCACCTGCAACGACAGCCACACGTCCACGCATGGTGCGCTCGGCGCCATCGCGTTCGGTATCGGACAGTCGGAAACGACTCAGGTCCTGGCGACCCAGACCGTATGGCTGAAACGTCCGGCGCTGATGAGGATCAGCGTCAATGGCTTGCGTGCGCCGGGCGTGTCTGCGAAAGACGTGATGCTCGCGATTCTTGCGCAGGTCGGCTCATCGGGCGCGGTCGGCCATGCCATCGAATACGCGGGCAGCGTAGTGGCCGCGATGTCCATCGAAGAGCGGCTCACCCTGTGCAACATGTCCATCGAGTTGGGCGGGCGATGTGGCATGGTCGCTCCCGACGACACGACGTTTGCCTATCTGTTCGGACGGCCCTTCACGCCGCGAGGACAACATTGGGATGCCGCGCTCAGGTACTGGCGAACGCTGTCTTCGGATCGGGGCGCAATCTTCGCGAAGGAGATCGCGATCGACGGCTCTGCCATCGCGCCGATGGTTACGTGGGGCACGAGTCCCGACGCAGCACTGCCAATCGACGCGCGTGTTCCCGATCCCGAGCAATTCAGCGGTGTCGAGCGAGCGGCAGCGCAGGCCGCACTGGAATACATGGGCCTGCAACCGGGCACGCCGCTGACCGAGATCGCTGTCGATCGCGTGTTCATCGGCTCGTGCACCAACAGCCGCATCGAGGATTTGCGGGCCGCAGCCGCAATCGCCGACGGTCGCAAGGCGGTCGTTCCCTCGATTGTGGTGCCTGGCTCCGAGTCGGTGCGCCGTGCCGCGGAGGCTGAGGGATTGGATCGAATCTTCCTGGCGGCGGGCTTCGAATGGCGGCACGCCGGATGCTCGATGTGTGTGGCCATGAACGGCGATATCGTCGCGCCCGGTGAGCGCTGCGCCTCGACGTCGAACCGGAATTTCATCGGTCGGCAAGGGCCGAATGCCCGCACGCATTTGATGAGTCCGGCGATGGCGGCGGCTGCGGCCGTCACGGGACGGCTGTGCGATGTGCGACGCCTGGCAACGAGGAGTCACGCGTGAGTCAGTTCCAGGACTTCCGAGCGATCGCGGTGCCCATCGACGGCGTGAACGTCGATACAGATCAGATCATCCCCGCGCGCTTCCTCAAGTTCGACCGTGCATCGGGCTACGGTCGTTTTCTGTTTCATGACCTGCGCTTCGAGACGCAGGGGCAGGAGCGGCCCGGCTACATCCTGAATCGGGAGCCGTTCCGGGCGGCGCAGATCGTGGTCGCCGACGAGAACTTCGGGTGTGGGTCCTCGAGAGAAGGCGCTGTGTA
>Ga0247822_10003339_pt1 | contig 10465 bp, 7 predicted proteins | sample 13C_Cellulose_Da_FD_192423 | JGI IMG/M metagenome (GOLD analysis project Ga0247822, IMG submission 192423) | Soil microbial communities from agricultural site in Penn Yan, New York, United States - 13C_Cellulose_Day30 | ecosystem: Environmental > Terrestrial > Soil > Agricultural land | place... | reverse complement strand
GGACGGGCGGACGACGCGAGGGCTCGATTCGCATGCCAGTCGTCCGCCTGCCCGTCGGTTGCGTCCACCGACGGGGCGGCCCCGGCCGCGGCCTTCTCCGCGTGCATGAGGTCCGCCGCGTCGCCGGTCCCCGTCAGCAGCGACCGGACCCGCTTCATGGTCGTTCCGGGCGGCTCGCCGGCCGGCTTCGCCCGCCGCAGCGAACGCCACCAGAACTTGGCAGCGTCGGCGTCGGCCTCGAAGATCACCTCGAACGGGTCCTGCGAAACGCTTCCCCGCCGCCGGCCGCCGCTCTGCTCCTCGGCGAACGCCAGCGCCTGGCCGAAGTGCTCGCACGCCAGGTCGTACCGCCCGCTGCGGACCTCGGCCCGGACGAGCTGGTTGAGCACCGAGCTATCCCCGCCCGTGATCCGCTCGGCGATCTGGCCGAAGACCTGCGCGGCGGCGTCCCGTTCGCCGAGTTGAGCCAGCAGCCGGCCCTTGCGGGTCGCGTAGAGCTGCCGCAGGTCGGCCGCGTCCAGCCCGGACGCCTCGTCGAACTTCTCGGCGGTGACCAGGTCGAGCGCGTCGCGGAACTGGAGTCGGGCGGCCAGCATGTCGGCCAGGATGTGCGGGGCGTTGTGCCGGACCTTCAGCCGGTCGATCCCCTCCAGCGGGCGGTGGTTGAGCATCAGGGCGACGGTGGCCTCGTCCAGCCCGTCGGTGTTGGACGGCTCGCCGAGATCAGCGTCCTTCTGGCGGTCGGCCACCTCGTCCGCCTCCCGCGCGCGGCCGGCCATGCGGAGGCGGAAAATCTTCAGCCCGTCGGCGCTGTTGGCCCGGGGAACCCGCCGCTCGAGCAGGTCGGCCCACGCCCCGAGGTCTTCCAGCAGCGACTCATAGAGGTTCGGGGGCGACCCGCCGAACCGCTCGACCGCGGGGATCTTGCCGGCCTCGTCCAGCGCTTTCGCGGTGGCCTTCGCGCGGTCCGTCTCGCCGGCCACCCGGTAGACAAACACCAGCGCCCGGGCCGCCGCCTCTCCGGCCGGGCCGCCGGCGGACCGCGCCGCCTCCAGCGCCCGCGCCGCCGGCTTCGCCCGGCCCCGCAGGTGCAGGAACACCGCGTAGTCGTTCAGCCCCGTGTCCGACGGCCCCAGCGCGTTCAGCGCCAGCAGGGCCTCCGCCCGGTCCGGCTTGCCGGCGAGTAGCAGCCCCGGCACCTGCTGCCGCAGTGACCCGGCCAGGTGGTCGAACACCGCGACCCGGCTCTCCGGCGGCAGCTCCTTCGACAGGAGCGACCGCAGTGTCGGCACCGCCGGATCGCCGAGTTTCAGGAGTGCGGAGACGGACGCGAGTTGCTTATCGGGGATGCCGCTGCGGAACTCGCGGATCTGCTGGCGGACGTCGGGCGGCGTGTCAGGGAAGACGCCCCAATCGAACTTGTCGAGGACTTCTCTCGCCCGCCGGGCGATCTCGGCGTCGGGGCTGTTGACCGCCCGGGTGAGGGCCGGCCGGGCTCGCTCGCCGAGCGCCCACAGCTCGCGGGTGGCCTTCTCGCGGACGGTGTACAGCGGGCTGCCGAGGTCCCGGACCAATTGCTCGGGGGTCGGGTCGGCGGCGAACGCGACCAGTGCAGCGAGGTGGACCAGTCCGGTCACGGCCGGGCTCCTGTCCCGCGGGCGGGGTGGGTCGGTCCGTGCATCGTATCCCGCGGCGGGAACCGTGGGCAAGAGCGGTGCGTGTAACGAAGAGAGCCCGCGGACCGGGGTCCGCGGGCTTCCTGGGCGATTCGTTCGGTCAACTTACTTGCCGCGACGCATCCGGCGGACCAGCCCGACCAGCGGCAGACCCAGCCCGGCCAGCGCCAGGGTGGCCGGCTCCGGCACGCCCGGAGGCGGAGGCGAATCCGGGTCGCCGGTCGGGATCAGGGTGGTGGTGATGTTCCGGTCCACCAGCCCGTCCGAGCTGCGGTTGGTCTCGGCGGTGAAGAAGTCCTCCTTGGTCTCGTCGTACTTCGAGTACGCCCAGAAGTTCCCCAGCCCGATCTGGCCGCTCGGGACGGTCGGACCGGTGTAGGTGAAGGTCAGGTTGTCCTGATCGGCGGCGTCGTCCGGGTCCAACAGGCCGGGGGTCGCCCCGGTCTTGTTGACCGACACGACCCACCCTTCCGGGGCCGACTCCCCACCGGGGACGTACCCGTTGAAGTCGTAGATGGTGAAATAGTTGCCCGACTGAAGCTTCATGTCAGTCGGCAGCACAATCGCGTACGTCCACCGGAAGTTGCCGCCTTCCGGAGTGATCGTGACGCTGATGGGCAGCAGCCCGGCCTGGGCCTGCGACCCGATTGCCACGGCGGCCACGGCGGCCGCGAACATCCTAGCGATCCAAGTCCGACGAATCATCCGGTCATCCCTCCGTGCTGAAAGGCGACTACCCTGGGCGCGGGCGGCGGCCGGGTGAAGGGCCCGGTCCGCCAATCCTGACCCGGGGCCCGCCTCTTCCCTCTCCGTCGATCGGCGGGACCCGTGTCGTCAACAGGGCCGGCAAGATAGGCCGGCCCGCCGGGGGTGTCAACCTCAGGTGGTTGCGCACCCCCGGTGGCTCCTCACTTCCGTCGGCGCAGCCGGCGGACCAGTCCGACCAGCGGCAGACCCAGCCCGGCCAGTGCCAGGGTGGTCGGCTCCGGCACCCCCGGCGGCGGCTCCGCCGTCGGGACCGGGACGGTGGTCGGGGTGATGTTGCTATCCACCAGCCCGTCAGACGTCCGGTGCGTCCGGGCGGTGAACACAGACTCGGTCGCGGTGCCGTACTCCGAGACGGCCCAGAAGTTCCCCAGCCCGACCTGCCCGGACGCAACGTCCGGACCGGTGTACCGCCAGGTCAAGTTCGGCAACTCGGGGTGGTCGTCCGGCCTGACGCCGGTCGGCGTGCTGCCGGTGTTGCTACTGGTGAATTCCCAGTCGCCCGGCTGGCTATTGCTGCCGGCGACCAGCCCGGCGAAGTCGTAGATGGTGAAGTAATCCCCGGCCCGGATCATGGCGTCGGTCGGCAGGACGACGGCATAGGTCCACCGGTACTTGTCGGCCTCTGGGTTGATCGACACGCTGACCGGGAGCAGACCGGCCTGGGCCCCCGGGACCGATCCCGCCAGGGTAATCCCAACGGCGAGGACCGGGGCTAGGAGCGAGACACGGAACATGACCACCCTCCGTGACGGTTCGCGCAGCAGCGGCTTGGTCGTCCGGGAGGGCGAAACGGAACACCCGGACGGGCCGAAATGGTGCCCGATCCCGGCGGAGGTGTCAACCGCGGTTTGCGGCGGGGCGTCTGCCGCGGGCGGGGCGATACACGGAGCGCCACAGGGAATCAAGACCATCCACGCAGGGGTGGTGGTGGGGCACGGATTCGCGTGCATTCCAGAGTGGTGAGCGTGTTTATGCGTCCCGGAGCGCCCCACCGACGGGAACCGAGTGCTAGCCGATTGGTGGGGCCGCGTGGGTCGAGTCGCCGGGGCCGCTGATGCCCGGGCGGGCGTGGGAGGATTCCGACGAGCGCGTGCTTACGATGATGGGCTTCAACTCGCCAGTTACCACGTCCAGCACGATGCACGTCTTCGGGTTAGCCCGGAACAACGCCCCGGGGTTGGCCACCAGCGTCTTGCCGGTGCGGTGCTGCTCCCGGACGTGGGTGTGGCCGTAAAACACGTAGTCGAAGTAGTCGCAGTGTTCGAGCTGGTAGAGCTGGTGCCGTTCGTGACTGTGGACCCAGGCGACGCGCTTGCCGGCCAGCTCCAGTGCACCGAACCCGTCGTGGGCGGTGCCGCCGATCGCTTTGATGGCCGCGGTCAGCTTGGCCTTGTCCTTGTCCCAGTTGCCGAACACGAAGTGCGTCGGGAGGAGCTGGAACGCCCGCACGGTGTCGGGGGACTCGATGTCTCCGCAGTGGAGGATCAGCTCGACCCGCTGGTCGGCGAGTAGCCGAACCGCTTCGGCCACCGCCTCCAGGCGGTCGTGAGTGTCGCTGACCACGCCGATCCGCATGCCGACCTCGCCGCCGGACGGTCCGTCCCCCGCGCGGACCACCGGTGCCGCGCCGCCACGCCTGGGTTTACGATAACAAATGCGGCTGAAAGCAGGTAGATACGAGACACGGGACACGTGATACGAGAAAGAAAACTCTTACGATGTCTTCTCTCGTATCTCGTGTCCCGTGTCTCGTATCTACTTCTTGGCCGGGAACTCGACCGCGTTCACCAGTTCCAGGTCGCGGGTGCCGACCTTGGCGGCTTTCTCCTGGCGCGCCAGCACGGTCACCGCGAGCTGATCGCCGGCCGGGCCGGCCAGCAGGTAGAACGTCTGGATAACCGCCAGCCCGTCCTGCTTGCCGCGAGCCGATATCCGGTACAGCCAGCGGCCGGCGTCGGTCGGAATCGCCCCGTCAGTCAGGACCTGCTCCGGCTCCCAGCCGGGGAGCTGTCCGAGCAGCTTCTTGAACTCCTCGGGGTTGCTGTGCTGGCCGGGGTCGGCCTTCTTCCAGGTGGTCACGGTCGCCTGGGCGACGAATTCGCCCTTCTCCAGCAACCGGATCACCAGGTGGTCGCGGGTGCGGCCGACGACGTGCCAGTCCCGCGGGTAGGTGAACTGGTAGCGGCCGTCCGGGTCGGCGTAACGCAGCAGCGTCGCCAGTTCCGGCACCTTGCCGTCGGCCGGCACCTTCGCGCGAGCGTCAGCGGACAGCTCCTTCGGCTCCTCGGCCAGCGGGGTGCGCTTCACGGCGATCGTCGCCTTGACCTCGGACGCCGGGCTGGCCGGTCCTTGACCACGGTCGTCGGTCTGCTCCCAGGTCAGCTCGACCAGTCGCTTCGCGGCGAGGTCGTACTTGCCCTTCGCGGAGACGGTCAGCTTCGCGTGCGCCCCCGCCTCGATCCCCTCGGCCGGGCCAGTGATTTCGAACAGCGCGACGCCGTCTTTCACCTCGACCAGCTTGCCGACGAGTGCGGCCTTGATGAGCCCGCCGAACAGGCAGGCGTGCTGCGTGGCCTCCGGGCCGACGGTCCAGGTGTCGCCGGGCTTCAACTCCTTGCCGGGCAACAGGGCCGGGATGCAGAGCGTGTCGAAGTGCTCGGCGACCAGTTCCAGCTCCTCGCGGTAGAGCGGCCCGTCCGGGCTGAAGTGCTGCGACCCCTCCGCGGTGCGCTGCGCGACGACGAGCCGACGGTCGGCGGATAGCTCGCGCTTGTTGCGGTCGGAGCCGGCCTCGGACTCGGACGACGCGGACTGGTAATGCCGCAGCGATCGGCCGACGCCGCCGCGGGCGTCGGCCGAGTCCACACGCTCCAGGAAAGTGTGCGCCGCCTTTGCCTTCAGCGGGATCGCCTCGAGCTTGCCCTCGCGATCGACCTTCATCTTGCCGTCAACGGACAGGGTGATCTCGTAGCGGAAGCAGTCGCCCGGCTTGACCTCCTCGGAGAGGTTGACCTGGGCGAACGCGGGGCCGCCAGCAACCAGCAGCGCGAACAGGCCCACCCAGCGGCGGAGACGGAGCGTCATGTCGGACCCTCGTGAGAACGAGTTTCGTGGCGGGCAGATAGCCACAACCAGGCTGACCCGTCAAGGGAGGGGTGTATGACGGGAGTGTCGGGGTTTTGGGCAGTCAGGCGATCAGGCGATCAGGCAATCACACACGCCAACTGATCGCCTGACTCGGGGCCGGTCCTGTGAGGTAGGGTTGTAAAGTACGGCAGCACGAGCAATTCCGGCGAATCGGTGCGTCGGCAGTCGAATGAGCGGTCGGCGCGGGCGAATAGCCTCTCTTACCCACACCCCTTCGGAGGCGATTTCGGTCATGGGCGCTACGCGGACGTTCCCGACGGTCCGGCTCGTCAACGGGTCTACCGGCGACCCGGTGCTGTATCTCGCCGACCCGGCGACCGGGACCGCATTGCTGTTCGACGGCGGGGACAACTGCGCACTGACCCGCGACGAGCTTGGCGCCCTGGAGGCGGTATTCGTCACGCACCACCACGTCGATCACTTCGTCGGGCTGGACCGGATCGTTCGGGCGAACACCGACCGCGACAAGACGCTGCACCTGTTCGGCCCGGAGCACACGATCCGGCGAGTATGGGATCGGGTGCGGAGCTACGAGTACCCGTTCTTCCCGTTCATGAAGCTGCGGCTGCGGGTCCACGAGCTGTTGCCGGGGCGGATGCGAATCGGGGAGATGTCGTGCGAGGAGCGCTGGGCGGAGCCGACAGTTAGCGAACTTCCGTGGACGGGCCGCGTCTGTTACGAGGCGGACCGCCTGCGGGTGGAGGCGGTGCCGGTGGACCACACGGTGCCGTGCTGGGCGTATGCCCTGGTCGAGAGGGTCGGCCGGTCGCGGCGGGTGGAGGTGGCGTTCGTCACGGACACCTGCTGGTCGGCCGCGGTGCGGCCGGAGTTGGTGAAACTCTGCCGGGGGGCCGAGCGGCTGTACTGCGACAGCTTCTACGCGAGCGCCCAGGCCGAGCAGGCGGCGAAGCACCGGCACATGATGGCCCCGCAAGCGGCCGATCTGGCGAAGCGGGCGAAGGTCGGGGAGATGGTGCTGATGCACTTCTCGACGCGATACGCCGGGGCATACGAGCAGTTGGTTGAGGAGGCGCGGGCGGTGTTCCCGCGGGTAACGGCGGATTTGTCGCCCCAAGGGGGTGTCCGGTAATAGCCAGGGGTGGAGCGCAGCGCAACCCCTGGACTTTGCCCGACACAACCCGCCGTAACCCGAAGGGGTGACCCGCCCCCGCGGGTCACCCCTTCGGGTTACGGCGCAATAATCACCGGTCTGACCAGGGGTTTCACCCCTGGCTATTACCGGACGCCCCGTTGGGGCGACAGAAAGACGCTTGCGAGGTTGCCCATGTCCGAGTCCGAACTGCAGAAGCTGATCGCGGTCCCGGAGCCGCCGGCCGACGAGCCGTCGCCGGCGAAGTCCGACCTCGCGCCGGACCAGGCGCTCGAGCTGGTGCGTGCCGGCAAGGTCGTCGAGAACGCCCGCGTCAAGCGGCTGAAGCTCCGAGGCGACTTCGAGCAGCCAGTTCGGTTCCGCAACTGCGTCCTCGTCCAGTGCGAGTTCGACGGCGCCGTCTTTCGGCAGGACGTGGCGTTCGTTGCCTGCACCCTGGACCGTCCGACGTTCTCGAAGCCGAGCACGTTCGAGAAGAACCTCGACCTCGGGCACTCGGTCGTCAACAAGGCGATCGTCTCCCGGCTCACGGTCCGGGGGAAGTTGACCGCCCCGCACGCGGTGTCCCGGGGGCGGCTGACGGTCGCCGACTGCGAGTTCGGGCAGGGGGTGTCGTTCTGGGAGGCGAAGTTCGCCACCTGGGTGGACTTCTCCCGCTGCGAGTTCCGCGACGTCGCCGACTTCCGGTCGGTGCAATGCGACCAGGGGTTCGTACTTACCAAGTGCGTTTTCCTGGGGGACTTCCTGTTCCGCGGCTCGTGCGTGGAGAAGAAGTTCCAGGCCGACGGGTCGCGGTTCGAGAAGCTGCTGGACCTCTCGAAGGCGAAGCTGCACGACTACGTCTACCTGGAGGCCATCGAGCCGGGGCCGGCGCAGTCGTTCGCGTTCCTCAACGCGGTGGCCGAGCGCATCCGCGTGCGGCCGGAGCAGGTCGAGGGCCGGCTCGACAGCGAGGCGGCCGGCCGGCACGAGGAGGCGATGCAGGAGTACGGCCTCTTGAAGCGCTGCTACCAGGCTCTCCACCGCTTCGACTCGGAGGACTGGGCGTTCTACCGGTTCAAGGTGAACCAGCGGAAGGCGAAGCCGCTGAGCTGGGCGCGGCCGTGGACGGTGTGGCGGGCGTTCGGGGACTGGCTGTTCCTGGACGTCGGCTGCGGGTACGGGACCAGCCCGATCCGGGCGGTGCGGATGGCGCTGGTCATCATCCTCGGGTTCGCCGCGCTGTACGCGACGAACGTGGAGATGTTCTACGCCGAGAAGCGGCCGTACCCGGACCTGCCCGTGACCGACCCGGCCAACCGCGTGATGATCGGACTCATCACCAGTGTGTCGGTGTTCACCAGCGGGATGGGCGGCATCCGCGAGATCGCCCAGGGGTGGATGAACGTCCCGGTCATGGTCGAGTCGATCATGGGGACGCTGCTGTTCGGGCTGTTCATCGTGGCGTTCAGCCGGAAGGTCATCCGGTGAGCGCCCGCCCACGGAGCGCGGTCCGTGGGCGTTGTTCGTCCTTGCTCATCGTGCGGCGCGGTCGCATAATCACCCCCGTCCCACCTACACACCCCTTCGCTCGAAGGAGCCTCCCCCATGCGCCGACTGTTGCTCGTCGCGGCCGGGCTGACCGCCGCGGCCGCGGTCGCCCCGGCCCAGCCGAAGGACGCCGCTGCCAAGAAGATCACCTGGCAGAAGACCGTCCTCGACCGCAAGTTCCGGTCCGAGGGGGTCGCGGTCGCCGATGTGAACAAGGATGGCAAGAAGGACGTGCTCAACGGCGAGTACTGGTATCAGGCCCCGGACTGGACGCCGCACGAGTTGCGGGAGCCCAAGGACCACGGCACCGGCGAGAAGGGGTACAGCCGCTCGTTCGCCTGCTGGGCGGACGACATCAACTCCGACGGGTACCCGGACCTGATCGTGATCGACTTCCCCGGCGCACCGTGCTACTGGATGGAAAACCCCAAGGGCCAGCCCGGCCACTGGAAGCAGCACATCATCTGGCACAGCGCCTGTAACGAGACGCCGCAGTACATCGACCTGCTCGGGACCGGCAAGCGGGTGCTGCTGATGGGCTTCCAGCCGAAGGGTGGAAAGCCGGAGGCCAACGAGGGGCAGATGGCGTACTTCACGCCGAACCCGAAGGACCCGACCGCCGAGTGGGAAATGCACCCGGTCAGCGAGCCGAGCACACCGGGTAAGCCAATGCCGGGTACGAACCGCTTCAGCCACGGGCTGGGAGTCGGCGACCTCAGCGGCGACGGCAAGGCGGACGTGATCTGCAATGGCGGGTGGTGGGAGCAGCCGGCGAAGGCCGACGGCAAGACCGCCTGGAAGTTCCATCCGGCCAACCTCGGCGAGTCGTGTGCCGACATGTTCGCCCTCGACATGGACGCGGACGGGACGCCGGACGTGCTCTCCACCTCGGCCCACAAGTTCGGCATCTGGTATCACAAGCAGGTCAAGAACCCGAAGCCGAAGCAACAGCCATTCGAACCGGTGACGCTGTTCGGACGACTGTCGTCGGAGACGCACGCGGCGCACCTGGTGGACATCGATGGTGACGGGCTGAAGGATCTGGTGACCGGCAAGCGGTGGTGGTCGCACGGCCGGGCCGAGCCGGGTTCGGCGTGGGAGGCGCGCGTGTACTGGCTCAAGGCGGTCAAGGAGCGGGACGGGTTCATCAACTTCGTCCCGCAGTTGATCGACCGGGACAGCGGGATCGGCACACAGTTCGAGGTGACGGACGTCAACGGCGACGGGTTGCTGGACGTGGTCACGTCGAACAAGAAGGGCGTCCACGTGATCGTGCAGGAGCGGAAGTGAACCCGGACGGTACGGAGTCGTACTGGTCGCGGCCGCGGATCGCCTTCTGGGCGGCCGCGGCCGCGGTCGTCGCTGCGGGCTACGGCTCGCAGTTCGTCGGAGTCTTCCGCCCGCCGTCGGGGGCGTACCTGGACTACGTGCAGGAGTGGCTCTCGGCCCAGAACTTCTGGGCCGGCCAGCCGGTCTACCGGCCACAGGCGGACGCGATCCTCGACCACACCGGCCGGGCGATCGACATGACCGCACTGCCGTGGAACGGACACCCGCCGGGGGCCGTCCTGGCGGCCCTGCCGTTCGGCCTGTTCGCGGACTACCGCGACGCCCACCTGGCCTGGAACCTGGCCACCTTCCCGCTGTTCGTACTCGCCGTGTGGATCGTTCTCCGCGAGCTGCGGGCGCCGGTTCGGGCGTGGTCGTTGTTGCCGGCGGTTGCCTTGACCCTGGTTTGCTTCCCGGTGCTGGTTCAGCTCGGACAGGGGCAACTCAACTTCCTGCTGGCGCCACTGCTGGCGCTGGGGTGGGCGGCCGACCGCCGCGGGTGGCCTGTCCGGGCCGGGGTCTACCTTGGGCTGGCGGCCGGGCTGAAGCTGTTCCCCGCGTTTATCTTCGTGTACCTGCTGTTCGCCGGCCGGTGGCGAGCCCTGGCGGTCGGAGTGATGGTGCTGATCGCGGTGAACGTGGCCGCGTGGGCGGCGTTCGGCACCGACGCTTTCGTGACTTACGTCCGGGACGTGTTGCCGAGTCTCCAGGTTTTCCGCGGGTCGTGGCGGAACGTGTCAGCCACCGGGTTCTGGACGCGGGCGCTGGGGCCAACTGCCCCCGGACTGGCGCAGGGACTGGCCGCGGCGTCGGTGCTGGCGGTGACGGTCGCGGTCGGGTGGCGGGCCTGGTCGGCCCGCACGGTCGAGGACCGGGACCGGGCGTTCGCGGCCGCCAACCTCGG
>Ga0247822_10003338_pt1 | contig 10466 bp, 10 predicted proteins | sample 13C_Cellulose_Da_FD_192423 | JGI IMG/M metagenome (GOLD analysis project Ga0247822, IMG submission 192423) | Soil microbial communities from agricultural site in Penn Yan, New York, United States - 13C_Cellulose_Day30 | ecosystem: Environmental > Terrestrial > Soil > Agricultural land | place... | reverse complement strand
TGCTCAAGCAGCGTCCGGGGGTCGACGTCGAAGTTGAAATCGGAGGACATTGGTGGAGTGAAAAAAGTCGCGGACGCTGCTTGAGCAGTTCAGCAGTTCAATGGAAAGGAGCGAAGATTACAGGCTTTTGAAGGATTCTTCCTGCCTGTTGCCCTTGATGGCTTTTGATTTCGATGGGGTGTCGGAGTACGTCGGGGTAGGGCCGTCCGCTGGAGTCGGTTCCGCGCTCACCGTCAGCTCGCCCAGGGTCATGACGCGGGAGGCGGAGACTTCGACGGTGGTGGATTTGTCGTCGGCGACGAACAGGACGAGGCGGGTATCCACGATGAACTCTTCTTCGCCGGGATCGACCGAGAAGCCGTAGTCGTCGCCGAGGACGACAGGATTGGCGCCGGTGTTCCTGACCGTCCAGACATGCGGGCGGTCTCCCTGGCGGAAGTGCATCGTCTTCGAGCCGATATGCACGTTCTTCCAGCTGGCCTCAAACATGATCCGGTTCGATTTCGAACTCTTCGGATCCCGCGGTGTCGGGACCGGCTCAATACTGGAGCCTGGAGCGGTGGTACTGGAGACCCCGGTGGCCGGTGCAAATGAGTCGAGCACCGGCGCTGATCTTCCGCCTGGTTTCTTCGCGGGGGTATCGGCCCAGCCGACACTCAGCACGGCGAACAGCGAAACGGCACTGCAGACTGCGCTGCCAACGACGACGCCGCGAGTAATCCGTAAAGACATGGCAACCTCCCTGTGAAAGCCCGGAACCAGCGAGATGGCCGGATGGTAGGGAATGCGACGCGGGGTTGTCTGCGCCGGGATTGCGTGCGGGGCCTGTCGACAACCGGGTTTTCAGCCGGTGCGGACGCTGAGGACGGCGCGGGCGATGTTGTCGTCGTGATAGTGGATCTCGCCGTCCTGGAGAGCGTGATTCGCACGCTCGCAGGCTTCGACGATCTTGTCGCGGCAGGCGAAGAAGGCGGCCACGACGTTGGCGTCCCACTGGATGCCGGCCGACGCCTGCAGGATGTTGGACGCCTTATCGAGCGACATGCCTTCGCGGTAAGGGCGGGTGCTGGTCATGGCGTCGAAGGAGTCGGCCACGGCCAGGATGCGGGCCTCGAACGGAATCTCGAGCCCCTTGAGCCCTGACGGGTAGCCCTTGCCGTCGAGCGACTCGTGGTGATGCAGCACGCCGGGGAGAACGTACTCGATCTCATCGAGGTGGCTGAGGACGTTGTAGCCGATGACCGGGTGCTTCTTGATCATCGCGAATTCTTCGTCGGTCAGCTTGCCGGCCTTGAGCAGCACGCTGTCGGGGACGCCGATCTTGCCGATGTCGTGCAACAGGCCGGTGAGGTAGATCCGGTCGCATTCCACTTCGCTGAGGCCGAGCTGGGACGCGAGCGTACGGGCGACGACGGCGACGCGGTCCGAGTGACCGCAGGTGTAGGAGTCTTTGGCGTCGATGGCGTTGACCATGGCGCGGACGACGCCGACGAGCAGGCGTTCCTGTTCGCGGAAGAGCTGAACGGTGCGGCCGTGCGACGAGAGGAAGGTTGCGACCGACTTGAGGAGGCCGGCTTCAATCGTGCCGAACTCGCGGTCGCCGATCCGCTGTTCGCGTTTGCCGCGGATCCATTCGTCGTTGGTGCGGGTGGCGACCAGCCAGCCGTTGGCGCCGGGGGAGGCCGACATGTCGACAAAGATGATCGAGCTGATGTCGTTATCGAGCCGCAGGTTGGTGACGCCGTGGTCGTTGAGGACGATCGGTTCCTGCGTCGGCGTGAGCGGCTGCCTGAGAACGAGTTCGAGGAGTTCGTCGTCTGCGAGGGTCGATTCGCCGTAGCGGTGGACCAGCGTGAGGTGGGCGGCCGTGTTTTCGTCGCGCCCGAGATCGACCGGGCATTCGACGAACAGGACTTCGGACGCGCGGAGCATGTCGCGCAGGCAGGGGAGGAGTGATTGAACGACGTCGGTCGCGGCGACGCCGGGGCCGTCGTCCTGCATCCGTTCGGCCAGCTCGCGCATGGAGACGAGCATGTCGAAGTCGTGGCTGACCTGGGCCGCATGGCGTGCCAGGTGCTCGTTCTGTTCGGCGAGCAGCAGGTGCTGCTGCATCGCGGTGTGTGTGACGTGTGCGAGCCGGCGGAGCGCGGGGGAGAGCGGCTCGGGGACTTCGGCCGCGAACTGCAGGAGGGTTCCCTGCTCGGTCTCGACGGTCAGTTCCACGTTGCAGCCGCGCGGCGTCGGGAAGAAGGCGACCCCCGAGAGGAGTCCGCTTCGAGCGACGGATTCCGAAAACACGACTTCGAGCCGTTGATGACAGGGCGCGTCGAAGGCTCGCTGCGCGATCGCGGCGAGTTCGTCCGCGAGCGCACTTCGAGTCAGCTCGGCGACGTCAGCCGCCGGAGCTTCGATGGATTCGACCATAACCGTCATGACGCAGCATCCCCGTACTGAGCGCCCGCTGCGGAAGTGTGGGGTGCGAATGGCCAATTGGCCGAGGAACCTTCTGTTGGAGGCGAAGTCAGCGGGACTGCGCCTCTGTAAAGCGGCTATTCCGGTTGTGCGGAGGGAGTCTTGAAAGCAAGGCGCGGGTCGTGCGGGATGGAGCGTCCGAGGGAGTGTGGCGTTGAAGAAAAGCAGCAGGAATGGGCGGCGGTGTTGCAAAACGGGCCTAGGTTTCAGCGGCGTGTCAAGACGTGGCCACGAATGGGGGGCCGTTGACGCGCAGGCTGTCGCACCACCAACGACAATTCCAGGAACGTCGAAAATGCCAACTGCTTCCGTCCGTCGCGTTCGTCGCGGCTTCACGCTGATCGAGCTGGTCGTGGTTGTCCTCGTGATGGGGATCCTGGCGGCCGTGGCCGCACCGAAGATGTTCGACACGGCGTCCACCGCCAAGATCAATACGACGCGGCAATCAATGATCGTCGTTCGCGACGCGATCGAACTGTACAAGGCCCAGACCGGCAGCTACCCGGCCGGCTCCTCGCTGACGGTCGCCCTGAAGCCTTACCTGAAAGGACCGTTCCCGAAGGCGACGGTTCCTGGGGCCACGGGCGACGCGAGTGTTCGCGTTGAAACCGACGGCAACGGACTCGGCACGGCAAGCGGCGCCCAGGACTGGGCCTACGATTCGAACGACGGTTCGTTCGGAATCAATGTGACCGGCTACGACACCCTCTAATTCGCGCTCCCCTGGAGCCGACCTTTTTCGAATCGCTCCGGCAGGCAGAGCCTGCCCGACGTCAAGGCCGGGAGACTGTCGTGGACGTTGCAGGAAAACGGGTCCTGGTGGCCGAAGACAACCGCGTCATGTCGGATGTCATCCGGTTCAACCTGCAGCGGACCGGCGCCGTGGTGACCGTCGCCTCGACGGGAAGCAAAGCCCTGGAAATGCTTCGCACCGAGGACTTCGACGCGCTCCTTTCGGACTACCAGATGCCTGGCCTCAACGGCGAGGAACTGTGCCGGAAGGTGCGTCACTGCGGCCGGAACGAACAGATTCCGATCGTGATGATTTCGGCCAAGGGATACGAGATCGACAAGCCCCGGCTTCAGGAGGAACTGGGGCTGACACGATTCCTTCACAAGCCATTCAGCGCCCGTCAGATGGTGGACGTCGTGCAGGAAGCACTGTCGTCCGCGCGGACATGATTTCCGGCGAGTCCGGGAGGAAACTGTGGCCGCCCATCGTTATCTGTCGCTGCCCCGCAGGCTGGCGGCGCTCATTCTCGTCGTCGGCCTGTCGTGCCTTTTGGTCAACGTCAGCATCTCGCTGATGATGGCCTGGAACGGCACCCTTACCGAGCGGCCTTCCTACGCGATCATCATTCCGCTGCTGATCCTCATCCTGGGGGCGTGCGCGGCGAAGCGGGTGGTCCGCAATTACGCGGAGATCGAAGAACAGCTTCGCGGGCTGGCGTTTCTCTCGGCCACATCGGATCTCAAGCTGCACCCCGTCCATGGCAGCGACCCAGTTGCCTCGGGGTGGAACTACATCATCGACCGGTTTTCCGGGAAATCGGCGCTGTCGCGCCTCGAAGCCCGGCTGGCGCAGGGCTCGCGCGGGCCGACCGACGCTCCGCTGATGGAAGTCCTCGACCAGCTGCCGGACGGCTATGCCCTGACCGACGCGAACGGCCGCATTACGCAGGCCAGCCGTGCGTTCCGGATGCTGCTGAACATGACCGGCACGGGGACCGGACAGAGCGTCGAACAGATCCTGCACGGCATTTCGGCGGACCAGACGGGCGCGCTGATGCAGCGGCTGAAAGGCTCGGGCCGGGCGGTCGTGATGGAGTTTGTCATCGGCGAGGGGGAGACAACAACGTTCCTGCGGGTGGCGCGGCATGCACAAGCCGATCGGGGATACGTCTGGATTCTGCGGGACATCTCGCAGCAGAAGCTGGCGGAAGAGATGCGGACCCAGTTCGTCATGACGGCGACGCACGAACTGCGGACGCCGCTGGCGAACATCAAGGCCTACTCCGAGAGCCTGGCGCTCTACGACGATATCGATCCGGAAGAACAGAAGCACTTCTTCAACACCATCCACAGCGAAGCGACGCGTCTGGCGCGGTTCGTGGATGAACTGCTGAACGTGAGCCAGATGGAAGCGGGGTCGCTGTCGCTGGCGACGCATGAAACGGACATCAGCCGGTTGATTGAAGAGGTGATGGTCAACCTGCAGCCGGAGATCGAGCGGAAGAAGATTCATTTCGAACAGCGGCTGCCGGCGAAGATCCCGCGGCTGTGCGTCGACAAGGACAAGCTGACGGCGTCGCTGGTGAACCTGGTCGGGAATGCGGTCAAGTACACGCCGGACGAAGGCAAGGTGCGGCTGGAAGTGGAGCTGACGCCGACCGAGATGCTGATTCATGTGGAAGACACGGGTTTCGGAATTGCTCCGGACGACCAGGCGAAGCTGTTCGACAAGTTCTTCCGCTCGAGCGACGAGCGGGTGCAGGCGATCAGCGGCAGCGGGTTGGGGCTAGCGTTCACTCAGGAAGTCGCCCGGCTGCATGGTGGCCGGATCGCGGTACACAGCGAACTTAATAAGGGAAGCCGGTTCACGATGACGCTGCCAAGGTTGAGGTTGCAGGCGGCTTCGTGAGTCGGAGTACAGGCTTGAGCCTGCTTAGCGAACGAGTTGTTTTTGAATTGAAGCTGAGTTTCATGCGGACAGCCTGAAGGCTGAACACCAACGACGCAGCCTGAAGGCTGTCCTCCTACGAAGCGGCCTGAAGGCGGGACTCCAGCGAGATGGTCACTCATTCCCGACAAGGCGCGGTTGATGTGTTGTCCCTGGACTCGGCGCTCCAGGAGGACAACTGCGACGGGCTGCGCACGGCGGCGGAGGAATGCGTGAAGCGCGGGCAGCCGCGATTGATCATCGACCTGGGAAGCGTGGCGTTCATCGACAGCGCGGGGCTGGAAGCGCTTCTCGACATCAACGATCGCTGCGTCGAACGCGGCGGAGCGTGCAAGCTGTCGGGGCCGAATGCGCTGTGCGTCGACATCCTGAGCGCGACGGGGGTGGATCAGGATCTGGAGGTGGTGGATTCGATCGTGAAGGGCGCGGGGAGTTTCGCTTTATGAACGGCTTCCGTCCTTCTCCCCGCGCTCAGCTTTCCCATGGCCATCGGGTTGCCAGCGGGGAGAAGGTGGCCGTCAGGCCGGATGAGGGGACGTCTCGTGTCCCTCACCCCGACCCTCTCCCACTGCGAAGCTGGAGTCGAGGTGTGGCCACATCGTGGGAGAGGGAGGACGCGTAATGAGCCTCACCCTTCTCGAGCCTTCGCCGCTCACGCTGTCCAATCGCCGGGGAGCTCCGGAGCCTCCGACCCCGCTGGGCGAACGGCTGGTTGCGGCCGGGATCATTACGCCGCAGGAGCTGCAGGCGGGTCTGAATGAGCATCTCGTTCGGCGGACTCGGCTGGGCGAGGCGTTGCTGGAACTGGGGTTCGTCGAAGAAGACGAGCTGCTGCCGTTCCTCGGCGAGACGATGGAAGTACCGACGGTCCGGCTCCGCGAGGGTCTGCTCGACCCGGTCGCGGTGAAGCTGATTCCGAAAGCGATCGCCGTCAGGTACCAGGCGCTGGCGATGTTCCGCGTGCGCGGAATGCTGACCGTCGCGATGGTCGAGCCGCAGAACCTGCAGCACATCGATGAAATCGAGCGAATCACGGGGCTCCGCGTCCGCCCGGTGCTGGTGCTGCGCGGGCCGCTGGAACGATTGATCCGGCGGGCCTACGAGGACGACTACGCCGTCGACGCCGTGACGGCCGACATGACGACCGATTCGGTCGAAGTGACGGCTGAAACGATCGACATCGATCACCAGAAGATCGAGGCCCTCACCGAGGGGAGCCCGGTCGTCAACCTGGTGAACTACCTGATCATGCACGCCGTCCGCCAGGGGGCGAGCGACATCCATATCGAGCCCGGCCACAAGTTCACGGCCGTGCGGTATCGCGTGGACGGCATGCTGCGAGAAGTGCTGCGGCCGCGGCGGGACCTGCACCCTTCGATCATTTCGCGTCTGAAGGTGATGGGCCGGCTGGATATCGCCGAGCACCGCATTCCGCAGGACGGCCGGATTCATGTGATCGCGGAAGGCCGTGAAATCGACCTGCGTCTGTCGACTTTGCCGACGGTGCTCGGTGAGAAGGCCGTGCTCCGCGTGCTCGACAAGCAGAGCATCACGTTCAACCTGGAAGAGCTGGGAGTTCCCGCGCGGGTGCTGGCCGATTTGCGTCACACGCTGGCCCGGCCGCACGGCTTGATGCTGGTGACCGGCCCGACCGGCAGCGGCAAGACGACGACGTTGTACTCGGCGATCGAGCTGATGAAGTCGGTGTCGCGGAACATCGTGACGGTCGAAGACCCGGTCGAATACCAGCTCGAACTGATCAACCAGGTGCAGGTCGGCAACTCGCGGTCGATGAACTTCGCGGGGGCGCTGCGGTCGATCCTGCGTCAGGATCCGGACGTGATCATGGTCGGCGAAATCCGCGATTCGGAAACGGCCGAGGTCGCGATCCAGGCGTCGCTCACGGGTCACCTTGTTCTGAGCACACTGCACACGAACGATTCGGCCTCGGCGATTACGCGATTGACGGACATGGGGATCGCGCCGTTCAAAATTGCGGCTTCGCTGGCGGGGGTGGTGGCACAGCGGCTGGTGCGGACGATCTGCCCGAACTGCAAGGCGCCGCATTATCCGTCGAAGGAAGTGCTGGCGATGCTCAGGTACACCGGCGACCACCGCCGGCAGTTCCATCGCGGATCGGGTTGCCAGCAGTGCTTCGACACCGGCTGCCGCGGCCGGACCGGCATCTACGAATTCCTGCGGGCGACGCCGGAGATCAAGGACATGATCACGGCGGGCGCATCGCTGAGTGAACTGCAGAAGCAGCACAAGCTCCAGGGCGGAACGACGCTCCTCGAGGACGGCCTGCGACGGGCGGAGGATGGAGCGACGAGCGTGGAAGAAGTGATGCGGGTGGCGTTTTTTGATTGAACAATTTCAAAGCCCGCCGACGGCGTCGGCGGGATCCCGGCCACGCAGTGGCCGGGCTTTGATGTGATATGACGATTCAGTTCACTGCCAAGGCGAGAGACGGGAGCGTGTCGAGCGGGGTGCTCGATGTCGCTTCGATCGCTGATGCGCGGAGGCATCTGGCCGAGAAGGGGCTGTTTCCCGTTTCGCTTCGCGAGGCGGTGGTTCCGGTGGTTGCCCAGGCGAAGGCCCGGCCGGCCGTGTTCCAGTCACGGATCCGGAAGACCGACCTGCTGATGGCGACCTGCCAGCTGGCCGTGATGACGAAGGCGAAGATCGACCTGGCCGAGGCGCTGCGGAATGTGTCGGAGCATTGCCCGCATGCGGGACTGAAGAAGACATTGACGACCGTGTACGACGACGTGGTCGGCGGCCGGAGCTTGTCGACGGCGCTGGCGAAGCAGTCGAGCGTGTTCGGCGACTCGTATGTGTCGTCGATTGCGGCGGCGGAAGCCTCGGGGACGATCGCGGAATCGCTGAACCGGCTGACGGAACTTCTACGGAACGAGATTCGACTGCGGGGAGCGGTCACGGGCGCGCTGATGTATCCCGCGGCGCTCGTGGGTGTGGCGGGGCTGGTGATCGTCGCGCTGTTCATGTTCGTGCTGCCGCAGTTCGCGGAGGTGTTCAACGACCTGGGGGCGCCGCCTCCGCCGGCGACGCAGTTGCTGCTCGGCATTTCGGGGGCGCTGCGCGGCAACCTGTTGATCGTGGCCGGCGCGCTGGTCGGGATTGGGCTGGCGGTTCGCACGATGCTGGCGATGCCGAAGACGGTTGAATGGTGGCATGCGTTTCAGCTCAATAACCCGGTGTTGCGGAAGGCGTCGCGGCCGCTGTTGATCGGGCAGGCGTTCCGGCGGCTGGCGACGATGCTGCAGACCGGCGTGCCGCTGCTGGATGCGCTGAAGCTGTCGAAGAAGTCCGTCCGGAACGTGCTGTACCAGAAGCTGTTCGTGCAGATGGCGGACGAAGTCGAGGCGGGACGGGGGCTGTCGACGACGCTGTCGCTGGCGCCGTTTCTTCCGCCGGGGGCGGCCCAGATGGTCCGGACGGCCGAATCTTCAGGGAAACTCGGGGAAGTGCTGGAGACCGTCGGGAATTTCTACGAAGAAGAAGGGGAGCGCGAGCTCAAGCAGGTCGTGAAACTGCTGGAGCCGGTGATCGTCGTCGCCATGGGCGCGGTGGTGGCCTGCGTGGTGGCGGCGGTGATTCTGCCGCTGCTGGACGTGTCGAGCATGTCGCGGTGAACGGGTCAGGCGACCCGGCTCAATGGGGGGGCGCCAATGCGATCCGAGTTGCGAAACCTGGCGCTGGTCGCGATTGGCATTGGCATCGGCCAGTGGATGGCGGCGCATCCGCGGTTGGAAGCGCAAACGCAGCTTCGGAAGACCGAGCAGCCGCAGGCGTTCCTGAGCGGGTCCGAGCGGTGTGAAGTGATCCTCAAGGACATGCACAAGACGCTCGAGACGATGGACCAGCGGCTGGCGAATCTTGAGCAGACGTCGCAGTTGATGTTGAAGAAGAAGTGACCAGATGTTGAACCGGGCGCCGGCAACGCTTGCGGCTCGGCGGGAGCCTCGCCCTCCCGAGAGAACAGCCTGAAGGCTGTCCTCCTACAGACGTCAGGGATGACGTGATGAATCGCGAACGATCCCTGACTGATGTCCTCGACCGCAGTTCTCTCGCCGCCTCGCTCGCGCGCCGTTTCGGTGCATGATCCCGATACGTGGCTGGGCATCGATATCGGGGGCGGGGCGATCAAGCTGGCGCAGGTCGCGCGGCACCGCGAACAGTGGGTCCTGCAGCTCAGTCACTTGATCCCTGCGGGGTCGCGAACGATCGACCGGCCTGGGCTCGAGGGGGGGCTGCTGCTGGAGCTGTTTCGCGAGCGGCTGTCGCGCATGGCCCGGCCTGGAACTCGAGATGCCGCGTGCGTGCTGTCGGCCGGACTCGTCTCGCTCAACACGCTCGAGCTGCCGCCGGGGTCGCCGGACGAAACGCGGATGATGATCGCGGCGGAACTGGCGGGCCTGGGGGAAGTCGAACCGGAGTTCGGAGCGTTCGAGAACGCCGGCGGTTCAGGTTCGTCCGGAATGATCCAGCACACGGTCGTCTCGCTGCCGACGGCGACGGCCGGAGTCATCGCCGACAACCTGTGGCAGCTCGGCTATGCCTGCCAGGCGATCGACGGCCTGCCGTGCATCCACGCGCGGGCGGCCGTCCTCGCCGAACGCGGGGTTTCTTCCGAAACGATCGGCGTCCTCGACTGGGGGGCGACGACTCCGATGCTGACGATCGTCAGTCGCGGCCGGCCGGTCTTCACACGCACGCTGCGAGACTGCGGGCTCAACGCCGCGATCAAGTCGGCGGCCGACCGGATCCGGTTCGAGCCGGATGAACTCCACGAGCTGCTGATGGCCTGCGGCCAGTCGAGTTCGTTCGGGCCGCTTGCGTCCGCGAGGTCGTCCGAGATCCTGCGGGAATTGACCGACCGTTCGCTGCAGCGCCTGGAGCCGGAGCTGCAGCGAACGTTGCGGTTCCTGAAGCGGCAGGGGAAAGACCTCGTCCCGGCGCGGCTGCTGGTCATCGGAGGAGGGGCGCTCTTGCCGAATGTGGCCGAGCGGCTGACCGAGACTGCCGAGACGCCGACAGCCGTGTGGCAGATGAACGGCGGCCGGAGAGAGGTTGCGGACGCCGACCCGATGCAGGCGGTGTTTGCCTCGGCGATCGCGCTGTCGACGCTGGGGGTGTCGGCATGACTCCCCGGATGAACCTCGTCCCGAAGGCGTTCCAGCGGAAGCTTCTCGTTCGGAAGCGGATGCGGCAGTGGTTCACGCCGTGCGCGATGGCGCTGATGGTGAGCCTCGTTGCGGTCGGTGAAATCGGATTTCGGTTGCGGAATCTC
>Ga0247822_10003336_pt1 | contig 10467 bp, 7 predicted proteins | sample 13C_Cellulose_Da_FD_192423 | JGI IMG/M metagenome (GOLD analysis project Ga0247822, IMG submission 192423) | Soil microbial communities from agricultural site in Penn Yan, New York, United States - 13C_Cellulose_Day30 | ecosystem: Environmental > Terrestrial > Soil > Agricultural land | place... | reverse complement strand
CGGCCCGCCGCGAGCGCGGACTTCAGGATTGCCCCTTGCTCGTCAGTGCTTGCTCCGGCCAACCGCTCCGACACCGCCCGCCGGTCGATAATCGCTCGTCGCTCCGCGACGAGCTCGAAGCGCGGGTGACTCATCCGTCCCGCTCGGTCGCCAGACGCTTCAGTCCGTAGAGCGCGTCTAGCGCCTCACGTGGGCTCATTCGGTCAGGGTCGATGGCGGAGAGTGCGTCGGCCAGCGGATCACTGGACTGTTCGACGGGCGCCGTGTTCGCGAAAAGTGGCAAGTCGTCCAATCCCGCGGCGATCCCGCCCGTTGCCTCGCGGCCTTTCTCGAGCTTTGCCAGAACATCCTTGGCTCGAGAGACCACCGCCGGAGGCAGGCCGGCCAATCGGGCTACTGCAATCCCGTAGCTGCGGTCGGCGGCCCCTTCCGCCACTTCATGAAGCAGGACGAGGTCGCCCTTCCATTCACGCGCACGAACATGGTGCAGGGACAGCGCGTCGAGCCGCCCGGCGAGTCGCGTGAGCTCGTGATAATGGGTGGCGAACAGGGTCCGCGCCTTGATGCTGTCGTGCATCGCTTCGACCACCGCCCAGGCGATGGCCAGTCCGTCGTACGTGGATGTGCCGCGTCCGATCTCGTCGAGGATGACCAGGCTTTTCGACGTTGCCTGCGAAAGGATCGCGGCCGTCTCCACCATCTCGACCATGAACGTCGAGCGCCCACGTGCGAGATTGTCCGACGCACCGACCCGGCTGAACAAGCGATCGACCAAGCCGATCCTGGCCCGAGAGGCGGGGACGTAACATCCGGCCTGGGCGAGCAAAACGATCAGTGCTGTTTGTCGGAGGAATGTCGATTTGCCGCCCATGTTGGGTCCGGTGATCAGCCAAAGCCGATCGACTGGACCGAGCGCGACGTCGTTGGCGACGAAGGGCTCGCCCTGGTCGCCAAGGGCTCGCTCGACGACGGGATGGCGGCCGCCCTCGATCTCCAGGCAGGGCTGTTCTTCCAGCGATGGCAGGGACCAGCCGCCCTCTGCTGCGCGCTCGGCATTGGCCGCAGAAACGTCGATCCTGGCGATCGCGTCCGCCGTTGCGGCAATGGCGTCGCGCCGCTCCACGGCCAGAGCCACAAGTTCTTCCAGATGTGATGCCTCGGCCGCCAGCGCGTGCGCACCCGCCTCGACCACCCGTGCAGCTTCCGCATGAAGGTCGGTCGAGTTGAATCGGACCACCCCGGCGAGAGTCTGGCGATGGGTGAAGCCGCTATCCTCCTGCATCAGCCGGTCGGCGTGCTTCGCCGAGACTTCGACGTGATAGCCAAGCACGGCGTTGTGCCGGATCTTGAGCGATGCGATGCCCGTCGCTTCCCGATAGCGCGCTTCCAGCGCGGCAATGGCGCGCCGCCCGTCCGAAGCGGCTGCCCGCAGTGCGTCGAGCGCAGGATCGTAGCCTTCGGCGATAAAGCCGCCCTTTGCCGTCTCGATCGGCGGGCTTTCGATCAGGGCGACTGCCAGTCGATCGGTCAGGGCCGCGTGGCCTCCAAGGCTAGGGAGGATTTCAGTCAGAAGGCCGGGCAGGGGACCGCCCGCACTCCATTCTTCACGAAGCGCCGCTGCGGCGATCAGTCCATCGCGGAGCTGGGCAAGATCGCGGGGGCTTCCGCGACCCGCAATCAAGCGGCCGATGGCGCGGCCGATGTCGGGCATCGCTTTGAGGGCATCGCGGACTCGCGCACGCAAGCCGATGCCCTCGTGGAAATGCTGCACCAAGGCCAACCGTGCCTCGATCCCCCGTCGATTTGTCAGGGGTGCGGACAAGTCGCCGGCGAGCATCCGGCGGCCGGCGGCCGTGACGCATCGGTCGACCTCATGCCACAGGCTACCTCGCACCTCGCCCTGCGCCGAGCGGCAGATTTCCAGGCTATCGCGGGTGGCATGGTCGATCGCGACATGGGCATTGCGCGCAATTCTTCGGGGCGCCGACAGGAAGGCTGTGGAGCCCTTTTGCGTGGCATCGAGATAGGCGAGGAGGCCGCCGGCAGCGGCGAGCTCTGCGCGGCTGAATTCCCCGAAGCCGTCAAGCGTCGCGACCCCAAACCGCGCTTTGAGCGCACGCTCGCCGGCGAGACTGTCGAAGCCGCCTTTGCCAGTCCTCGTATCGATGCCCGGGACGCGCGAATCGGCGATTGTTTCGGCCGGGTTCAATCTTGCCAGCTCGCTCTTCAGTTCGCCTGTGCCGCAATGAACGAGCTCGAAGCGACCCGTTGAGATATCGGCGGCCGCGATTGCCCAGTCATCGCCCGCCGTTGCGACCGCGGCCAGCCAATTGTCTGCTGACGGTGCGAGCAGCGCTTCTTCGGTGAGCGTCCCCGGTGTGACCAGGCGGACGATGGCGCGATCGACCAGCGCTTTCGAGCCTCGCGCCTTGCGAGCCTCCGCTGGACTCTCGGTCTGCTCGGCGATGGCGACGGAGAAACCGCCCTTGATCAGCCGTGCCAGGTACGACTCGGCCGCGTGGACGGGAACGCCGCACATCGGCACCGGCTCGCCGCTATCTTCTCCGCGCTTTGTCAGGGCGATGTCGAGGCACGCCGCAGCCGCCTTTGCGTCATCGAAGAACAATTCGAAGAAGTCGCCCATCCGGTAGAACAGCAATGCGTCAGCTGCCTCGGCCTTGAGGCGGTGATATTGCTGCATCATCGGTGTCTGGGCGTCGGAGCGGGCCATCCGTTCCCTGCTAGCGGCAAAGCCGCGTCCAAGCGAGGGTGACTCTCAGGCCAAAAGGCCGCTAAAGCGCTCGCCCAAGGAGAGCCAGTTGAGCGAAAGCAACGTCAAATTCACCCGAGACGAGGCGATCGATTTCCACGCCCGCGGCCGGCCGGGGAAAATCGAGATCGTCCCATCCAAGCCGATGGCGACCCAGCGCGACCTCAGCCTGGCCTATTCGCCGGGTGTTGCCGTCCCGGTCGAGATGATCGCCGAAGACCCCCGAAAAGCTTACGATCTCACGGCCAAGGGCAACCTTGTCGCGGTCATCTCCAACGGCACGGCGATTCTCGGCCTCGGCAATCTGGGCGCGCTCGCCTCCAAGCCGGTGATGGAAGGCAAGGCGGTGCTGTTCAAACGCTTCGCCGATGTCGACTCGATCGATCTCGAGCTCGACACCACCGACGCGCAGCGGTTCATCGATGCAGTGGAACTTCTCGAACCGAGCTTCGGCGGCATCAACCTCGAGGATATCGCCGCTCCGGAATGCTTCATCATCGAGCAGGCGCTGAAGGAACGGATGAACATACCGGTCTTTCACGACGACCAGCACGGCACCGCGATCATCACCGCGGCCGGGCTGATCAACGCTTGCCACCTGACGGGCCGGGCTTTCGCCGACGTCAAGGTCGTGGTCAACGGCGCCGGCGCGGCCGCCATCGCGTGCACGGAACTCATCAAGTCGATGGGGGTCGCGCACAACAACGTCATCATGTGCGATCGCAAGGGGCCGCTTTATCCCGGCCGCGAGGGGATGGACCAGTTCAAGTCGGCGCACGCGGTGCCGACGGACGCACGAAGCCTTGAAGAAGCGCTCGTCGGAGCGGACGTGTTCCTTGGGCTGTCGGCCGCTGGCGCGCTGAAGCCGGACATGGTCGAGGCGATGGCGCCCAAGCCGATCATTTTCGCGATGGCCAATCCCATCCCGGAAATTTTGCCGGAAGACGCCCGCGCGGTTCGCCCCGATGCGATCATAGCCACCGGCAGGTCGGATTATCCGAACCAGGTCAACAACGTCCTCGGCTTCCCCTTCATCTTCCGCGGCGCGCTGGATGTGCGCGCGACGGGGATCAACGACGAGATGAAGATCGCCGCTGCGAATGCGCTCGCCGCCTTGGCCCGCGAAGCAGTGCCGGAAGAAGTGGCCGCGGCTTATGGCGGCGTCACCCACTCGTTCGGCCCAGACTACATCATTCCGGCGCCCTTCGATCCGCGCCTGATAGAGATTGTGCCGGTGGCCGTTGCCAAAGCGGCGATGGAAAGCGGCTGCGCGCAGCAGCCGATCGCGGATTTCGAGGCCTATCGCCGGCAGCTTCGCGCGCGCCTGAACCCCACCGCCTCAGCGCTCAGCCTGGCTTTCGAGGCCGCCAAGGCAAACCCCAAGAAGGTGTTGTTCGCGGAAGGGGAAGAGGAGAATGTTCTCCGCGCCGCGATTGCTTTCAAGGAGGGCGGCTACGGCATTCCCGTGCTCGTCGGCCGCGAAGACGTGCACGATCGCCTGCGCGCTTTGGGTGCCGATCATCCGGAACAATATGAGGTCCTCAACAGCCGCAATTCGCCGCTGGTCGGTCGCGCGGTCGATTACCTCTACGGGCTTCGCCAGCGGCACGGAATGCTTCGCCGTGAGGCCGAGCGGATGGTCAACCAGGACCGCAATATCTTCGCCAGCGCGATGCTCGCATTGGGCGAAGGCGATGCGATGATCACCGGCACGACCCGCCCTTTCAGCCAGTCGCTCCGCGAAGTCCGCACAGTGCTCGACGAGGCCGAGGGAACGGCGCCGTTCGGAATCAACGTCGTCGTCGGCCGCCAGCGCACGGTGCTCATCGCCGATACCGCGGTGACCGAGCGTCCCACTGCCGAGCAATATGCAGCCATCGCCATCCGTTCTGCGGCTTTCGCCCGGCGGATGGGTCAGGAACCGCGCGTCGCCTTCATCAGCTACACGACGTTCGGCAACCCGCCGGGCCGCCACATTGCTGAGCTTCGCGACGCGGTGAAGCTACTCGATACCCTCATCACCGATTTCGAATATGAAGGGGAAATGGGGCCGGACGTCGCGCTGACTTACGAAATGCAGCGAAAATTCTACCCGTTCAGCAGGCTGACCGGACCGGCGAACATCCTCATCATGCCTGGGCTCCAGTCGGCAAACATTTCGGCCAAGCTGCTTCGCGCGCTTGGGGGTGAAAGCGTGCTCGGGCCGTATCTCCTGGGCATGTCGCTCCCGGTCCAGATCGCGCCGATGACTGCCAGCTCCTCCGACCTGGTTACGCTTGCGGTCTTGGCGGCAGGTGGCGCGGATTCGATCCGCAAGCCCAAGCAAGCGAAGAAGGCCTAGAGCCGCTCGGCGCTGGAAACGCTGTCTGCCGCGCGAAGGGCGGCAAGCAGCGAGTGCAAGTGGGCCAGGTCGTCCACCTCGACGTTGAGATGGAAGGTCTGGAAACTGCCGTCCCGGTGCGCGAGGTGCAGGTTGATGATGTTGGCGCCTTTCCCGCCGAGGATCCCGGCCATGGTTCCCAGCGCGCCCGGCACGTCGCGCAGGATGATGCTCAGCCGCGCGGTTCCGCCCTCGGATTCGTCGCCCCAGGCCAGGTCGAGCCAGTCGGCGTCGATACCGCTCGCCAATTGGTCGCAGCCGATGACGTGGACCTCGATGCTCTCGTCTTCGCGGCGAAGACCGACGATCCGGTCGCCCGGAATCGGGTGGCAGCATTCGGCGAGGTGATAGGCAACGCCGGGCGTCAGGCCCTTTATCGATATGGCTTGGCGCTGGGCGGAGGGGCGCGGGGCGATATCGCTCCCGGCCGATCCCGGCATCAGCGCTTCCATCACTTCCTCGTCGCTAATGCGCTTGCGTGCGATGGCCATCATCAGCGCATCGCTGTCCTCAAGGTGGAATTTGGCGATCGCCCGGCCAAGCGCTTCCGAGGCAAGCGGTGCAGGCAGCCGGCCGACGATTTCTTCGTAGATTTTCCGGCCGAGCTCGATCGTCTCGTCGCGCTCCTTGTGGCGGACGAACCGGCGAATCGACGAACGGGCCTTGCCCGTGGCCACGAATCGTAGCCAGCTGGGCTGCGGGTGCTGCGCCTCTGACGCCAGGATTTCGACCTGGTCGCCGTTCTCCAGCAACGTTCTTAGCGGCACCACGCGGCCGTTCACCTTTGCGCCGACGGTCTGGTCGCCGAGGTCGGTGTGGACGGCGTAGGCAAAATCGACCGGGGTTGCGCCCTTCGGCAGCTGGATCAGCTCCCCCTTTGGAGTGAAGGCGAAGATCCGGTCCTGGTACATCGCCATCCGGGTATGCTCGAGCAATTCCTCGGGGCTGTCGGCATGCTCCAGGATCTCGACCAGCTCGTCGACCCATGGGACGTGGAGGTCGGCGGCGGGCTTGCCTTCCTTGTAGGCCCAGTGCGCCGCCAGTCCGCGCTCGGCCTGGGCGTGCATGTCCCGGCTGCGGATCTGCACTTCAATGCGCATCTTCGAATCGTGGATGACCGAGGTGTGCAGGCTTCGGTAGCCGTTGCGCTTCGGCGTCGAGATGAAGTCCTTGAAGCGGCCGGGGACCATCGGCCAGCGCTCGTGAATGAGGCCGAGCGCGCGGTAGCAATCCTCGACGCTGTCGACGATCACGCGAAAGGCCATGACGTCGGATAATTGCTCGAAACTGATGTGCCGCTCGGCCATCTTTTTCCAGATCGAGAAGGGATGCTTCTCACGACCGGTCACCTCGGCATCGAGCCCGTGGTCGGCGAGGTGAAGCTGAAGGCCGAGGCCAATCCGGCTGACGAGGTCGCCGCCGGCGGCGTGAAGCTGGTCCAGCCGCCGCGTGATCGAGGCGTAGGCGTCCGGCTCCAGCTCGCGGAACGCCAGCGTCTGCATCTCGGTCATCATTTCGTACATGCCGATCCGCTCGGCGAGCGGCGCGTAGATATCCATCGTCTCGCGGGCGATCCGGCGGCGCTTGTCCTCGTTCTTGATGTGCCGAAGCGTGCGCATGTTGTGCAGCCGGTCGGCCAGCTTGACGAGCAGGACGCGGATATCGCCAGACAGCGCGAGCAGGAATTTGCGCAGGTTCTCGGCCTGCCGCTCGTTTTCGGACTGGGCTTCGATCTTGCTGAGCTTGGTCACGCCATCAACCAGGCGAGCGACCGAATCGCCGAACAGTTTCTCGATCTGTTCGTGGGTGGCGACAGTATCCTCAATGGTGTCGTGGAGGATGGCGGTGACGATCGTCTCGTCGTCGAGTTTCAGGTCGGTGAGAATGCCCGCCACTTCGATCGGGTGGCTGAAATAGGGGTCGCCGGACGCGCGGACCTGGGCACCATGCGCCTTCATCGAAAAGACGTAGGCGCGATTGATCAGCGCCTCGTCGGCGTCGGGATCATAGGCCCGGATCTTCTCGATCAGTTCATACTGGCGCAGCACAGCCTCTAGATGGGGGCAGCGCACTCTATTTCGCAAGCGCGAATAAAAAGGCCGGCTCGTCCCGATTGGTGAGAAGAGCCGGCCTCGCCCGGCGGAGGGCTGCCGGGGGAGAGTTTTTAGTCGGCCTTCGCGATGGCGGCCGATCCGCCGACCGCGAAGCCGTTGCACTTGGCAAGTTCCTCAGCGCTGAACGGGCGTCCGTCCGCAGTGAAGGCATTCAGCTGGCCAACCTTCTTGGCGAGGCCCTGGCAGAGCACGAGCGGACGGCTTTCCGCGGTGCGTCCTGTGTAGGTGCCGCCGGCGTAGGTCCAGGCGATATCGCGCGCGACGACCTTGCCGGCGGAGGCGGGCGAAGCGGGCGTCGCGGTGTAGGTCCCGGCAACCGCGGGTGCTGCGAAAAGGGCTGCCACGGCAAGCAAAGCGAGACGGGTCATGACGGGCCTCCAAAAAGGTTTCGATAAGAAACCAAATGCCACTTCCAGTTTTCCTTCGCAACTGTTATTTTGATTTTTGCTGTGTCATGAATTGGTCATGGAGGAGTGGCGTTGAACCGGCAGATGCTTGCCGAAGATCCGGACATCGAGGCCTTTCGCAAGGCGGCGCTGACCTGTCCGTTGCCGCCAGCGGTCGAGCTAATCGGCGAGCGCTGGGCGTTCCTTATCTTGCGCGGCGCGCTCAACGGGCTCCAGCATTTCGAACAGTTCCAGGCCGGGCTCGGGATTGCCCGCAACATCCTTTCCAACCGTCTCACGCGAATGGTGGAGGGCGGAATCCTCGAACGCCATCTCGATCCCGACGATCGCCGCAAGGTCGTCTATTCGCTTTCGGCGAAGGGCGAGGCGCTGCTGCCCGTCGTCCTGGCGCTTCGGCAATGGGGGGAAGACTGGGGCCACGGCAGCCAGGACATCGTCCTTGCCGATGTGCGCGACGGCAAGCCCGTGCGGCGCATTTGCGTCCAATCCCACGATGGCCGTCCTCTCGCGCTCGACGACCTCATGTGGGTCGACCAGGCAACCGGGGCGGAGCTCCGCCGGGAAGGTTCGGACATGAAAAAGGCGGCTGGTTAGCCGCCTTTTCCCAACTCGAATTCGCTTCAGCTTATTCGTATTCGCTCGCGCTCGGGGTCGGCCGCGGCGGTGCGGCAGCCGTCAGGCGCAGTGCTTCTGCCGATTCGCTGAGGCTCGCGAGCTCATCGGTTTCGTCGTCCTCGTCGATGCGGACGCGCTGAAGGTTGCTAACGACTGCTTCCTCGAGGTGCTTCGGCTTCACAGTTTCCTCGGCGATCTCACGGAGGGCGACGACCGGGTTCTTGTCGCGGTCGCGGTCGATGGTCAGGTCCGCTCCGCCCGAAATCTGCCGGGCGCGCTGGGCCGCCAGCAACACGAGGTCGAACCGGTTCGAAACCTTGTCGACACAATCTTCAACCGTCACGCGCGCCATTGGTCGCTCCGCCTATCCTAGAAGCCCTGTTGGGAAGGCGAGGCAGATAGTCTGGCACCTGCCCTAAGTCAATCAATTGACGCGGCCCGCTCCTTGCTTCGCGCTTCCTTGACGGCCACATCAACGGGTAATGATCGTCTCTTACAGCCCCCCGATCGACTGCGAAGTTGCCGGCAATCGCTTGCGTCTGCTGACTGGCGGGCTCGAGCGGTTCGAGTCTCTGATCGACCTGATCGAGACCGCCCGGACTTCGATTCGCGTTTTGTTTTACATGTTCACCGAAGACGCGGCCGGAACCCGGGTCCTCCAGGCGCTGGTCCAGGCGGCTGCCCGGGGCGTCGAGGTCCGCCTTCTCCTCGACGAGTTCGGTTGCGGCGCAATCCGGCCCGGCTTTCTTGACCCCCTTCGCGATGCTGGCGGCACTTATTGCGTCTTCCATCCAACGATCAGCCGCCGCTACCTCATCCGCAATCATCAGAAGATGGTCGTCGCTGACGGCACGCGGGCGATCATCGGCGGCGCGAACATCAATGAACATTACCTCACCGACCAAGGACCACAGCATTGGCGGGACCTGTGGCTCGCCATCGACGGCCCGGCAATCGAGAAGCTCACCGACTATTTCGACGACATCTATCTCTGGACCGCTCATCCCAAGCCGCTGGTGAAGAAGCTGCGCCGGATCATCGCCCGGCACAGTCGGGGCAGCGGACCGATCGCGTGGCGTTTCAGCGGTCCCATCGCCAAGAGCAATCCGTGGCCCGTCCAGGTCGTGAAGGACATTCTCGCGGCGAAGCAGGTCGATATCGTCGCGGCCTATTTCTCGCCCTCGAACGCGATGCTCCGGCGCATTGGCGGCGTTGTCGAGCGCGGCGGCGAGGCGCGATTGGTGACCGCTTCCAAGTCGGACAACAATGCAACCATCGCAGCCGCGCGATTCACCTACGGCCGGCTGTTGAAGCGCGGCGTGCGGGTCTTCGAATATCAGCCCGCCAAGTTTCACACCAAGCTCTACATTTGCGACGATGCCGTGCACATCGGCTCGGCCAATTTCGATTTCCGCAGCCTCTATCTCAACCTCGAAATGATGCTTCGCATCGAGGACCCGACCTTCGCGAAGGCCATGCGCGATTATGTCGATGGGGAGATCGCGAATTCCATGGAAATCACGCCGGCCATCCATAAGGTCAAGGCGACGTTGTGGCGCAAGACGAAATGGGCGCTCTCGAACTTCCTCGTGACGACGATGGATTACACCGTCACCCGCCGGATCAATCTCGGTCAGGAATGAGGCCTAGGCCTTGGCCGGCTCGCGCCACGCCCAAAACAGGGTCGCCGGCGGGACGTTGATCCATTCGAAGCCGCGTTCGATCCGCTCGAAATATGGCGCGATGAAGTCGCGGACCTTGGGGCTGAACTGATAGACCAGGAAAGCGCCGCCGCTGCGGATCGCATTTGCCGTTGCGGAACCGATGGCTTCGCCGACCCCGGGCGGGAGCGTCGAGAAGGGCAGGCCCGACACGACAAAGTCGGCCTTTTGAAAGCCATGCTCGGCAATGATCTTCTCAACGTCGGCGGCCGATCCGTGGACCGCGATCAGTCGGGGGTCATCGATCGACTTCGTGAGATAGGCGATGAAGTCCGGGTTCGTATCGATGGCGATGAGGCGCGCATCCTTGCCGAGCTTGTCCAGGATCGGGCGAGTGAATGTCCCGACGCCCGGGCCATATTCGACGAACAGCTTGGTCGATTCCCAGTCAACCGGCGCCAGCATCTTGTCGATCAGCACGCGGCTGGAGGGAATGACCGATCCCACCATGACCGGGTTC
>Ga0247822_10003335_pt1 | contig 10468 bp, 8 predicted proteins | sample 13C_Cellulose_Da_FD_192423 | JGI IMG/M metagenome (GOLD analysis project Ga0247822, IMG submission 192423) | Soil microbial communities from agricultural site in Penn Yan, New York, United States - 13C_Cellulose_Day30 | ecosystem: Environmental > Terrestrial > Soil > Agricultural land | place... | reverse complement strand
ACGTCGGCGAGACGATCACCTCGATCCAGAACCCGACGATCCTCCCGCTCCTCAAGATCGACGCGCCGACGATCACGATGAACTTCCGCGTCAACGACGGTCCGTTCGCGGGCAAGGAAGGCAAGTACGTCACGTCGCGCAACCTCGGCGAGCGCCTGCAGCGCGAGCTGAAGAGCAACGTCGCGCTGCGCGTCGAGGACACCGCCGACGCCGGCGTGTTCCGCGTCTCGGGCCGCGGCGAGCTCCACCTCACCGTCCTCATCGAGACGATGCGCCGCGAGGGCTACGAGCTGTGCGTCAGCCAGCCGCAGGTCATCCTCAAGGCCGATCCCGACACCGGCAAGACGCTCGAGCCGTACGAGGACGCCGTCATCGATCTCGACGAGAACTACGTCGGCCCGGTCGTCGCCGAGCTCAACCGCCGCCTCGGCCAGATGCGCGAGATGCGGCCCTCGGGTCCCGGCCGCACGCGCCTCGAGTACCGCATCCCTGCGCGCGGCCTCATCGGCTACCGCTCGCAGTTCATGACCGACACGCGCGGCACCGGCGTCCTGTACACGCAGTTCGCCGAGTACGGCCCGCAAGGCCCCGACATCCGCACGCGCCAGAACGGCGTGCTCATCTCGAGCGAAGCGGGCGTCACCAACGCCTACGGCCTGTTCTACCTCCAGGAGCGCGGCCAGCTGTTCGTCGGCCCGAGCATCAACAACTACAGCGGCATGATCGTCGGCATCCACTCGCGGGACAACGACCTCGTCGTCAACCCGAACAAGGCGAAGAAGCTGACCAACATCCGCACCACCGCCGCCGACGAGAAGCTCGTCCTCGCGCCGCCCAAGCAGCTCACGCTCGAGTACGCGCTCGAGTTCATCAACGACGACGAGCTCGTCGAGGTGACGCCGGCGTCGATCCGCCTCCGCAAGGCCGTCCTCGACCACAGCATTCGCAAGCGGTTCGAGAAGAAGGCCTCGGAAGTCGACGACTAGCGCAGCTCGGGATCAGAACGCGAACGGGTACGTGAAGCTCGCGCCGTTCACCGACGCGCCGAACTTCGCGCGCTTCATCGCATTCAAGACACATTCGCCGAGCGTGGGATCGGGCGAGCTGTCGAGTGATGCGTCGGTGACCTTGCCCTCCGGGCTCACGGTCATCGCGACGCGGACGGTGCCCGTCACCTTGGTGTCCTCGCCGCACTTCACGACGCGCGGCTTGATGGGCTCGATCCCGGCGCGCACCATCATCTTGTCCAGCGTCTCGGGCACGCCGCCGATGCGCTTCGCGATGTCTGGCTTGGACGGCTTGAACTTCGCGCAGCACGGACGATCGTAGTTGTTGAGGACGCAGGTCGCCTCGTCGCATCCGTCCGGCGGCTTTGGTGCGACGTCCGGCTTTGGGGTGTCGGACGTATCGGGGCGCGTCGTGGGCCCGACCTCGGGACGCGTCGTCGGCCCGACATCGGGGCGCGTGGTCGGCCCCGCCTCGGACCTCGTCGTCGCACCGGGCCGCGACGTGGTCGGCGTTGTCGTCGGCGCCGTCGGCGGCGTCGATGCGGTGGGCGGCGGCGGTGGCTCCACCGTCGGCGCAGCAGACGCGGTGGGCACCGGATCGCCGGGTGGCACCGGCGCGGGCTCGGTGGGCGCGGGCGAGGCGGATGCGACCGCCGACGGCTCGGTCGCGGCTTCCTTGCCGCCGCCGAGCACGGCGATCAGGCCGAAGAACCCGGCAGCGACGAGCGCGAGGGCGCCCACCACCAACACGGCCGGATGCACGCGACGCTTCTTCTCCGCATAGACGAAGGCGCCCTGCGGTAGGTCATTCGACGATGTACGTGGCGCGGGCGGCGTGGTCGGCGTGCGCTTCGCTGCACCCTCGACGACCGCGCTTGCGAGCGGCAGTGGTGGAGGTGGCGTCCCGGGGCGCGGCCGCGTCGCACCACTGTCCTCCGCCGCGAGCGGCATCGATGGCGCCGCGGTGACGGAGAGCGGCGACGCCGGCGTGGCGACGCGCGTGCGGGTCGATCCGCTGTCATTCGCCGCGAGTGGAGACGATGGCGTGCGCGTGCGCGCCGAGTCACCGGTCGCGGGCGGCGGCGGTGGCGTGGGCCCGCGGCCGCGCGGTGGCGGCGGAGGAGCCGTCGGAGGACGGCGCGCCGCCGGGGCAGGTGCACGCGCGGGTGACGTCGCCTCGTCGTCGAGCTCCTCGATCAGCTCCTCGTCCGGCTCGAGCGTCGGGATGCTCGTCGAGCTGGCGGGTGCGGCGATCGGTGGCGGCGTCGTGATGCGCGGCGCGGGCTTGGCGGGGAGGCGCGCGGGGAGCCCGGAGCCCCCCTGTGTCCGCTCGGCGGTGATCGCGACCGGCACGGCCGAGGCCTCGCTGCGGCGGAGGCGAGGCATCTCGCCGACGAGGTTGCGCGGTTTGGTGGCCGGATCGAGCTGCGGCAGGATGAGCTTGTCCATCGCGTACGCCGCGGCGCCGGAGAGGACGAAGACGAAGGTGTTCTCGCAGCGCACGGGCTCGCTGGTGGTCAGCTTGGGCGTGGTGGCGCTCGCCTTGGCGAGCGAGCGCGCGATGATCGCGGCTTCCTCGCGGTGGAGGATGACGATCGCGTCGATCTGCGGATCCGCGATCCAGCGCGCGAGCATCACGTCGATGGCCTGCTCGTCGATCGGAACGACCTCGGCGGCGAGGACGCGATGGCCGGCGGCGAGGGCGCGATCACGAGCGACCTCGAGCTGCGTCCGGTTGGCGCGCGCCGGGTCCTTCGCGACCGCGAGCAACCCGATCTGGACGGTCACGGACGGCACGGCCCCGATGCTAGCAAACACGCGCCCGCGACGGTGATGCGGAGCTACAGTGCGCTCATGCAGGCGCGCATCCTCCATTCCACCCTGACCTCCGACGCTCGGATCCGCCTCTCGCTCGACGAGGTCGACCTCGGGACGCCGGGCCCCGACGAGGTCATCGTTCGCGTCGACGCCGCGCCCGTGAATCCGACGGACGTTTTCTTGATGCTCTCACTTGCGGATCTTTCGCGCGCCGAGCATCGCGGCGGCGTGCTCGAGGCCCCGGTGTCCCCCGCGATGACGAAGGTGTACGCGGGCCGCGTGGATCAGCCGCTGCCCGTCGGCACCGAGGGTGCCGGCACGGTGGTGGAGGCCGGGAGCGGGACCGCAGCGCAGGCGCTGCTCGGTAAGGTCGTCGCGACACATCGCGGCGGGATGTTCGCATCGCACCGCAAGCTACCGGCCTCGGGGGTCGACGCGCTGCCGGCGGGCCGCACCGCCGAGGAGGGCGCGTCGGCGTTCGTGAACCCGATGACCGCGCTCAGCTTCGTCGAGACGATGCGCGCCGAGGGCCATCGCGCGATCGTGCACACCGCCGCCGCCTCGAACCTCGGCCAGATGCTCGTCAGGATCTGCGCCGACGATGGCGTGCCGCTCGTCAACATCGTGCGGCGTCCCGCGCAGGTGGAGCAGCTGAAGGCGCTCGGCGCGGCGCACGTGCTGGACAGCTCTGCGCCGTCGTTCGCGAAGGACCTGGTGGAGGCGATCGCCGCCACCGGCGCCACGCTCGCGTTCGATGCGATCGGCGGTGGCACGCTCGGCGGCCAGATCCTCGACGCGATGGAGCGCGTCGCCGCGCGCTCGATGAAGACGTTCAGCCACTACGGCTCGTCGACGCTCAAGCAGCTCTACATCTACGGCGGCCTCGATCGTGCACCCACGCAGCTCGTGCGCACGTTCGGCATGACGTGGAGCGCGAGCGGCTACCTGGTCATGAACGCGCTCCGCAAGCTCGGGCCGGAGGTCGTCGCGCGGATGACCGCGCGGGTGATGAGCGAGCTGACCACCACGTTCGCGAGCCACTTCAGCCACCGCATCTCGCTCGACCGCATGCTCGACGTCGAGACCGTGCGAGCGTTCGCGCTCCTCGCGACCGGCGAGAAGTACCTCGTCACTCCGGCGCGAGCACCGTGATCGCGAACAGGTAGCTCGGGCGCGCGGAGTCATCGATGAACCCCGCCCGGCACAGCGTGCTGCCCTCCTTGAGACCGGTCACCACGAACGTGTTCGTCTCGGGGGTCTTCGCCTGCATCTCGACGCGCGCGATCGTGGGGTCGTCGCAGAACGTGCCCATCGCGAACCCGACATCGTACGCCTGCGTCTCGCCGATGCGCAGGGTAAGGGGGACCGGCCCGTCCGCGATCGCGACGCCTGCGCCAGCGGCCGCAACCAGCAGGACGAGTCCGATCCGAACCACGAGCTAGATCTACCCCGCGGCTCGCACGGTCACCACACGTGCGGGATCCACCGAGACCGCACGCGCCGCGCATAGTCCGAATAGCCCGGAAGCTCGCGCCGCAACGTCGCGTCCTCCAGGACCGTGCGAACGACGAGGACGATGGCGAGCACACCGGCGGGCACCAGCGCCCACAGCGATCCGAGCGCGAGCGCCATGCCCGCGCCCAGCACCGCGGCGGCGAGATAGCCGGGATGGCGCACGTACGCGTACGGCCCGGTGTCGATCACGCGATGGTCGCGATCCGTCTGGATGCGCACGCTCGGCTCGAAGTGGCGGTTCACGCCCTGCGCCCAGGTCTCGAGCACGAAGGCGGCGGCGAACAGCACGTAGCCGAGCGCGACCACCCACGACGGCTGCGGCGCCCACTGATAGCGCCCGGCGTCGAGCGCACCGATGACGAGGATCGCCGTGAACGTCAGGAGCACGATCGGAACGATCACGAGGTCCCAGTGCTTCGTGCCTTTCCCGATCCCGCGCCGCACCGCGAACAGCTCGCGGTTCACGCGCCAGATGTACACGGACGCCATGCCCGTCGCGATGCCGAACGCGACGAGGAACGACCACCCGCGCGGCCACGCCAGCGTGCCCGCCGTCGCGAACAGCACGATGCCGAAGATCACGAGCGTGATGAGCAGCGACTCGATCGCGCGCGCGAGCTCGTCGGTGGCATGCCCGGGCGCCGGAGATACCGTCGTCGTCATGCCCAACCCTACTGCCCCGCCGTGCCTGCGGCAGGTGAGCGCGTTCTACCGTTGGTCGCTACAGTCATACCGCGGTATAAACGTCCATGGCCAGAAAGCGGAAGGGCGTGAGGAAGACGGCGATCAGCGTCGCGCCTGATGTGCTCGCGCACGCTCAGCAGATGGTGAAGCAAGGCATCGCAACGTCGGTCTCTGGATACTTCTCGGTCCTCGCGACACGCGATCGGGCACGGCGCGATCTTCTCGGGTACATCGCCGACCTCGAGTCCGAGCTGGGACTGTCGGATGCAGATCGAAAGCGGCTCGATCAGGAGCTCGGACTCCGGGTGCCAAGACGATCACCCGCGAAGAGCGCCGCGGCGGCACGCCGGGCGAGTTGATCGGTGCGAGGGTACGTCCTCGACGCCGGTGCGCTCGGGGTGCTCGATGAGCGCGATGAGAGTGCTCGTCGAATCGTTCGTGTCGTGGCCGATGCGGCTGCAAAGGAGCTCTCCCTGGTCGTCCCTGCAACCGCACTCGCCCAAGCGTACTTCGATGGAGCCCGTCAGGCGCGGCTTGCACGCCTGGTCGGGCAAGCGTACGTGGTCATCGCGGTCCTCGACCGGACCTCCGCGAAGGCCGTCGGCGCCATGCGACACCACACGCGTCACCCAGACGTCGTCGCCGTCCACGTCGCCTGGGTCGCGCGAACGCACGATCTCACGGTCGTGACGAGCGATCCCAGTGACTTCAAGAAGCTCGGCATCGCGGCGAACCGCATCATCACCGTGTGAACGAAGAGGTGGGGCCCCGTACCCGCCAACGGATTTTGCACCGCAACACGGTGCCGGCGATATTCCACGACGCGTGGGCGTCGCAGCTCAAGACCTGGCTCCGGCGGCCGCGACGGCGCCGTCGCTCTTCAGCGTCGGCGCGCCGCGACGACGGCGTTGATCGCGGCGGTCGCGGCAGGCGAGCCGCGCTCCTCGTCGAGCGCGTCGGCCCAGCGGTCGACCCGGCGCTGCCAGTTGGGGCGCTCGGTGACGGTGCCGGGGACGTTGTGCGGGAACGGCTCGAGCGCGAGGTCATCGAGGGCGACGAGCACGATCTCGGCGGGTCCGACGGCGAGCTCGGTGGTCGCGCCGACCATCGCGCGCTCGACCTCGGTGAGGTTGTCGCCGGCGCCGCCGACCGTGGCGTGCACGTGCGCGAGCAGCGCCGCGCGCGAGCTGTCCCGCTCGAGCCGCTCCATGGCCTCTTGCTGCGCGGTGATGAGGCCGAGGTCGCGGCGATCGTCGATGTCGGCGCCGCGCCACCAGCCGGCGAACGTGGCCGTGTCGTGCGTGTTGAGGCTGGCGATCGCCTCGGCGGGCGAAGGCCCCGGGCGATCGCCGACGCGCACCGGCAGCGACCATTGCCCCACGTGCAACCGGAACATCGCGTGGCGCTCCATCGCGGGGCGCACGTGCTCGGGGACCGTGCCGAGGTCCTCGCCCGCGACGGCGCACTGCGCGCGGCTCGACTCGAGCGTGAGGATGGCGATCAGCTCGTCGGCGGGGTAGCGCAGGTAGACACCGTCGGTGGCGGGCCGCCCCTCGGGCACGCAGTAGAGCCGGAACAGGCCCATCACGTGGTCGATGCGGAGCATGCCGGCGACGCGCATGTGGTGCTGCACGGAGCGGATGAAGTAGCGATAGCGATCGCGGCGCAGCGCGATCGGCGAGAGCGGAGGCAGGCCCCAGTTCTGGCCACCGAGGAACAGCGCGTCGGGCGGCGCGCCGGCGGCGAGCTGCGTGAGGAACAGATTTCGGTGCCGCCAAACCTCGTAGGCGTCGAGGTTCACGCCGACCGGCAGATCGAGATACAGCGACACATGATCGCTGACCAGCGCCTCGAGCTGGCGCTGCATCGCCCACTGCGCGACCACGTGCGACGCGAGCCGGCCCGCGTCGGCGCCGAGCGACACCGCCTGGCGATGCGTCTCCACGAACGGGATGTTGTCGCGCCACGGCGAGGGCCAGTCGCGCCACGCGGCGCGCTGCTGCTCGCCGATCGCACGGAACGCCGCGTAGTCGTACGTGCCGCTCGCGTGCGCCCACGCCTCGATCTCCGCCGCGCGCGGCCCCGCGAACAGGCGCTCCGCGATCGCGTCGATCGCCTGCCGCCGCCACTGGTAGTGCGCGCGAAAATCGATGCGTGCCCCCGCGACGATCGGCGGCGCGATCGGCGCCGGCAGGCCGACCTCCGCGGCGAGCGGCCCGAGCTCGAGGTACAGCTCGTTCCAGAACAACCGGCTCGCGGGCGAGTACGGGCTGAACTGAAATGGCTCGCCGCGGCCCGGCCCCGAGGACTGGGTCGGATCGAGGAACGCGGCGAGGATCGGCAGCACCCCCACGTAGCGCCCACCGCGCCGCTCGACCGCGGAGAACAGCCGCCGGAGCGTACCGAGGTCGCCCGCCTGCCCCGCTTCCGGCGACGCGAGCCCGTACACCGGCGCGAACACGCCCCACCGCTTGAGCCCGGCGCCCGGTCCTCCCCACGCGCGCAGCGGCGCCGCGATCGCGAACGCCTCGCCCTGCCCGCCCGCCGTTCGCCAGCGCGCGCTGTGATAGCCGTTCTCGCCGTCGAGGAACACGGTCGCGCGACGGATGCAGTGGCACACGCCGCCGGGCCAGGCGTGCGAGTCCGCGGGCAGCTCGAACATCCGCCCGTGCGCGCGCACGACGCGGCCGCTCTCCGTCGTGACCTCGACCTCCCACGGCTGATCGTCGTCGGCGGGGACCGCGAACGGCACCACGATCGTCCCGTCCCAGCCGATCACGACGGGCGGTGCGATCTGCTTCCAGCGCTCGCGCTCGAGCACCGCGATCGCCTGCGTCGCCTGCTCGGCGGCGTCGATGCGAATCCCGAGCTCCGGCGCCAGCGCTCGCAGCGTCGCGAGCACGGCGTCGTCACTGGCGACGGTCCGCTCGCCGCGCCAGTTCGTGTACTCGACATCGAGCCCTGCTGACTTCGCCAGCTCGTGGAGTGCTGTCACAGCTGCATACGATACCGAACCGATGCGCCGCAGTGCTACGTCGCGTAGAAGAACTCCTCGCGGATGATCTTGTCGTTCGCGACGGTGTAGATCGCCGTCTCTTCGAACGTCTGCCGCTGGTTCGTGTCCTTGTCCGTGAGGTCGAACTTGAACCGCACCGCGAACCGATCGCCATTGGGATACGGGCCATCGACGGTCTCCGAGTGCACGATGTGGTGGTCGTTCCACATCCTCGACTTCTCCTTCACCGCGTCGATGCCGCGCAGCTCGTGCTCCGCGCCGGGCTGGGCCTCGACGCTCACGATGTTGGGATCGTAGAGCGTGTCGTAGACCTTGTCGTTTTGGCCTTTGTTGCAGAGCGAGACGAGCTGCTTGCCTACTTCTAGAGTCGTCATGCCGAAGGCTACTCGTCGGCGCGCACGGCACCAACGAGCGCCGACGCGCATCAGCCGATCAGCTTCAGCCACCAGCCCGGCATGATACCGAGCTCGAGGACGATCAGCGGGCACACCGCGACCACGAACAAGAGTCCCGCGGAGCGCGTCGGCGTGAACGGCGTCGTCGCCTCGCGGAAGTACATCGCCGTCACGATTCGCAGATAGTAGTAGATGCTGATCGCGCTGTTGACGACGCCTACGATGACCAGCCACAGCAGCTGCCCGTCGTAGACCTCCATCGCGCTCTTGAACAGGTAGAACTTGCCGAAGAAGCCGCCGGTCGGAGGCAATCCGCCGAACGACAGCAGGCACACCGTCATCGCGAGCGCCGCCGCCGGATACTGGCTGCCTAGTCCGGCATAGTCGTCGACGAGGACGCGCTCGTTGCCCTTGCTGCCGATGTACGCGACCACCGCGAACGCGCCCATGGTCGTGAACGTGTACGCGATCAGGTAGTAGATGATGCTGGCGTGCGCGGTGTCCGAGCCCAGGCCGAGCGCGCAGATGCCGACGAGCAACACGCCCGCGTGCGAGATCGACGAGTACGCGAGCATGCGCTTGACGTTGTCCTGGCGCACCGCGGTGATGTTGCCGATCGTGATCGTCACGGCGGCGATCACGACGAGCGGGCTCGCCCAGCCGAGCGTGCCGAACGGCAGGATGTCGCCGCCGAGCGCGACGCCGAACACGCGGATCATCGCGGCGATCGCGGCCGCCTTGACCGCCGCCGCCATGAACGCGGTCACCGGCGTCGGCGCGCCCTCGTACGCATCGGGTGCCCACATGTGGAACGGCACCGCGGCGACCTTGAAGCCGAACGCGACGACGAGCAGGAACGCGCCCGCGATCACGAGGCCGGGGTTGACCGTCTGCGACAGCGCGGCCTGCATCTTCAACAGGCTCGACGTGCCCGCCGCACCGTAGAGCAGCGCCATGCCGTACACGAGGAAGCCGGTCGCGAACGCACCGATCAGGAAGTACTTCATCGCGGCCTCGTTGCCGCGACGCGAACGACGACGCATCGCCGTCATCACGTACACGCCGATCGACATCGTCTCGATGCCGAGGAACACGGTCACGAGGTTGCCGGCGTGCGCGAGCATCACCATGCCCGACGCCGACAGCAGCATCACGCCGTAGTACTCGCCGATCTGCCAGTCGTGCGCGCGCTGGTGGCCAGGCGTCATCAGCACGGTCAGCGCCGTGGTCACGCTGAACAGCGCCGACAGCACGTAGGCGGTGCGATCGGCGATCAGCATCTCACCGAGCAGCTGTCGCGAGCCCGTGCCGATCTGACGATAGAGGATCACGCTCGCGATCGCCGCGGCGACCGAGCCGGCGACCGCGAGGCTCGAGAGCGCCGTGCGATCCTTGCCCTTGTAGAACGCCTCGGCGAGCACCAGCAGCATGCCGACGACGGCGAGGATCAGATACGGGACCAGGTAGCCGAGGTCTGCAGGGTTGAACTTCATGACTAGTGACCTCCCTGGGCGTCGAGCGCGGCGGCCGCTGCCTGGGCGCCTCGCGCAGCCTCGTCGAGGTTCTTCTGCATCTGGGCATCCGCGGCCGCGGGCGGCGTCGGCAGCGTGCCGTACACGTGCGGCGGCCCGTCCGGCTCGGCGACGCGGCGGCTGAAGTCACGCGTGAACTTCTGCACGCTCGGCTCCATCACCTTGAGCAGCGGCTTGGGGAACAACCCGAGCACGATGATCAGGATCACGAGCGGGACGAACGTCCCGAGCTCGCGCCCCGTGAGGTCCGGCAGGCTCCCGTTCTTCGCCTTGTCGAGCTTGCCGAAGAACACCTTCTGGAACATCCACAGCAGGTAGATCGCGCCGAGGATCACGCCCGTCGTCGCGAGCGCGCCGAGCAGCCGCGGATACGGCAGGAAGTCCGGGTGCGACGCCGGGAACGTGTCGGCCGCGTTGAACGTGCCGAACAGGGTAAAGAACTCGCCGACGAAGCCGGACAGCGCCGGCAGGCCCGCCGAGCCCATCGTGATGATCAAGTAC
>Ga0247822_10003331_pt1 | contig 10473 bp, 9 predicted proteins | sample 13C_Cellulose_Da_FD_192423 | JGI IMG/M metagenome (GOLD analysis project Ga0247822, IMG submission 192423) | Soil microbial communities from agricultural site in Penn Yan, New York, United States - 13C_Cellulose_Day30 | ecosystem: Environmental > Terrestrial > Soil > Agricultural land | place... | reverse complement strand
GGTGAAGAACTGGACCAGCATCTGGTGGGTTCCTGCCTTCGTGGCGGTTGGTGTCCTGATTTATTTCCTTCTGTTCTTTAAGGAGAAGCGGGAAATAAAGCAGGCGGCTTAGTCGCCTGGTTAAAGAGAGAAATCATTCTCTGAACAGATTGTCATTTTATTTAATCATTTCTAAAAGCCAGCTATATGAACGTTGCCATGCTAGGTTCCGGATTTATCGGACGCTTCTATGCGGACTCGCTTCACGGTTATCGCAGTAAAGACAAGATCGTCAGCATTTATTCGCGCAGGTCGGAAAGCGCGCAGAAGTTTGCTACAGATTACCACGTTGCTTTTGCTACCACGCAAATGGAAGAAGCGATTGCACGTCCTGAAGTTCAGGTGGTGTGTATTGCGTTGCCAAACAATCTTCACGAAGAAGCAGTGTTGCTCTGCTGCAAACACAAAAAGGCGGTGGTCACTACGAAGCCATTAGGTCGCAACGCCGCAGAAGCGAGGCGAATGCTGGACGCAGTAGAGAAGGCTGGTATATTTAATGGATATCTCGAGGATCTCGTTTACGCTCCCAAGTTCCTGAAGGCATTGTCGACGGTAAAGCAGGGTGGTCTGGGACGGATCCTCTGGGCGAAGTCGCGCGAGACACATCCTGGCCCTCACTCTGACTGGTTCTGGGATATCGAACAGGCAGGCGGAGGTTGCATTCTTGACCTGGGATGCCACTGCGTTGAAATAACCCGGAGCTACATCGGAAAGGACATCAGGCCGGTTGAAGTAATGTGTTGGGCCGATACACAGGTAAAACCCATTGATGCTGAGGATCACGCTATCGCTTTGATTAAATATGAGAACGGGGCAATGGCTCAATTTGAAGTGAGCTGGACCTTCCGTGGTGGTCTCGATCTGCGCGACGAGGTGATGGGAACCGAGGGTACGATTTGGGTTAATAACTTTCTTCGTACCGGATTCGAAATGTTTACAACCGGAAAAGGTGGTGACTACATCGCTGAGAAAGCTGAAAGCAATTCGGGGTGGTTGTTTCCGGTTGGTGATGAGTTGAATGAGCTGGGGTACAATCACATGTTCATGGACATGTTCAACTCGCTCGAGAAAGGCGCTGACCCACGCGAGACGTTTTACGATGGATACGTTGTGAATGCCGTGCTGGATGCTGCGTACAAGTCCGCCAAATCAAAGTTATGGGAACCCGTTGTTCTCGATGTATGGCGAGGCAAGACCGGACTTACTAAGGATCAACACCTCACGGAATACGATGCAGAACATTATCTCGTGAAGGAAGAAGTCACTCATTATGGTGCGAAAAAACTGATCCTTAAGAATAAGCAGACGGGAAAGATCTTTGAGCGGGTCCTGGAATGAGAAGATCTTGACACGCTCGTCAAACCTGGATGTTCGACCGCTCTTTCAGGGAGCTGCTATTAAACACGCAAGCCTGACATTGTTTAGCCAATCAGGACGAGAGACAATACAAAGGGCCCAAGCGTTCACCACTGCTCGAGAACGTGCAGGGCGATGAAAAGGACATTATCATTTTTTCGTTAGGGTATGCACCAGACAAGAGCTTTTCGCAAGCGTAATCAATGCGCAACTGGTCAACCGACAGGTAGGCGTCGGGGCAATTTACTGACGGTGTTTCTTATGAGCTCGGCGAACTGCGCACTCAGCTGGATCCTTGAATACCGGCGCAGCGCAAGATCGCGGGCCGCTACCTGGTAACGTCGAAGCAACGTGCGATCGTTGAGAAAGGGAGTGATGACTTTTACAAATTCTTCCGGATGCTGACGGTCAATGTATACGCCACACTTGTCGTGTTCAATCTCGTTGCGTATCCATCCTTCGAAATTCACGATGATAAGTTTGCCGGCTGCAAGTCCATCGAAATATTTGTTAGGTGAACCGGTTTCAAGAATACGGTAAGGTTTATACGAAACGAACACAGCATCGGAGACGTGCATGAGTTCTTTTACGCCGTCGCGATTTGCGAATGGAAGAAAGGTTACATTCTGCAGGCCGAGTCGCTTTACGTTCAGCTCATGTTGAGGCAGTAAGGCGCCGTCGCCACATATAAAGAACCGGATATTTAACCCGGCCTGAGCGGCGGCGCGGGCGCTTTCAATATAGTGGTCCAGTCCGTTGGCATATCCAACGGCCCCGATATACGACACGACAAATTCATCATGAATCCCGTAACGACGTCTCGCTTCATGTCCGTGTTCAGACAGTCCGTAATAGTCTGTATCTGCCATGTTTGGAATCGTGTACAGAGTTGTCTTCGGCGATTTCATGCCGACCGATTTCCTTATAGGTTCAGACAGTGCAACAACGCCCGCTGCTTTCGCGTACGTCAACGTCTCCAGCTTTCTCAACACTGCCTTGAACAGACCATTTCTGATGACGCCCAGCTCGATGGGAGCATCAGGCCAGAGATCTCCGACTTCAAACAAATAGTCCAGACCGTGTACCCCCTTGAGCCACATCGCACTGAGTCCGGTAGTTAACGGTACGGATATCGCATAACACAGATCGATGTTTGGCAGTCGTGCACCAAGCGCCGCTGCGCCCCAGGCGAACCGAAGAAACGACGCACTCCGCTTCCGGAATCCGAATTTGTTGTTGTAGTCTACTGGCAGATAATGAACACTTATGCCGTCGATGATTTGATGCTCCTGTGTTTTGGCGCCGTGTGCTGTGATCACTTCCACATTGATACCGTGCTCCACCAGCGCACGCGCCAGGTAGTACGACCGTATGGCCCCACCCTGCGACGGAATCCTGAAGTGCTGATGAATGATAAGTATCTTCACGGTGCAAATAAAGCAGATTATGAGCAAGAGTGAATAAACGTCTGCTCATTCGGCATATTTGCGTGTGGCACCAATGTTGTGCATACGTTTTTTCAAACGTGTGTCTAACAACTGCGAAACAATGAAACAGTTCAACGTGCTTTGGTCGGGGCGCGAGTACAATTCGCTTGAGAATTGCGTGATCGCTATGCGTAATGGACTTTTAGATGTGCGATCATCTATCGTTGGCTGGTATCGAAACGAGGCTTACCGTGTCAATTATTCACTGTCTACCAACACACAGGGAGAGGTTGCTTCACTGCATCTTGAGATTCAACATAATACCCGGACTCTTCAACATGAACTATTGAAGCGTGGCGACGACGGCTGGAAACACAACGGAAACAACGCGCCAGAATTTAAAGGCTGTGTTGATGTTGACATCTCTCTTTCACCGCTCACCAATACATTACCGATCAACAGACTTAGTTTAAGTGTGGGAGATTCCAGAGTGATACGCGTAATCTATTTCGATCTCCTGTCTGACAGAATACACCCGGTAAGTCAGCGATACACGCGTTTGTCAAACATGTCCTATCGCTACGAGAATGTTCCAAACGACTTCGAGGCCATAATCATTGTCGACGAGCATGGTATTGTGGCTGGAACAGAAGCTGCGGAGATGATTCAAAATTCGTAGCTTAACGACATTCAATAAAAATATGGATAAGCTGATCTGGATTATCGTCGCTCTGTTGTCGGGAGCTGTACTTCCCATACAAGCCGGGCTGAATGCACGTATGGGTGTCGCCGCTCAAAACTCTGTTTACGCCGCTGCCATTTCGTTTGTTGTGGGAACAGTTGGTCTCATTATCTATATCCTTGTAACAAGACAGACTGTATCAATCGATGGCCTCCGAGAAGTGCCGATATACTTTTGGCTGGGTGGACTGCTAGGGGCATTCTACGTTACCGCCCTTGTTTTAGTGTTTCCAAAACTAGGCCCGGGACTTACGTTCGGACTTATTGTCGCCGGGCAAATGATCGTTGCCGTCGTGCTGGATCATTTTAATGTACTTGTCGCCCATCCGACGCCAATCAATTTAATGAAATTGCTGGGCATCGTTCTGGTAATCATTGGCGTCGTGATCATTCGGAAATATTGATCATTATCCTGCTTTCTTCAAAGCATAGTCGCGCTATCAGGATAGCTTCCGATTTATTTTAGGTGTATCCGGTCTGACATTGGTGGCCTTATTTGCCACCAACCAATTGCAGCATCTTGTAATAGATCTGTGTGTTTTGATAAACACCTGTGAAGAGGTGTGCTCCAGGTCCGTAAGCAAAGACCGGTACGGGAATAGCGGTATGTCCACCGGTGCTGAAGCTGCCCGTGACAGCTCCGGTTCCCGGGTCCCCACCCACAAGCGATAGCCCGCCCGTTTCATGATCAGCGGTAACAATCACCAGGGTCTCACCATTCTGATCGGCAAACTTAACTGCCTCGCCGACTAAAGCATCGAAGTCGAGAAACTCGGTGGCGAGATAGGGAAGGTTGTTTGAGTGTCCGCCCCAGTCGACCTGTGCTCCTTCAAACATCATAAAGAATGGCTGCTTGCTTTTTACACTCATGGCACTTGCTTTCCTGAATGAATCAGTAAGAAAATTTCCCCTGCCATCGCTTTTGCGAAGCTCTGCGTCGTCATCGATTACCACAAAACGTGTGTTATCAATGGTGGGTAATGCGGAAAGCTGATCAGAAACAGTGTAGCCTTTCCGTTGCAACTCATCAAAGAGGTTGCGCTTGTCGCCGCGCGCAACAAATGAATTCTTTCCCCCGCCAATAAGGACGTCGAAATTGGTTGACATGAAGTCGAGCGCAATGGGCTCGCTCATTTTACGATCCGGCTGATGCGCATAAAATGACGCGGGCGTCGCATCGGTAATGTCTCCACAGGAAGCGATGGAAATGTGATAGCCCTTTTGCTTCAGTTGTTCGGCGATTGTCGGAAGCCGGGTGCCAACGGAATCAACACCAATGTATCTGTTGTTGGTTTTCCTTCCTGTCGAAAGGGCTGTTGCGCCCGCCGCAGAGTCGGTGATATAGCCGTTGGCCGAACGGGTGATAGACAATCCAACGGTACCCATATTGAACACATTCAGTGCTCCGTGGTTAGCCGTATATCCGGAATAGATCTGCGCGAGTCCTGTCCCGTCTGCGATGAGCAGTATAATGTTCTTCGGGACTGCCGTAGCCGAAAACTTCTTCGTCGGCTGATAGGTTGTTTGGCTAGTGGCGAGACGGAAATTATCCTTGCCGTAACGACTAACGTATTTCACTGCATCCTGCGGATGATCTGTATTGATGATATCGATGCCCAGGTTCATGAACATTGCCCAGCTGCTGGCGCGGTCGGGCATGCCCCATAGACGGAGTGGTTTATTCTTTGCATGCACTTCGTCACGGAGGGCGATGATCTTTTCTGCTTGTGAATCAGTGATGTTCGTCGTTCCCTTCCAGTCCGAATATTTCACATAATTGTCGCTGATCAACGGCACCCGCTGCAATTGCTCCTTGGTGTAGGCGATACCGGGTCGCCCGTCGAAGTTGATGAATGACGGATACTGGCTCCACTTGTCCGGTGATGGCATGTTTCCGCTAATCGTGATCAGGAGTGATTTGCAAGTGGTTAGCTCTTTGTAATTCTTAATCAGGGTGACAAGAGCAGGTAAGGTTGTTTGCGCTTCCGTTTTGAGATCGATCATGAAGGTCAGCGTCTTCGATGTGTCTGCGAAAACATAACCACGATTCTTTCTGATGCAGGCTTGCAAAGGTCTGAGGTACATGTCCTCAAGACTGTTGAGCATTGAAACTTCTTCCTTCGTATGGGCGACGAGCAGTTTACCCTTTTCCAAAAAGATATCTGCCTCAACATAACCCGTTTCACTCAGGTATGCCATGTAAAATGGCACAGGCTGAAGATAGTCGTTGTGACTAAACACGGACGACGAACCATATCCGCGGATGGGCTGATCTGGTTGTGAGGTTTGAGCAAAAACGGCTGTGCTCAGAAGAAACAGAAAGCCGGTGATGTATCGATACATAGTTGCAGATTCAAAATTATTTGTGGCAAAGTAAATCACAGAAGGTTCAGCATACAATCCACTTCACGTTAAGTAATCGTCAAATTACGTCATTTACCCTGTAGGAATTTAAATGACGATTGCTCCGTGGCCTTTGAGCGCCGATGCTATGAATTGCCCGAACACAACAATTTTAATTATCTTCGCACATCTAAATTCGCCACATGTAATAGAAATCCTTTTTGGATGTGACTAAGTAATGGTTTGGGAGCCATCTCCCGCCAATTGTACAGTTCTCAAAAAGCGAATTTTATGTTAGTATTGAACGGCGTATCTTATACACTTCCCGACGGGAAGCTTCTGTTTGAAAATATCAGTTTTTCCCTGAACACCTTTGAAAAGGCAGCGCTTATTGGCAACAATGGCATAGGGAAATCCACCATCTTTAAGATTATTGCGGGCGAAATGCACGCACCCGGCACTGTCGTTGCCCAGGAGGTTCCTTACTATGTACCTCAGCTCGTAGGGCAATTCGACCACCTCACCATCGGGCAGGCTTTGCGCGTTGATGAGAAGCTTAAAGCGCTTAAAAGGATCCTTGCCGGTCATGCAACTGACGCTGAATTCGTCACACTCGCCGAAGACTGGTCGCTTGAGGATCGCGTGTTAGAAGCTTTTGATCGGTGGCAACTGCCGGTGGTTGACTTCAACACAACGCTTGGCAGTTTGAGCGGTGGCGAGCGGACGAAAATCCTTCTCGCGGGGATCACGATCCACGATCCAAAGTTTGTTCTGCTCGACGAACCCACTAATCACCTTGATACTAATGCCAGAAGGCTTCTGTACGAATTAATTTCGGGCTCACCCAAGACTATGTTGGTCAGCAGTCACGATCGCACACTGTTGAACTTGCTGAACCCTATCATTGAACTTTCGCGTAAGCGCGTCGCCGTATACGGAGGTAACTACGAATTTTATCGCGAGCAATATGAAACGGAACAACAAGCGCTGGCTCATGATGTGAAGAGCCAGGAAAAGACTTTGCGCAAAGCAAGACAGAAAGAGCGCGATACATTGCAACGCCAGCAAAAGCTCAATAGCCGCGGAAAGGGCAAGCAGGAGAAAGCTGGGTTGCCGAAGATTCTGCAAAATGCCCTCAGGAATACGGCTGAGAAAAGCACATCCAAAATCAAAGACGTACATGCCACGAAGATTCAAAACATCACTACCTCATTGAGTGCACTTCGCAGTGAGATTCCGGATCTCAGCGAGATGAAGTTAAACATAGACAACGCACGGATGCACACTGGTAAAATGCTGTTTGAAGCGCTTGACATAAATTATGTCTTTGAAAAACTGCTGTGGCGGGAAAATCTCAATTTCAGAGTTAATAGCGGAGAACGCATTGCAATAAAGGGAAAGAATGGGTCGGGGAAGACAACATTGATGAAGATCATTCTTGGCGTGTTGCCGCCATCTGCAGGAGATGTGAAACGATCATCGTTTGAGACCTTCTATATTGATCAGGATTACTCGCTGATCGACAATAAAAAGACAATCGCTGAGCAGGCGGAGTCATTTAACACTACACATCTTAAAGAGCACGAAATCAATATTCATCTAAACCGATTTCTGTTTCCGAAGGAATCGTGGCAACGTCCATGCCATGCGCTGAGCGGCGGCGAACGAATGAGGCTCACAATATGTTGTCTGCGCATCTCACATCGAACTCCCGACATGATTGCCCTCGATGAGCCCACAAACAATCTGGACATTCAAAGTGTTGACATTCTCACGTCGGCCATTAATTCGTATCACGGGACAATCGTTGCTATTTCGCATGACGAACAATTCCTTCACTCGATAAACATACAGCGGGAACTATCTCTTTGAGAGATGGCATAGGACAATGAGAAGCGGCCCGGACATCGATCCCGGCAAAATAAGCGACGAGCGTGTAAACCGTCAGATGGGAGTCGCTGAGGCTGAGATAACCGTAAATACTACTGCGTATTCCCGCTAACTCTGGAGTGCAGATGGCAGGAGCCGGTCATCCTAAAAGCGATCCGCTATTCCAGTCCAAAATTTCCTAATCCAGCCAGGATTTGTAGCTTGGCACAAAACCATAATCAGTTATGATGAGATTGACAATTGCTGCTGTGTTGTTGACGATGGTCACAACCGCGTCGTTCGCACAGAAGAAACTATTTAACGGAAAAGACCTGAAGGGATGGACCGTTGCGGGAACAGAAAAATGGTACGTTGAAAAAGGAGAATTGATTTGTGAGAGCGGGCCGGACAAGCAGTACGGTTATCTGGTATCCGACAAATCGTTCAAGAACTTTGAACTTACTGTCGAGTTCAAGCAGGAATCAAACGGCAATAGCGGCGTATTCTTTCACTGCTCAATTGAGGGAACAAAGATTGCGGGCTGGCAGGCAGAGGTGGCACCGTTGAACCACAGCACTGGCGGCATCTATGAGTCTTATGGCCGCGGTTGGTTAATTAAGCCTGAAGCAGAAAAGGAACAGCTGCTTAAAGAGGGAGATTGGAATACGATGAAAGTTCGTGTAGAGGGCAACAAGGTTACAACCTGGCTAAACGGTACGCAGATGATAACTCTTGACGATGAAAAGATAGGGGCGGCTACGGGAAAAATCGCGTTGCAGATCCACGATGGTGGTGGTGTGAAAGTTCGCTGGAGGAAAGTGGAGATCAAACAACTATAATCATTTGCAGAGTTGCTGATTGGGAGATTGGGAGATAAGGTGTCAGCAGCGGAGCTGCTGATTAGAAGTCAGAGTTAGAAGTAAGAGTTAGAAGTAAGAGAGTTTAGAGGCGATGGGGGCTTATGTGGCGAGTTTGCCGGAGTGCTCAGGTGATTTCGGGGAAGGCGAACGTCGTAATTCTTAGTAGTAGTTCTTAATAGATCTGCAGAACTAGATCACCCAGAACAATACAGTCGCAAAGTACAATAAAGATTAGTCAGGGTTGCGAAGACACGCAGCCACAGTGAAGAAATCAGTTAGAGCCCGCCACATGCGGGCTCTAACTGTTTCGACAGGAATGTATTTTCGGTACTGAGGTCCTAGGCCTTTGGGGCCTGGCTTTCCATCATATCTTGCGAGTAGCTCAAGATGTTGAGAACAGCATTAGGTGAAGGCTCAAGCTGAGCCGCATCCATGTTTCGCTTCATGGCACACAGTTCTGCATATAGTGCTTGCAGTTCGCTGTCACAAATCAGGGCATTATCAATCTCCTTCGTCTCTCTCTCCGAGGTCTCTCGGTACAAATACCTGATCAAGTCCGTTTCTGTAAATGTTCTTATCATAGGCTCTGTTTTTCATCATCCGTTTTCGCAGGTTGATAAGCGCATAACGCATCCGTCCCAATGCAGTATTAATGCTCACCCCCGTGCGCTCCGCGATCTCCTGAAAACTCATCTGCAGGTAATGCCGCATAATCAACACCTGTTTCTGTTCCACCGGCAGTTCCTTAATTAAATCCCGGAGTCTTGAGCGGGTATCCTTGAACACCTGCTTATCTTCAGTAGATTCAACAGCAAACTGCATGGAATCAAATACCCTGCTTCCGTCCTCAAGCACGACTTCTGGGTAACGCTTATTCTTTCTGAAATTGTCTATTGCCAGATTGTGGGCAATGCGGCTTATCCATGGCAAAAACTTTCCCTCTTCGTTATAGCGGCCGCTACGAATGGTGTTTATTGCCTTGATAAACGTCTCTTGCAGCAAGTCTTCGGCCGTATACCGATCTTTTACGATCAGATAGATGGCTGTATAGATCCTGGACTTGTGTCGGTGTAAGAGCATCTCGAAAGCTTCTTGGTTACCGGTCTGATACAGTGACACTAGTTCGCTGTCACTTAATCTTCTGTCAATCATTCTGTCTCACATTTAGGTAACGTAGAGGTCTCTCTCGATATTGTTGGGGTTAGTTGAACAAATTGGTTTTGAAAAGATAGAAATTCCTTAATCAAAGGCAAAAAATTTTGCCGGAAATTCTTGCCTCACAAAGTATTTCTTGCCCTATTTGCTTCAAATACGCAGTTTTAACATTGTATGGCGGTCAGCAAGAAAAAAGTGATAAAGAGCCTGGAGAACCTAACGGAGGATTTGCTAGAACTTGTTCATACTCAATACCCAAACGGGTACGAGAGCAGCATCACCCGAATTACTAACGCAAAGCGCGAGCCAATTTTTGTGTTTCCTTTGGAAACCGAAGATGCCACCTACCTGGTAAAAGTCCCGGTGACTAAGAACAGCGAAGGTGAGTATGACGTCGATTCCAAGGGCGAAGCCGGTGAATTTGAAAAGGGCGAAGACGGATTTGAGGCGGGGGACAATTTCGACAACAGCGCCGATAGTGACAGTAGTGACGAGGACGAAGGCGGAGACTACGACGAAGAAGGTGGCGGAGGCAGAAAAGGCCGCGAACAGAGCTACGATCCGGATTTCGACAACTAGTCAATTATAATTATTACGAAATGTGAACACCATCTGCCCGGATGGTGTTTTTTTGTTTTTCGGCTGCTCCGAAAGGGACTTTTTACAAATTGAGGCACAATCCG
>Ga0247822_10003329_pt1 | contig 10477 bp, 9 predicted proteins | sample 13C_Cellulose_Da_FD_192423 | JGI IMG/M metagenome (GOLD analysis project Ga0247822, IMG submission 192423) | Soil microbial communities from agricultural site in Penn Yan, New York, United States - 13C_Cellulose_Day30 | ecosystem: Environmental > Terrestrial > Soil > Agricultural land | place... | reverse complement strand
GGGAAGTGGTGCGGCGCGATCCGGCAGGTGACCAGGTCGAACGAGCCGTCCGGGAACGGCTGCGCGTTTGCCGGGGCCTCGACCCACTCGACGTTGTCAACGCCCTCGGCTTCGGCCCGTCTGCGCGCCTGTTCCAGCATCCCGGTGGAGACGTCCGTGCCGACCACCGAGAGCACGTGCGGCGCGAACGCCAGCGCGGTGAACCCGGCCCCGGTCGCTACATCCAGCACCGCCATGTCCGTGCCCGGGTTCGCCAGGTCCAGCATGCGCCGCAGCGTCTCGTCGCTCCAGGACGCCCAGCGCTCGTTGTACCGGGCCGCCTGCCGGTCGAACTGCTCTCGCGCCGCCGCTACCGTATCGCTCGTCGGTTTCATGGTCATGGCCCGCCCCCTCACGCTCCCAGATTTTGAGCGCGCCTACTTGGCGACTTCGCGGACGTCCACCAGGCGTCCGGCGATGGCGGCGGCCGCGGCCATCTGCGGGCTGACCAGGTGCGTGCGCCCTCCCTTACCCTGCCGCCCCTCGAAGTTGCGGTTGCTGGTGGAGGCGCAGCGCTCGCCCGGCTGGAGGATGTCCGGGTTCATACCCAGGCACATGGAGCAGCCCGGCTCGCGCCACTCGAAGCCCGCGGCCTTGAAGACCACGTCCAGGCCCTCCTCCTCGGCCTGCTTCTTGACCTGCTGCGAGCCGGGGACGCACAGGGCGCGCAGGCCCGGCTTCACCTTCTTGCCCGCCAGGATCGACGCCGCCGCGCGCAGGTCCTCGATGCGCCCGTTGGTGCAGGAGCCGAGGAAGACGGTGTCGAGTGCAATGTCCGTGATCTTCATCCCGGCGGTCAGGCCCATGTACTCCAGGGCGCGCTCCGCCGAGCGCTGGTCCGCCGCGTCGGCAAACGACGACGGCTCGGGCACCGCGCCCGTGACGGGCACGACCATGCCGGGCGACGTGCCCCAGGAGACGTGCGGCGCGATCTCCGCGCCGTCCAGTTCCACCAGGCGGTCGTAGGTCGCGCCGGGGTCGGTGGCCAGTTCCCTCCAGGCCGCGACCGCCTCGTCCCACGCCGCGCCCTGGGGAGCCTGCGGGCGGCCCCGGAGGTAGGCGAAGGTCGTCTCGTCCGGGGCGATCATCCCGGCCCGCGCCCCGGCCTCGATGCTCATGTTGCAGACGGTCATGCGGCCCTCCATCGAGAGCGAGCGGATGACGGAACCGGTGTACTCGACCACGTAGCCCGTCGCGCCGTCGGTGCCGATCTTGCCGATGATCGCGAGGATGACGTCCTTGGCGGTGACCCCCGGGCCGAGTTCGCCGTTGACGCGAATCTCCATCGTCTTGGGGCGGCCCTGCGGCAGGCACTGCGTCGCCAGGACGTGCTCGACCTCGGAGGTGCCGATGCCGAAGGCAAGCGCGCCGAACGCGCCGTGGGTGGAGGTGTGCGAGTCGCCGCAGACGATCGTCATGCCCGGCTGGGTCAGGCCCAGTTCGGGGCCGATGACGTGGACGATGCCCTGGCGCGACGAGTGCAGGTCGTAGAGCGTGATGCCGAACTCCCGGCAGTTGCGGGCGAGGGTGTCCATCTGCAGGCGCGAGATGTCGTCCGCGATGGGGAGGGAGCGGTCGGTGGTGGGGACGTTGTGGTCCATGGTCGCGACCGCGCGCTCGGGGCGGCGCACCTTGCGCCCGGTCATGCGCAGCCCGTCGAACGCCTGCGGGCTGGTGACCTCGTGGACCAGGTGCAGGTCGATGTAGAGCAGCGCGGGCTTGCCCGACTCCTCGCGCACCACGTGCGCGTCCCATATCTTCTCGAAAAGCGTCTTCGGCATCGGCGTACTCCTGAAAGAACCGCGGTATGCCGTTATTATAGGCTTGCCCGACTGCCCCCGTCCAGCATATACTTCTAATCAGAACGATAGACAGGACCTATGGAAAGACACTTACCCTTCCCTTTCACGGCCTTCCCCACCCTCTCCACCGGGCGACTGTACCTTCGGGAGATGGTCGCGGCGGACGCGGATGCGATCTTCCGCATACGGGGCGACTACGAGGTCACGCGGCTGAACATCGGACCGGCGTACGCGAGCGTGGACGAGGCCCGCGCGCTGGTCGAGCGGATGGCGCGGCTGTACGCACAGGGCAAGGAGCTGCGGTGGGGCATCGCCCACCGCGAAGAGGGCGACGGCGCTCCCGTGGTCGGCATGATCGGCTTCAACGAATGGAACCGGCAGGACCGCCGGGCGAGCGTCGGGTTCGACCTCGCGCGGGCCCGTTGGGGCCAGGGGATCATGCGAGAGGCGCTCGGCGCGGTCCTTCGTTTCGGGTTCGAAGAGCTGGGCGTGAACCGCGTCGAGGCGGACACGAGCGCGGAGAACGCCCGGTCGATACGTCTTCTGGAGTCGCTGGGATTCGTCCGCGAGGGCTGCCGGCGGGAGCAGTACTTCGACGAGGGCGCATTTCACGACCTCTACCTTTACGGCCTGCTCCGCCGGGAGTGGGAGGGGGCGTCGGCGGCAGCAGAACGGACCGCCGCCGACGCCTCGTGAGCGCGAGGGTTTACGCGAGCGATTCGAGATGACGCAGGGTCTCCTCGGCGTCCTTGCCGCCCGCCTTCGCGTGGGCGAGGAGCGGGATGCCGTGCGGGCCGGGGGTCTTGAGGGCGTCCGGGAACGCGGCGAGCGCGGCGCGGACGACCTCGGTGCGGCCGAGCATGGCGGCGGCGAACAGGTCGAGGCGCGCGCCGCGCTCCAGGAGGTACAGGGCGATGTCGCGGCGGCCCATGTGCGCCGCACCGCCCAGCGCCGTCTCGAAGTCGCCGCCGCCCCAGTCCCAGGTGGCGTTGACGAGGCGCGGCTGCTCGGCAAGCATCGCCTTTACCTTGTCGAGGTCGCCGTGAGCCGCGCCGACGAACGCCTTGACGAGGTCCGGGGCGAGGGGTGGGCCCTTGTCGATCTTTTTCTTCGGCGGGGCGTCGCCCCGGTCCGAAGGCGTCTGTGCTGCTGCCATAGTCTCTGCCGCTCCGCCCGCCGCGCAGGCGGTCACGGCGACTCCGGTAAGAAAGAACTGTCGTCGGTCCATCGCAGCGGGCTTCTCCCCTCGGGGTTAGAATCGCGAACGCACTCAGGGTAGCAGGGGTCGGATCCGGTACGCTTCTTCAAAATCACCTGGTTCAGCCGGGCGCGACGCGGGCCGCCGGTGGGAACCGGTGCTCCCGGCGGTAGCGCTCGGGGGACAGGCCGAAGCGGCGCGCGAACAGGCTGCTGAACGACCCGAGACTGACGAAGCCGACGCACAGGCAGACCTCGGTCACGGTCAGGTCGGTAGCGAGGAGCAGGCGGCGGGCCTCCGCGAGCCGCCGCTCCGTCAAATACTGGTGCGGGGACTGCCCGAAGAGGGCTTTGAAGGTCCTCAGGAAGTGGTTGGGCGAGAGGCAGGCCACGCGCGCCATCTCGTCCAGGGTCAGCGGCTCCGGGAAGGCGTCGGCGACGAAGTCGCGGGCCCGGTGCAGACGCCGGTACAGTTCGTCGCGCGTGGCAGGCCGCAGCAGCGCGGCGGACGCGCCGAACGCGGCGACCTCCGCGCGCACCGACGCGTGCCGGGCGAGGAGGCGCTCCAGCACCGCGCGCATCTGCTCGTCCACCCAGCCGGGCGACGGCGCGTCGTCCGGTCCCGCCCCGAGCCGGGCCACGGCGGCGCGGAGACCGAAGAGGGCCGAGGAGAGCACGTCGCCGGTGTCGTGCGGGTACGTCCTTTCGTAGAAGTGGAGGGGGCCGCCGGGGGCATCGTGCGGGCCGTCGAGGAGTGATTCGGGGCGCGCGGCGAGGCTGCGGGCCACCTCTTCCGCCAGACCGGCGCGGAAGAAGAGGCAGAAGGATTCGACCGGCGCGTCCGACTCGATGGCGATCTCGTACTCCTGGCCGTGGTTGAGGAGCAGGTACGACGCGTCGCCCACGGCGTAGCGCGCCCCGCCCGAGCGGTAGCGGGCGGTGCCGCCGCGGAACATCTTGACGGAGAGCGGCCCCGCCCCCCGCCAGTAGTACGCCCGGCCCGCCGCCTGGAGGACGTGGCTCGGACAGGAGGCGAAGTCGGTGGCGGAACCTAACGACGCCGTCGCGTGAGACGCCAGCAGCACCCGCGCCCGCCGCGTCCGCTGCGGCTTGATCGCGTCAGAAATCGCTGACTCGCCCGGCATGGATTGATTGTACGCGCTTATGGAGATGTTTCAGTTACGCTATTTCGTGGCCGCGGCGAACCGCGGCAATTTTTCCCGGGCGGCCGAGGACGTCTGCGTCTCGCAGCCCTCGCTGTCGCTCCAGATAGCCAATCTGGAGCGCGAGGTCGGCGTTCCCCTGTTCGCGCGGCAGGGCCGTTCCGTACGCCTGACGGACGCGGGAGTGGTACTGAAGGAGCACGCGGAGCGCATACTCCGCGAGGAGGAGGAGGCGCGCCGCGCCGTGCGCGCGGTAGTCGGCCTGGAGCAGGGTCGGCTCTCCCTCTGGACCCTTCCGACGCTCGGCCAGCATCTTCTGCCCCTGACCCTGGCCCGCTTCCGCCAGGCGCACCCGGGGGTCGAGATCACCCTCCACGAGGAGGTACCCGCGAGGGCGGTAGGGGTGGCCGTCGCGTCCGGGCGGGCGGACCTGGGACTGGTCCACCTCCCCTGCCCGGTGCCCGGCCTGGCACGCCGCGATCTGTTCACGGAGGAGCTGGCGCTGGTCGTGCCCGTCGGCCACCGGCTGGCCCGCGCGGCGGCGGCGGCTCCCGCGCTCGCGGACCTGGCGGGCGAAGACTTCGTCTGGGTGCCGGAGGGGAGTACGCCGGAGCACCCGTTCTACGCGTCGTGCCTCGCCGCCGGGTTCAGCCCCCGCGTCGCGTGCGTCTCCGGCTCGGCCCAGGGGATGCAGGCGCTGGTGGCGGCGGGGCTCGGCATCGCGCTCCTGCCGCGCCTTGCTTTGAAGCCGCCGGAGGGGGCGACGGTCGTGGACCTCGCGCCGCCGCGCCCTACGCGGACGCTCGCGGTGGTATGGCGGGAGAATGCACCGCTCAGCCACGCGGCGCGCACGTTCCTGGAGATGGTAACCGAAGACCATGAGCGACCCGGAAAAGGATAGAGAAGAAGGTTTCGACGGCGGCGATGCCGCCGACAACAGCCGCCACCGCCCCGCGCTGCCGCCGGGAGTGGTGAGGAGCACGGGGGGCAGTGGCGGCAACGCCCCCCGGCCCGGCGGCGCGCGCGACCCCGCCGGTAGTTCCCGCGGAGGGGCAGGTCGTGCATCCGATCCCCCTCGTTCGCCCTTCTCCCTGCTCAAGAGGAAGGAGGCCGCCGCCGCCGGGGCGGTACCCGGTAGCATCACCGCCATCGAACCGCAGCAGAGGCGGGAGGGACGGGTCAACGTCTACATCGACGGGGCGTTCGCCCTCGGCGTCTCCGAGGAGGTCGCGGCGGTGCTCGGGTTGCGGGTCGGCCTGGCGATGTCGGCGGAGCGGCTCGCGGACCTGGAGCGTGCCGAGAGCCTGGCGAAGGCGAAGGAGGCCGCGTATCGACTCCTCTCCTACCGGGACCGCTCGGAAAAGGAGATGCGCGACCGACTGGCGCGCCACGGCCACGCCGAGGAGATCGTCGAGGAGGCGATGGCGAGCCTGCGGGCCAACGGCTACCTGGACGACGCGCGGTTCGCGGAGCGGTGGGTGGCGAACCGCGGGACGACGCGCGGGCGGCGCGCGCTCGCCTTCGAGCTGCGCCAGAAGGGCGTGGACGCCGCGGCGGCGCAGGAGGCGCTGTCGGAAGCGGCGGGGGACGAGTCCCAGCGCGCCGCCGCCCGCGAAGCCGCCGTCCGGCGCGTCGGGGAGCGCCCCGCCGACACCAGCCCGCCGGCGAAAGCGCGCCTGGCCGCATACCTGCAGCGGCGGGGCTTCGACTGGGACGCGATACGGCCCGTTCTCGGGGAGCTGTTCGACGCGGCCGGGGAAGAGTAGCCCGCAGGAATTCGCCGGGGCCACGCTGTATAATGGGGTAGGCCCGCTCCGGACAGAAATGCCGGGCGGGCCGCCAGTCATAAAGATACGCTCCCGCCTGCCGACAGACGCCATTCAGTTTAACAGTCTGGAGGTAAAGGGACGCTGGAAATTAACCATCTGATCATCGACGCTGGGATCTCCGGCGCCATCATCGCACTGGGGATCGTACTGCTCCTGCGCCTCAGGGTCGAGCCTCTACAGCGCGACCTTAAGGAACAGCGGGAAACGCTCCTTCGGCAGCGTGAAGAAGCCGAAAAAGACATAGAAGCCCGTCGGAAAGAGGCGCTCGTCGCGGCGAAGGAGGAGGGATACCGCCTCCGCGCCGAGATGGAGCGCGAGAACCGCGACAAGCGCGCAGAGATCGGACGGCTGGAGCGCAGACTGGCGCAGAAGGAAGAGGCGCTCGAGCGCCGCGTCGACGCCCTGGAGCGTCGAGAGCAGGGCATCGGGGATCGGGAGGTGGACGCCGATCGCCTCCGGGAGGAGCTGAAGAATCTGGTCACCCGCCAGCGCGAGGAGCTGGAGCGCATCGCCCACCTTTCTACCGAGGAGGCGCGCACCCAGGTCCTGCGGGCGGTGGAGGACGAGTCCCGGCACGAGGCCGCGCGTCTGATCCGCGACATCGAGGAGAAGGCGCGGGCGGAGGGGGAACGCCGGGCGCGCAACGTGGTCTCGCTCGCCATCCAGAAGTGCGCGGTGGAGCAGACGACCGAGACGACCGTCTCGGTGGTCCCGCTGCCGTCGGACGACCTGAAGGGGCGCATCATCGGGCGCGAGGGGCGCAACATTCGCACGTTCGAGACCCTCACCGGGGTGGACGTCATCATCGACGACACGCCGGAGGCGGTAGTGGTCTCCTCGTTCGACCCGGTGCGCCGCGAGATCGCGCGCGTCACCCTGACCAACCTGGTGGCGGACGGGCGCATCCACCCCGGCAGGATCGAGGAGATGGTCGAGAAGGCCACCGCCGAGGTCGAGGACCGGATGCGCGAGGCGGGCGAGCGCGCGGTGCTGGAGTCGGGCGTCACGGGGCTGCACCCGGAACTGATCCGCATGCTCGGGCGCATGCGCTACCGCATGAGCTACGGGCAGAACATCCTGACCCACAGCATCGAGGTGAGCAGCCTCTGCGCGACCATAGCGGCGGAGCTGGGGGGTAACGTGGAGATCGCCCGGCGGGCGGGCCTTCTGCACGACCTGGGCAAGGTCGATTTCGACAACGACCAGCCACACGCGCTGATCTCGCGGGACCTGATGCTGCGCTACGGGGAGCCGGAGGAGGCCGCGCTGGCGGCGGGCGCGCACCACAACGACATCGAGCCGGAGACGCTCGAAGCAGTGCTGGTGCAGGTCGCGGACGCGATCTCGGCGGCGCGACCCGGCGCGCGGCGCGAGATGCTGGAGAATTACGTCCGGCGTCTCCAGAAACTGGAGACGATCGGCGACGCCTTCCCCGGCGTCGAGAAGACGTACGCGGTGCAGGCGGGCCGGGAGATCCGGCTGATGGTCCGCCCGGCGGAGGTGGACGACCTGGCGGCGATCCAGCTGGCGCGCGACGCGGCGAAGAAGATCGAAGAGGAGATGGCCTCGCAGTACCCGGGCCAGATCAAGGTGACCGTTATCCGCGAGACGCGGGCGGTGGATTACGCGAAGTAGGAAGGGCGAGGCGGGCGGTTGACGGCGGGTCAACCGCCCCCGTCTGCCATGAAGATACTATTCATAGGGGACATCATCGGGAAGCCGGGCCGGGACGCGACGCTGAACCTGCTGCCGGTACTCCGGGCGGAGCACGAGCCGGACCTGGTGATCGCGAACGCGGAGAACGTCGCCGGGGGCTGGGGGATCACCCCGCCGATCGCGCGGATGCTGCTCTCGGGCGGCGTGGACGTCATCACGATGGGGAATCACACTTGGGCCAAGGAGGACGGCCGGGCAGTGATGGAGGAGGAGCCGCGCGTCCTGCGCCCCATGAATTACCCGCCCGGCGCGCCCGGCCGGGGGCACGGCCTCTTCCGGACCGCGAGCGGCATGCTGGTGGGCGTGGCGAACATCAACGGGCGGGTCTTCATGGAGCCGCTGGACGACCCGTTCCGGGCAGCGGACGAGTTCATACGCTGCTGCTCGCCCCAGACGCAGGTCCTTTTCATCGACTTCCACGCCGAGACGACCTCGGAGAAGGTCGCCTTCGGCTGGCACTGCGACGGGCGCGTCTCCGCGGTGGTGGGGACGCACACGCACGTGCAGACCGCCGACGAGAAGGTCCTGCCGGGGGGAACGGCGTACATCACCGATACGGGAATGTGCGGCCCGGAGCATTCGGTGATCGGGATGGAGGTGGAGACGGTCCTGGACCGCTTCCGCACCCAGCTCCCGCACCGGATGAAGGTGGCGGAGGGGCGCGTGGTCCTGCACGGCGTTGTCGTCGACCTGGACGAGACGACCGGGCGGGCGCGCGGCATCCGCCGTCTCGCCCAGCCGGACTGATAACGACATGCGCTTGGTTGTGACGGATACCGAAAGGAATCAGGATTTTCCCATGCATCAGAATCGACGACGGCCTCTGATCCTGTCGGCGGCCTGCGGCGCCGCGGCGGTGCTGGCGGCGGGCGCGCTGGCTCTCCTCGCGCCGGGGACGGCCGCCCGGGCGCAGCAGCAGAACCTGCCGCCCGTTACCTTCGGCATCTTCCGGGGTGAGACCGGGGAATCGGGCAACGTCCGACTGGGTTCCTGGGGCAGCGGCCGCGCCGAGGAGACGAAGGACAACGTCCTCGTCGGGGACTCCGCGATCCGCGTCACCACCCACGGCCTGTACCAGGGCGCGCGCCTCGACTTCCGCAATCCGATCGACCTGTCGTCGGCGCTGATGAACCCGAAGACCTACGTCCGGATGCAGGTGCGCTTCGCGGGCAGCACCCAGACCAACTTCGACCCGTCCAACCCGCAGCTCGGCAACCAGGTCCTGGCCGCCCCGTTCGACAAGATGCGCTTCCTGCTGACGATGGCGGATGGAACGCAGTACGAGCTGGTCCGCCCCGTCGTGATCCCGCCGTCGGAGGACCCGGACGCCTACGTGCCGATCACCTTCCCGGTGGCCGCGATCCTGAAAAAGGGCAGCACGACGCTCCCCGCCCCGGCCGGTGACGCAGCGAAGCTGAAGACGCTCTCCATCTTCGGCGACAAATACCAGCAGTTCACCATAGGCGAGATCAACGTTATTACCGACGACACCGAGATCTCCGTGGAGCCGCTGGAAGATCAGATCGCGTTCATCAACGACGTGCTGACCTTCTCCGGAATCGCCGAGGGCGGCGCGACCACCCTTCGCTACTCCTGGGACTTCGACGCCAAGGACGGCGTCCAGGAGGACGCCGTCGGGCGGAACGTCACCCACTTCTGGCGCGCGCCGGGCAAGTACACGGTCACGCTGACGGTCAGCGACGAGGACGGCCTCAAGAAGCCGCAGACCACGAGCATTGACATCGAAGTCGGCGCATAGTCCCCCTGCCCCCGCCGACGACCCTTCCACAGGGTCGTCGGCGGGGGCGATCCCGCCCCGCGCCGCCCTCCCCGGCGGCGTGGCGGGCGCGGTGCTGGCGGGTATGCGCCCCCGCCAGTGGGCCAAGAACCTGCTCGTCTTCGCCGGCCTCCTCTTCACCCTCGATCAGCCGCACCAGAGCGCCGACTACCTCCGGGTCGGGCTCGCCTTCCTCCTCTTCTGCCTGCTCTCCGGGAGCGTCTACCTCATCAACGACGTCGCCGACGCCGCGGCGGACCGGAACCACCCGCGCAAGCGCTTCCGCCCCGTCGCGTCCGGACGACTCCCCGTGCCGGTGGCGCTCTCCGTCGCCTTGCTCTGCATCCCGGCCGCCCTCGGTCTCGCCTACGCGGTCCTCGGGACGGAGTTCACGCTCACCGCGGTCGCCTACTTCGCCCTGACGCTCGCCTACACCTTCCGCCTCAAGCACCTCGTCATCGTCGACGTCATGACGGTGGCGGCGGGGTTCATCCTGCGGGCGGTCGCGGGCACCGTCGTCATCCACGTCCCCAGCACCCAGTGGCTGCTCGTCTGCACCGGGCTTCTCGCTCTCTTCGTCGCTCTCGGCAAGCGGCGCGGCGAGTTCGTCTCCGTGGCGACGGCGCAGCAGCAGGCCGTGGGGGTCGAAATCCCCGCCTCGCGCCGCATACTCGCGCAGTACTCGCTGCCGCTGCTGGACCAGATGACCACCATCGTCGCCACGGCCTGCCTCATCGCCTACCTGCTCTACACCTTCTCCTCGGAGACGGGGCAGAAGCATCCCTACCTGATGGCGACCGCCCCGTTCGTGCTCTACGGCCTCTTCCGCTACCTATACCTGAGCCAGCAGGAGGGCAAGGGCGAAGCGCCGGAGGAGGTACTGCTCCGGGACGGGCCGATGCTGGTCAACATCCTGCTCTGGGTCCTCGCTGTCTTCCTCGCCCTGAGACTTTA
>Ga0247822_10003328_pt1 | contig 10477 bp, 8 predicted proteins | sample 13C_Cellulose_Da_FD_192423 | JGI IMG/M metagenome (GOLD analysis project Ga0247822, IMG submission 192423) | Soil microbial communities from agricultural site in Penn Yan, New York, United States - 13C_Cellulose_Day30 | ecosystem: Environmental > Terrestrial > Soil > Agricultural land | place... | reverse complement strand
CGTCGCGCAGCAGGTCGTGGACCTCTGGTCGCTCAACCTGCCGATGACGGAGCTGCAGCGCGAGGCCGACGGCACGCAGGCGGTGACGCTGCAGGCGGTGACCGAGGCGACGCGGAAGTACGTCGACCCGAACAGGGCGACGCTGCTCCTCGTCGGCGACCGCGCGAAGATCGAGGAGAAGGTGCGGGCACTCGGCCTCGGCGAGGTCGTGATCCTCGATGCCGAGGGGCGGCCGCTCCGCATGTAGGAGGGTGGGACGACGAAGGGCCCGCCACGACACATCGTCGTGGCGGGCCCTTCGCATTTTCGCTCAGTCGAACTCCAGCGCCAGGTCCATCGCCGGCGGCGAGTGCGTGAGCGCGCCGACCGAGATCCAGTCGACGCCCGTCTCCGCGATCGGTCGCACGGTCTGCAGGTTCACGCCGCCCGACGCCTCGACGATCGCGCGGCCGGCGATGAGCTCCACGCACTCGCGCATCAGCGCGGGCGACATGTTGTCGAGCATGATGATGTCGGCGCTCGCGTCGAGGGCCGCCCGCACCTGGTCGATGGTGTCGCACTCGACCTCCACCTTCATGCCGACCGGCGACATCTCCCGGGCGCGCCGCACCGCGAGCGCGATGTCGTACTCCACGGCGGCAAGGTGGTTGTCCTTGATCATCACGGCGCTGGAGAGGTCGAAGCGGTGGTTCACGCCGCCGCCGGCGCGCACGGCGTACTTCTCGAGCGACCGCCATCCCGGCAGCGTCTTCCGCGTGTCCAGGATCTGCGCCTTCGTGCCGGCGACGGCGTCCACGAAGCGGCGCGTCAGCGTGGCGACGCCCGACAGGCGCTGCATGAAGTTGAGCGCCACCCGCTCGGCGCTGAGCAGGGCCCGCGCATGGCCGCTGAGCAGGAGCACGGGCGTGCCGCTGGCGACGCGGGCACCGTCCTCGACATCCACCCGGATGACGATCTTCGGGTCGAGGATGCGGAACGCCTCGAGCGCGAGCGGCAGCCCGCAGACCACCCCCGCGTCGCGCGCGACGAGCGTGGCCATCGCCCGGCGGTCGCTCTTGACCGTGGCGATGGTGGTGAGGTCGTTGAACGCGCCATCCTCCTCGAGGGCGGCCCGCACCAGCGCATGCAGCTGCGCATGCGCCAGCGGAAATCGCAGGACCCCCGTGCCGTCCACGCTCGGCGTCGAGAGCGGCGTGATCGTGCGCGGGGCGCGCCGGCGCTCGGGGACGTTCCCGGGCGTGTTCATCTCCATGCGCTACTCTCCAGGATCGAATCCGTCCGGGGTCGGGGTGAGCGAGGGACCGCCCTTGCCGCCGATGGCGATCATCCGCTCGATCGCCCGGCGGGCGCGCTGCGCCGTACCGGGCTCCACGGTGATCTGGTGCTCGAGGTTCAGCAGCGCGTCGCGCACCTTGGGGAGCGTCGTCACCTTCATGTAGGCGCACGACGCGCGCTCGTTCGCCGCGAAGAACCGCTTGCCGGGGTTCTCCCGCCGCAGGCGATGCAGGATTCCGACCTCCGTCGCAACGATGAACTCGTTGGCGCTGGATTCCTTCGGTCGCTTGATCATCCCCTCGGTGGAGAGAATCTGCATCCCCTCGGGATCGACGTCCCCTGCCGACACCGCCTCGATCACGCTCGTCGAGCACCCGCACTCCGGGTGCACGAGGAACTCGGCCTCCGGGTGGAGGCTCCGCTGCAGGCGGATGTTCTCGGGGTCGATCCCCGCGTGGACGTGGCACTCGCCCATCCACACGTGGATGTTGTCCCGCCCCGTCATGCGGCGGACGTGCGCCCCCAGGAACATGTCGGGGAGGAAGAGGATCTCCCGGTCGGCCGGGATCGCCTCGATCACCTCGACGGCGTTCCCGCTCGTGCAGCAGTAGTCGGTCTCCGCCTTCACCTCGGCCGTCGTGTTGACGTAGGACACGACGACGGCGCCAGGGTGCTCCGCCTTCCAGGCGCGGAGCTGCTCGGCGTCGATGGTGGAGGCGAGCGAGCAGCCGGCGGCGAGATCCGGCAGCAGCACCTTCTTCTCCGGCGAGAGGATCGCCGCCGTCTCGGCCATGAAGTGGACGCCGCAGAACACGATCACCTCGGCGTCGGTCTTCGCGGCCTCGCGGGAGAGGCCCAGCGAGTCGCCGACGTAGTCGGCGACGTCCTGGACCTCGGCACGCTGGTAGTTGTGGGCCAGGATCACGGCGTTGCGCTCGCGCGCGAGCCGCCGGATCTCCTCGTGCAGCTCGGCGTGTGCCGCGTCGGACGGCATCGGGGCCGCAGCAGTCATGTCGATGGGTTCTCGGGTTACATCTCGATGTGCCGACCGCGCCAGGCACGCTGCGCCCGCGGGAAGTCGGCACGATAGTGCCCGCCGCGGGACTCCTTCCGCAACAGGGCTGCTTCCGCAATCAGGCGGCCAGTCTGGACGAGGTTCAGCTCCTCGGTCGCGCCGGTCGGGAGCCGGTTCTCGATCTCGTCGAGCTCGGCAACGCACGTCCGGAGGCCGGCGGCGGTGCGCGCGATCCCGGCGTGCTTCCACATCAGCTCCCGCACGGTGTCCGCCGCCACCTGCGCGGCGCCGCGGTCGAGCAGCTTGGGCACCGACCAGCTGATGCCGCGCGGGACCTGCTTCAGCTCTCCCACCGTCACCATGTCGCGCGCCACGCGCTCGGCGAACACCAGCCCCTCGAGCAGGGAGTTCGAGGCGAGGCGATTGGCGCCGTGCACGCCCGTCCGGGCGACCTCCCCCACCGCGTAGAGCCGCGGGAGGGTCGAGCAGCCGTTCAGGTCCGTGGCGATGCCGCCCATCATGTAATGCGCTGCCGGGGTCACGGGGATCGGGTCCTTGGTGGGGTCGATCCCGCGCGCGGTGCAGAGGGCGAAGATCCCGGGGAAGCGCTTCACGAACCGCTTGCCGATGCCGGTCGCGTCGAGGTAGACCTTCCGGTCGCCACGCCGCTCGCGGAAGATGTGCCGGGCGACGACGTCCCGCGGCGCGAGCTCGGCCAGGCGGTGCCTGCCGACCATGAACCGCTCGCCGGCCTCGTTGACCAGCACCGCGCCTTCCCCCCGCACCGCCTCGCTGATGAGCGCCAGTGGGTTCTCCGGGGTGTCGAGCGCCGTCGGGTGGAACTGGACGAACTCCATGTCCGACAGGGTGACCCCGGCCCGCGCCGCGATCCCGAAGCCATCGCCGGTGGCGACGAGCGGGTTGGTCGTGTAGCGGAAGACCTGGCCGCAGCCGCCGGTCGCCATCACGGTGGCGTCGGCGATGATGTCGGTGGCCTTCCCCCGTACGCTGGCGCGCACCCCGACGCACTGGCCGCGGTGGACCAGCAGGTCGAGGACGCGGGTCTTCTCGGCCACCTTGATGCGGGGGCTCTCGATCACGCGCGCGATGAGCGTGCGCGCCACCTCGGCCCCGGTCTGGTCCCCGTGCGCGTGGACGATGCGGTTCTTGGAGTGCGCCGCTTCCCGGCCGAGGAGGAACTCGCCGCTCTTGGGGTCGAGGTCGAAGTGGGCCCCGGCGGTGTACAGGTCCCGGACCCGGGCGGGGCCTTCCTCCACGAGGACGTGCACCGCCTCGGCGTCGCAGAGGGCGGCGCCGGCGGCGAGGGTGTCCTTTCTATGGAGCTCGGGCGAGTCACCAGCGCCGAGCGCCGCCGCGATCCCGCCCTGGGCGTAGGCGGTGGCGGAGTCGAAGAGACTGCGCTTGGTGAGCAGCAGCACCTCGCCGTGCTGGGAGGCGCGCCACGCGGTGTGCAGGCCAGCCACGCCGCTCCCGATGATGAGGAAGCGCGTGCGGATGCGGTCGGTCATGCGGGAAAGATAGTCGGGAGTCGGGGGTCGGGCGCACGAGTGTCGCGCCAGTGCTCTTGTTTACCCCCTTCCCGCACGCGACTTTTCATCTCTCATGCGCAAGCTTCTCGCGCTCGTGGGCGCCCTCCTCCTCGTCCACGTAGCCCTCCTCTTCGTCCACCCCTCCGGCGCCGCCGCTCCCCCCTCGGATGCCGCGATCGACGTCGGCATCGTCTTCGACGTCGGCGGGCGTGGCGACAAGTCCTTCAACGACGGCGCGTACGCCGGCGCGATGCGCGCTGCACGCGAGCTGGGCGCCAGCGTGCGCTTCATCGAGCCGGGCGAGGGCTCGGATCGGGAGGCCGGCCTCCGGCTGCTGGCGGCCGAAGGGATGGATCTCGTCGTCGGCGTCGGCTTCATCTTCACCGACGACCTGACGCTCCTCGCCCGGGAGTACCCCAACGTACGCTTCGCCGGTGTGGACCTGGCGGTGGCCGAGGATGCCGCGGGCAACCCGATCCTCCCGCCGCCGAATCTCGCGGCGCTCAAGTTCCGGGAGGAGGAGGGCTCCTTCCTCGTCGGCGCCCTCGCGGCGCTGGCCGGCAACTCGAAGAAGATCGGCTTCGTCGGCGGGATGGACGTCCCGCTCATCCACAAGTTCGAGGCGGGCTATCGCGCGGGCGTCGAGCACGTGTGCTCCGACTGCCAGGTGATCGCACAGTACGCCGGCGTCACCCCGGAGGCTTTCCGCAATCCGGGGCGTGGCAAGGAGCTCGCGCTCAGCCAGTACCAGCAGGGGGTCAACGTCATCTTCCATGCATCCGGCTCCACGGGGCTGGGCGTGTTCGAGGCGGCGCGGCAGACCGGCCGGCTGGCGATCGGCGTGGACGCCGACCAGTACGCCGAGATGCCGGGCAGCATCCTGACCTCGATGGTGAAGGGCGTGGATGCCGCGGTGTTCGACGCGATCCGGAGCGTGAAGGACAGCAGCTTCACTGGGGGCATCCGCAACTTCGGCCTTCGCGAGCAGGGCGTCGGCTACGTGTACGACGAGTACAACGCCGCGCTGATCCCGCAGCAGGTGCGCGCCCGCGTCGAGCAGCTCCGCGACTCCATCGTCGCGGGGTACATCACCGTTCCGAGCGCGCGATGACCGTGGCGTCCTCCATGCCGGCGAGCACCCAGCGCGCGGGAGCAGCCCGCGTCGCCGTGCGGATGACCGACATCCGCAAGGCATTCGGCGACTGCATCGCCAACGCCGGCGCCTCGCTCGAGGTCGCGACCGGCGAGATTCACGCGCTCGTGGGGGAGAACGGCGCCGGCAAGTCGACGCTCATGCGCACCCTGGCGGGGCTCTATGCGCCGAACGGCGGCACCGTCGAGGTGAACGGGAGCGACGTCACCGGCTGGAGCACGAAGGAGGCGATCGCCGCCGGCGTCGGCATGGTGCACCAGCACTTTATGCTCGTCCCCACGCTCACCGTGGCGGAGAACCTCACGCTCGGCTCGGAGCCCGTGCGCGGCATCCAGCTCGATCGCGCGGCCGCGGAGGCGGCCACGCGCGAGCTGAGCGAGCGCACCGGGCTGCGCGTGGAGGCCGCGCGGAAGGTCTCGTCGCTCTCCGTCGGCGAGCTGCAGCGCGTCGAGATCCTCAAGGCGCTGTACCGCGGCGCCCGGGTGCTGATCCTCGACGAGCCGACCGCCGTGCTCTCGCCGCCGGAGGTGCAGGAGCTCTGGACGGTGCTGCGCCGCCTGCGCGAGGACGGCGGCACCATCATCCTCATCACGCACAAGCTCGATGAGGTGATGGCGATCTCGGACACGATCACCGTGATGCAGCTGGGGCGCACGGTCGCGCGCCTGCGGACCGCGGAGACCACGCCGCGCGAGATCGCGCGGGCGATGGTGGGCCGCGACGTCTCGCTCGCCCTCGATGCCTTGAGCGCCCCGGCGCCGTCGTCGATCGCGGGCACCGGGGGCGCGCACACGCTGCTGTCGGTGCGCGACCTCCGCGTCTCCACGCCGATGCGCGAGCGCGCCGTGGACGGCGTGTCGTTCGACATCGCCGCTGGCGAGATCCTCGGGATCGCGGGCGTCGAGGGGAACGGCCAGACGGAGCTGATCGAGGCCATCGCGGGATTGCGCCCCGCGGGCTCGGGGCGCGTGATGCTGCGCGGCTCCGACGCCGGTGAGCACGACCTGCTGTCGCTCGACGTCCGGCATCGCGGCGACGCAGGCCTCTCGCACATCCCCGAGGATCGCCATCACCGCGGGCTCGTGCTCGACTACACGGTCGCCGAGAACCTCATCCTCGGGCGACAGCATCACTTCTCGCGCGGCGCTGCGCTCGACCACGACCGCATCGCCGCCAACGCGGCGGAGCAGATCGCGGCGTTCGACGTCCGGCCGCGCGACCCGGCGACGCCCGCGCGCGCGCTGAGCGGCGGCAACCAGCAGAAGGTCGTCATCGCGCGCGAGATGGGGCGCGACTTCCAGGTGCTCCTCGCCACGCAGCCCACGCGCGGCGTGGACGTGGGCGCCATCGAGTTCATCCATCAGCGACTGCGCGACGCCCGCGCCGCGGGCAAGGCGATCCTGCTGGTGAGCGCCGATCTCGCCGAGATCCTCGCGCTCTCGGACCGCATCGCGGTGATGTACCGCGGCCGCCTCGTCACGATCCTCCCGCGCAGCGAAGCCTCGGCCGAGAAGCTCGGTCCGTACATGACCGGCGCGGAGTCCGCCGGCGGCGGGCCGACCGCTCCAGCCACCTGACGCATGTCGACGCTAGTCACCCCAGGCCCGACGTCGGGCATGAGCGCGGCCCCGACCCCGGCGAGCCAGCGCCATTCCCGCCGCACGAAGCTCGAAGAGGCGATCCTGCCGCCGGTCGTCGCGCTGCTCCTCGCGGTCGTCGTCGGGGACCTGCTGATCCTCGCGTTCGGCCAGGCGCCGGGCGCGGTGTACCGGCTGCTGCTCGAGGGGACGTGGGGCAACTGGTACGGGCTGGGGCAGGTGCTCTACAAGGCGACGACGCTCACCTTCACCGGGCTCGCCGTCGGCTACGCGATGCGCGCGGGGCTGTTCAACATCGGCGCCGAGGGGCAGCTCGCGGCCGGCGGCTTCGCTGCGGCGCTGGTGGGGCTCGCCCTGCCGGCGGGACTGCCATGGATCGCGGTGCTCCCGGTGTACGTCGTCGCCGCCATCCTTGGCGGTGGCCTGGTCGGCTTCGTCCCCGGCATCCTCAGGGCGAAGTTCGGCGCGCATGAGGTCATCACGACCATCATGCTCAACTACATCGTCCTCGCGCTGCTCGCGTACGTGGTGAGCGCGCACCTGCACGTGCCGGAGACGCTGCACACCGAAGCCATCGCGTCCGGGCTGCTCCCGCGCCTGGTCGACATCTCGTCCGTCTTCCGCGGCTCCGCGGCCAACGCGACGATCGTGCTCGCGGCGGCGGCGGCGGCGCTCGCGTGGTGGATCCTCTTCCGCACGCGCCGCGGCTACGAGCTGCGCGCGACGGGGCTGCAGCCCGAGGCGGCGGAGTACGGCGCCGTGCACGTCGGCCGCGTGTGGTGGCAGGCGATGCTCGTCTCCGGCGCGCTCGCCGGCCTCGGTGGGCTCAACTACGTCATCGGGTACAAGGGCTACTACGAGGAGGGCTTCGCCGCCGGCTCGGGCTTCCTGGGCATCGCGGTGGCGCTGGTGGGACGCAACCATCCCGCCGGCATCGTCGTGGCGGCGCTGCTCTTCGCGACGCTCTCGCAGGGCGGCCTGGCGGTGAACGCCCTCGTGCCGAAGCAGATGGTGGACGTGCTCCAGGCGGTCGTCATCCTCGCCATCGCGACCGCGGTGCCGGAAGTGCGGCGCCTGCTGCGCGTGGCGCGCCGCACCGGGGACCGCTGAGATGCTGACGCTCGCCTTCCTCGCGCAGACGTTCCGCATCGCGATCCCGTACCTCTTCGCGAGCGCCGGGGGCGTCGTCTCGGAGCGCGTGGGGCTCATCGCCCTGACGCTCGAGGGTTACCTGCTCGGCGGCGCGTTCTGCGCCATCCTCGGGACCGAGATGAGCGGCAGCCCGTGGGTCGGCGTCGTGGCCGGGATGGCCGGCGGCGCCGCGCTCGCGCTGCTCTATGCCGTCTGTGCCATCCGCTTCAAGGCCAACCAGGTCATCGTCGGCGTCGCGATCAACCTGCTCGTGATCGGCCTGACGCGCTTCTTCCTCCGGCTGTTCTACGACAGCTCGTCCAACTCGCCGCGCGTCGAGGGCTTCACGGTGGAGCAGAGCGGCACGGGCTTCGTGGCGCTCGCGCAGAACCCGCTCGTCTGGCTGGGCATCGTCGCCGTCGTCACGCTCGGCTGGATGCTGTACCGCACCCGCTTCGGCCTCCGCATCCGCGCGGTCGGCGAGCATCCGCAGGCCGCCGCATCGGTGGGCGTGCCGGTGGATCGCATCCGCTATCTCGCCGCCGCGCTCTCCGGCGCGGTCGCCGCGCTTGGCGGCGTGTACCTGGCCCTCGACCAGCACCAGTTCACCGACGGCATGAGCGCCGGGCGCGGCTTCATCGCCCTCGCGGCGGTGATCTTCGGCCGCTGGGATCCCGCGCGCGTCGCGCTCGCCTGCTTCCTGTTCGCCGCCGCCGAGACGCTGCAGATCCAGCTGCAGGGGGCGCAGGCGATCCCGTCGCAGTTCGTGGAGATGATCCCGTACGCCCTCACCATCGTCGCGCTGGCGACGGTGGTCGGGCGCACGGCGGCACCGGCCGCGCTGGGGAAGACCGCGGAGCAGTGAGTGATCGGCGGTTGGCCAACCGCCGACCGCCGATCGCCGACCGTCAGCGCCGGACTCCCGGCTCCCGACTCCCGACTCCGACTGCATGGGCAAGCTCGCCGTCCTGATGATCACCGCGTTCGTCGACATGGTGGGGCTCCTCATGGTGCTCCCCCTGTTGCCGTTCTACGCGCAGCGGCTGGGCGCGAGCGGGCTGGTCGTCGGCATGCTGGTGTCGTCGTTCTCCATTGCCCAGCTCCTGAGCGCCCCCATCTGGGGGCGCTTTTCGGACCGGTACGGCCGCCGCCCGGCGCTGCTCGTCGGGCTCACGTCGTCGGCGATCGCGTACGTCGTCTTCGCCTACGCCGACTCGCTCTGGCTGCTCTTCCTCTCCCGCATCGTGCAGGGCGCGGGCGGCGGCACGGTGGGCGTGATCCAGGCCTACGTCGCGGATGCGCTCCCCCCGAACGAGCGCGCCAAGGGGCTCGGCTGGCTCTCGGCGGCGACGAACGCCGGCGTCGCACTCGGTCCCGTGATCGGCTCGGCGACGGCGGTGGCCGGGTACGCGGGCCCCGGGCTGGTCGCGGCGGCGCTGTGTGTGGTGAACATCGGCTTCGCCTGGCGGTTCCTGCACGAGTCGCGGGACATGAGCGAAGCCCATGGCATGCCGCAGAAGAAGGGACGCTCGCGCGAGGCCGTGGCGCAGGTCGTGACGCATCCCGGCGAGCCGGCCTCGCGGCTCATCTGGATCTATGCGATCGGGATGGGCGCGTTCCACGGTGCGAATGCGGTGCTCGCGCTCTTCCTCGCCGACCGCTACGGCGTCACGGAGCGGACGATCGGCTTCTTCTTCATGTACATCGGCACGATCGCCGTGCTCACGCGCGCGCTCGTGCTGGGGCGGGCGGTGGACCGGTTCGGCGAGGCGCGGCTCGCGCGCGTGGGGATCGTGATCCTCGCGCTGGGGCTCGCGGCGCTCCCCTTCACGCCGATGGTGGCCGGTGCGGGGGAGGCCGCCCGGGCAGCGGGCGGGATCCTCGCCGCTGCGCGAGCGCACCTGCTCCCGTACGTCCCCCTCGCGGTCGCGGTGGCGCTCATCCCGCTCGGCACCGCGTTCACCTTTCCCTGCGTGACGTCGCTCCTCTCACGCGCGATCCCGAGCAACGAGCGCGGGCTCTACATGGGCGTGCAGCAGACGTTCGGGGGATTGTCGCGGGTGATCTTCCCCACGCTGGGCGGGCTCGCGTTCGACCGGGTGGTGGAGCTGCCGTTCGTGATCGGGGGCGCGCTGGTGCTCGCGACGCTGCTGCTGGCCGTGGGGATCGACGAGCGGACGTAGAGCGGGATGCGGGCGGCGGGATTTCACCACGGAGACACGGAGGCACGGAGAACTGCCTGATGGGCAGGGTATTTCTGGCGTCCCTGGCGACCCGGTGGTGGAAACTTCTTCGGAGTTCTTGACTGGCGAAAACGACGGAACACCACCGGGGCACGAAGGGCACGACTGACGACACGAAGACTTAGGGTCGAACGATCGCGGGGAGGACAGAGTCCTGACTCTGGCCATCGGAATCATTCGAAGACGGCTTTGCAGAAAGGAGCGAAGCACAACCAGGCCGCTGGCGCTTCGCGAATCTCGGCGTCACGAAGAAGAGTCCGCTCCTCGTGATCCTTCGTGCCCCTCGTGATCCTTTGCGCCCAGGTGGTGTCACGTCGTCCCGTTCGCAGCTCGTAGCCCGTAGCCCGTAGCCCGCACCCGGTGGCCGGGCATCGGGATGACCTGCGTCGCTGATCCTGCGACACCTACGGTCTTCTGCGCGTGCCGTGTGCCAGTGCTGGCACGGGCATGGAGTTAACCCGCTGGAATCCAGGTTGAACGAGGGGGGTGTGCCAGTACTGGCACACCCCCCT